>Ga0105164_10000445_pt1 | contig 29877 bp, 25 predicted proteins | sample VDWuncwatermetaG_FD_89674 | JGI IMG/M metagenome (GOLD analysis project Ga0105164, IMG submission 89674) | Wastewater microbial communities from Netherlands to study Microbial Dark Matter (Phase II) - VDW unchlorinated drinking water | ecosystem: Environmental > Aquatic > Freshwater > Drinking...
ATAATCTTGAGCGCCCATTTGGGAAACTGGGAATTGGGCGGGGCCGTTATGGGCGTCCTTGGCTACCCGATCAACGTCCTGGCGTTGGACCACAAAAATAAGCTTGTAAACGATTTTTTCATTAACCAGCGGCGGATGAAAAATGAGAATATCATTTCCACAAAATTCGGGGTGAGGAAATGCCTTGCCACGCTCGCCAACAATGAGCTCATAGCGATCGCGGCGGATAAGGATTTTACAAACAGCGGCGCGGTTGTCAGATTTTTCGGCAGGGAGGCGCTTATGCCAAAAGGGCCGGCGGCGTTCAGCCTCAAGACAGGCGCTGCTATTATCCCCGGATATTTAATAAGGGCCAAAAACGAAACCTTTAAGCTGATTTTTGAAAAACCTCTTGAATACGCGCCAATCGGCGATTTTGACAAGGATGTAGCGGCCCTGACCGCCCAATGCGCCAAGCGCCTTGAGGTCTGCATAAGGACGTACGCGACGCAATGGTATTGCTTCAGGCGGTTCTGGATAAATTAAATTTGAACTATGAAAACCTGCGTAATTATTCCGGCGTATAACGAATCAAAAACGATACATGGCCTGATAACAGCTGTTAAGGTCTTTGTGCCGGATGTCCTGGTCATAGATGACGGCTCAGCCGACAATACCGCTGAGCTCGCAAGGCAAGCCGGGGCAATTGTGCTCAGTTTCAAACACAACGGAGGCAAGGGAAAGGCACTAAAGGATGGGTTTGATTACGCTGTTAAAAATAATTACGAGGCGGTTGTCGCTATGGACGCGGACGGCCAGCATGTTCACGACGATATATTAAAGATAATCGGCGCGGGCGCCGCCAACCCAAGCATCGGAATGGTCGTCGGGAACCGAATGGCCAATCCCGAAGATATGCCGCTGGTCCGATTTATCACAAACCTTTTTATGTCGCTGATAATCTCGGCTATCTGCAGGCAGAATATACCCGACACCCAGTGCGGCTACAGATTGATAAGGTGCGGGTTACTTAAGAAGATGGATCTGATTTCATCGAATTACGAGATAGAGTCGGAGCTTCTGATAAAGGCCAGCCGTTTAGGTTTTAAAATTATATCGGTGCCGATCAAGTCAGTTTATGAAGGCCAGGTGAGCCTGATAAACCCTTTGTTGGACACATGGCGGTTCTTTGTAATGCTGGGGCGCATACTCTTCACAAAATAAATATGGCTTACGAGACGGAAAGAAGCGCAATGGCCGCGGGGCAGCTGATACCAAGAGGCATAACCGACGGGCGCGTCCTTGAGGCCTTTAGGTCGGTGCCTAGGCATGAATTTATACCAAAGGAGCTGGCCGTGGAAGCGTACGCGGATTATCCGCTGCCGATCGGCGAAGGCCAGACAATCTCCCAGCCGTATATGGTCGCGCTTATGACGGAAGCCCTGAAATTAAAAGGCGCGGAAAGGGTCCTTGAGATAGGCACCGGCAGCGGTTATCAGGCGGCCATTTTGGCCGAACTCGCGAAAGAGGTATATTCCGTGGAAAGATTTGAAATATTGGCTGAGTCGGCGCGGGAGACGCTGGGCCGGCTCGGTTATAAAAATATTAATGTCAAAACAGGGGACGGCACGTTAGGGTGGGCAGAACACGCGCCTTACGACGGAATTATTGTTACCGCCGCGGCGCCGAACGTTCCGGATTCGCTGATAAAGCAATTAAACGAAAACGGCCGCCTGGTTATCCCTGTGGGCTCCAGATTCAGCCAGGCGCTGACGATTGCGGAGAAAAAGAAAGGTAATATTAATTTCACGGAGGCCGGCGGATGCGTATTTGTCCCGTTGATAGGAAAAGAAGGATGGAAAGAGTTTTAGTTGCCATTTGAGAAATACGTGGTAAAATGAAAATAAGGGGGTAGAAAAATGGACGAGATACTTGAGATTTTAGAGAAGGACGCGCGGCTCAAGCCGGAAGAAATCGCCAAGATGGTCGGGAAATCGCCTAACGCCGTAAGGGCCGCCATCAGGAAACATGAAAAAGACGGCGTGATATTAAAATATAAAACCATAGTAAATAAAGAGCTCTTGAGGACCGACGGGACAGATGTCCGGGCGCTTATAGAGGTCAAGATTACGCCGCAAAAGAATGTCGGTTTTGACCACATCGCGGAGAGGATTTATCAGTTCCCGGAGGTGGCCAGCTGTTATCTTTTGTCCGGCGGGTATGACCTTCTGCTGGTGGTGGAAGGCAAAAATATCCATACCATCGCGGATTTCGTCGCCTCAAAACTGGCCCCGATGGAAAATGTCCGCGGGACGGTCACGCACTTTCTCCTTAAGAAATATAAGGAGGACGGAGACATATTAAAGGGAAAAACCAGAGATAAGAGGCTGGCAATCACATTATAGTAAGCTGTCATGAAATATAAACTTTCAAAAATCGTAAACAAAATCCCGCCGTCAGGCATACGTCAATTCTTTGACCTTGTCTTAGGCATGAAGGACGTCATATCCCTCGGCGTCGGCGAACCTGATTTTGTAACGCCGTGGAATATAAGGGAGGCCGCGATATTTTCTCTTGAAGAGGGTTATACGTCTTATACCTCCAACAAGGGCCTTTTAGAATTAAGAAAAGAAATTTCCCTCTTTTTAAAACACCGCCATGGGCTGGATTACGACCCTGAAGAGGAGATCCTGATTACCGTCGGGGTAAGCGAAGGCAAGGACATGGTACTCAGGACCATACTAAACCGCGGCGACAAGGTCCTGATGCCGGAGCCCTGTTATGTCTCATATATGCCGCTGACAGCCCTTGCTAACGGGAAGGCGGTTTTCTTAAACACGCCTAAAGAAAACGGGTTCAAACTTACGCCTAAACAGATAGACAAGGCCTGCGACAAAAAAACGAAGGCGCTGCTTATGAATTATCCATCAAACCCGACAGGCGCATCTTACACCAAAAAAGAACTTAAAGACATAGCCAAGGTGGCCGAGAAGAACAACTTACTGGTCATCAGCGATGAGATCTATAACGAGCTCACATACGATTTCCAGCATACGCCGTTCGCTACCCTGGACGGAATGAAAAAAAGGACTATTTACCTGAACGGTTTTTCAAAGGCGTACGCGATGACCGGCTGGCGCGTCGGCTTCGCATGCGGCCCCAGGGAAATAATTTCCGCGATGACAAAGGTCCACCAATACACGATAATGTGCGTTCCGATTATGGGCCAGATGGCAGCCATAGAGGCGCTAAAAAAAGGCCAGAAATCCGTAGAGGAAATGAAAAAAGAATATAAAAGGCGCAGGGACTTCATCGTTGACGGTTTGAATAATATCGGCCTAGAGTGCCACAAGCCGCAGGGCGCGTTCTACGTATTCCCCTCCATAAAATCAACCGGCCTCAAATCGGGCGAATTCGCGACTTTACTCCTGAAAAAAGAGAAGGTGGCTGTCGTCCCCGGCACCGCCTTCGGCCCTTCGGGCGAGGGCTATGTGCGCATGGCCTACGCCGCAAGCCTTGACAATATAAAAGAGGCGCTGAGCAGGATAGAGCGCTTTATTTTAGCCCTATAAAATCTACCTTTTGTTGACAACTCCCACATTATACGGTATACTGTAATCTAGATATTATTATAATACCCATGATAGCCGCTATTCTATTTATATGTTAATCTTGATATAGAAAGCGCGGGGTAAAATAATGTGGTATTGGACAATTAGGGCGCTGTCTATTTTTTTATTAAAGATATTCTTCCGCTTCAGGGTGGAAGGAATAGAAAACCTGCCTACTAAAACAAATTTTATAGTAGCCGCCAATCATGCCAGTTTCTTAGACCCATTCCTTATGACAGCTGCTATCCCGCAAAAAGTTTACTTGTTAGCCAGGCGGGATATTTATATGGTGCCTCTGATACGGTGGCTTGCGGATAAGACGGGCGTTCTACCTGCCGGCAATGCGTCTGAAAAACTACTCCATCTTATAAACAAAAACAAAAATGTCGGTTTATTTCCCGAGGGGACGCGGACCCGCGACGGACAAATTAAAGATTTCAGAAGAGGGGCGGCGCTATTGGCGCTAAAAACCGGCAGGCCTATTGTCCCATGCGCGATCCTGGGGGCTTACGAGGCATATCCCAGAACAGCCAAATTCCCTAAATTCATCCCCGTTACAGTCAAAATAGGCAAACCCCAATACCTGTTAAAGGAACTTGAAGACACAATAAGCGATATTTCTTTACAGGAAGGAAATTTCAAAATCAAAAACGCCATTGAGGAGATGATGCATGCCGGATAACGATATGATCCAAATAACGGTCTCAAGAGTAATTCCGGCCGGCATATGGAGAATAATACGCCTGCTGACCCGCGTATATGATTTTCCAAGCTACATCCCAAGCGTCAAAGAGGTGTCTGTAATTCAAAAATCCCGCAATAAATCTAAAACAAAGTGGCTGGTGCAGGTGGACAAAATCCCGATAAGCTGGGTAGAGGAAGACACGCTTATGCTGGACAAGGGGCTGATTCTTTTTAAGGCCACTGAGGGGGATCTTGAAAAATTCTACGGGGAATGGATATTCCGTCCGCACAATGAGGGGACAGAGGTAATAGTAAACGCCTACCTGAGGGTATCCATACCGGCGATCAAGGATTTTGCCAACGCCTATATCAAAAAGCTCCTTTCAAAGAACTTCGAGGCAATCCTGGAGGCAGTGGAAAAAAGATTGATATCGCTCCGTTATCGCGCGTATAAAGAGGGCGCGTCCGACAAGATTGCAGGCTTCGGCGTCATCGGGCACTTTTACAATTACTACCACCTTGAAAGCTGTTTTCACATGCTGAACCCGGCCCTCAAATTGCCTTCGCGCGAATTCCTGAGCCACCTTTTCAATGTGACGCCTTCATTCAAGATGTATGACATCGCGGACTTCAGGTCGAAAACGGGGGAAAGCACCAAGGGCTGTTTCATTGTCGCCACCTTCATCCCCGATATGATAGAAAAGGATATCTGGGCGATATTTTCCAAGGTTGTCAGGGCCTGCAGGATCGCTGAAAAATACGGCGTGGGAATAGTAACGTTAGGCGGGTTTACATCCATAGTGGCCGAAAGGATAGGCCAGGAAATCGCGCATGAAGTGGATGTGGCTATAACAACCGGCAACACCCTTGCCGCGACGATGGCCGTGGACGGCGTTTTTAAAGCCGCTGAACTTCTTAAGATAGACCTGGCCGGCGCGAGCGCCGCTATTATCGGAGGTACCGGCGATATAGGGAGCGCCTGCGCGCGCGCGTTAGCGGATAAGGTAAAACAGCTTACAATAACAGGCCGCACCAAGATAAACCTGCGGATCATCGGCAATGAATTATCAAAGAAACGCAAGGCGAAGATATTAACCACGACCGACAACCACGCGGCTGTAAAAGACGCGGACATTGTCATTACGGCGGCCAGTTCCACCCACTCAATCCTAGAAATAGACTGGTTCAAGCCGGGTTCAGTCATCTGCGACGTGGGATACCCGAAGAATGTGTCCTACGCGCCGACTACGCGTCAGGACATACTCATATTTTCGGGCGGCCTGTGCAAAACGCCCACGCCGGTAACCTTTCCCGTGGACACGGGCCTGCCCGCTACAGATACGCTTTATGGCTGTTTTGCCGAGGCGATCATCCTGGCCCTTGAGAAACGCTACGAGAATTTCAGTTTTGGCAGAGGCAATATCACGCCCGCAAAAATGGATGAGATCCGCCAGCTCGGCAGGAAACACGGCTTTGAGGTCTCGGATTTCTACTGGGGGCATAAAAAGGTGGATACCCGAATAATTGAAAAAATAAAAGAAGCAACGGTATTAAAATGACTAAGGTTTTAATTACAGGTGGGACAGGATTTATCGGCTCAGCATTAGTTAGGCATCTCCTTTCTGAAAATTATCAAGTCAGGGTGCTTGCCCGCCACAAAAAAAATAGATTTTTGCTGGAAGGGTTGGATGTTGAAATAGCTGATGGTGATATAATCTATCCTGAAAGCGTGGAAAAAGCCATGAAAGGATGCTCAATAGTATTTGATCTCGCATCCGTATATACCTTTTATCCATTTTGGGAGAAAGAGGCCAAGGCCTTATATAAAATAAACGTCCAAGGAATAACTAATGTGCTAAACGCAGCCTTAAAAAATAAAGTTGATCGTTTTATTCATACTAGCACTATAGCCACGATAGGCAGGAGGGCGGACGGTAAGCCTTCAGATGAAACTACGGGGTTCGATTTTAAAAATGCCAGCCATTACGCCCGATCAAAATATCTAGCCGAACAGAAAGTGTTTGAATTCTGCAAGAAGGGCCTGCCTGCGATTATCCTAAATCCTGCTGTCATAATAGGCGAAAGAGATTACAAACCAACGCCTTCAGGTGAAGTTATTGTTAAATTTTTAAACAGATCCTATCCTGGGTATTTCAATACGAGATGGGCGGTAGCGGATGTCGATGACATCGCAAGAGCCCATATTGCCGCCATAAAACACGGGAGGATAGGTGAAAGGTATATACTCTGCAATAAAAAACATTATACGTTAAAAGAAATTTTTGAATTACTGGAAGAAATATCAGGAATTAAGCGTCCGCGGTTTAAAATACCATATCTCTTGTTGCTCGCTTTTGTATATATTGATGAGTTTGTTTCTTATAAAATTTTAAAAAAGAAACCTATAATGCCAACAGAGGGGGTAAAATTCTGTAAGGTTTCTGCGTTATATGACAATTCTAAAGCAGTCAAAGAATTGGGGTATGCCTCAACTCCATTTAGTGAAACACTTGCTAAAGCTACTGAGTGGTATAGAAATAACGCTTATGTCGAGCCGCCTGGCCTGCTTAGATTTAAAAGCCATGGTCTTAAGATAGTTAAGACATTCATGAAAAAAATAAAAATTCATAGATACGCTGATAAATTGAATTTTGGCACACTTAGTTTTTTTGCCATTGTTAAGTCGCTTCAATTTTTAAAATGGCTGGGATTAAAATCAACAGGGGATGGCTGGCGAAAGGTAGCGCAGTCATATTTGCGCACAGAACACGCCAAGTTCATATTAGCTACTTTTCGATTAAATTTTTGGTCCGATGCAAATGGTGTAGCTGATAGATCTTTTAATTCAGCAAGTCAACTCATAATTGGAAGATTAAAGATATTTTTTTCAAAGCATCCAGCACTGCACTGGGAAATAAAATGGGGGAAATTTTGTGCAAAGGGATATCCAAAAAACAACAACACAGATATTGTGCACGCTACCTTTGACAAAAATGGTAGAATAGAAAACATAACGCTTTATCTGGATATACCTATTGAGGCACATAGCTTGGATGCGAGGTTAACTGAAATACTTATTAAAGAGATTATTAAGGCGTATAACAAAACTAGGAATATTCCAGATAAAAAAAGACCCTTAGTTTTACAAAGAGAATTGAAAAAATGGCTCAGGCGTACGCTTTTGATAAACAAGCAACTCAAAAATAACGCAGAACAGATTATTGATCGTATATTGAGCGCCACCTTTATACAGTTTGAAAAACTTTCTGAATCTAACTTTGGTTTACAGGTCAAACGTTTTCACCCGCCTTGTTTAACAAGCTCTAAACATCCCGGCTTTGGCCTTATTAACCTGTTATGCAGATTTACCCCTGATTTAAAAGAAGTGGACTTATGGTTCCAGTTTTCCCACACTCCTGTAGACGGCGTTCCCATGCAGGAGGTATTGAATGACCTTAAAAAAGAGTGGGGGAGAGTTGATATTTTTAAATTACCCCTACCTGCCGACAAAAATATTTTCGGTCCTGAGCTTTGGTCGACCAAAAATCATAATAATGGCGTTTACTGCATTAACGACTTTATAGATTTTCAACCTTTTTTGAGACTAAGAAAAGAATTAAATAAACGATACATTAATTTAACAAAAGGAAATATAACGGTAGCCGCTTTACTTATGTGGCGGTTAGCCCAGACTAGGGTTTTTGAAGATATAAAATTTGCTGTTCCTGTAGATTTACGAGAGACTGCCCACCACCAAAGAACATTAGGGTTTATATTCATACGACCGGGCATATATTTTGACAGAGGCAGGCCAGATGAAGGGTTTGTAAAATTCCAGCAAGAATTTAACCGGCAACTTAGAGCCACGAGAAAGCGTAATAGCGAAGGGTACAAATTGCTGGACAGCTATGCCGTGCTCCCATCATTTATGTATTCAGCCAGTCAGAAACTAATTCCTTCTACAATAGGTGAATTTGTGGGCACAGTAGGTATTACAATAATTAAAAAAGCGGATTTCTTTATAGGGCCATTTAGCGATGTCCACAGAGATGGTTTTATAGCCATAAGCAATCTATTAAGTCCTGCGCATGATGCTACCAGAGTATGTCAAGTATGTATAAAAGGACCAAAAAATAAAATACTAAAATACATAAACGCAATTAAAGAGGTGACAAGTTCGAAAACTTTATCATGACACAGTCCATTTTTAATACTACTAATTACTATTTCAATCCACATGCTGTTGCATATTTTGTTTCTGGAATTCTGATTTTAGCGGAAGCTATGTTTATTTTTTTACAAAATAAAAAAGCTGTGCTTAATATAAGCTTTGCGATCGCTATGTGTTTCGCTGGCATATGGCTTACTGGAGTAGGATTTGTATATTCTTCAACAACAGAAACGGTAGCACTTATCTGGTCCAGATATTATACATGGTTAGGAATTATTTTCGTCACCCCTGCTACGTATTTATTCTCAGAAGCATGGAAGCGCACCTCATTACAACGCAATACTGCGTACATAGTCATTAACTTTATGATAGGGATAATAACATATCTTTTATGTGTTTTGTCGCCGCATATTGTAGCTGGCTTATGGCCTTACTGGTGGGGTCTGTACCCAAAAGCTGGCATAGGTGAAATCCCTTTTATATTTTGGTTTTACCTCCTCATGATTTTCTCATTTAAAAATTTTATTGAATCCTATAAAACAGAAGAAATACCAATCAAGAAAAAACAGTCCAAATTAGTAATTACAGCGTTTATTTTTGGTTTTATCGGTTCGTTGGATTTTGTGGCTAACTTTGGCGTCTCGTTTTACACTTTTGCCGCTGTAATAGTATTATTTTTCACAACCACTATCGCCTATGCCATCATTCATTACAAATTAATGGAAATTGAAACCGTAATACACAAAACAATTGCCTGGTTTTTTACTACTCTATCGTTAATAATTCCTCTTGCTGGATTTTTTTATTTCACGAAACCATGGTATGTAAAATTCAATAATACTGCGACTTGGGTATATTTTATAGCAACATCCTTCTTCTTTTTATTCCTCGTCAGAAATCTTCAGCCAAAAGTTGACCATTTCTTTCAACGCAGAAAATATGACATGGAAAACGTTCTGAATAAATTTTCTGATGAACTGGTGCACCTAAGGGGGCTGGAGGATCTGATTGGTAGAATAACAAATACTCTTATGGAAACCATTTATGTAAATAATATTATATTGCTCCTTTACAATGAGAAATCAAAGAAATTCGTTAGTATTGCCAACATAAAGGGTGCTGTGAGCAACAGATTAGAGATAGATTCTAATAGTCGTTTTTTTCAATGGGTTGTTGCGCACAACCGTATTATTAACCGCGAGTTTGTGGATATAGACCCTGCCTATGACGAGATTCGCCATCAGACGAAGGATTATCTCCAGGGCTTAGACATGTCTGTTGTTATTCCTCTAATATTAAATGGTAGGTTAATTGGATTGATTAACTTAGGCAAAAAAGCCAATTTAAAGCCTTTTAATTCATTTGACTTTCAATTTCTTACTCACTTAAAGAACCAAGCTACAATAGCCATATCTAACTCCTTAGTGTATGACAGAGTGGAAGAATTAGTAAAAATGCGTACCGAGGAATTGTTCCATGCACAAAAGCAGCTTATCCATGCGGAAAAGATGGCCACTGTCGGCACGCTGGCAGGAGGGGTTGCCCACGAGATAAATAATCCTTTAACCGCCATATTGACAAATGTCCAGATGCTGTTGACGTCCGATACAATAAATGATAAATTAGACAAGGAGTCGCTGGAGCTGATAGAAGAAGCGACAAAACGCTGCAGGACAATTGTCCAGAAACTGATGACCTACGCACGTAAGCCACTGGAAGCCATCGAGATGTCCAGGATTGACCTCTTGGATGTTTTAAATAGCGTCGCATCTTTTATCGGGTATCAGCTTGAGCAGGATAATATCAAACTAAACATAAAGATAAGGGAGGAATGTTATATTGTCATTGGCAACAAAAACGAACTGGAGCAGGTCTTTACTAATATCATACTAAACAGCCGTGATGCCATTAAGAAGGTAAAGAAAGGCGGCGTTATAGATATATCGTTTACAAAAACCGATGATTGGGTAAAGATTGATGTTACCGATCAGGGGGAGGGGATATCGGACGCGGTGAGTTCGAAGATATTTGACCCGTTTTTTACCACAAAGGACGTGGGCAAGGGCGTTGGCCTGGGCCTCTCCATATGCCAGGCAATATTAGAAAAACACAAGGGCTCAATTACCTTTAAATCCAGCGCAGGCAAAGGCGCAACGTTTACGATTCAACTGCCGCGCGTCACAACCGGAAAGCCCCGTGTCCAGGGGGCAGTGGGGGATAACAGGGGTTAGGAAGAATTTTTATCCAAAGTGGCGAGGTGTATTTAAAAGAAGGGGCGAGAGGAAAACTAAAATGGCAAAAAGTATACTGGTTATTGATGATGAAGAGTTGATTATAAAATCACTTAAAAAATTGCTGGAAAAAAATGGCTTTTCAGTATTTGTTGCAAAAAATGGGCAGGATGCCATAGCTATGATTGATGTAGAAAATTTTAATTTAATAATTGCTGATATTAGGATGCCGGGAATGAATGGCGTTGAAACAGTCCAGTCTATTTATAAGAGTTTAAAGCAATCCAATCTTAAGAAAATTCCAGTTATGTTTATAACAGGATATGCGGATAACGATGTTGAACTGAAGGCAAGGGCATTAGGAGCGACCTCCTACATATATAAACCTTTTGATATTTCAGAATTGGTTGATAGGATAAAAGAGGCGCTTAAATAAATGGGATTTAAAACCTTTTCTTTATTTTCGGATATTCGGTATTATCTTAAGCTTCGTCAAGAGTTGCTAAATCATCTCTCAAAACATCCTGACGACTGGTCTAAATTTCAGCAGATGTTTATTTTGACCGTAGACAAGGTATACGACGATATTTTGAGCATTGAAAAAGAAAACATAGCTGAATTTGAAGCAGATGTATATAGAGGTAAAAGGATATTTGAAAAAAGATACAGGAATTATTTTATCGGTGGTGAATATATAAAACGAAGTTTAGAAAAACCTTGTGGATATGCTGGGGATTTTAAAATTATAGATGACATTTATAGAAACGAACCGCATACAACAGGATTTGAAAGGTTATGGGACAACTATTTTCAACAATTAGCTACGCCTAAAGCAATACGCGAGAGAAAAGAAGATTTCAAAAAAATAATTATTGACTTTATAATCAAAAAAAACAATAAAAATATTCGTATAATGAACCTTGCTTCCGGACCGGCCAGGGAAATAAAAGAGATATTTGAATCAGGCACAAATAATATTTCTTTAAATGTAATTTTCGACTGTTATGATATCGACACCAAGGCTATTGAGTATGCGCAGCAATTATTAAACAATGGGAAAAATGTAAATTTTTTTCAAAAAAATGCTATTCGTTTAGCGTTAAAGAAAAACATAGAAGAAGAGATACCCTATAAATATGATCTAATCTACTCTACAGGGTTATTTGATTATTTAGATGAGAGAGTCGCAACAAGGTTAGTTAGTAATTTAAAAAAGCTTCTTAAACAAGATGGATTGATGGTAATTTCAAACGCAAGAGATAAGTATAGCAATTCTTCTGCAGGATGGATGGAATGGGTAGCTGAATGGTACCTTATTTATAGAACAGAAGATGAATTCAAAAAAATTTTCATTGATGCAGGTATTTCACCAAACAATTTAAAAATAATATCGCAAAAGAGCAAAATTATGCAGTATTGTTTTGCGAGGTCTAAATGAATATTTTTGCATTAAGTGGTTTGATTAACACACTTACCGTAGGTATATTAACAATATTCGTTTACTTAAAAAATCGAAGAAGCATTATAAATAAAAAATATGCCCTTTTTTGTTTTTTTGTTACAACGTGGTCTTTATTTTACTTCTTATGGCAAAGTTCCGATTCAAAAGAAACTGCATTATTTTTATGTCGAGGATTAATGGCAGGGGCCATTTTTATTCCAGTCAGCTTTTTAAATTTTATTCTCATACTTCTATATGAAACAAAACGGAAGAAATTTATACGTATAAATTATCTCATATTTCTCATATTCCTAATATTAGATTTTACCCCGTTCTTTATTAAAGCTGTAAATCCTAAACTTTTCTTTAAATTTTGGCCCGAACCAGGTATAGCATTCGGGCCTTTTCTATTGTTATGGGGCCTTTATTGTATTTATCCATTTTATTTAATGCTTAGAGAATACAAAAATATCACGGGACTAAAAAAAGAACAGATTAAATATGTCGCAATCGGAACATTCATTGGTTACTTGGGTGGATCTACAAATTATTTCCTTTGGTATAATTTACCAATATTACCATATGGGAATATACTCGTATCCGTTTCAGTTTGTTTTATGGCATATGCTATTATCAAATATCGCCTCATGGACATACGGGTGGCCATCACTCGGTTTGGCATATTTGCCATTGTCTACACGCTTGTCCTTGGCATTCCGTTCTGGATAGGCTACAAGTATCATCTATGGTATTATTCAACAGCGATTATGGGCGTCTTAGCAACCCTTGGTCCATTTATATATCTTAGATTGGAAAAAAGAAGCAAGGAAATACTTTATAAAATCGAATTTAAGCGCTACGAGACGTTGCGACGCTTCTCTAAGACGCTATTATTAATTAAAGATCTGGACCAATTAGCCAATATGATAGTTTATCGCTTAGTTAAAACATTAAAGGTGAGTTATGCGGCGATATATCTCTATAATAAAGAAAAGGATGCTTATGTATTAAAGTCGTTCCGCCCTCTTAAATATTACAATGCGCCGAAAGAAACGACTTTGACTAAAAATGACGCGTTGATCAAACTTTTGTTTACTTGGAAAAAAGAGCTTGTCCGCGAAGAGCTAAAAAATCTGCCCATTACTAAACGAGATATAAATAACGGTGACCATCAATTAATTCTTGAAGAGGCGCAAAATCAGATGTTCAAAATCTACGCTACGCTGATAATACCCCATTTTTTGGATGATGAACTTTTGGGTTTCCTGGTCCTTGGCGACAAGGAAAAGGGGGCTATATATACCGAGGAAGACATAAGCATCCTATCCGCCTTATCCAATTCAGCCGCCTTGGCCATTGAGAATGCCTTGTTTTTAATAGACCTAAAAATTACCCAGGCGGAACTTTTTGATACCAAGCGAATCGCCGAATTGGGATATATGGCGTCAGCGATGGGGCATGAGATAAACAACAGGTTGCAGGCCATATATTCCGCCGCCCTGGATATGGTGGACAACCCCGCGATATACGACTTCGTAAAACAAAATGCTCAACTAAAGTCCGCATTTGACAAAGACATTTCGTTCATAAATGAAAATGTTGAGGACGCGACCAACATAATAAATGAATTAAAAAACTACGCGAGACCGCAGGATAAACAAAAGCAGAGCTTTGTGCCGATAAATCTGGAAGATGTGCTAGAAAAGGCCGTAAATGTCGTGCAGCTGCAATCTGTCAAGGCCTTTGAGATGATAGACCTTACGCTGGACGCGCCTCCATCTATACCCGTCATATTTGGTAATTTTATACAATTGCAGCAGGTATTTGTTAATCTCTTTAACAACGCCCACGATGCCATACTTGAAATGAAAGATTATATAACGCGCCACCCCGAATTAAATATCGCGAATTATAAAGGCATGATAGACGTAAAAATAGAAGAGGTTAAAAATAGATTAAATATCCACATAATTGACAATGGCCTAGGCATGACTGAAGAGATAAAAAAGCGGATCTTCATACCGCTATATACCTCAAAGGCCACGGCTGAAAGAAAGGCCGGAAGAGGTATAAAGGGCGGCACAGGCATAGGCCTGTACACCATTCAGACCATCATAAAGGGGCATGAGGGTAATATAGAGATATGCAAGACAGAAATACTGAAGGGGACGGATTTCCTGATAACATTACCGATTGCGGGGGAAAGGGAACTGGCGAAGAAAGGATAGCGCATGCCAAAACTTTTAATCGTAGATGATGAAAATATGATGTATGAACTGGCAAAACCATTTTTTGAGAGGCGGAATTTTCAGGTCCTCTATGCCGCGAAGGGCGAGGAGGGGCTCGACATATTTAAGAAAGAGAGCCCGGATATCGTTCTGCTGGACTTAGGCCTGCCCGACATTGACGGAAAAGACGTCCTGGTGAAAATGAAGGGCTTGAATAAAAATTCAAAGATAATAGTCCTGACAGGCTTTACCGAAGAGGAGATCAGGACAAAGGTCCTGCCTTTAGGGCCCGACGCGTACTTTACAAAGCCCTGCCGCCTTCCCCTGATAGCGGAAAAGATAGAAACATTGATAAAATAGAAAGGAAGGCCATGCCTACATTAAGAGAATTATTTCACGCGATTGCCAATTGGCATAATAAGATTACATTAGCGGCGGGAAGTACAAGAGAACTTCTCAAATACAAACCGCTCGATACCCTTGCCAAAGAAGAATTAAAAGACCGGCAGGAAAAATTAGTCACCCTTTTTGATAAGATAGAATCCGACGCTGTTACCGCCAACCAAAAAGTAATGGAATTAAAAGACGCGTTGTATAAAAAACTCAAGCCCGACGATACTATAACCTAATCTTAAAGCTTGCCCCTTTACCAACCTCGCTTTCAACACTAATCTCGCCTTTATGTTCCTTTATTATCCCATATACAATGGACATGCCAAGGCCTGTGCCTTTTTCCTTAGTGGAGTAGAAGGGGTCAAAGACGTGTTCAAGGTCTTTTTTGGAGATGCCTATGCCGGTGTCTTGAATAATAATTTCAGCATTGTTTTGTGTTAGTTGGGTAGTTATGGTTAATGTTCCGCCCTCTTTCATTGCGTCTATTGAGTTCAGGAATAGGTTTAGGAATACCTGTTGTATCTGATTAGGGTCTATGTTTAACAAGGAAGGGGCTGGGTCGTAATTTTTGTTCACTTTAATGCTGCCTTTGATAAAATCATTGTTTAAAAAAGAGAGGGTTTGATTTATTAAGTTATGTATATTGCATGGTTTTAGCTGTAATGGCTTTGGTTTTGAGAAGTCAAGGAGCTGTTGGACTATGTCGTTAATCTTATTTACCTCTGAACTTACGATTTTATGAAATCTGTCACGGAAGTCAGAATCAGCGCCCTTGGATGGTAGATATTCTGTAAATGTTTTTATCCCCGTTAATGAATTCTTTATCTCATGAGCCATTCCTGCGGCAAGGGTGCCAACGGCTTTAAGTCGTTCGGAGCGTTTCAATTCTTCCTGAGTTTTTTTAAGCTCTTCCTGAAGGAGGGCTTGGGAACCCTTAAAAAAGTGCGTATCTATGAATACCTGGACCATATTTTTAAGAGGTTGAAAGATAAACGTGAATAGGACTATAACGCTTAATGTCCAAGGTATGGATTTATACCCTATAAAACCGCGGAATAGCCCCTCCATTACATATATCAGGATAAAGTAAGCTATGGTTATGATAGTAGCTACAATGGAATATATGGCGGTTTTGCGGATGACGATGGTAATATCCATAAGTTGGTGGCGTAGAATGGCGTAGGCAGTCATCCCTACATACAGAGCCGAAGCATAAGTTCCAAAGGGATTTAAGAAAGGAATGCTTATCCCGTAAGTTAGGAGAAAATTCGCACCCCCGCCGACATATCCTAAAATTAAACTCCACCAAAGATATTCTAATTGATTTCGTTTTATGCCAGATGATTTTTTATACTCCGCAAACAATTTAATAAGGCAATAGGTAACGCACATAATAAAAAATAATACGGCAAAATGGTATAGAATTCCAGGAGAAGCAAAGTACTTCGCATAAAATCTTGGGGTAGCGGTGGGAATCATATATTTAGTATGGCAAAACCCAGCAAAAATAAAACTGCATAAATACGCGCTGCGTATAAGCCATTTCTTATTTTTTATTCCTAAAAATGATATTGTGAAATGTAGAAAAAAGGTTGGTATGAAGAAAACGCCAATTTTTTCAGTCCGCGCTAAAGTGAGGGCTTTATGATAATTATCGCAGGTTATTACCAAAAGCTGAAAAAAACTCCACCAACAAATACTTAATGAGTAAAATCCAAAGAGTTTATTTATATTCTTTGGGCCTTTAAAAAATACAAGGGCGCCTAACAACAAAGATGTAAAAAAGGTAACCCATAAAGCTATTACAAAATTAATTAGGAGGAAATCCATTTATTGAGTAGCTTTTTTGACCGTTTCTTTTACGGTGGCGCTTTCGAACGGCTTGGTTATGTAATCAAAAATCCCGTATTTGGAGGTTTCGCGGGCGGTTTCAACGCTTTGGTAGCCGGTTACCATTATGACCTTGGTATTCGGCTTTTGGTGGTGGAGTTCCTTTAATGTCTCAAGGCCGTTTTTCTGCGGCATCTTTATGTCCATAATGATCAGATCAACATTGTGTTTCTTAAGATACTTCATTGCCTCATTGCCGTTCGTGGCGAATGCGAGATTATAATCATCGGCGAGAATCAGCTTCAATGACTCGCGAACGCCTTCTTCATCATCGCAGATTAAAATCAGCTTCTTATCATCCATATTGCCCTCCGATTTTTCCTAATTTTCTACCTTTAAAAATCGCCCCGAGTTACCCTAATTTCACGTTAGATAACGAGGGGCCTTATAAACTGGTTGGTGTTACCACACAGAGACACTCCGCAGCCGTATCTCCCGCGTTCCTTATATAATGCGAATGGGACGCGTCGAAATACAGTGTCGCGCCTTTTTCAAGGGTGTTCCGCGCCTCACCAATCACGACCTCAATTTTGCCCTGCAATACATAGACGAATTTCTCAGCGCCTTTTCTTTGCTGTTCGGCGTGAGTGCGGCCACCCGGTTGAAGCTGCACAAGGGTAGGGAGCATCTTCTTGGTAAAGATGTCCTTGGTAAGAATGACGGCGGAGGTCTTTTTGTCATGCACAAATTTATCAGCGTAGTCGTCCCTGCGCTGAACGCTTATCGGCTTTTCTATCTCGCTGTAAAATTCCGGCAGCGTCATCTCAAAAACCTTCGCGATGTTAATATGGCTTTCCAGTGTCCCTGTCATCCTGCCGGTTTCAATGCGGCTTAAGGTCGCCAGCGCCACACCGCTCTTCTTAGACACCTCAGCCAGGATCATACCGCGCTTCTTGCGCAATTCTCTAATCCGTTTTCCTAAAATCATCTAAGCCTCCGATTTTCCATAGTTTTACTTAATTTGAAAATCACCCCGAGCTTCCATAATCTTGCTACTCTGAAGCGAGGGGCTATTTTTTCGAACTTTTCATATCTTTTACAAAAAGCTTACCTGATGTTTTCACTATTGTCAAGTTTATTAGAAAATTCAGCAAATCGCGCCCCTCTTGACAAAACCCGAATTCTCATATATACTTGTTCGTAGAAAGTATACAAAACTGTCTACTTTTAATGAACGTGGTGAGGGCCTATGGAAAAGGAATTGGCAATTAGACTTTCAGAGGAAATCAAAATAGACGTTGAACAGATACTGCGAGAGTGGTGGGAGATCGTTATTCTGCGGGATTTATTATCATCTCCTATTGGGGATAACCTGGTATTCAAAGGGGGGACGGCCCTAAGATTGGTTTATAATTCACCCAGGTTTTCGGAGGACTTGGATTTTTCAATACTAAAGAAATTTCCTTTCGCGGGCTTTAAGGATGCTATCGGCCTTATTGGCAAAAGGTATTCAGAGCTTGACATAAAAGATATCGCTGATAAATTTTATACCTACGTCGCTCAATACAGAATAAAAGAGCCGTGGCGGCCATTGGCTATGTCAGTAAAGATTGAGGTATCCAAACGCGACCTCATTGAAGACAGTAAGCGCTATAACATTTCAGCGATAAAGAGCCGCGTCAGCAATATTGAGGCGCTTGGCAACGTAATGACAATAGAGCGGATATACGAAGAAAAATTAGACGCGTTAAAAACAAGGGATGCGCCGCGCGATCTATTTGATGTATGGTATTTAAGCGGTATTTTAAAAATACCTTATAAGGCGCGAAAGGTTAATTTTGATAACAAAACATTGGTAAGAGATTTAAGAAAATATTTGCCTAAAAGTTACTGGCGGGTTTTAGATACACTCGCCCCAAAGGAATAAAACCATGCAGATGATAGATAAAATAACGCTGTTAAAAAAAATAAATAAGGCCTTTTTTACCATTTCTGATTTTCAGAAGATTTTAAAGCTAAAGCCCGAATCCGTAAAAAAGGCCTTGTCGCGAATGATTAAAAAAGGCGTTATCAGGCGATTTGGCAGGAATGTTTATGTGCTTGCCGACAAAGGAGTGGATATTCAACAAATCGCATCGCAACTTTACGCCCCAGGCGCCTATATTTCCTTCGAAAGCGCCCTTTCCGCATACGGAATTATAAATCAAGTTCCATATACGGTGACTATGGCGACGTATAAATCCCCAAAGACCAGGCCATTTCTTAAAGCCGAAATCGCTTTGAGAAAGATAAAAAAAGAGCTGTTTTTCGGATATAAACTAATTGACAATATGCTTTTCGCCGAGCCGGAGAAGGCGCTGCTGGACACGCTGTACCTGAGATCCAAGGGCCTGGCAGACCTGCCATGGGAAGAGCTTAATTTAATAGACATCTCCAAAAAAAAATTCCTCGCGATGAGCAAAAAGTTCCCACCCGTTGTCCAAAAAGAGGCGAACCGCCTCGCGAAAAAAATGAAATAAAAGAAAGAAGTCACAAATCCACAAAATAAACTTGACAGATTGGACAAAATATGCTAATATTGGCTAAGGTTAGATAAATATGGATAAAATCTATTAAAGTCTAACCTGCCAGTTTTATGGAAGATAAACTCCTGTCCATAAGCGAAGTCGCAAATTACCTAAAAATTCCAAAAAGCACTATCTATAAACTTTCCCAAAGAAAAGGATTGCCATCCTGCAAAATCGGCAAACAGTTGCGTTTTAGAAAATCAAGCGTAGATAACTGGCTTGCTGACCAGGAAACGCCTCAAGATGTTGAAATAAAAAATAAATCCGCGAAACAATCCGCTTTTAAAAAAATCCTTCTAATAGATGATGACGAACTTGTTCAAAGAACCATAAGAAAATTTTTAGAACGGGAAGGGTATCATGTGGAACTCGCAAAAAATGGGGAGGAGGCCATTAAAAAAGTTACCCAAATAAGATTTGATTTGATGATTGTTGATGTCAGGATGCCTGGGATAAATGGCATTGAAACCATAAAAAGAATAAGGTCGCTTAACCGCAAATCCAAAATACCTACCATTCCAGAAGTCGCCATCACGGGCTATATGGACACGCAAGCAGCACGCGAAGCAGAAAAGTTAGGCATTACCGATTATGTATATAAACCTTTCTCCATAAGCGATTTTATGAAAACAATAAACAAAAAAATAAAATAGATCGCAGGCGCTCATTTTCCTGAAACTGAAAATAAATTTGACAAATCATCAAATATATGTTATACTTGAGCCGTCTGTTATATGGATTAAAAGTAAGGCATTTTAAAACAAGTGCTTCATAAGGCGAGAAAGGTGGTATATGAAAAAAATATTTCTGATGTTTTGTGTGTTTTTAATGCCGGTAAGCCTTTTTGCGGCAAATGCCAATCCCAATTCGTTTGAGGTAGGTGGCGAGATTTCGCATATCACCTATAAAGAGCCCGGTGTAATGAAGGAAGACGGGTTCATGTACGGTATAAACGGCGTTTTCGCCCATCATAAGCAATATATGCTTAAGGCCGAGGGGCGGGTAAGCTTTGGCCAAGTAGATTATAAAAACTCAGGCACCCTTGACAATATCGATGATTTTATTATAGAGGTCAGGGGTTTGGCTGGATATGATTTTATGCCAAATCAGCAGATCAGGTTTACCCCTTATATCGGCTTTGCGACACGTTATTTAAGTGATGCTGTTGGAGGCAAGGTCACTTCTACAGGGGCTCGAGGTTATGATAGGGAATCAACTTACTTATATAGCCCTCTAGGAATTGAAATTATGAGGGAATTAAGAAATATGTGGTCTGTAGGCGCGGCATTGGAGTACGATATTTTCTGGCGCGGTTGGCAAAAAAGCCATCTCAGTGACGCTAGTCTGGGCTATAACGATCTTGAAAATACCCAAAAAAATGGCTATGGCCTAAGGGCTTCTCTGAAGTGCCAAAAGGAGTTAGGTTCGGTTGACCTCGTACTTGAGCCTTTCATACGATATTGGAATATTAAACAATCGGATACAAAAGCAGTAACCTTTACTGGAGTTATTATAGGTTATGGCTATGAACCAAAAAATAATTCCACAGAATACGGATTGAAAATCGGAATGAGATTTTAACTGTGCGCAGAGAGAAAATGAGGGAGGGGAAATGAGTAAGAATTTTGTATTAATCAGTGTTTTGCTAACGATGATTTTAGTATCTGGCTGCGCGACTGTCACTACAGGCCGGCACCAAAGAGTCCCGATAGATTCTAATCCTCAAGGAGCGAGTGTCAGCGTGAGTTCTGGTTTTAAAGGAGTAACGCCATGTTCATTTGATTTGGAGCGGAACAAGGAACACATAATTAGGATAAGCAAAGAAGGCTACAAAACCGCGCAGGTAGTGCTAAGAAAAACAATATGCGGCTCCACTTGCGGAAATGTAATACTTGGTGGCATCATAGGGCTTGGCGTAGACGCGATGAGTGGGGCGATGTTTAAGTTAATTCCCGAAAAGGTCAACGTTAATTTAGTGCCGGGGGACGAAAAAGATATTATTTCAATTGAAGCCCCAAAGCACACACAACAACAGGAAGAACCTAAAAAAACCGGCCCTTCACTTACCACCAGAAATGAAACAACTGTGACCGCAAAAAGCGGGGTACCGGTTGTGGCGGAGGGGAAAAAGATAACTAACGCGGATGAGTATTATAATTTTATAAGGGAAGAGGTTTCAACGGCGCTTTATAATTTACCCAAGCAGGAAGGAGGAACAGCTTCTCTTAATTTAACAATTATTTCTAATGGGCAGCTTGAGAACGTCGAAGTAGTAGACGCTGGTTCAACCGTCAGCGCGGAATTTAAACAGGAAATAATTCAGGCGGTTTTTAAATTAGCTCCGTTTCCGGCCTTTCCAAAAGATATAGAAAAGGAGAAAATTACTTTAGCTTTACCTGTAACTTTTAGTAAATAGTAATATTGCGCCCTTGATCCCATTTTCCTGAAACTGAAAATAAATTTGACAAATCATCAAATATGTGTTATACTCCTTTTGGAAGTAAAAAGAAAGGCGGTTTTAGACAAGAATCTTGTTAGAAACTAAAAAAGTCAGATACCAATCAATTAAATTTGTTATTTTAAAGAAGGTATGGTATACTTAGTTATGAAAACGAGTTTATAGGGAGGTACTGTGGTGGTTCACCTGCGGATCCATTTCCATAAAATAGCGGTTTTATGCGGATGGGTCCTATTTTTTTGTCTTGTTGTTGCAGGTCCAGCCTTTGCCTTAAACTATAAGCCCACCGTAGGCACCATAACCCCTTCCTCAGGAAGTTCCAATATCAATGACGCTGTAACCTTCACTACCACATATTCCGACCGCAACGGCTGGCAGGATATAAAATACGCCTACTTCTTAATTAATACTTCCGCGAGCGGTTCAAAATGTTTTTATGCCTACTATGACAGGCAGTCAAACAAGCTCTATCTGCGCAACAATAATAACACCGCCTGGTTGAGCCAGGATCCATCAAATATAATCGAAAATTCCTATGCTAAGCTGGACTGTTCCAAAAGTTACGCGTCGGGTTCCGGCCTTACTTTAACTGTAACGTGGAACGTAGCGTTTAAGTCCACGTTTGTCGGAATAAAAAATATGCATCTTTATGTGATAGACAACACGGGCGCCTCCAACGGCGCTTTTACAAAAAAGGGCGCATGGAAGATAAACAATATCTTATTATCCATCTCAATTAACCCCAAATCCTGGAACATCACCCCTGTGAAGGTAAATACCACGGTTACAATGACGGGCGGGGACAAGATAACAGTTACCAATAACGGCAATATAACCGAGACATTTACCCTGGCCCTTATAGACCCTCCAGGCTGGACAACGGCTAATGTGCCGGCCCAGGATACCTACGTGATAAGTGGATTATTTTGCGCCGCCGCGGCTATACCAACTGAAAACAATTTCAATAAAGATACGACGCTTTATGAAGATGTAATCTCAGCAACGCCTAAAAAAGCTACGCAGGCCGTATTCGGCTACAATAACTCTGCGACAAACGGCGCATCGGTCCCTAAAGGACAGAACAGGGCATTATACCTGCAATTCAAATCGCCGACATTGACCGATAAAACAAAAGAACAGGAGATTTCCGTAATTGTAAGTTGTCAAACACCTTAAAATTATAAACTGAAAGGGGGTGAAAAAGATGAATAAATCATTCTTAAAGTTAACAGCGGCAATATTCTTGGTGGGGTTATTCCTTATGCCTGTTTCTTTAGCCGGTGCGGCTTCGTCCGACAGCGTAACGGTTAAAGTAACGATTACGCCTTCAATAAGCGTGGACATCACAGAAACAGAGTTGCAGCTTGGTTCGGTATCAGCAGGCGGCACTAAGGTATCCGGAGCGGGGGTTACGGTAACTAATACCGGCAGCGGTGTTAATGAGACCTACTCACTATCGTTGACTAACCCGACAGGTTGGACAGCAGTACAGGATACGGCAGCTGCTGAAAAATATATACTCGACGCAGCATTCTCAAGCGCTGTAGCGGGTATAACTTGGGACAACACTAAACAGGCGTTATCAACAACGCCTACGCTATGCACCAGTACCAAGTTCGCAGGAGACCAGAATGGAGTAGCGGTTCCATATAATACTCCAAAAACGCTCTGGTTCCAGTTCAAGGCGCCAACAGCTACAGCGACCACGATTGAGCAGGGTATAGTTGTTACGGTTACAGCCCAGGCAAGTTAAATTCAGACATAATTTACGGAGTACGAAGTGCGACGTAAATTATCAGTCTGAATTTAATCCTGAGGAGCGAAGCAACGAAGGATCTTATGTTTAAACAAACTAAGATTACAATCTGTGTGTTGTGGCTGTGCCTTGCCCTGACCCCTAACCTTTGGGCGAAGGGCCTAAGCACCGGCTTTAGTGAAGTTGCTATGGAGGACCTAGAGCCGGGCAGGACCTACAGCACAAAAGAGACAGCCAACCTTCCGTTAGTAGTCGTAAACACGGGCGAGGACCCTGTTGATTTAAAGATAGAGCTCCTTATGCCTGATGCCTCTGAATTAAAGGAAGGCTACGAGCCTATACCGGATTTGGGCTGGATAAGTTTGGAACAAACAGAATTTACCGGGATAGCCCCCAAAGGGGCGGCTACAACCGATGTGCTCATAAACATCCCGGACGATGATATATATAGAGGAAAGAAGTACCAGGTATTCATCTGGTCACACACTATTGGGACTAAAATAGGGGTAGGTTTAAAGAGCAAGTTGCTGTTTACGATAAAACAACATGACTAATCACATGCGTCATTCCCGCGCAAGCGGGAATCCAAAAAGAATATGGATGCCCGACTTCGCGGGCATGACAAGAATATTCCTAATTCTGGCTGTGTTATTCTGGGGCCTAATGCCTCCGGGAGGGCTTTTTGCCGCCCAAAGCGACAGCATAACCATTAAGGTTAAGGTTTTGGACTCCGGGGTTGTAATAGACCCGGATAATGGAGGAGAAGTTGTTTCTCCTGACGGCAAGGCCAAGCTCATAATCCCGCCTGGCGCGCTTTGGGAAGCGACAAGGATTTCATTATATTTACTTAACCCTTCAACGCTGGCGGGCGCAACGCCGCAGGATTACCAGGTAAGGGCGGTTGTTGACTGCAGGCCCGCCAGGCTTATTTTCAAAAAACCGTGTCAGTTAATAATTATGTTTGACAACGCTGAGGTCCCTGGCACGCCCATTGAATTAGGCCTGTTGGACGAAGAGACCCAGAAGATAGTATTTATGGAAGAAAACGCTTCTGTATTGCCTGACGGTATAACGATACAATTCCCCATAACGCACTTCTCAACTTACGCCGGGCTTTCGAGTATGCTTTCGCAAGGCGCACCAATTGGCGCGGGCGTAAAAATCCCGCTTCCGGATATGCTTACCGGCGCCTTTGGCCATTCAATACCTATAACGGTCCCACCAGGCAGGAAAGGAATGCAGCCGAGTGTCAGCCTGCAGTACAGGAGCTCAAGCCCTAATTCCTGGTGTGGCGTGGGCTGGTCTATAAACCCCGGCTATATAATAAGGAGCACAAAATTAGTACCGCCTACCTATGACGACACAAAAGATACCTTTATATTCGCGACCGATTCCGGTTCGACTGAACTAACCCATCTGATAGATAACCTGTATCAGGCGAAGATAGAAAGCAGTTTCGCTAAATTTTATAAGGAGGCTGACGACTCCTGGAAGGTAGTCCAGAAGGACGGAACTATTTTAAGATTCGGGCAAAATACTGATTCAAAAGAAACCTCTGATTCCGGTACGTCCCTTTGGAACTTAACAAAAGTCACAGATAATAACGGAAATTATGTAGAGCTCAACTATACAAAGGACCAGGGCAAATCTTATCTATATTATATAAACTACACCGGTAATGAACAAACCGGCGCTTCTCCGCTAAATAGGGTGGAATTCACGTTAGAGGACAGGACGGATATGTCCTCCAGTTATATTTCCGGCGCTGAGATAAAGACAGCGAAACGGCTTTTAGAAATACAGGTAAAACAGCAAAATGATCTTGTGTGGCGCTACGCCTTTACCTATGATTATTCAGCCGGCACAAAGCGCTCGCTTTTAAAAGCTATAACGCAATACTCATCTGACGGAAAGGCGTTACCGACGCAGACATTTAAGTACCAGAAAGCGAATGATTAAGAAACTTATATCCTCAATACTGGTGATTTTGCACATATATACATTCGGAGGCGTCCGCGATGGACTTGCCGCGCTTTGCGAGAGCGCGAGTTATAAATTAGAGTCCGCCGCATACACGCAGGGTGGCCAGAACAGAAATCCCGGCCAACCCGGTTACACCAAGCTGCTCTTGCACGCTGACGGCGCAAATGGCTCAACAAATTTTACCGATGAAGCAGGCAAGACTGTAACTGCCAATGGAAACGCGCATATAGACGCCTCACAGGGCAAATTCGGCGGCTCAAGCGGCTTATTTGACGGAAATGGCGATTATTTAAGCTTAGCGTACAGCGATGACTGGAATTTTGGAAGCGGGGATTTTACAATAGATTTTTGGGTAAATTTTAACGCGTTTCCCACTGGTGACGGTTATATGACATTTTATGACCAAGGCGTAACCGGTTCTCATTGGATTATTTTTACTGTATACGATTCGGTTGGAACTCCCCATTTAGATTTTTATTGTTATGATACGTCTATACCTTTTTCTATAAATATTGATAGAGCCCCTTCTATGTCTCTTAATACCTGGTATCATATTGCCATTATGAGAGCTGCTAATGATTTTAAGCTATTTTTTGATGGGGTTCAGCAGGGGGCTACAGTAACTAATTCTGGGACTATGCCTGATATATCTACGGAAGTACGGATAGGCGGGTCGCAAGTAGGCGGTTATTACTTTAATGGATGGATAGATGAATTCCGTGTAAGTAAAGGCATAGCCCGCTGGACCTCTAATTTCACGCCGCCAGATGCCCCATATACCTTAACCTCGGGCGACCCGCAAGGAGCGCCAACCAACACCATAAAAGATTCAACAGGAGAGACGGCGATAGGAAAAGCGGAAAGCGCGAGTTATAAATTAAACGCCGGCTTCCTCTATATATCTCAGACAAACGCGCCTGAACAAACACAGACAATTCCCAATCAAAGCTGGAAGCAAAATGAGTCAAAGCCCAGCGCCTTTGACCTGGACGATTACTTCACAAGCCCTGATGGCCTTCCATTAACCTATAGCGTGACAGGCAATAATAAAATCGCCGTTTCAATTGACGCAACGACCCATATTGTCAGTTTCTCACAGCCACAGGGCTACTTTGGCACCGAAACAGCCAGGTTCACCGCAACCGACAGCGAGGGCAATTCCGCGCAAAGCAATGCCGTCACATTACAGGTAGAAGGCGGCAACAACCCGCCTGTATTAGATTTTATTCCTGATATCACCGTAGACGAAACGCAGCTTGTCAAAATAACCCCGCACGCGACAGACGCTGACGGCGATGCGATAACATATTCCTTTACCGCGCCTTTGAATGCAAACGGTGAATGGCAGACAGATTATTCCAGCGCGGGCGCGTACACTACAACTGTCACAGCAACCGACGCGACAGGATTAAAAGCCGCCCAGGACGTAAAAATCACTGTCCGGAATGTAAATAGGGCGCCGGCCATCACCAAGATAAACGGCATTAATGTAACGCCTGGCCAGCCTGTTATACTTCCTGACATAAACGAAGGCGAGACCCTGCAAGTAACGCCAACCGCGGCCGACCCTGACGGCGAAACTGTGTCATTTGGCTATTCCTCTACAACCACCGCCATAGACACAACCGGTAAATGGTTAATAGGATTTAGTGACGCTGGCACGCATACAATTCAAGTCAGCGCTACAGATAACATAGCGACCGTAACGCAGGACGTAAAGGTTAAGGTCTTAAATGTGAGTAGGCCGCCGACGCTTGCGCTCAACCTATCAAAATACACTATCGCGCCGAACGAAAATATTACAATCACGCTCTCCGCCCAGGACCCGGACAGCGACACAATGACTTATGTAATCAAAAAAGATAATGTTGAGTTATCTTCCGGCTCAATAACCGATAAGATTACTTTTGATACGTCGTTTTCGGCTATTGGCGACCACTCTATACAGGCAATTGTAAAAGATGCCGGGGGACAGGAGGCCTCGCAACAAGCCGCGGTTGATGTCTACGACCCCAACGCGAACAGAGAGGCCATCAATCCTGTAATGGGCGACTTTAACGGCGACGCGCTCTCGGATTTAGGGCTGCATAATTCTGACACAGGCGCTTGGGAGATATGTATTTCGCAAAAAGGCGTATTCACCGCCGCGGTTGAGTGGCTTACCGGTTTCGGCGCATCAAAGGACTGGATACCTGTCGGCGGCGACTTTGACGGCGACGGCAAAACAGATATAGGTATATATAATAATACCACCGGCGAATTAAAAGTCGCTCTTTCCGACGGGACGAAGTTTACGCCTCAGGCCGCGGCCTGGCTCACATTCAGCGGCGCCTCATATTCATGGATACCATTTACAGGCAATTTTAACGGCGATAAATTTACCGATTTTGGCGTTTACAACAAGGATACCGGGGAATGGAAAATCGCCCTTGGCACAGGCGCGGGATTTGGGGACTTTACAACCTGGCTTACAGGTTTCGGCGGCTCCGATTATACGCCGCTGACAGGCGACTTTAACGGCGACGGCCTGACGGATATATGTATATTTAATAAAACAGCCGGCGAATTTAAAATCGCGTTTTCAAACACAAAGACCTTCGTAGCCACCCAAAACGCCTGGGCAACAAATTACGCGGCTGACAAGGACCCGATAATAGCCGATTTCAATAACGACGGCCTGACAGACATCGGCTATTTTGATAAGGCCTCCGGTAAATGGTATTACGCCATAAACACGGGTTCATCCTTTAATAGCCAGGGGACATGGCTTGAAAATTTCGGCTCATCTGGCGTTACCTCAGGCACAACAGGCGACTTTGACGGAGATGGCCTGACAGACGCCGCCACATTTGACAAGAGCAAAAACGGCATAGATAAATGGAGCGTAAAACTCGCAAAAGACCTAAATAAAAAACCAACCGATCTCTTAGTTGAAATAGACAACGGCATAGGCGGGAAAACCGAGATTACCTATCAATACGCCTCTACCTATAATAATGACCTCCTGCCGTTCCCTGTGTATGTGGCAAGCTCTATAAGCTCTGTGAATACCGCCCCGGCCGACAGGGCGGCGACCTACACCCAAAATTTCACATACGAGGGAGGCTGGTTTGACGCGGATGAGCGCGAATTCCGCGGATTTAGCAAGATAAGAGTAACTGATCCCATATCAGGAAATTATACAGAGACATACTTTCATCAGGGCAAACCCCCTGAAGACGGAGCCCTTAAGGGACAGATAGATAAAATATTGGCCTTTGACGGAACCGGTAAGCTAATCAGCGAGGCGGATAACAGCTGGGATGTTAGGAAGGCAGGCCCTACTGACGGCGTATTGGGATTCCCATACCTAAAAGAGGTAACCCAGACCGTCTATGAATACGGCCAGACAGACCCCTTGAGCACCAAAAATCAGTTCAGCTATGACAACTTAGGGAATATCGTCAGCGAAATCTGCCATGGCGACATCGTTATTACCGGCGATGAAAAATCCACCGAAACAAAATACGCCGCCGCCTATGAACAGGGCTATAATAGACCAATAGAGATAGCCCTTAAGAACAAAGACGGCAACCTTGTAAACAAGAAAATTTTTGAATACGCCGCTCAAAACGGAAATTTATTAAAAGAAACCGCCTATATTGACGGCTCAAACGACCCATCCACAGAATATAAATATGACAACTATGGAAATGTCAATTATACTAAAAATGCGGAAGGCCATGTAGTATTAACCGATTACGAAACTACGTTTTATACCTATCCTGAAACTATCAGAAACGAGCTCGGCCACACCATCCAATACGAATACAATACCAAATTAGGCGTCGTAACGCGCCTGACAGACGTAAACTCAAACACTACCGAAACCGTCTATGATACCTACGGCCGGATAACCCAGCAGAAAAATACCCAGGGCCAGGTTATAACAACCTACAGCTACCCGGATTTTAACACAAAGGTAACAACTCAATTGAGCCTTACCAAAACCGAATACGTCGACGGCCTCGGCAGAAAATACAAGGCCGTATCAGATGGGGAAGACGGTACGCAAAAGCGCCGGGTCTCAAGCGAAGTTTACTTTAATAACCGCGGCCTGACAGACAAAGAGTCGCTTCCTCATTATATAGATGAGGACCCTGCCCAAATCGCCTATATCACTTACACCTATGACAAACGAGGCCGCGTCAAAACCACAACCAGCGACTTCCCAGGCGTAGTAAAAGACGCTACCAGCTATATAAATTATATCACTCCTTTATATATAGAAACCACTGACCCGAAAGGCATCAAGAAAGGTTCCAGAAAAGATGTTTACGGCAACAATATTGAAATAATAGAATTCACCCAGGAAGGCACTTATAACACCTACTACGAATACGACCTAAAGGGAAACTTAACAAAGCTGACCGACTCGAAAGGCAATATCACCCAAATCCAATACGACAGGCTCGGTCGAAAGATCTCGCTCAACGACCCTGACACCGGCATTACCACCTACACCTATGACAAATTAGGCAACCTCCTCACCCAAACCGACAACAA
>Ga0105164_10000448_pt1 | contig 29700 bp, 27 predicted proteins | sample VDWuncwatermetaG_FD_89674 | JGI IMG/M metagenome (GOLD analysis project Ga0105164, IMG submission 89674) | Wastewater microbial communities from Netherlands to study Microbial Dark Matter (Phase II) - VDW unchlorinated drinking water | ecosystem: Environmental > Aquatic > Freshwater > Drinking...
ATCACCGCTGTCATATCCCATGCTCCTTTTCGGGATGAAAATGTCCCTACATTCAGTACCTGAAGAGGCTGGCCAGAAAGGATTCGTTGACAACGCTTTTCCACCAATTGACGAGAGGGGCGGAAATCTTGGAGCCGTGCTCCTAAGGGAAGGAGAGAAAGTTTCTCGGAAGGAACCCCCTCGTTGACGAAACTATCGTATGAGAAACTCGAAAGCACGATGATGAAGTCTGCCAATGAGTATTCACGTTCTTCGCGTCGGATGATCCAAGGGCTCGGTCGCTCGATTCGTACTCCTGTACGTTTTTCTTCTAGTTCCAAAATTACTGCCTGAGTTCGAATGTGAGTGGAGCTCCGGTGGCAAATCCGCAAGGTGGGTTTGCCGCTTAAAACTTTGAATGCTTCCTCTCCCACTCCACTCCAACACAATGCAACATCCCAAGATTCCTGTCGAACTCTTCTGGCCACCCAAAAGCCAAACATTTTATTCAGAAACGCATCTGGAAAAATGAACCCCAACTGCTCATGTAAGAACCAAAAAATCTGAGATAGCACACCGTGTAACCCAAAGCTGTAAACCCTGCTACGCGCAACATCAAAGCGCTTGACCGCCCATCCTGGATAGTTCGTAAAAAGGCTTACGTCATGTCCTCGCCGCGATAACTCACGGGCCAAATCGAACGCGTGAAAACGGCCGTGTACGACAATCGCGATTTTCATCTTAGACAAAGATGTTCTGCCAAATGCTCGCTGCTGGTTGCGTCTGAAACGCTCCCATTTTAATGGTCCTTGGCTTTCTTCCGAGTGGCACAATCAATTGCTTCATCCATGACAAAAGCCTAATCATGGAAGTCCAGTATTTTTGCGGCGCAATCCAACATATTGATCAGGCGGTCTTTGTAAGTGTGCTTACCCTTACTAATGAGGATGTGTGCATTGAAAGCTAGACGTTGCCGTTCCTCTTTATGTGTAATCAGATGCCTGGCTTTCTCAACCATTTCCTCTGGGGTTTTAAAGTAAAGCGTTGTTTTTCCCTCCTCTTCGAAAATTTCACGATGCTCATCAGTATCTTCTGTCAACATGCAAGTTCCGATGGCGGGAATTTCAAATGTCCGCATAGAATTGTCATCTCGATTGTTTCTTCGAACAAGACAGAGAGCAATTTTCGCACAGCTGATCGCCTTGCGCATTGTCTCCGGATCTGCGTGCCCTCGCGCATATGGTTTTGTTTCTCGAAAACGTTCCCAATAACCGCCGTAAAGTACCACTTTAAAACCTGCCTTAATCAGTGCAGAAATGTAAGGAACGCGATCTCGGTCGGCGCCGCCTATAAAAACAACGTCAGAGTCAAATTTGTGCCTCTCTTCAGCAGTAGCGGGGAATTCCGGATAATGTAATTCGGGGGCATAGGCAAAAGGAAGATAGGAAACTTTTTGACAACCTATTCGCCGGAGATTTTCTAAATTAGCCTTTCTCACAGAGAAAACCTGATCATATAAAGGCAGGGCTCTCATGAACCATGGAGCACGATGGACTGCATTCCAAGGGTCATCGGTTAAGTAGTTCAACCGCCGGGCACCCAATTCTCCTAGCTTCTCAAGGGCCCATACGTTAACAGGTGCGATGCCCGTAGAAATCATCAGAGAAGCCCGCAGTTGTTGACATGCTCGGACAACCTTTCGACTGAATTTCTCTAACTGAACCGGATGATGCCCCCGAAACCACCAGTTGAATTTGGTCAGCCATAGTCCACCCTCAAAGGCCTCTTTGATATCTAAAAGTTGAAACTCAAGGCCCAGTTTCTTGGACGCACGAAAAAAATTCAATCCAATATGAGTTTCGCCAGCATATCCAACAAGCAAGAGTTTACCTGCCATAATCTTGAACGACTTCATTATAGGCTCTGGCAATTCCCTCAACGGCTCTTTCTATCGTGTAATCTTGGACTTTTTTCCGACATTTTTCTCTGATTTCGAGACGTCCAACTAATGAAAACGCACGTTGGATAGCTAGTATCAAGCTTTCAGGCGAATCGGTTTCAAAAATTTCACCGGTTATCCCCGGTTCAATGAGGTCCGGAGCGGAGCCAACGCTGTCTGAAACAATGCAAGGAACCCCATGATGCAAAGCTTCGTTGACAACTATTCCCCAGACTTCTGACCGGCTAGGAAGCACAAATAAGTCAGCGGCATGGTAGTAACGACTCAAAGCAGTCTGATTCTGAAAGCCAACAAAACGAGCTTGAATAGAGAGTTGTTCGGTTCGTTTTTGTAATTCGCCTTTCAGTTCACCATCTCCCATGAAAATAACGACGATTTTTTGACGGATTTGTGCAGGAAGTTGCATGATTGATGCAAGAAGAAGGTCGGGTGCCTTTCTAGGAATAAGTTTTCCAGAAAATAGAATGACTCGTTCATCTTCTGGAATATTTAAATTCTTTCTTGTAGTGGAACGCGCTTGCAGTCGATCTTTTTCGCCGTAAAGAAAGACAGTTGTATCGATACAATAGGGAGAGAAGATAAGTTTTTTTTGGGGACAACTAAGGCGTTTGAAATGTTCATGGGATCGCCGTCCAATATAAAGCAATTTTGTACACCTTGAATAGAAAAAGCGCAATGCACTGTCACGCAACCACGTTTTCATCCAATTTCTTTTTAAAGCATGATCAGCCGTATCGGCGCGGAAGAGAATAGGATATCTACTCCAGCAAACTTGTAAAAAAGCCACTTGATGAAAAATTGAAGCATAGCCAGTGAGGAGCACTACGGTGGGGTTTACTTTTTGAAGTACGTTTCTTAATCCCCGAGCTGAAATTTTTTCGAACGAGTCTGCTCCTCCTTGATGGGCTCGAGAAAGAAAAATGGAGGTGTATCCTGAAAGCAAATCAATGTCCCAAGCAAATGTCGCTTGAAATTCTTTATCTTGGTAACCCATGACACTGAAATTAGAGCCATAAATCGCTGTCACAGGTATTCTAAAACTTTGCTGTAACTTTCTATAAAGAGGAGCCCGATATTGGACCGGGTGAGTATCTATGACAACCAGACCACGCTGTCTCTGTAACTCTGTAATCAAGAGGGAGGAATAGCCAAAATGGTGCCCCACACCCCTGTTCGTTCTGGCCATCCTTTATTGACTTTTAGAATGGGTGGGCCTGTCGATACTCTCTTAAATTGATAATTTAAATTGATCAAAAATTGAGCAACTTGGACGTCTTGTTGAGGAGTGTGTAATTCAATCATAAGATAAGGTTTCAAAAATTCGATCGTCTTCTTCGCTCCATTGAGTACTTCGCTTTCGGCTCCTTCAACGTCAATTTTGACCAATCTCAAACTCTTAATGTTTAACTCTTTCACAAGGGAATCGAGTGAGCGTAGCGTGACTTGAATTCGTTTTTTAGAAGTGTTGCTATGATAAACGGTCGACAAACTGCCTGTTTGGAATGTCATCCCTTGAACAAATTGTTCGGTACCGTCAAAATTTCCCATTGCAATTCGAATCGGTTTTACATTTGCACAATGATTAGCTTGAATGTGCCACCTCATCTCGTCATATACCTGCGGAAGAGGTTCGACAGATATCACACAACCTTCGGGGCCAACCAATTTTGAAAAGTATAAGGTATGCAAACCCCAGTTTGCTCCAATATCCATTACCCTATCCCCTTTTCGGATTAATTTTTTAAACACAGCTTGTTGAGCTCGTTCAGTGCCCGAATACCACGGAGATAGCCCGGTAATCGGACCGACACGAAAGCGCATACCCTGCATTGAACCAAAAAAAATCTTACGGGTGGATCCTAGGGGAAAGAATAGAATGCGGATCAAGTCCTTAAAGATTGACTCTTTCATATTTGCATATCATCTCCAAGACGGGTTTGAATTGTTGCTCATAATTCCATTCAGCTGAGATTCGCTGCCGGCCCCGCTCGCCCATTTCACGCATCTCTCTCGGATGATCAAGAAACCACTGAAGTGCGTCAACAATGCTTTTAGGGTCTTCGGGGTTACAAGCCAGACCATAACCTGATGCTACGTATATTTTCCTCCAATCGGGGAGATCCGAAACAAGCACGGCCATACCGCAAGCCAAGTAGTCGAATACCTTATTGGAGGTACAGGCTGAATGCCGAAGATTGATGTTGTCAGTATTTCTCGAAACCATTGCCAATCCCACGTCATAGTGCTGCGCATGCGCCATCAGTTGGTATCGTCGAGACAGAGCATTCCGGATATGAATCCGATGTTCCACCCCAAGTTGCGCAGCAGTTGATTTGAATTCTTGAAGATAGGCTTCAGCGTCCATCGTTTCATACCAAACCACGCTGAGTTCGATTGAATCAGGAAACATCGCCATAGCTCTCAATACCGAGAGGGAAAGCCTATCCGAACCCAAAGAGCCGTGGTAATAAATTCTCAGCCTCTCTTCGTGAACGATCCTTTTCTCTTCCCTGACTTCTTCCTTCGCTGGACAATTCCAAACCACCGCTACTTTTTCATTTTTAATGCCTGTTTGGCCCGAAAAATAGAAAGCTCGGTTACGGTCGGGTAAAACGCACTGCTTGGCTCGATGGGCTAATTTCTTTCGAGTCCACAGACAAAAACGTCTCCAGAAACTCCCGTCTGAACCAAAAGGGCTATCATGTTCGTGGTAGATCACTTTCAGGAAAGGGAAAAAACTCAAGAGTAACGCAAGCGGGCATGACAAAAGATCGGATGCATAAATCCATCGGGGTCTCCAAAATAGGGTCCATCCCATCACCCAGATACAAAACCAGAGATAGTGAAATTTTTGTTTCCACCCCCCAGGACAGAACGGCAACTTTCGTACAACAATATTTGAATGAAAGGGGAAACCCAAAAGATCCGCCCCGCCAAAGCCTCTGATCCCCAGGAAGAACACCTGCCAACCCTGCTCGGCGAGAATGCGAGAACTATGCTCAAGAGGGGGGTAAGCTGCAGGGTTGGAGTATTGAACGTAAAGAATCTTGGGAGACGAACGCTTCAACTCATTGTTCACCAATAAATTTTCCTGTTTCTGAATTTTAGAACTCGTGGTGGGAGTCCCATCGACGTACATCGTCACTCTCCTTCATCAAGGCAACGCAACGGGTGTAGGGGATACAACCAAACACTCCCGATTTAAAAAAATCATCAGGAAGTCACCCTCTTCTGACGGGGGATATTGCTTGTCAAGGGTCGAATAGAACCATCGGGAGCTTTTACCTTTTGGCTCTTGAAGATTTCCTGCAATACAGGGTTCACGGAATTTGGTTCTTAATGATTTCTGCGAGCTGTTGAGTGAGATAACGCCTGTGAAATCGATTTAAATGTCGGCCGTTGGGTTTCAAGGCGTAACCTCCATCGATCACATTCTCCAACAGAAGTGAGGATTCGTAAGCCTTGTCAGGATCGAAAACAAAGCCGAGGCCGCAATTCTCAAGAAAATCTTTTGCGGCGCCGTTCAAAACAAATCCCAAAATGGGTTTTCTCATCAAAATGTAATCAAATAACTTTGCGTTCAGCGCATAATCTTCGCCACCTTCCACTTTAGTCGTCGTGCTTAAAAGAGCATCGAAGGTTTTTTGAATCTCGAGAGCTTCTTTCCGGAGGAGGCGGCCGTGGAAGAAGCACAAATCTTGAAAGCCGAAACCAGAGACCATTTCATCTATCCAATATGGCTTTTCACCGATAAACTTGATCTTAATAATCTTTCTCAAATCAGCCCTTCTCTTAAAAAGTTCGCTCAATGCCTTGAAGAAAAAATACGGTGTTCGATAGAGATAGTCCTCCTTTCTGGGAGAAAAGTAAAATTTTCCATGCCCCTTTCTCCTCCACCAGGGCTTTGCCATTTCTTCAGCATATTTCGGGGTGTAATAAAAGGTGCCGACATAACCAATGATGTATTCACTTTTCGAAAACCGAGGGATGTTGATCGCTTCTCCATTCATTTCTACCCCATCAAATCCGTTGGGAATGACATGAAACTTTTCTGCGTTGATGCTGGGATTGAATTGTCTGAATGCATCGTTGAGTTGGCTCGTTACACCCAAAATGGCTTTCGCCTGTTTGAATGTTCGTCTGAGTATTTTTCGTTCCCGGAAGTAGTTAAATGGTGTCGGATAAGGAGCCGGGCTCCAAAAGGTCCAGCCATCCCGCATGTCCAGAATAAGCGGGAGGTTGTATCTTTTCGCAATCTCTGCGGCGAGAGGCCCGGCGCCAAACGGTGGAAGCGAAGCAATGATCAAACGAGGTTGATGTTCGACGATAATTCTTTCAATTTTGGAGAAGAGGTTTTCTTTCCACATTTTCTCAAAATCATCGCCGACTCCCCGGAGGACCATTTTTAAGAAACCACCCACTCTTCCCGATGTTCCATTTGAATTCTCCTTACACGGAATCCTGATAATCGAAGCTTCTCTTGGCAGATCTTTCAATAACGAATCATCGCGGGAAGCTTGCGGGAATAATTTGAGGGCGCTTGGAATATCGAGTGTCACGACCACCGGCTTGATTCCAAACTCGGGTAAATACTTGACGAAAGCGGTGGAGCGATAATTCCCTGTCGTGTTGACGGGGGCGAATTCGATCGCAAGATACAGGATGTTAATCAATTTTACCCGAAAGAATGCGGACAACCTCTCTGGCATGTGCGGGTCCCGTCAGGCATGGGATGCGCCGCGTGATGCAGTCGAGGAAATGGGCAATTTCAACCTTGAGAGGCTCTTCAAAATTGATTTTAGGAAAGTAGACATCTCCTGAGCGGTGATTGAATTTTGGAGTCCCGCTCTCATCGAAATCCATATTTTGACCCAAGACGGCCATGCGGTCGATTCCCTTGTCATAAATCGCAATCTTGTGCTCGGCCATATCATCATAAACGGCCATTTTCTTTGAACCGACGAGTGTCATCCGCCGAATTTTGTGGGGGTCGAGCCAGCTGACATGCAGATGGACCATCACCTTTTTGGGATAGATCAAATCGATGAATACGACATCCTGGATGCCTCTTTGGACATAGTCCATACCGTGGATGGAAACCGAAAGTGGACGGACATCATTAAAAAGATACTGAACAATGCTGATATCGTGAGGGGCGAGCGTCCAAAGTGCATCCGCGTCGGAGCGGATCCGGCCCAAGTTGAGGCGTTGACCGTAAATGTAACGCATTTCGCCCAGCTCACCTGAATCTACCAGTTCTTTGAGGCTATGGACTGCCGCATTGTAGAGAAAGGTGTGGCCCGCCATTGCAATCAAACTCTTTTTCTTTGCCGCGCTCTCTATTTGATCGATCTCGTGTACTGTCTGAGCCATGGGCTTTTCGATGAGCACGTGCTTTCCAGCCTCAAGCGCTCTATGAGCCAAGTCAAAATGAGTTGCGATGGGCGTGGCGATGACAACGGCATCGATCTTCTTATTTTCGAAGACATCGCTAGCCTTATCCGTAACTTGGATAGAAGGATAAAGGTTCTTGGCAAAATTGCGCCGCTCCTTGTCTAAATCGACAACCATTTCCACGCGGCAATCTTTATTCGAAACCAAATTTCTGAGGAGATTTGGGCCCCAATAACCAACGCCGATTTGTGCAATCCGGATCATGATTGAATTCCTTGCAGCTCCATTTTCGTTGGAAAATTAATCAAGACCCCCCGATTTTTTCCCTGGTAAACAAACAAGCTGCCGGCCGCGACGGCGGAGGCGCCATTCTTGACGGCCTGGCTGAAATCCTCCATTTTTCCGGCTCCCCCGCAGGCGACGACCGGAATTTTTACGGCCTCGGCCACGTGTCGAATGAGCGAGGTATCGTAGCCTTTCCACGTGCCATCTCGATCAATCGAGCTCAGTAAGATCTCTCCTGCGCCCATCGACTCCATTTTTTGCGCGTAACTCACGGGGTCCGTCCCGGTTCCTCTCTTGCCGCTCAAGACAAAGACTTCGTATTTCCCCCGAGCATTTTTCTTCACGTCGATGGAAACAATGAGGCTCTGACTTCCGAATTTCTTGGCTGCCTCCCTGATAAATTCCGGATTTTCAAAGGCGTAACTATTGATGACCACTTTCTCGACCCCGATTTCGAATATTTTTCTGACGTCGTCAAGCTCCCAGACTCCTCCCCCATAAGCAAGCGGCATGAAGCATTCACCCGCAATATTTTCGATTAGCTTGAAATTAGGTTTTCTTTTCTCCGATGTCGCCCCCACATCAAGCAGAATCAATTCATCCACTTCCATGGCGTTGAAAATGTGGACGGCGTTCAGGGGATCGCCTACATAACGGTGATTTTTAAACTGGATGCCTTTGACGAGGGCTTCCCCCTTCAAGAGGAGACAGGGAATGACTCTCGTGAGTAGCATGGATTAGTTTCTTACCTTTTTAAACGAGGCCCTCGCGCTCTGGAAAAGGATTCTGGGATATTTGAAATAATCGCGTTCCCGGCCAAAGTCGTTGTGGCTCCGGGCCGGAAGATTCATCAGGTCTTCAAATTCCCCTTCCGTGAGCCCGAGTTTTTTGATGACGTATTCCTTGTCCGCCTTTTGCTCTCCGAGCGGATAAGGATCCTTCTTGAGTTCGGCCAAGGCCTCTTCCCGGGTCATCTGACCTGAGCAAATCAAATTCGAAAGGTGCGCTTTTCTTTTATCAATATGGAATTTTCTCGGCAAGATATAGCCCTGATAAAATCTCGTGAAAATTGATTCGTAGTGCTTATAGCCGTAATCCCGCCAGCCCAACTCTTCCGTGAGGATGTGCTTGGCCTCTTTCTTGTCGTACGGAACGAAATCCAAGAGATTGACGGAGCGAATCCGCGCGACCTTGTCATAAAAATATCGTTCAAAATAGCCGAGTCTCGGAAAATCCCGGAGTTTGACTTTTCCGTATTTCCGATGAATATTCCCAAGGTTCACGGAATCAAATTTTGCCGGATAATTCCAGCCAGTGGGCATGGTGAATTCCGTGACGTGATTATTGCCGCACAAAATAGATTTGATTCCCTTTTGATGAGCGACCCGGTAAAGGCTCGCAAAAATAAGCTGGTCCGTTGGAACTTCGATATCCACCACGGAGGCCTTCAGGTAGGCGAGTTGAAGATCCTTGAATTCTTCCCAATCAATCACATAGCTGTAAAGATCGACATTGAGTTTTCGGGTAACATGCGCGATATTCCGCACCGCGAGTTCCGAATCCCAGCCGTTGTCAAAGTGCACGGCAAGTGGGCGAAGCCCCAGTTTTTTCGCCAAATGGACCAAGTAAGTGCTGTCCGTCCCCCCGCTCAACCCCACGATGCAGTCATATTTTTTGTTCGCGCCTGAGGATTTGATTTCGGAAACGATTTTGTCGAGCTTTTCCCTTTTCTCCTTCTCATCTGTCAAGCTGCGCCTGTAAGTCTCCTCGTCATAATTCCGACAGTAGTTGCAAACTCCCTTGGAATCAAAGCGGATATCGTTGGCAGAGATATCTAATGCACATCGAGAGCATTGTTGATAACCTCGCTTCGATTTTCCGTTTAGATTGAGTTCGGCCTTCATATTTTCTAAGGCGCCGAGCTTGAAATAATATTCTCCTACTTCTTCTGGCGCTCTTTGATCCTTTGCCTTTAAAACAATCTCGAGTAATTCTTGTGGCGTCTTCGCCAAAAAAGCCTGTCCTGTTTCGTGAAGATGCAGAACATGTTCCGATCCGGCAAAAGGAAGGATCACGGTCGGAACTCCCAGCGCCAGCGCTTCATAGTGGCAGGCGGAATAAACGCTCACATGTAGATTCGCGCGCGACAGGAGCTCAAAAGTGGAGGGATTTTCATTTCCCAAAAGCACTTGAACGTTTGGGTCGTTTTGAAAAACCTCGAGGTAAGTTTTTTTATTTTTTTCGTAAAGGGGATGAAGCTTGATAAAAAGACGGAAATCGATTTTCCCCTTTGCGAGTGCCGTGAATTCTGAAATGAATGTGAGAACTTTTTCGATATTGCTTCCCTGCATGGTCAAGAGAAGATTGTGTGCGTCTTCTCGATTTCTATTTTCTCTGCCTAAGTTCCGATAGGCGTCAAGCCTCAAACTTCCAACACTGCGAAGTTCCTCATCCCAAAATCCACTCGCTCGTAACTCATCGGCCCAATAATTTCCATAAAGGAAAAGTTGATCGGCCACCGGCATCGCCTTCTTGTAGGGCAAGGCGTAGGAAGACCAAGAATAACCATAGGTATTTCGATCCGTGATCCCGTGTTGGAATTCGATGACCTTGATCCCCAGTTCCTTGGCCGCTGCGACAATTCCCGTTTCTCCAAAATCGGCGGTGAAAAGATATTGGGGGTTGATTTTCCCAAGGAGCCAGCGGTAAAACTTTTTGGCCCAATAAAAATTGGCAAGGCAGCTTGCGATTTTTTCGGAAGAAAAATCCTCTAAGCGAGATTCTTGCCTAAGACAACTACTTAATTCCTCTGAAATTTTCAGAATGGAGCCAGGGCGACTCATTCTGCCAAGTCTTCGAAGGAACATCTCTAAGGCCAGAGTGGTCATATCAGTTTTGAGAAGTGCCATCCTATTCTGAGAAAGGAAGTCCTGGTTATTGATAGACTCGATTTTGAAATAATGGCCCATTTCCGAAAGAAGATCGTCAAAGTAAATATCTTTATAGAGCCCGTTTTGTTTCTCGGCTCGGGCTGAAGAATAAGTTTTAGCGACGAAGCGGGCGCGAGTGAGACGAGCGAGACGAAAAAGATCCTTTGCCGCAAGGAAGTAGCGGCCCTTCAACGGGGCGCCATGAGACGAACAGAAAGACAGATTTTGTAAAGCGATTGCGACATCGAAACGAAAAAGAGGCCACACGCACCAGCCGTCAATTTTAAATCGCAAAAGATCATGTTTAATTTCGATCTGGTGCAGACGATCGTTCACGACCGCCGGATTGATCGCGGAACCGAAGACGTGAGATGTTTGAGCCTTAGGCAAGAAGATTTTTTCGAACGGCTTGGATGACGCGCTCTTGTTCCTGTTTCTTCAGTCCCACTGAAGAAGGAAGACAAAGAACATTTCGATATAAAATTTCGGCTGTCTCCACACGATAAGCTTGCGAACGCTTGTGGGCTTTCGAATGGTGAAGGGGCTGCCACAGTGGACGAGTTTCGATTTTCTGCTTGGCCAGTTGTTTTAAAAGCCGACGACTATTCATTCCTGTTCGAGAATCAATTTGAAGGCTATACATCCAAAAAATACTCCTCGCCCACGGCGCTTCACGCATCGGCGTGACTCCCGGAACATTACGAAGAGCCGCGTTATAACTTGAAGCAATTCTTCGCTTGGCTTCTATAAATTTTCCCAGCTGTTCCAGTTGTGCGCAGCCCATCGCCGCCTGAAGATTGGTTAAACGATAATTAAAACCGATTTCATGGTGAATGCTTTCTACCGTGTCATCTTTCGCTTGTGTCGTCAAATATTTTGCGCGGCGAGCCCATTTTTTATTATCCGTAACCATCATCCCCCCGCCACCGGTCGTGATAATTTTATTTCCGTTAAAACTAAAACAGGCAACATCTCCCCATTCACCCACCATCCGTCCTTTATATTTTGCTCCCAAACTCTCCGTGGCGTCCTCGATGACCACGAGTTTATATTGTCGGGCGATTTCCAAAAGGGGATCCATCTCGCAGGGGTGACCCAGGATATGGACGGGCAGAATTGCTTTAACGCGGCGGCGCGTCGTCTTGTTAATGAGTTTGCCATTTTTCCACTGACATTTTTTTTCTAAAAATTCTTTCACTTTCTCCGGATCCATCTGCCAGTAACGGGGCTCGGCATCCATGAAAACAGGCCACGCGCCGACGTAACGGATCGCATTGGCAGGAGCAATAAAGGAAAGAACTGAAACGAGAACTTCATCCTCCGCCTGAACCCCCGCCACCAAGAGAGCAACGTGCAAGGCGGCCGTTCCATTCACCGTCGCGACGCCATGCTTCGCGCCCACATGATCCGCTACCGCCCGCTCAAACCGATCCACAAAAGGCCCGGCTGAGGAAACCCAGTTTGTGTCGAGACACTCTTTGATGTACTTCCACTCATTGCCGGAAATTTGAGGAACAGAAAGGGAAATGATGCCCGGGGGAACGGAACCGCTAGGTTTAGAGGGTGTAACTATCTGGTTGATAGGCTTCAAGATGTTTTCTCATCCAATCGATGGTGAGTTTCAAACCTCCTTCCAAAGAGTGATGGGGTTTCCAACCCAGGAGATCGCAAGCGAGAGCAGAGTCTGCCTGCAGATGTTCCACCTCGCTTTTGTCAGCGCGGATCCTTCGAGCGTCAGTTTTGATTTTGATTTTTCTCTTCGTCAGCTTGGCAATGAGTCGGACGAGTTCATGGATGCTCATCGCGTTTCCCGAACCCAGATTAAAGGTTTGTCCAATGGCCTTGGGAGAAGCCGCCGCTAAAAGAAATCCTTCCACCATATCTGTCACATAGCTCCAGTCGCGTTGGGGGTGTTGATTTCCCAGACAAACTTCTTTTTTCCGCAAGCATTGGCTGATGATCGTCGGGATGACCGCCCTTGCCGATTGTCGGGGCCCAAAGGTATTGAAAGGCCGAATGGTCACGACGGGTAAAACAAAAGAGCGATGAAAGGCTTCTACCAATTTGTCTGCCGCAATCTTGCTGGCCGAATAGGGGGACTGGGCTTGCAGGGGGTGGCCCTCGTCAATCGGGACGTAGCGGGCCGTGCCGTAAACCTCGCTGGTTGAGGTGAAGAGGACGCGTTCGGGTTTAAGGCGGCGTGCCGCTTGCAAAACGTTCAGTGTGCCAACGACATTCGTACTCACATAAGATTCGGGGGATTGATAAGAATAAGGAATGCCAATCAACGCGGCCAGATGAAAGACGATGTCGACACCTTTCATTGCGTTTTCGACCGTCGAAGGGTCCCGAATGTCACCGGCAACGATTTCGATTTTCTTTTTAAAAGAAGAACTATCCAACCATCCGCACTTTCCCAAGGCATTGTAATGAACGAAGGCCCTTGTCCGGGCGCCCCGTTTCACCAAGGTCTCGGCGAGGTGGCTTCCGATGAAACCGCCCGCGCCCGTCACGAGGACCGATTTCCCTGACCATTTCATGTTTTCAGTCTTCCTTTTTTCATATCGCCCTGGGCTTGCTTGTATTCGGTGTGATTGCCGATGTCGAGCCAATATTCGCGGACCGGAAAGCTGATGACCCTCCGATCCCGCTTGATTAGTTTCTCAATGAGATCAGTCATGTCGAATCGCCGACCGCGCGGAATCAATCGAAGAACCGAGGGCTCCAGAAGATAAATTCCGGCATTCACCAGGTAGAGAAACTTGGGTTTTTCAGAGATCCGACGAATGAAAAAGTCTTCCGTCTCCACGACGCCATAAGCCATTTGAACGTCATACTTCTGCACCGCCACGGTCATATCCGCCTTGTGTTCCCGATGAAAATCAAGCATGGCCCGAAAATTGACATTGGTGAGGACATCGCCGTTGATCACGAGAATCGGTTGCTTGGACGCCTCCATCAGTCCGAGTCCGCCCGCCGTGCCCAAGGGGCGATTTTCTTTCAAATAATGAAGTTCCACTCCAAGTGCTTTTCCATTTCCGAAATGCCTCTCAATTTTTCCAGCCTTGTAGTAGGTCGAAATGTTGACGTTTCGAATGCCGGCCTGGCGGAGCTGTTTAATGAGCCGCCCCAAGATCGGCTCTCTGCCGACCGAGAGCATCGGCTTGGGAAGTTTCTGCGTCAAAGGCCGTAACCGAGTTCCATAGCCTCCAGCCATGATAACGGCTTGAAGCGGCTCCGCTCCGTTGGGCAATAAATCCTCCAGCGTGACCAAATCAACCACTCTCCCGTCCTCATCAATCAAAGGAATTTGTCTGACCACTTTCTCTTTCATTAATTTTGTTAAGGTTGAGAAGTCGGTGCCAACCGGCGCTGTGATGGGACGAGGATAAATGGATTTCGCCTTCCGGACCAATAAATCGCTTACAGGAGTACTCAGATTTCTTCCCTCGGCCCAAGCGCGACGCACATCGCCATCCGAAATGGTTCCGACAAGCCGACGCTTATTATCGATGACTAGGGCAATGCCTTTCTGATTGCGGTCAATACACGCAATGGCTTTGCGAATGGAACTCTTGGGGGAAATACAGAAAACTCGGATGTTGGAATAGTTCTTCAAGAAACTTTGTGCCTCAATTCCCACCGGCCATTTTCTTTATGCCATAAGTGAGGAGAACGAAACCGGTCGCATAATTGAAAAAATTCGTCCGGCTTTATCTCAAGATAATCTATTACTTCTTGAAAATATCGCTTGGGGAATTCCCCGTCGAACCGTTGAACAAGTGCCACGCCTTCCTCGCGCGTCAAGTGGCTATTGCGGATTTCTTGGGAGGCATCGTAAGAAGCCCGGCCCAAACCAAATTTGATATAGGTTGTGTAATAATGCAGGTCGTCGATCTTGTCGTCGATGCTGTTGTACTTGCTGTAAGTTCCTTCGCTGCGGAAGGGGCGGGCTTCGAAGCCGGTGTGCTCGACTGCATAATAATAAGCCTCTTGCGGTGTCCATTTAAGGTAATAACCCAAGTAGTGAACTTCGATCGGGAACGCTTCCAACTCTTGGTGTTCAGCGGGCAAGTAGGCTTTCAGGTCATTGGACGAGAGTTGATGTTTTTCAATCAGTTCGGGGATCGAAACGCCCCCTAAAAATATTTCGTTGAGATTTCCCGTGGAATAATAACTTTTGTCTCGCAGTGATTTTTGGTTATCGGCAATGGGATTTCCGTACTCGGCTTCGTTTTCTCCATAAAAAATCAACGGAATTTTATACTGGAGCGCTATCTTCGGAGCGAAATTTTTCTGTCCCAAGATGAAGGTTTGGAAAGGGTGGAGTAAATTTTCAATCGAGAGCTTGGTCAAAAGCCGGTGTACGCGACCATTCGGTTTGAACGTCACGTTGTCAAATCCACCTACCTCAATCCAATTCCTAAAATTCTTCCAGCCGTAATCCGTGTACAAGGTGGGGGGCCACGTCACGGTCAAGGGATGCATTCCATATTTATATTTTAGAAGGTGGACGGCGTAGGCGCTGTCTTTCCCACCGCTCCCAGGAACGATGCAGTCATAGGAGCCGTCGTTAAGGCGAAACCGGTCTAATAGTTTCAGTAGTTCTTGTTCGCGTTTTTTCCAATCCATTTTTTCCTTCTTCTCTGCATAGCGGCACGCATCACAAACGCCCTCTTCATCCATATGTAAGTAGGTGGCTCCTCGACGGTCGGGCAAATGCTTGAATTCCGGAATGGACGCCGGCCGTTGATTCGACATCACACAGCGCTTGCAGAAGATCACTTGCTCCGGCAACCCATAAAGGGCCTTGAGTTTCTCTTTAGAGGTCTCGGGCACTTTTTTTCTCCGGGTAACGGCATTCAAGCCCGTGGCTTGTGAGGTATTCTTTAATATCAGGAAGCGAAGCGACTCCCGATTTTAAAAAAACCATTTTGTGTTTCAAAAATTCGATATTTCCTTCTTCTGAAAAGTCATCCCTTCGAGGCTCGAGACGTTGGACGGCATCGTAATGAAGAAGAGAGGCTATGCTCACAGCATCTGCCCTCCCTTGCGTGATGACACTGAGGATGTCACTTAACTTTCCGGCGCCGCCCGAAGCAATCACAGGAATGGAAACTGAATCCGAAATCTTTCTCGTGAGCTCGAGATCGAATCCCTTTCCCGTCCCTTCCCGGTCAATCGAAGTGACGATCAGTTCACCCGCCCCAAGCTGGGCGGCCCGAACGGCCCACTCGACGGCATCGACCCCTGTGCTCTCGCGACCGTAATCGATGTAGGCTTCGTAGCGACCATTTGGCTTTCGGATCGCTTCGATTGAAACCACGATCGTGGAAGAACCGAAGGCCTTGGCGGCTTCAGAAATAAATTCCGGGTGTCGGATGGCGGCGGTATTAATGGAAACCTTGTCCGCACCGGCGCGCAAGACAGTCCGGATGTCGTCGAGAGTTCTAAGCCCGCCTCCCACGGTCAACGGAATGAAGATGTCGCGCGAGGTCTTCTCGATCACATCAAGAAGGCTGTTGCGTCCGTAAAGACTTGCAACGGCATCCATGTAAATCAACTCATCCGCACCGCTTTCGTAATAGTAATGTGCAAAATCTTCCGGTTTCCCGAGAACCCGCAATCCTTCCATGTGGATCCCCTTCACCACGTTTGGCCCTTTGATGTCGAGCCGAGGAATTATTCGAATACTCGTCATTCATCCACCGAGAACATATAGTTTAAGTGACGATAGGTTTCATCGCCTTGGATATGTTTCTTAGGTACAAGCCCTTGAGCAGTAATATGAAAATATCGATATCCAAGGGGAGATAAAAATGCTCCGAGGGCGTTTTCAGTTCGACCCAGAAGGACTTCACAAAAAATGACGGGTTTACACCGACTAATCATTTCTATTCCGCCCTCAAGTACTTTCGGCTCCGTCCCCTCCGTGTCCAGTTTGAGGACATCGATGGATTTGATCTGGTGCTCGGACAATATGAATCAAGAGTCATGGCCCGTACACTAACTGTTCTTGTGTTAGGACGGAATCCTTCCAAAGTGGAAGCTTCCAAATCGCCCGTTTGAGGGATATAGAGATCGGTAACACTATCGAAGTCAGTCAGAGCGATTTGTTCATAATGAATCCTCTCCACGCCATCATTTGTTCTGACATTTTCTCTCAACGCCTCGAAGACCTTTGGCGCCGGCTCAAAGCTATAAACCTGTACGTTTGGATTGTAAAGGTAGGCGATGAGGGAATAGTAGCCGATATTCGCTCCTACATCGAAAAATGTGGATGAGCACGAAAGAGCTTTTCTGAAAAAACCTAGCATCTCCTCCTCGTGGGTTAAGCGAGAATGAATGACGATGGAGGCGCCTATCCCTGAAGAAAATGGACGGCTCAAGGTCAATGTTTTCCCGTCTGGTAAGTTAACCTGAACCCGCTTAGGGTGAAACGCTTCCGGTAACCTGGACTGAAATTTTCTCAGTAATTGGAGCGCTTGAACGTTCAATGCTTTGCCTCTCGAAAAACCCGGGCCGGAACCCCGGCCACTACCGTATGGAGCTCCACGTCTTTGACGACGACCGCTCCGGCACCCACAATCGCACCTTCTCCAATCGTGATGCCCTGCTTCACCGAAGCTCCGATCCCAATGTGCGCGCCTTTCCCAACTCGGACGGTGCTGGCCAACTGGGCGCCGGTCGCAATGTGGGTATGGTCGTCGATCATGCAGTCGTGTTCCACGATCGCGCCGCTATTGACGATGACGTTTTCACCGATTTTGCTTCCTGAATTGACAATGGAACGGGGAAAAAGTTGTGACCCGCGTCCGATGCTTGCTCCCTTCGAGCAAACCGCGGAGGGATGAATGACGGTCAAGGGCTCGAGGTGGTGGGAAAGGCCCCACTCAAACAGGCGTTGGCGGGGGCGACTGTCTCCCGTTGAGCCCAGCCCGACTACGAAGTGAGTCACACCTTGTTTTCTCAATTCGGGCAACAATTCGTCTCCGCCCAGAATGGGAACGTCGAGCAATTCTTTTCCTTTTTTCGACGGGTCAGAATCTAAAATCGCATAGGGTTGCGCAAGCCCGCTTGCCTGTAAACAATCAATCAACACACGGGCATGACCTCCTCCGCCGAGGATGACACAACGGGGTCTTTTAGGATTAAACCGCTTGCGGATGAGCCGGTCATCCAGAGCGATTTGTTTAAGATACCTCACAATTTTTTCCGAGGCGTTGCCGTCTCCATACGAATTGATGAGACTTTTTAAGGAGGATCGAAACTTCTCGCCCGTCGCTTGCTGGATTCCCTCCAAAATTTCTTTTCTTGAGTAACCCACATCAATCACATTCTTGGCGCGGAGCCGTCCCTCTTGACGCGTCCCGACATTGACCACGGGGAGTTTGAAGGAAGCGGCCTCGATGATTCCGCTTGAGGAATTGCCGACCATCGCGGCTGCCACGGACATTAAACTGAAGTAGGCCTGGACCCCTAGATTTTCAACCGTTTGAGCCGAGGGGTGCGTCTTCACGAAGTGTTCAATTTCCCGACGAATCACCGTGTGATTCGTATCCAGATTGGGCAGGGTGAAGATGACCGAATGCCCGCCGGCTTCCAAAGCGGATAGTAATTCCTTGATTTGCCATTCGGTATTTTCATATTCCAGCGTGACCGGGTGAAAGGTCACGAGTAGAAACTGATTCGAAGTCTTCAGCCCAAATTGATTTTTCAATTCACCGGCTTTCAATAAGTGAATGTTTTTTAGATTGTCCAAGCCGGGCGCACCCGACACCCTCACGCGCCACGGCTCCTCTCCCATTTGAATGACGCGCCGGGCGTATTCTTCGGTCGCGACAAAGTGGAGGTGGCTCAGTTTCGTCATCGAGTGACGCAGTGCATCGTCAAAAGCGCCTTCTGTGATCTCGCCGCCGTGGATGTGAGCCACGGGAATTTTGAACGGGAGCGCTGCAAGCGCCGCCGCGTGCATTTCGAAACGGTCACCCAGGACCACGAGGATGTCGGGACGAATGCGGCCAAACGATTTCGCGAAACCCGCTACGGCCTCACCCATGGATTGGGCAATTCCCTCCGGTGAATCGGAAGAATAGGAAATTTTCACCCGGTCGCCGATTTTAAATCCATCCCTCTCAATCGCTGTCACGGTTTCTCCCAATGCCTTCTCAAGGTGAGCGCCTGCGACAATCAGATGGAGCTTCAGATTCGGATCACCCTGAATTTTTTTGAGAATCGGAAGATAAATTCCGTAATCCGACCGGGCCACTGTGACGACTCCGATGGTCCTCGTCATTTCAACATCTCCAAACTAAACAATGTACCGACTCGAATTTCTCGTCGCGCTTTGCGGCCGATTAATCGGGGACGCATCGCGGGTGAAAGACCGGTCCCGGGCCGCTTTGCAACCATCAAATCCTTCGTCAAGACCGTCCCTGCCTCAATGTCCCGAGCGGCGACCAAACTTTTTCGTGCGGCCGTGGCCGTACCGGCTTCGCTTGCTCGCGGCTCTTTCCATCCGTCACCCATCGACATTTCGACTTTGCGGATCCCTTCAACGAGCGCTTTGAATTCCTTCGGTTCAATGGAAACACGATGGTCCGGACCGGGCAAGCTCCGATCCAACGTGAAGTGCTTCTCGATCACGCACGCACCCAAAGCCACCGCAGCGAGCGCCACTTCAATCCCTTGTGTGTGGTCGGAGAAACCCACGGGCAATCCAAAAGTTTTTTTGAGTGTCTCCATCGCCCGAAGGTTCACATCGTTAGGTGATGCGGGATAACTGCTGACGCAATGCAAGAGGATCATCGCATCGTTTCCGGCTTTCCGGATGCTTTTCACCGCTGCTTCGACTTCCTTTAAAGAAGACATCCCCGTGGAGACAATCATGGGTTTCCTCTTCTTGGCGATTTTTTGAAGAAAAGGTAAATTCGTAATCTCGCCTGAAGGGACCTTGAAAGCCGCTACATCAAGTTCATCCAAAAAATCAATAGCTTCATCATCAAAGGGCGAGGCGAGGAAAAGAATCCTCTTTCTTCTGCAATAAGCGTGAAGGCGGCGAAAGGATTCATAAGAAAGTTCGAGGCGCCTCAACATTTCAAGCTGGTATTTCGCCTTGGGCGCGCGGGGCGAAACTAGATTCTCTGCCTTGAACACCTGGAACTTCACCGCATCGGCACCGGCTTCTTTCGCCGCATCCGCAAGACGCTTCGCGAGTTTTAGACTACCGTTATGGTTGACCCCTGCTTCAGCGACGACAAAACAAGGATGTCCTCTGCCGATTCTACGACCCGCAATCTTAATGAAGTACTTTTTCACGTTCCTTCAGGATAAGTTCGGCTAACTGGAAATCTAAAGGGGTGTCAATATCAATTGAAGACTCGGCGTCCATGACGATTGCTCTCGTGTCGTTACCAAGGATTCGATTTTTTTTCATTAACACTTCATGACGCGTCACGTAAATTGCGCCATTGGGGCGATAAACCGGCGGCAACTCCTGCCGGGATAAATTTTCCATGTCATCGTTTAGAAATGGGTAAACGCGGCCTCCTTCGATCCGCTTCATCCAATAAGGACTATGCTCGACCACACAAACACTCACGACTGAATCTGCGCCGCTTGTTTGTAACAACGATATCGCTCGGTCGATCTGCTCAGCGTTTCGCAAAGGAGAGGTTGGCTGTAGAGTCACGATGAGTTCGGGTTTGTATCCTTCGGAAGATTCAAGCCAAGAGACCGCGTGCTGCAAGACAGGAAGAGTCGGTGAATCATCTCTGGCTAAATCGCTTGGACGCAGAAAGGAAACTTCGGCTTTCCATTTTTTAGAAATTTCTGCAATCTCTTTATCATCGGTGGAAATAATCACCCGATTCAAAATACGACTTTTCAAAGCCGCTTCGATGGTCCAGGCGATTAAGGGTTTCCCTGCTAAAGGTTTAATATTCTTTCCAGGAATTGATTTGGAGCCGCCGCGAGCCGTGATGATTCCTAAAATTTTGTTCACGGTTTGAAAATCTCCCGGATGAGCCGCATGGTTTCCATGGCTTCATCGAGCGTCGGTGAATCGGAAGGTTCGTCGAGCGCCGACCGGACTGCATGTTCGGCTTGCAGACGAAATCCGGGTTTAAACTTTTCGTCCCAAGGGTGGACATCGACAGGATGAAGTGTTCTTTCGCCCTTCATTTGAAACTGAGCTTTCTCAAGCGGCCGCATCTCCCAGCGTTTCTTTTCTGTCGTCACCGTGACGGCCCAGGGTCCGGGCCCGTTCCAGATGCCTTCATAAATTCCGATATCGCCTGTTTCAAATTCGATTTTCGCCGCGACCACACTTGGTTTCTTACGATTCCAGCGGAAAACAGGACTGACCGATGTGATCTTCCCGCGTCCAAAGAGTCGCAGATAATCGATCGTGTGGATGGAATTAGCGTACATCCAATTCTGAACCACCTCCGGTGGGTACCCAAGCGAGACGGCCGTTTCGAGACTCTGTTGATCCTGAACGCGAATAAAACGTGGAGTTTTATCGGAAGCAAGGTCTTTCGCGGCGGCTTGCGTGCTGGAAAGAAACCGACGATTCAAACCCACGATAACCCTTCGCTTTTTTGCTTTGGCCCTCGATTGAATTTCTTCGGCATCTTGAAAATTGTAACCCGGCGGCTTTTCGAGCATCACGGCCCAAGGAAACTCGAAACAGGATTGACTTACGGAATTCACCGCTAGCTCGGGAACGGCAACAACCACAAGCTTTGCCCGCGTCTTCTCGTAGAGCTCCTGAATGGAATTGCAAACCGATTGAATCCTAAATTCTCGGGCCAGTGCTTCGGCGCGAGATGGAGTGCGACTGTGAATACCTTCGATCTTTACGTTTGAAACATCGGCAAAGGCGCGGATATGTTCACGAGCCATTCTGCCCGCGCCAATGATTGCAACTTTACAAATTGTGGAAGCTGAACTCACTCAAGCCCAAGAAAAAGCGAGATCCAACGGCAAATCCCCGTCAACACGAATCGGAATGTGCCCCTTCTCATTTGAGACATGGGCGGCAACCAATGTCGCGACTGCGAGACGTCCTTCTTCTCCGGTTGGAAAATTTTGTCCATTCAACAAGGCTTCGAGCACGGCCTTTGTAGGTTGAATTGAATCGGCGGCGGCGATTTTTTTTGTTGTTTCTAACGAAGACATTGCATAATGAGTGGCGGGCTCGCCCTGGTCTTCCTTTTTTCTCACGCTGAGCGCCATCGTCCCAGCCAATTCGTCGACAACCAGTTGTCCGTAACGGCAGGCGTAGATGACTTTGACTCCATGTCCCTGATCCGATCCGACCTCCATATAAAGTCGTTTGCCGCTTTCCGTGGTCACGCGCACCGATCCAGCCCGGTCTTCAAACTCGATTCCGCGTGGATTCGGAACCTTTTCCTGTGAAAACCACGCGGTCGCCTCATAGGGCTCTTCTTCGGTCATGAAACGAAACATTTCAAAATAATGTGTTCCGTTCATGGCCATCCCAAAATTTCCACCGACCACCGTTACGCTCGTGAGGCCACCGAATTCCTGAGAGTTGACGATCCGTTTCGGCTCTGTGTATGGCTCCATAAAACGCATTTGATGATTGATCGCGAGCTTCACGTTATTGTGTTTGCACACATCGATCATCTTGCCGCACTCTGCGAGAGAAATCGCCATTGGCTTCTCACAAAGGACGTATTTCGCTCCGGCTTCCGCCGCAAGACAGGTATACTCGCAATGCATCGGAGCAGTCGTGGCTATAATGACGCACTCGGGTTTAGTTTGTTTGAAAAGTGCTTCGGCTCGGTTGAATTGACAGTTTGATGGAATTTTAGATTCCTGGGCTGCGGTGTTCAAAGCTTGAGCGCTTCGGTCGCACACGCCTACCAATTCCTGTCCTAAATCGTGAATCACTTGAACGTGTCGCCTTCCCATTTGACCCAAACCAATGATAGCTATCCGAGCAGGAATGACGGTTCTCTTTGTACGCTCAGGAGACCGAGCTGGCAAACTCAGTCGGTACGGTTGTGATTGCACGATAGATGGGCTGAAAATCCGCATAATAAGGAGAGGATACGTTCAATAATGCGGGCAAGGAAATTTCGGGTTCGGACTTCCGTACGATTAGGCTTCTAAGCATTCTCCCTATCTTTCGCAGTCCATGGAGATAGAGCGATACGTCGGAGGGTGGAAGGGAGCCATGGGTCGGGTAACAATCCTTCCATTGGTTGTGAAAACCCGTGGCCAGGTAGAACCAGAAAGTCCGCTTAATCATAGCCTGTGTTTGATGGATATCAATACCATCACGTTGAGTTAATTCTGCAACAAGACAATCGCGGAAACGCTCGTACTGACTTCCCCAGCGCGGGCTGGTAACCCAATCAAATAAGTCTGGGCCGCCGTATTTATTTTCGGGGTGACATTGCCGGATCATATAGAGACCGTCCAATTTTTTCACTTTGCCTTGGACAAGGGACAGGCATGAAGTTAAAAGCTCTGCAAAGTAAGCGATATCTCCGAACTCCGCCGCCTTCCGAAAATTTTTGCGTAATTGATCCGTCCGTTGGACTGAATACCAGGTTGCAGAATAACCGGCTAGATGATCATAGACCCGTTTGGCTGCGCTTTCATGATCGACTGTAGTTTGGTTATATCGAGACACGCCGGCGATTTGGCCATAGACCCGGTCCGACTTTAATGTAAAACCTGCAGCATCTCCATGAGCGACGCTGTAATCAGAGTGTGTTTCGAGAAATTCTACGGCGCGACCGAGGGCACGGGGGATGAAAAAATCATCATCGCCACCCAGAACTGTATACCGAGTTTCAACACATCCAAGGACATCCTGTAACTTTCTAGCGATCTCAATATTGCTCTCATATTTTTTATATTCGATCTTTAGATTTCTTTTAAGCGAATCAACAAGAAGTTGATTTTTTCCACAGAAGTCTGGCTGACTAGAGTCAGCAATGACCAGCTTATAATTTAAACGTCGCTGATCGTAATAGAAAAGCGCCCGAGCCAAAAATGCTGAACGATCTTTGGTTGGAATGACGAGGGTCAGCAATCTAACGTCTCGCAGCCATCCTCGTACCGAGTCGGGCGATGATGGCGTCGTGGTCAATTTGAAAGTTGTCTGGACAAACACCAAAGTCGATGTTGGTTTCTCTGGTCACAACGATCTTCTGGGTTGAAGGAAACTCATCTTCAATCTCATGTAAGAGAGCGTAACAGGATAGGTTCACACTTTTACTGTCGTCCATTACGATCAACTTCCGGGTTTGCCCAACGCTTTTCTTGATAGCGTCCCAATTCTGCTTCGGGACCTGATTGACTGAAAACAGGCTGGATGAAATGCCGCGTCGTGAAAGCTGCTCGTGCAGAGCGTACCCTTCCGGCAACGAAAAGTTAAAACAAACAATCGTGACGTCGGAGCCCTGTGTGTATTGAAAAACCGAAGAGTCGTCAGCCACGTAAACCGTCTCCAAATTCATAAATTCTGTCGGGAAAAGTCGCTGGCTTAATCCGATAAACCGGAAACCGGGTTTTCCCAGCTGAGTGGCAAGAACATATCGGACATCTTGACGATTGGTGACCGAGTACCCGGGGACCCTCGCCAACGAACAGATATCCCCCAAGGCATTAGTACTGGACTGGGGGCCCTGAAAACCCTGGTCGCAGATGAGGGTAACGATTGTGAAACTTCCCAAAGAATTTGGAGGAAAATGAGAACGGATAAAATTGTAAGTGTTCACAAAGTGCTCGATGCCCAGCAACATAAAATCCAATTGTTTGGCGAACAGGACGGACGAGACCCCGCTCATCATCAAGCCGAATCCGAAACCACAGTGAGTAGCTTCACAATTTCCCACGTTAAGAATCCGCCCGCTTTCTTGAACCTCAAGATTCTTGGTCAATCCTGAAATATGAGACCCATTATTGATATTTTCACCGTAGAGAACGAGAGTGGGGATTGCCGCCACCCGCTCGGCGATGAGTTGATTGACAGCGGTAATGTAAGAGGCCATCTTGTTTATCCCGTCCGTTCCTCTCCCAAAACTTGCTCGCTCAATTCCGAGAAGAGAAACGGATCGATTTTTTGCTGCAACACAAAGACGGGATCGTTCGAACTCTTTTCCACGATCAATCCATTCTCAAGGCTGACATTTTTTGGATCTGTGGGCCAGCCTGATGTTGGACCCGCGTGGTGGTTGAGTGTCGTGAGAAAGGCTTCTACCAAGACGGGGGTTGACTGCTCGACCGCCAGAGCCCGGATCGATTGCAGTGCCGGTGCATACTCGAATACATCGTTCCCGGAAAGAGAGCGGAACGGAATTTTTACCGCTTCGCACATGTCCGAAAGGGAAATCGGGCAACGGCGCTCTTCGATTTTAGACGACATGGATTGGTTGTTGTTTTCAACGATAATCAACATTTTCAGCTGAAGAGACTTAGAAAAGACTAACCCCTCATAGAAAGGGCCCTCCTCTATTCCTCCGTCCCCCGTTAGCACGGTCACGAGTCCTGGACGATTCAGAACTTCATTCCCATATGCCAGACCGCAAGCCACAGAAAGGTTGTTCCCCAGAATGCTGGAGGAATAGACGACGCCGGCATCTGGATTCGCAAGATTTTGTGAACCCAACTTTCCTCCGGCGACTCCGGTGGAGAGCAACTGATATTCGTTATAGACCGGCTTGAGTGAACCCTCGCGGATAAGGTTGTACGCCATGTTGCGATGAGAAAGCACCAAACGGTCTCCGGATTTCATCATGTGATGGACTGCAACCGCGATGGCTTCGTGTCCGAGAGCCACATGGATTGGAATCTTGAATTCCTTCTTCTTGAGCCCTTCGTTCACCAAAAGTTGCCAATAGCGTAACCGAAGAACCTCTAACGTCAGCTGATGGTCCTTAAGAACGGGGTCTTGTTTTGTTTTATTCTTTTTTAACAAGCGACAAACTCAAAAGAGTTAAGAGTCCTTCTTTCAATTTGATTCGAGGTCTCCATCCTAAGATTTCACGTGCTTTTTTGTTGTCGGGATTCCGGATACTGGTTGACATCGGGTTCTTTTCGATGACTTTGGGGTATCGATTGACCAAACTTGAACTTTGCTCAATCACCTCACGAAGGGTAATGAGACGGTCACCGCAAAGATTGAATATCTCAAACTCTTTTCTTCCAAACGCGCTGAGAATACCCTCGGCAATATCGGAAACGTGGATAAATCGTCTAGCCGTGGCCAAGCTATCTACAGACACGGGATCCTCTTTTCGGACGGCCTGAAACAAAGACTCCACTGCAGACCCTGGAACGGACCGAGGACCGTAGCCAACCCCGAAACGTAGAATGGTTACTGGACAGAAGCCCTTCTGATAAGCCAAACGCAAATTTTGCTCTCCGACAATCTTTGAAAGGGCATACTCCCCTTGAATTTGTCTCAAATCTATAAGTTGATCTTCCGTCTGTACCTCATTGTTGCTCACTTCTCCGTAAACCCATTCGCTCGAGGCAAAGATAAATTGACGAACCTCCCGCTCTTTTGCAATGCGAATTAAATTAAGCGTCCCTAAAACATTCACATCAAATGCGAGGTGGGGGTTAGCTCGACAATCTTGATCGTGAGAAATCGCAACTAAATGAATCAATGCATCAACGCCTCGCGGGATGACCTCTTTAATATCTGGAGAACGAATATCCATCGCAAGATGACAATCGTCTCCGGTTGAAGCCGTATCAATGCCAATAACCTCGATATTCTTGGCTTGACATTGCTCCTTTAATTCTTTGCCGATGAAACCATCGGAACCTGTAATTACAATTTTCACTATCTCCGACTGCCTTTCATTGAAATCTCTGGATAAAAGCGGAAGGCCAGTGTGTCACTCGAAATTTAATGTGGCCTTCGTTAAAAGGAAACATTGGCTCAACAATCTTGAAGGCCGGATTGCGCTTGACAAACTCTTCCGTCGCACGTTTTGGATTGTCGTAACTCCATGTCTGACAATTTACATATTCGCGCTTAGCGCGAGGGGTCTGATTTAGATATTCTTGAGAGCCGTCCGTAACAACAAGGTAGGAACCGCGAGTTACGAATCGACTGTAGTGGCCTAGCTCCTTGGAAACGTGGGCATAGGAATGGTTAGAATCTAAAATCACTAAGACCACCTTCTTCTCGGCTACCACTTGCTGGACTTGCTTCAACACAGCATCTGAAATGGAGTCGCCTTCAATGAGTGTAATGAGGGGAAATAACTCGTGCTCTTCGACAGCCTTGCGATTATGCGGCCGAATCTCTATGTCTACTCCGATGACTGTTCCGTTGCCCATAATCTTACAAAGAGAGGCATAAAAAATAATGGATCCACCGTGGGCAACTCCTGTTTCAATAATCACATCCGGTTTAATGGTATAAATAACCTCTTGAATTCTAAACGCATCATCTGGAATTTGAATAATTGGCCGGCCGAGCCATGTAAAGGAGTACATATACTTTTGATCCCATCCTACTTTTATCCATAAATCAGAAATGATACGAAACCCTTCTGGGGAGTAGAGGGGCACCTTACGATCATCGACAATAATTTCTTGGTGTCTCTCATCTATGAACAGATTCATAGGGTTAAAGAAGTACTGACTCGTTCATAATAATCTCTAAAAAATCCGATGTCGTAACCAATGCAGCTGAGCCCGTGCGCATTTAAATATTGCGTCAAACGACTGCCAATGTAACCCAAGCAGCCAGTTATTAGAACGGTCTTTGGCATATTTCTATATTCGTTTATAAAATTTTGAATTTGGGGAGAGGGACAATAAATTTTCCTCCCCGCTTGCGGTATTCGGCTTGTTGACAGAGAATTTCATCTGCAAAATTCCAAGCCAATAGCAACACATAATCAGGCTGATCTAACAATAAGCGTTCGGGCGCCACGACGGGAATGTGCATGCCGGGCGTGTAGCGGCCTTGCTTCAGAGAGCTTCGATCCACGATGTAATCGATGGTGTTGGGTCCCAATTCCAAAAAACTGAGCAGAGTGTTTCCTTTGGCTGGGGCACCGTATCCAACAATTCGCTTGCCTTGTCCCTTTAAGTTTTTAATCTTCCTCTTCAGATCTTCTTTGATTTTTTTAACACGATCTGAAAACTTCTTATAGGTTTCGTATCGGTCAAGTGCTCTTGAGTGTTCCAACTTCAGAATCTCTTTCACGGATGGTTGCACCGAAACTTCTCCTTTATTTTGAATAAATACTCGCAATTGCCCGTGATGAATCGGTAATCGTTCAGCATCAACTATCTCTAATCCCATCCGTTCAAAAAGCTCTACCATCGGCCCTAACGACCAGTAGGAAATATGCTCATGATAAAAAGTATCAAACGCTAGTTGATCCAGGATATCTACGAAGTAGTGCATCTCCATAACAAGTGTCCCGCCTGGGGCCAAGGAGACTTTAATCCCTGTGAGAAAATCCTGTAAATCCTGGATGTGAGGAAAGGTGTTGGTAGCGGTAATGACAGAGGCCTGCCCCCATTTTGAAACAATTTGTCTTGCGGTTTTCGAATCAAAGAAACCGGTGTAATGAGCGATCCCCGAACCCGTAATCAATTCCTCCAGATTTTTTGCCGGGTCAATCCCCAATGTTCTAACGCCGTGGCGTTTGAAGCCGCGCAATAAAGTTCCGTCATTACAACCAATATCCATCACCCGATTTTTTTCATCCAAATGATACCGATTAACAATTGCATCGCTAAGTTTATATAAATGTGCCTTCAAAGTATCGGATGCCGATGAAATATAAAGATAATCTTCAAACATGGCTTTTGGCGGTATTCTTTCCATCAATTGAACGTGGTGACAGGTCTTACAAAATCCCGCCCGGAGCCGATACTTTGGTTCTGACCCAGACAACTCTTCTTGAGTAAGAAACTTATTCGCCAACGCTGTTTTCCCTAAATCTAAGAAAGGTTCTAGGGTGTCGCGGTGACAAATGATGCACATTGGCTTGGATTGAAACTTATGCGATTGGGGGCGGGTTCGTTGTTTTAAGCTTTTAAACAAGCGGGGACACCCTGCTGTGATTTTTGGTGAACCACTCAATGGTTCGATGCAGTCCTTCTTCAAGACTCACTTGCGGTTTCCAGCCAAGCTGTTCACCTGCCAAGGTAACATCTGCTGACATTTGCATAATCTCATCCGGACGGGTAGGCAACACGCCGGCCAATACCTTGACGGGATGACCCATCAATTGAAGTGTGAGTTCAACCACTTCACGGACAGAAATGCTTTCTCCGGAACCAATATTGAACACAGAACCGGATTGAATAGGTTTGGTTGCTGCCAAGACCAAAGCATTTACGACATCTTCTATATAAATAAAATCCCGTTTTTGCTTTCCTTCGCTGATTTGAACATCTTGACCCTGTAAGGCGGATAGGATGGTCTGCGAAATCAGCCGGCGGCCAAACTCCCAAGGTCCGTAAGGTGTGAAAAGGCGCAAGATCACGGCGTCGACTTTGTGCAATCTCACATAAGTTTGTACCAAGGTCGTTGCCGCAGCTTTGGATGCACCAAGGATGGTCTTTGGTTGAATCGCGCTGTCTTCACGCAGATGTTCCCCATCGCCATACTCGGCGGCTGAGCTGGTAAATATCAGCCGCGCACCCTTGAGTCCCCGCATTCCCTCAAGAAGATGAAGAGTCCCTAAAACATTTACTTGGAAATGGACTTCGGGGTTCAAGGATTCGGGATTAAAGGACGTGCTCGCAAGATGAAAGATAATTTCTGGATTCACTTTGGAAACGACCGTTTGTACCGTTTGTCTATTCGTGATGTCTCCATATAAAAAATGGACCCGGTCCTGAATGGTCTTGAGGCGAGGAGGGCTTGCTTTCTGGCGGGTTAAAATAAAAACTTCCATTTCATCTCTAACGAGACGTTGTGCCAAATGAGAACCAATCATTCCGGTCCCACCGGTTAAAAGCACTCTGCTGATTTTTTTAGATCTCAAAGTGACTCACCTACATTCAAAACTCTTGAACCCTGAGATTCATAATTGATTTGAATCTCTTCGAGACTAGAAAGGGTCTGTCGCACAGCTTCGCGTCTTTCAGGCAAAACAATAAAGAGCAAGAAGCCTCCGCCCCCCGCAC
>Ga0105164_10000449_pt1 | contig 29681 bp, 30 predicted proteins | sample VDWuncwatermetaG_FD_89674 | JGI IMG/M metagenome (GOLD analysis project Ga0105164, IMG submission 89674) | Wastewater microbial communities from Netherlands to study Microbial Dark Matter (Phase II) - VDW unchlorinated drinking water | ecosystem: Environmental > Aquatic > Freshwater > Drinking...
AAGAGTTTTTTATACAAATAGAAATGCAAAATATTTAGATACTGCTAGGCAATATATTGAATCAGTTCCTGACAAGTTAAAACATTTCTTGTTAGCTCCTCTTTTATCTGAGGCTTCTATACATGCAAACACGTCTGGGGTTTTTAAAGGATTTTATAAAGATAGTGGAACTGGTATTGGGCAATTTGGTGGAAATAATGAAGATGCATTAATTAGAATTAAAGGTGATATTGAATTGCAGTTTCCTGTTTTTAGTAATTTTGAATGTGATGTGAAAATATATAATGGGGATTCGAATAAAATTGTTGAAGAAATCCCAGAAGTAGATTTAGCTTATTTAGATCCACCATATAATCAGCATCCATATGGTTCTAATTATTTTATGCTTAATTTATTGGTTAACTATAAAAAGCCAGAATCTGTTAGTGAAGTTTCTGGTATTCCAGATGATTGGAAAAGATCTGATTATAATAAAACCCAAAAAGCAATGGAGTCTTTGGAAGATTTAGTAGAAAAAATTAAAGCAAAATATTTACTCATATCTTTTAATTCAGAAGGTTTTATTAAATTAGACTCTATGCTATCTATCCTTAATAAAATAGGAAAAGTAACTTTGCTTGAGACTAAATACAACACTTTTCGTGGAAGCAGAAATCTGGCTAATAGAAACATTCATGTGAAAGAGTATTTGTATTTAGTGGAGAAGAGGTAAATTGTTAATGTATAGTTTTCGTTATGTTCTTGATACCCTGGGTTACATTTGATTTAACAAAGATTTTTCTTATGTTTAAATATCTGACGTATGTCAAAGCTAATCCTAATACCAGAAACAATAGAAAGTAAAATACATCAAATCAGGGGTATAAAGGTAATTTTTGATAAAGATTTAGCTTTATTGTATGGTGTATCTACTGGTGCTTTAAATCAAGCAGTTAAAAGAAACAGAGAAAGATTCCCTAAGAATTTCATGTTTCAATTAACAAAAGAAGAGGCTTATCTTTTAAGATCACAGTTTGTGATCTTAAAACAGGGTAAACATTTAAAATATTTACCTTATGCATTTACTGAGCAAGGTGTAGCAATGCTATCTAGTGTATTGAAAAGTAGAAAAGCTATACAAGTAAACATTGCAATTATGAATACTTTTGTAAAATTGAGGGAAATCTTAAGTACTCATAAGAAACTTGCATATAAGCTAACAGAATTAGAAAAAAAGTATAAAAAACATGATAGTGATATTGAATCTATCTTTGAGGCTATTAGACAATTAATGTCTATAGAGCAAAAACCAAAAAGAAAAATAGGATTTTAATCTATGTCAAAATTAGCCTTAATACCAGAAACAGTAGATAGTAAAATATATTTCATAAGAGGCCTAAAAGTCTTACTAGATGAAGATTTGGCAAGAATGTATCAAGTTAAGACTTTTAGATTAAATGAACAAGTTAAAAGAAATAAAAAGAGATTTCCTTCCGATTTTATGTTTCAGCTTACTAAGGAGGAGAGTGAAAACTTGATATCGCAATTTGCGATATCAAGTTATGGTGGTAGAAGACATTTTCCATATGCATTCACAGAACAAGGCGTAGCAATGCTTTCAGGAATATTAAATAGTAAAAGAGCAATTCTTGTAAACATTGAAATCATGCGGGCTTTTGTAAGGTTAAGAAAAGTGATCTCACAGAATAAAGAACTAGCAAAGAAAATTGAAGAGCTTGAAGGTAAGTATGAAAAACACGATAAAGATATTCAGGGTATTTTTAATGCAATACATAGAATCTTAACTATTGAGCAAAAACCAAATAGAAAAGTAGGGTTTTAAGCCTTATTATTTAACCTTAAATAAATTTAATTTTACTCTTAACAATTTATTTAGATTTTGTGTTGACTTGAGGGAGAGATTTTTATAGGATAGTGCTATTAATAAGAAAAGCAATCGGAGATCTTTCAAATGACACAACCTTTAGATATTAATACATTAATAGCAAACTTGAAATTACCAGGAGCTGGATTGTCCTTACCTAAGGCAGCTTCTGAAGTAAAATATGCAGGCCCTCTTGCATTAAAGTCATCACAAGAAACTAATCCAGCATATAGTGCTTTTATGAATTCTTTGGGAGTACTTTATGGTCTTAAAGGTATAGCTTCAGCTAATCTAAAATGGGGAGATGTTCAAGGACTTGATAGACAAACTATTGGCTCTTCATTTGTTACACCACCTAGGTTTATGGCAAATCCAGGTTTTGATCATCCAAAATTAGCGATCTCTCTTATTCCTAAAGCGGATGGAAAAAATGTAGATCATGATACTTATCATGCACCTATATTACTTAGAGATGTAGATAGATGGCAGTTTGCACAAAACACCCTTGGAAATTACCAGATAAATCGTTGGTCAGGAAAAGAACCAGGAGAAGAAATGTTTGAGCAATCAAGATCATTTAGAGAAATTGCTGAACTTCATACTGAAGGATGGGGATTAAAAGATAGTACTCCTATTGTTGAATGTATTGCTTTAGTTCCTATAGCTCCAAATGGAGAATTCACTTTAGAGTTTAAACCACAAATAAGATTTGATACTGGCGATCACACAAGCTATAATGTATCAGTAGTAAAAGAAGATAGTTTAAGTTTCTTTACTTCTGTTCACCAGGGTTCTGGAACGGTTATAGATGTTTCAGACATAGATCATTCACAAAAAATGTTTAATTTCACAGCTAATTTTGTACCAGATCTCTCTGAAATAGAACAGTTATTAACACCTACATCTAGAGGACATTTTATTATTATTGCTAATCCGACTGAACCCCCAAGGCCTAAATTTGATCTAAGAAGTGAGTTTGGACTTGGTTCTGGATTTGATTCTTATAGAGGTGGTGGTGAATCCCGAACTATGGGTGGTTTTAGTCCAACGAGAGGTGGAGCTTCCTTGGGAGACATAAGTATAGGTAGAGGTTCACAATCAGGTCAAGGATCTTCATTTACAGGAGAGTTAACTAATTCCAGGAAAGGTACAGCCACTATATTTCATGTAAAACTTATAGGTGTAAAGCCCGATGTTGCTAAAGCTTTTGATCTTTCTACCTTTGGTGCATTAAATGGTGCTATTGGTGCTTACCAACAAAATTAATAAACCTTAAATTAATTTAACCTTTAACCCCTGCTTTTAGTAGTTACTCTTAATCTTTTATTTAGATTTCTTATTGAATTGCTTTGTCGTTATTACTATGATGGATAGTGTATTTAAGGCGAATTTCTAAAACAAATTATATGAAGCTTACTGATACATTTCCAGGGATGGTCTATGCAAATATTGCTGCAAAAGGCATAAGAAATCGCTCTCAGGGAAAATTTGCTTTTGACATAATTGGTGATTTTGAGTGGGATGTTATAGAGTATGCTTCATCACGTGGACTTGGCTCCAGCTTTTTTTTATTAGACAGAGAAGCTGCTGGTAAGTTTATTGCTTTTAATGGTGGGAATTTAGATGAATCTATCTCTCCTAACGATTTAGATAGAGTGAAAAGGTTTGCTCTTGAAAAAAGAGATGATGAAAGGCTAAATTATATAACTTCATTAATGCTAGATCTGAGGAGTTTTCATCCTCATGATATAAGAGGGAAAGGAAGGATTGTTGAGACTTATGGGAATGAAGCTTTACTTTTAGCCGAAGCTTTCGTTAATGGAACTCAAGCAAATAGGGACCTTTTAGAAACCATACTAAGACAAGCTAAGCAAGAAGAGTTTAGAGCTTCATTGACAGATGAATCTAAATCTAAAGTTCTTACCTCTTCAGACCCGTTTAATGAATTTGTACATATCTTAGCTCATGGATTTGGACTATATTGTTACCACAATCATATAAAATTACCTACTACTATTGATGAGTTTGAAAAAATGGTTGAAGGTGGTTCATTAATACAAAAAGCTTTTGCTAGTGAAAATGCATTTTTAGATATGTGCAAATTTCTGGATATTCCAGAAGATCTTGTAAAGAGCGTAGGAAGAGACAGGCTATTTACTTTAGATATTTTAGAGAGATTACCATTAGATCTTAGAAAGAAAATAGAAATTTTTAGATTGCTTAATCCAGATAGAACTTTTATTAGTGACCAAGAAAAAGCTCATTGGATGAAAGTTTGGGGTGGGAAAAAGCTTGATTCAGTAGCAAAAGCTATGGAATATGAAGTCAGTCCTAATGCACTTGTTTTTGAGGAGCTTAGAAAAATAGAAGCTGCTAACCAGCCTACGATTCCAGTTACAAGAGTTCGTCCTATCACTGATAATGAGAAAGGTGTAAGAGTAGTAAATATTCTTGCAAGAGGATTAATATCATATTGTATAAATAATGGTATTTCAATTCCTACGACTATGAGAGAGTTTGAAGAGGGATTGGTTCAATTATCAGTAAAAGATAAAAACCTTCAAGCCGCCATAGCATTAATTGACCCTATTATAAATAGAGAATTTAATGTTGAATTAGGTTGCCCTCCTGAAGTTGCTCACTTAAGCATAAAAGAATTAATTCCTATGGTTGATCTTACACATAATGCTGAACTAATGAGAGCTGTGTTGCTAAGAATGCATTTTGGAACAGGTGGAAATGATGAAATCCTTACTAAGAGAGAAAGTGTTTTTAAAGAAATTGGTGGTAATGATTTTAGTTTTATAGGTGAAGCTTTTGGAAATAGAGACTGTCAGAGAGAATTAGTTTTTAATGAAATGAGAAGAGTAGTTGAGGCAGGAGAGCCTCTTTATAAACCTTCTGTACAAATACCTACTTTTGATCAAGTTGTTAAAATGAATATTCTTGCTAAAGCCATTGTAAATAATGGAGTGCCAGATCCTTTTCCAGAAGTAATAGATGCATTTAACGATAGTATTATTCCAGAAGTAGAAAGAACAATTGCTGGTGATGTTTTGTTAAAGGCAGTTGAGCCTGGAAGCGAAGAGAACCTTGAGTTATTTAATATGGTTAGAAGAATGAAAGAGCATGAAGACTTTAGATCAAAATTAGTCCCAGGTGAACTTGCCACTGATATTACATTAACTCCAGAAGGACAACAGTTTGTAAACATAATGGCAAAAGGAATTATTAGATTTTGCTCTAGTAATGGAATATCCTTACCTGAAACACTTGATGAATTTGAAAAAACAGTTGTTGCAAAGGCTAGAGAGCTTGGAGCTGATGGTGGAATAGCATTTTCTAATCTTGAAAGCTTTGCTGAGCTTTTAACATGGCTTGATGTCCCTTACCCTAATGAATTGGCTACAATGGGTCAAAAACTATTTGATGAAGTTGGTACCCGCCAGGATTTCCCTCCTGACATAAGATCTAAAATAGAAATAATAAAACTTTTAGGTAGTAATCCATATGTACTTTCTATGCAAGAAAGAGCATATTGGATAAGAAGATGGGGAGGAGAAAAGCTAGATTGTATAGCACAAACCTTCCAACACCATGATTGCCAAAGAAGATATGTTTTTAATGAAATGAAAAGATTAATAGATGAGGGATTTAAAACGGAGTAGAAGCTGGCACTGCACCAGCATTATTGTCTTTTTTACTTCCTAAAAGTCTGATATTATCACCGATGACTAGGGGTCTAACGTTTAAGTCGCCAGTTTCTTTACTAACCCAGCTGTCCCATCTAATTTTTCCTTCAATAGCAATTAATGCACCTTTTTTAACGTACTCACCAGCAATTTCTGCTTGCTTTCCCCATATTTCAATATCAAACCAATCTGTTTGTCCATCTTTTACTGGACGATTAACTGCAAGTGTAAGTTTAGTAACCACCATTCCTGATTCGAAATATCTCATCTCAGGATCTTTTCCTGCTCTACCAATAAGGGTTATATGGTTTATGTCAACGGTTTGATTGTTCATGGTGTTTACCTTTCCTGATGGGTTTATTCTATCATTTTTCTTTTGAAAATCGAAAAGCCAACAATTATTATAGAAATAAACAATGAAAGCCCTAAAAATATCAGTCCTAACGTATTTAAAAAAGTATTTCCTCTATCAAGTAAAAAACTTCCAGCATAAGCCAGACTAAGTAAAAATATAACTTCATATGCAAGGGTTAATTTAGTTTTGGTTTTATTGATTTCTTCTTTAGAGACGTTATATACAACGTCTTTACTACGTACAAGGCCTTTATCACGAACAATGTCTCTACCTTCTTTTTCACTTACATAAAAGGGTAATTCTTTAATTACATCCATATAAACCTGAACTTTATCGATAACACTTTTCTTTCCAGGAAAAAGTGATTTTATATAAGTCCACCTGGATTCTTTAGAACTTTCTTTTATAAGATTATAAAAATATGGTTTAGCAGTATTTATTAAACTAAAGTTCGGATCTAGAGTTCTGCATATTCCTTCCAATGTTCCTGTGGCACGTAATGTATATGTAAACTTACTGGGAAGTTTCATAGGTTTTTCATCAAAAACTTTTTTAATGTCAGATTCAATTCCTTGCATATTTAATGAATCTAACTCAGTACCATTGTAATAACTATAAGCAGCTTTTTCTATAATTCTTTTTATGGGTGAAATGTCTGTGCCTGATTTTATTAATTCTAATCTTGTAAGTGTTTTTAATAAGGTGTCTGTGTCATTGTTTGTCATGGAGATAAGAACATTTGCCAGCTCAGTTCTAACATTCTCATTTATTCTTCCCACCATTCCAAAATCATAAAAAACAATGGTACTGTCATCTTTAACTACAATATTTCCAGGATGAGGATCAGCGTGATAAAAACCATCTTCAAAAAATTGTTTAAAGTAAGCGTTTACTAAAATCGTTGTTAAAAACTTTGGATTGATATTTTTACTTTCAAGAGCTTTTACGTCTGTAATTTTTATACCAGGCACATATTCTAATGTTATTAATTTCCTAGTAGTAAATTGCCAAAAGATTTTAGGTATATAAATACCATCACTGTGTTTTAGATTGTTTCTGAAATGATCTGCATTTTTACCTTCCTGAATGAAATCAATTTCTTCAAAAAGAGTTTTTCCTACTTCATCTACTATGCCTACCCACTCTCTTCCTTTTCCAAGATCAGTGTATCTTTCCAGATATTTTGCTATACACCTGAGAATTGAAAGATCTTCATAAAATAATGAAGTTAGATTAGGTCTTTGGATTTTAGCTACCACTTTTGTACCATTTAGAAGTTTTGCTCTGTGTACTTGTCCAATGCTTGCAGAGGCTATAGGTTCTTCCTCAAAATTTGTATAAACTTCATGGATTGGTTTTTGAAGTTCTCTTTCAATTACTTCTTTAATTTCGTTATAGGGTAATGCTGAAATTGAATCCTGTAAGTTTGAAAGAGCATTTATGTATGGTTCAGGCAAGAAGTCTTTTCTAGAAGATAAAAATTGTCCAATTTTTACAAATGAAGAACCTAGATCAATAAATGAGCCTAGAACATAATTAGCAATTACAGAGTGATTAATTTTACCTTTCTTCTTTTCTTTAGATATCTTTTTAATTAATCCAAGTACAATTTCAGATATTCTCTTAAATCTTTTGCTTCTTAATCCGTATATGGATAATAGAGAAGAATCATAAATAAATGAAAATGGACTTTCAATGCTAAAGGTTTCTTGAAGAGGGTATCTTTTTTCTATTATGCTTTTGTCGTAATAGGAAAAATCGTGAGTATCAGTGCTCACATTTTGAGATTTTATATATGCAGTTGTCAATTTTATGCCGTCTTAGTTAGATTTAATTCTGATTTCAATTCAGAAATTTCAGTACGAAGTGAAGCAATTTCTGATCTTATGTCATTTAATTCCATGGAATCTAACAATGCATTATTAGTTAGTTCAGTTAACTTTTCTTTAATAAAACCCTTGAGTTGGACTTCATTTATCTGAGCTCTGTGATTAATCTCACCAATTAAGACAAAGAGCTCTTCTTTTGCTTTTTCTTTTAAAGTAGAAGCAGAGCAATGTCCATTGTTTTCATTGTGTTTAAGAGGTTCAATTTTATCTGTAAAGTTTTTTACCTGAATTGCCAAATCAAAAGCTTTTGTTTCAACTTTTTCTTTAAGTACATCTAATGTTGCTTTTGAGAAGAGTAATATTTTGCCTAAATCTTTTAGCATATGCTTAAATTATAGCGAACAAGTCAATGGGTTGATAAGTCTATAGGGTAAGGAATGTCTTACTCCTATTGACCATAGAACTATAGGCTTATAGACTTTAAGATGTAATGACAATGCGAGCTATAAATAAAGATAAGAACTTAAGTTGGGTATATCCACCTGATAAGTGGATTTCTGACTTTAACCAAACATTTGTTTATGGAAATGTGAATCCGAAAGCAAAATTGTTTATTGAGGTAGCTAGCTTTAAAAGACTCAATATTAAAGTTTTCCCAAATGGTAATTTCGCTCAGGTAGTTAAGTTGCCTTTTAAGAAAAATGTTATTAAATTAATTCAAGTTTTAAATGGGAAAGAGAAAACAATAACAAGAAACGTCATTGCGAGGAAGCCCAAAGGGCTGACGAAGCAATCTCGAAAACGTTATGGAGATTGCCACGCCTCATTTCATTCGGCTCGCAATGACGGGTTAACGATCTGTATAGATCCCGGTCATGGCGGCAAAGAACATGGTACTCACTCACCGAAAGATGTTCCAGAGAAAACATACAATCTTGAAATCGTCAAGACTCTTGTAAGGGCGTTGGTAAAGACTTGCGGCCGCAAGTCTCTATCGCGCACAAAAATTTATTTAACGCGTACCACAGACAAATATGTTTCATTAGACGATCGTATAAAGTTTGCAAAAAAGAAAAAATGTAATTTGTTTATTTCTATTCACCATAATGCACTTCCTGACAATGAAAATCCTTTGAAACATCAGGGAATTGGTGTCTATTACACGCATAACTCTGTAAAACCACTAGCAAAAAAATTCTTAGCTAGTATTGTTAAAGAAACAGGATTAAAAAAATATGGATTGTTTAAGAGAAATTTTAGAGTTACAAAGCAGGATTTCTACACTGGTATTTTAATTGAATGTGGATTTTTAATTCATCCCATAGAATCAGAAATTATTACCAATGAAAAAATGCAAAAGAAAATTGTAAAAGGAATTGTAAGGACAATATTAGATGGAATTTGAAACGCTTAAAGCTGCTGCTGTTGATCCGAAACTTTCATTAGTTGTTTTATTCTTTTTAATAGTCTTTTTACTTCAATTAATCTTTTATGGTTTAATTTTTCCTATGCTTGTGCTTATTGATTTGAAAAAGTCTGAGGCTCTTTCAAAAAGTAAAAAAGTTTTTTGGTTGATATCTATTTTATTGACATGGACATTTGGGGCAGTATCTTATGGTCTTTTTGTTAGCGAAAAGAAAAGCTTAAAGATGATGTCTAATATTTTTCTAATAACGGCTATTGTTCAAATATGTTTGTTAGGGTATTTATTTCTTCACAGTGGATAACCATTTTAGTGAGAAATGAATAAGAGATTCTGAATCTTCACTGTGACCATTTGCCTGAGAAAAAGCTTGATTAATTTCTGGAGTAGAATACCCAAGTGCTTGTAAAACTGATCTAGCTTCTGAAATAGATGATGGTTGATTGTTATTGGCTGATGGTTTGCTGTTTCCTGTTTGATGAACGATAGGAAGATGTTTCCAGGTTTTCATTTTTTCTTTTAATTCAAGAACTAGTCTCTCAGCAGTTTTTTGCCCAATGCCATTTGCTTTTTTAAGATTAGATGCATCTTCATTTAAAATGGCATAAGTAATTTCGCTGGGAGTTAAATTGTTTAATAAACTAAGTGCTGTTTTTGGACCGACACCTGAAACACTAAAGAGTAAATTGAATAAATCTCTTTCATAAAGAGTAGGAAATCCGTAAAGGGTCATTTGATCTTCTCTGTGGACTAATGTTGTATAGACTGTTGCTGAGTCACCTTTTTTTTCTATTAAGTCAAGTGTAGATAAGCTTGTATATATTTCAAAGCCAACACCGTTTACATCGAGGATCACTCTTTCCTGACCAGGTGTATCATTGATTTTTTCTTGAACAATACCTCTTAGAAACTGATACATTTTGCAAATCCTTTAATTAGAAGTATAATTATCAATACGACTTTTAAAAGTCTTTTATGAAGTTTAACATTCTTGGGCCATTGAAAGATTAGCTCATAACGAAAAAGAAACGAAAGGATCTCAGTAAATGTCAAACGTAGGTGATGTAACAGACGCAACATTCGAGGTAGAAGTTCTCAAGGCAGAAACGCCTGTTTTAGTAGATTTTTGGGCACCTTGGTGTGGTCCATGCAGGGCAATTGCTCCTGTAGTTGAAGAAATTGCTAATGAGTTTTCAGGAAAGTTAAAGGTTTTAAAGTTAAATACTGATGAAAACCCAAAAACAGCTCAATCCTATAGAATTAGCGGTATTCCAAGCCTTATGGTTTTTAAAAATGGACAACCTGTAGAACAAGTAGTGGGTGCAGTTCCAAAATCTACTTTAACTGCTGCAGTACAAAAACACGTTTAGAGATGCCAGTAAAGACAACAGAAGATCAAGTTGAAAACAACACGGAAGAAATTCCTGAAGATGAATCTTCGAAGAAAAAAAATCAATTAAAAAATATTCTTAGATTTGGAATAAGTGTTATTGCTTTTATGTGTTTACTTAAGTTTGGGAAAGTAGATTTAAGTGTAGCGGTAAAATATTTGCTTAAAGTTAACCCTACTTATTTCACCTTAGCTTTTTTAAGTTATATATCCACTATGTTTGTCTCTGGCTTGAGATCCCAAGCTGCTTGCAGAACTCTAGGATTCAATAAAAAATATTATCAATTTGTTCAGCTTAATTTCATCGGTACTTTTTTTAATAACTTCTTACCGACTACATTTGGTGGTGATGCTGTAAGGGGATACTACCTGAAAAGAGGATCCAATCTTTCTATTAAAAAAGCAATAGCTTGTATCTTTTATGAAAGATACACAGGGATGATTGTTTTATTCTGGGGCGCTTCCATTGCTTTTATAATGAAGGATTTTGGTTTTTGGGGGAAAGAGTGGGAAGTACCTTCACAATTGGCTTTATTTTCACATTTGGCTACTTTAGTTTCGATTTTTTTTGTGCCCTTTTTACCACAGATTAATAAAATGATTTTTGGAAATAAGCATTGGATTTATTCAAAGTTCATAGAGCCATTTTTAGTTTATTGGGAAGATAAAAAATTAACAATGAGAATTCTGTTTCTTTCAATACTCCTTCAAGTAGGAGTGATTACCTGCCATATATTTATAGCTAAATCATTAAGTCTTGAAATCCCTTCTAGCTACTATCTTGTTTTTTATCCTTTAACTACAATAGCGGGATTTCTAATTCCTAGCTTAAATGGTTTAGGTGTTAGAGAAGGTGCTTACATTTATTTCCTAAAGAAAGTAAATATAGGAAGTGAGCAGGGACTTGCTTTTAGTATTTGCTGGTTAATAGTTCTTTTAATGACCAGTGTCATCGGTGGCATAGTGTATATGGTTGGTGATTTCAGAAAGAATCATAAGCATTAATTTTTAATCAGATCTTTTTGGCTTGAGATTTTTACTATCTCCCCACCTTCTATCGTAATTATTTTGTCAGCACTTTCTATAGTCGCTTTTTTATGAGCAATAACAATAACAGTTTTATTTTTAACTAACTCACTAATGGCTTCTTCTATGTATTTTTCTGATTCACTATCTAGGTGACTAGTAGGTTCGTCGAGAATTAATATAGGTGCATTTTTTAAGAATGCTCTAGCTAATGCTACTCTTTGTCTTTGTCCGCCAGAAAGTTTTGTACCATTTTCTCCTACTATAGTTTCAAACCCTTCTTCAAATCTTTCTACAAACTCTAATACGTGTCCTTTTTTTGCTGCTTCATTTATTTCTTCATCACTTGCACCAGGCTTTCCAAAAGCTATATTTTCTTTAATAGAGCAATTAAATAAAACCTGTTCTTGTGTGACGAGTCCGATTTTATCTCTTAGAGAATTTAAGTCAGTGGTTCTTATATCAGTACCATCGATTTCAATGACTCCTGAAATAGGATCATAAAATCTAGGAATTAAACTTACAAGAGTAGTCTTTCCTACACCTGAGGGACCTATAAGTGCAATTTTTTCTCCAGGGTTAATTTCAAGATTTATATTTTTCAATACTTGCCTGCCGTCTGGATAATTAAAGAAAACATCTTTAAAAGTAACTTTTCCATTGATATCTTTTAATATAATTGGTTTTTCTTCTAATTTTATATTTGATTCTAAATCAAGCAATTCAAACACTCTTTCTGATGCACCTAGTGCTTGTTGAAGAGTAGACCATATACGGCTAATTCTTTTTATTGGTTCATAGAGAAGAACAGTAGTTAGGAAGTAAGATGAAAAATCACCGAGCGTAGTTTGTGATATAGATACACTTTTCATTCCATACCAAAAAACAAAAGCTACGCCACATGCTCCTACTAGTCCTGTAATGGGTGAAATCATAGCTTCTATGAGAACTGTTTTTTTAAGAGTAGAAAAAAGTTTACCATTGAAACTTTGGAAGCCTGAGTCTCTTACAGTTTCTAAGTTATAAGCTTGAGTAAGTTTTAAATTTTGAAGACTTTCTTGAACATAGCCTGAAATGTCGCCGATGTTTTCTTGTCCTTTTCTGCTAAGTTTTCTAAGTTTTTTAGCCATGTTTATTACAGGAACTATAAATAAAGGAATTACAATCATTCCTACAAGAGTCAAAGACCAGTTTACTGAAAGCAACCAGGCAAACATAAAAATTGCTTTACTGGTGTCATTAAATATCGTAGTAATAGTTTCAGCAACCCACGATTGAACAGCGACAAGATCACTGGTAATTTTTGAAACATAAGATCCACTCATTTCTTTAGTGACTTGAGATAATGAAAGTTTTTGAAGATGATAGTGTAAATCATTTCTTATGTCTCTGACTGTTGCAATGCCGACATATCGGATAAAAAATTGATATAAAAATCTAAGAATCCCATCGATAAAATAAGCTGCAACAATTAGTATTGGAATTAATTGTAAAAGCTCACTTACATTGGTGCTCATGCTGGGTGAGCCTACAATTGATTTTAATTGTTTAGGAAGTAAAAAAAGTCTTCCATGCTGATCAGGCATGTTTAAGCCATCTACAGCAATCTTTACAAGCCAGGATGGAAGAAGAGAAATAAATCCTGCTACTATCATGCATAGAAGAGCAGCTGTAAAAATATGCCAATATTTCTTCCCGTAAGATAATAATCTGACTAACGTGTTCATAAGATATAAATTATACTCTTCTTTATCTATTGAAGTAAATATCTGTATTTCTGGTTTAAAATGATTAAAGATTTAATTTTGTCATGAATGATACAAACTTACCACCACTACCAAAATCAGCAAAGGCCCAAAGGACTCGCTTAAAAATACTTGAAGCCGCACGTGCTGTTTTTGCTGAGCGTGGTTTTGCAAAAGCAACAGCAGAAGAGATTTCTACAAAAGCTGGAGTAGGGTATGGTACTTTTTATTTATATTTTACAGATAAAAGACAAGCACTCCACACCATACTTGCTGAAGTCGATGACAAACTTTATGAGCCTATTGATCTGGAAAAAAATAGAATTGGTCTGGGTGCTTTAGCTACAATTCGCGCTACGATTACTAGTTTCTTTGATAGCTTTAAAGAATACTCAGATATTTTAAAAATCTGCCATGAGCTTTCAGCTACAGATCCAGATTTTAAAGCACGGCACGATAAGGTGCGTTTAAGATTAGTAAATAGAATTAAAGAGCATATTAAAAAAGGACTTGAACACGGAAATGCCAGAAATGTAGATCCTGAAATATCATCCATTGCTATAGCGGGACTTATAGAAACAATAGCAAATGAATGGTTCTTTAATAATCATCCATGGGATAGAGAAAAAGTTATTGAAACTGTTTGTAAGCTTTACTATAGTGCAGTGGTGAAATAATAACTACATCGCTACGTTATTATGTCCACCATCTACGTAAATAAGTTCACTAGTAATTCCTCTGGATAAATCGCTGAATAAAAATACGCATGTATCAGCTACTTCTTCAGCAGAGGTATTTTTCTTAAGTGGTGAAACGTTTCTTACGTGTTCAAGCATTTTGCTGAAATCATCAATGCCAGCTGCTGAGAGGGTTTTAATAGGTCCTGGTGAAACTATATTTACTCTAATATTGTTTGGACCAAGTTCATATGCTAAATATCTTGAAGCAGATTCTAATGCTGCTTTAGCTACACCCATTACATTGTAATTTTTTACAATCTTTTCACTACCTAAATAACTAAGAGCTACTATGCTTCCACCCTTTTCAACCATACATGGTTTCAATGCTTTTGCTAATGCTATGAGTGAAAATGCACTTACGTCTTGAGCTAATTGGTAGCCATCTCTGGAAGTATCACTAAAGTTTCCACCGAGCTCTTCTCTTTTTGCAAATGCAACTGCATGTAAAATAAAATCAATATTTCCAAATTGTTTTTTAATGGCTTCACCAGCCGTTGCTAGTTCTTCATCTTTTTGAACATCAAGATTTACGGTAAAACATTTTTGAAGATTTTCTTCAACTAAAAGCTTGTCTAAGTTTTTTAATACTCTTTCACCTTGATATGTGAAACCGATTTCAGCGCCTTCTCTTACGCATGCTCTGGCTACTGCCCAGGCAATGCTCCATTTATTTGCTACGCCTACAATAATTCCTTTTTTTCCTTTTAAAATGTTATTTCCTTGCATGACTGGTTTTTCTACTGTTTCTGTACTCATCATTTCCCTCTTTTTTTGTCATTCCCGCGAAAGCGGGAATCTAAATACTAGTATCATTAAATCTGGATTCCCATTTTCATGGGAATGACAATCATTTTTAACATGTATATGATAGCAAATATATATTCAATATTGTGTAATTACGCTGTTGTAGAGAGAAATATCAACTGTTTCTATGCATGTTAAATTGATATATGTAAGATGTCTTTAAGAGCTAACAATTTAGTAAAAACCTATAGCGGAAGAAGAGTAGTTAATGAAATCTCTTTCGATGTAAACCCTGGTGAGATCGTGGGATTACTTGGTCCAAATGGTGCTGGAAAAACTACATCATTTGATATGGTAGTTGGTCTTGTAAAACCAGAAAATGGAAAAATAGAATTGTTTGATAAAGATATTACAAAGCTCCCTATTCATGAAAGATCAAGAGCAGGAGTTGGATATTTAACACAAGAACCATCAATATTTAGAAAATTAACAGTAGCTGATAATATAAAATTTATTTGGGATGTTTTAGGAGTCTATAGTGAAAAACAAAAAGAAGAAGAGTTGAATGAGCTTCTAAGTGAATTTCATCTAACTAAATTAAAAGATCATATTGCAGTTAGTCTTAGTGGTGGTGAAAGAAGAAGAGTAGAAATAGCAAGAGTTCTGGCTGGTAAGCCTAAGTTTATTCTTCTTGATGAACCTTTTACAGGTATTGATCCGATTGCTATTCAGGATATTCAAAAATTAATTGCAGATTTGAAAGTAAAAAGAAACATTGGTATTTTACTTACAGACCATAACCCTAGAGCTACTCTTGCAATTACAGATAGAGCATATATTATTCAAGATGGAAAAATATTAATTGCTGGTTCTGCTAAAGAAATTGCAAAAAATCCAATTGCCTTGAAATATTATCTGGGAGAGGATTTTACTCTTCAATGATTAAACAAATAAAAAATCTACTTTTTTCTAAAATAACAATTCTAGATCGTTATGTCATCAGTGAATTCTGGGTTCCTTTTGTATCTGGATGTGCCATCATAACTGGAGTTTGGCTAAGTGCAGATCAATTAAGGCAAGTCTTTAAACTCATTACAGTCTCAAAAGCTCCTATTACTCTTGCTATAACCATATTAGGTTTAAATATGCCTGAGATTTTAGTCTCTACTATTCCTATAGGTGTTTTGTGGGGGACATTTCTTGTCTTTAGTAAATTAAATAATGATTCTGAAATTATTGCTATGAGAACTAGTGGAATAAGTTTGTCCAGGATTCTTAGACCTGTAATTATATTTGGAGTAATAACTGGTCTTATGACATTTTTTATCAATGAAGCCATTGTCCCTTTTTCAAATCCTCTTGCAAGAAAATTAGAAGTTTACTCACTATATAAAAATCCCCTTCCAAATAGTAAGAGTAACTTTTTCTACATGGAAAAAGGCTCAAAAGGTGTGCTTAGAAGAATTTTTTATGCTGCTAAATATAATGCAGATAAAGGGCTTTTAAAGAGCATTGTTATTCTTGATTTTACCAAAGAAGGGCTTACTCAAATTCATTGTGCTACCAGAGCTCGTTGGACACCAGAAAAAGGTGGATGGGAGCTTTATCGTGGAACGAATCACTTTATTTCTACAGATGATTCACTCAGCAGAATATCTAGCTTTAAAACTTTTTTTATTCCCAGTGGTTCTACTCCAGCTAAGCTAATTAAAGAATTAAGCAAGCCTGGAGAAATGAATTTTGTAAAACTTGCTTCATTTATTATGCTTCAAAAAAGTGGTGACTTTAAAACTGATGATTATAGTACTGCAATTGCCACTTTTCATAGAAAGTTTTCTCAGCCCATTGCTTGTATTTTAATTGCACTTGTAGGAGCACCTCTGGGGATATTACCTAGACGTTCTAGCTCTAACTTAAATTACATACTTCTTGCCATAATAATTTTCCAATATTACATGACACAGTCTATTTGCATGTCACTTGCTGAGAATAATCAGATGACTCCATTCCTTGCAGCATGGCTACCAAATATTGTTTTACTTATAATAGGATTACTTATTGTGAGAGATAAAGCTAAGTTGGCGTAGAGTCAATTTACCCTACTTATGATTTTTCTGTTTTTTTTTAAAGTCATAGGCCATAGCACCAAGTGTAATAAAAGTCCCAGCTACAAAAATGAAAAACATTAATGGTCCCATTACATCTGGATTTGAAGTGTCAATCATTTCTTTTCCTCGAGATAATTATATCCTACCCACAATAGACCAAATCCAATAGCTAGGGAAAAAACAGAGAAAACAAAATTAGAAAAAGTTGCTTTTTGAAAAACTACCCATTGAAATAAAATTGACCCAAATGGGGCAAGGAATGCAAAACCTATATTTTTAAAAGTACCTGATAAATATTCTTGTTGCTTTGTGATCATAATAAAAATGCTAACAAATCAGATTTTGTATTACTGTAACCCAAGGTTACATGCAGTATAAAAACATTATTAAGAATTTGATTCTATCGAGTAAATGTAACCGACGGTTACATTTTTAAAAATGTGGTTCGGAATGAAAATGATTTGGCACGCATTCGTGAATACATTGTTAATAATCCATTGAAGTGGGAATTGGATAGGAATAAACAATGAATTAAATTTCTACTTCTTGTCTAAGTCCACACCTATCTCTTAAATCTTCTTCAATGGCTAATAAATGCTCGTAACCATCTCCATATTCTGAAACTCTGGCTATGGAAGCATGATATAAATCATTTAATAAAGTATTTTGTTTTTTTCTTTTTTTGATTTCTTGTTTTAATTCTTCAACTCTTCTTTTTCCTTTAGGATCAAGTATTCTTTCAGCCTCTTTGCTTAATTGCAGAGGTAAAGACTTTAAATCAATTATTGAGTCAGTTAATTTTATGAACCCATCTAAATCAGAGTCTCTTATTGTAGTTCCACTATATAATAAGTCTGGACTAAAATCATATAAATCGCTATATCTTCTTTGTAATTTTTTTCCTCTCCTTGAATCTTCAAAATACCTTAATGTAAGGTCTCTATCTGAGCCTTCTGTTAGACTCTCAGTAATAAGATCTTCTTGTTCTCGTGGACTAAGCTGTCTAAATGATGAATCCCCAGACATTTTTTCTTTAAGCAAACTAAATGATTGTGACCTTTTTAAACATTCTCTTTGAATTAACCATGAGGCTAGGCTGTAAGTAGGATCATCAAGCAACTCATCATTAGAACGATCTCTGGGATTATCTATAGGATGTGAAGCTTCATATTTTTCTCTTGTCCCTGCTACGAATTCAATCCATTGCAAATAATTTCCACCTGGAAAAAAATCCTCTCCTATTCTTTGACAATCTTTTGCACGCTCAGAAGTAAAAACTAATATAGGATTAGGTACAGCACCATGAGACCTATTTCTTCCTAATGCTTGCACTAAAGGATTTCCACCTAAAGCCTGAGTAACTAAAAAACCAGCAGTTTGTAAAAATCCTCTTCTATCAAATTCTCCTTTTATTTTTGGTAATGCTACTGCATCTGACTGAAGAGCAGAGGATAAAATATCTACTATTGATTTTGTGTTTCCTTGAGACTGTAAATTATCCCAGACGAAATCCCACCCCTCATTTACTTTTAGAGGATGTGATCTGAAAAAACTAACTGCATTTTCAACTAACTTTCTTTCATCTGTTTTATTTACAGACAGTTCATCTTCTATCTTTAGAGCTTCAAGAATCCAATTTGGAATTTTCGATACTTCTCTTTTTTCTTCCATTTGAAGTGAACCTCCAAAAAGTCCAGTGATAAGAGCATTTCTATTAGGTGTTGTGGCTTGTATAGATGTCATAAAGAAATTATAAAAATTGTAGCAAAGTCATGTAATCAATACCAATTGTTGCATCTGCTAGAATACAAGTAAAGACGCCCCATTGGGGCGTTTATTTTCTAATATGCAAACTAAAGAAAAACCAAAAACCCTAGAAAACTACTGGCCATCTACAGAAGGCAGCAAAATCGCTGTTTGTATGAGTGGTGGTGTAGACAGTAGTGTCAGTGCTTATATTCTTGCTAAAAAAGGATATAAAGCAGTAGGGCTTACTGGCTGGCTTTTTAAGGGATCGAATAAATGCTGTGATGGTGGAATGATTGATGCAGCGAAGATTTCAGAAGATCTTGGTATAAATCACGTTTCTAAAGATTTAAGAGAATTATTTAAAGGACAGATTGTAGATCATTTTATTTCTTCTTATGGAAGTGGATCTACACCGATTCCATGTATTACTTGTAACAATGTTATTAAGTGGGGATCACTTATGGATTATGCTCTTGGTGAGCTTGGATGTTCACACATTGCTACTGGGCATTATGCAAAGCTTATTAAAGATGGAGATTTGTATAAAATCACTAGACCCAAAGATAGTAATAAAGATCAGACATTTATGCTCTGGGGATTAACTCAGGAAGTTTTATCTAAGACTGTGTTTCCTCTTGGAGATTTGACTAAAGATGAAGTTAGAGAAGTGGCTAGAGAAGGAAATCTATTTTTAGCTGAAAAAGAAGAAAGCCAGGATATTTGTTTTGTCTCTGATAAGGAAGGTACTAAAGGTTTTCTTGAAAAATATCTTGGAAAAAAAGAAGGATATATTATTGAAAATAAAACTGGAAATGTTTTAGGTACTCATGATGGCACTCATAGTTTTACTATAGGTCAAAGAAAAGGAATTAAGCTGGCTTACAGTGAGCCGCTTTATGTAATTGATTTAGATGTAGAAAAAAATGTGGTTTTTGTAGGGACTAAAGAAGAGTTAGAAGGAAATGAATTAATTGCTAAAGATGTGAACTGGGTTATTCCTGTTCAGCAAGACGAGCCTTTACGTGTGATGGCAAAAATACGCTATAACAGTAAAACTACTTTAGCAACAGTATTTTTCTTAGATGATAAAAAAATTAGAGTGGTATTTGATAAACCAGAGTCAGCTATTACACCTGGGCAATCAGTAGTTTTATATGATACTAGCGATAATGTCTTACTTGGTGGCGGGACCATTTGTTAATTTATTTAGCTCAAGATAACCCTTAACAGGGCTGTGGGCTTGAGCTTTTATCGGTCAACCCCTATTATTGAAAATAGAGAGAATTAAAATTTAAAATAAAGGAGAGAGATTTACTCCCTCTCCTCCTTGTATTTTACGAGTTTAAGAACTGAACAGATTCACCAACTGCTCTAGGTATGTCAGCTTCAGAAACAATAGTTACCACTTTTACAAGTGATGATATTGCTTTTGCATGCTGATCTAGAAACTCTTGAGTGAAACCTTTTCCTGGTAAAAATGGAAGTGAGGCATCACCTGCAATTTTTCTGGCTAAATAAGCAGAAGCATTATTTGGTCTATTTTTATTACTATCCCAAACATCTGCTTTCACCAATTTATTATCAAGGATTATTACCTTGTTTCCAGCATCAATTGCATTTACGAAGTCGCCTACTGTAGCATCTCTTCCTCCTGTAGCCAGGAAAGAATTAGAAACTACAGATGTAGCCCTTGAGTATTCTTCATTTGTTGGAAGAACAAACTTGGGAGCCGCATGATATTTAGCTGAATCTATTCCATGCTCTGGGAATTTTGCAGGATCAATATATCCTACATAACCCTCAGCTGTGACGTATGTCAATGGCGCATTTTCTGCATGAGCTACTGTAGTGCTTATAGCATCAATACTTCCTTTGTCGGCAGTCGGACTTGATGTTAGACCTGCAGTGTTACCCAGTTTTTTGACAAGCGAAGTTAAGAAGCTTAATGTCGGTACTTCATAACCTTCAGGAGGTGCAGAGTAGCCAGCCGTGGCTAATCTATGAGCTAGATTTTTCCATGATTCACCTAATGGAATATCTTCTGCTTTTGCTACTCTTACAAGATTGTACTTATTTTCTGTAACTGAAGTGTCACTTGCTCCAGTGGCTGAAGAGCTTGCACCACCTCCAGTTGCATAAATAGATTGTCCTGTGACTGGGTCTCTTGGTTCAGTAGCAAAAAAAACTCCAAAAGGTTTTTGTTCTCTTTTTGAAGTCAATCCATCAATTTATAAATATAGACAATAAAAAATGGCGTACTTAGTACGTTTCCTGCGCGCATATTGTCCTCCTCTCCTGATTTTTCAGGAGTTCATATTTTAAAGTGGCTTTGCATCCCTACCCCCAAGCAAAACCTATCTACGAAAGTTTAAAATTAAAAACCTAATACTTATCTAATAGCAGTTTCTCTCTAATGTAGAGAAAAATCCACCTTAAAATAAGTTCTAGTCTTTTAAACTAAACTTACTTAAATGAGCTCCTGGACTGGTTTTTAAACCCATCTTTACCAGGAATATTTATGTAGGTAATGTATATTATATACCTAATGTGTATAAAATGCAATACACATTCTTGATAAAATTGGTCAGATTAGCTGAATATTATTATCACAGGTCAGGCTTGTGTTTTTTATGATGAAACAGATGAAATGCTTCTTGGTGGCGGGTGGATAAAGTAATTAAGCAGCTAGAGATTTAAATTCTGTCAGTAAAGAAGTTAGGTCTTTTTTTACATCAGTAAGGTCAACCCTGGAAGATAATCTTAACTCTCTTGCAGATTGATTCTTAGCTATTTTATTCATTACTCTTGCAATTTTCATAAGTGATGCCACAATTTTATTTAAAAGTTTTATTAGTTTAGGTATGCGTTTGACTATTCCAAATTTGTTGACCATATCAAAAATTTGCTTTAATCTTTTTTCTGAACTGTTAGCAAGACTTAGCCTGCTCATATCAGAGTCGATATTCTCGCAATCTTTTTGAAGATCATCCACATCTTTGGCTACTTTATTTATTATACTTATACCCTCTTCAAATTTTGAAGAGTTTAATTGTTCTAAATCTTCAAAAACAGCGCGTAAATGAAGTAAATCCTCGTCAAAGATTAAAAGATCACTTTCAAATTTTTCAAAATCTTCTTTCAATAAAGCAATCAATTCTTCAAAATCAGTTCTACTCAAAAGTCTGGCTTTTGCACTAGTGGGTTGTATAGATTGAACAAAATCTTTGATTTGTTCTTTAATATCTATTATCAACTCATTTTTATACAACCTTGCTATGGCAGCTTCTACAGAAAGGTAATGCTGTAAAGGTTTGTAAGAAGAAATAGCTAGTATTCTGCTCATTTATACCTTTCTTAAATATTAATTTTTAACTGATTTAATTAGTATAGCAGAAAATAAAAATAATAAGTTAAGAAGACCTGAGAATTTTAATAGTGCTTTTTTTGATTTCTACGATTTGAGAGGGAGAAAAACTCATTTCACCTTTTTTTGCTTTAATAAACAACTTTACTTTTTTTAACAAACTCTTTTGTGGAAACTTTGGGCTTTGACCTGAGAGGTTTGCACTAGTGCTAGCGAGAACCTGACCAGGGCATTTTTTTAATAGGCTAAGTAAGAATTTATTGTCAGGTACTCTCAGCCCAATTGTTTTAAATCCTTTATTTAAAAACTTAGGGACTTTTTTAGAAGCAGGAAGAATTATGGTAAAAGCACCAGGCCATTCTGATTTTATGAGTTGAGACATGCTTTGGCATGTCTTTCTTGAAAGTCCTTTTAATGTACTGAATTTCTTCAATGCCTTCCAGTCATACCCTAAAAGCATAAGAGGCTTTTTTCTATCTCTCCCTTTTAATTTATAAATCTTTTCTACTGCAATTTTAGAATCATATCTACAAACTAAACCGTAAACAGTGTCAGTAGGCAGTATTATGGGTTCATTATTTGAAAGTAAATCTAATGCTTTTTTTATGTTTTGCGTGTACATATTCAATATTAAATAGAATTAATGTCCTTAATTTTGTCCTTTGATATTATAGACTAAATTATGACACAAGTTTTTTCTGCTACTAACTTTAACAAGCTTCAGGGTTTACCACCTAGAAAAAGACTTCTTACTCCTAGTGAAATAAAAGAAGTTTTTAATGGTGCAGATCTTTTTCAGGAATCTAATTCGCTTCTTGAGTTAAAAAAAGATGATGAAGACCCTGCGTTATGGTTTAAAAAAGGGAGTAAAAATCTTCTTAGGCATAAAGAGATAAGAAATGAGATTATAGGTAGGGCTATTGCAGAACAAATAACCTTACCTGATGAACAATATATTCCTAATGAGGTTTTTGTTTGTGAAACCGATTCTAGATCTATAGTTCTTTCAAAGTTTTATGATGGTTATAAAGTAGCACGAAATCAATATGATTTAAGAGAATTTGATGCATCCCCATCCTTAAAGGCAAAAATTATTACAGTAATAAATAAATTGCAATTAAATCATATTAATTTTGATTCATTCCTAATCGATAAATCAAAATCTCCAAATAAAATTGGTATGGTGGACTTTGGAGGAATGTCATATCCTGGCGAAAATGGTACTTTCATAATAGAACAATTGTATGGTGGTCCAGATCTTGAAGATGAAGAACTTGAAGATAAAATCAATACTGAAAGAAATATTATAGAAGAAAATATACGTTCAAAAAGAGAAAATAAAGACTTTATGTGTCAGCTAAGTGAAAGGTTACAAATAGAGTTAGGTATAAGAAAAGCTGAAACAAATGAGATCTTAGAAAGATATTGGTAAAATATTTATCATGATCACCTTAATCCAACGTGTAAAAAATGCATGTGTATCTGTCGATAATAGAATTATTGGTGAAATAAGTCATGGTCTTCTTTTATATGTGGGTTTTGAAGATGGAGATAATTTAGAAAAAATCACATGGTGCATAAATAGAATTATTAATTTAAGAACATTTCAAGATACTGAAGAAAAGATGAATCTTTCTCTGCTCGATGTAAGAGGTTCTTTAATGGTGATTTCAAACTTTACTTTACCCGCAGATTTAAATGAATCAGGCCGTAGACCTTCATTTACAAAATCAGCTAAACCAGAGATGGCAGAAGGTTTGTATAACCAGTTTGTAGATGAGTGTAAAAAGCTAGGTATTAATACTGCTTTTGGAAAATTTGGAGCAATGATGGATGTCCTATCTACGAATGATGGACCGATTAATTTCATCCTTAAAAGATAAAGAAAATCTAAAGGTTCTACCATTGAGATTAAATTTCTCTAATAAAAGTAGAAACACCTCTAATACTTGTTAGTATTGAATTAGACGTTAAGGAGATTTTTATTATGGTTCCAGGTGTAGGTACAGGTATAGGTACTAGATTTCTAAGTCCAAATGCTTCTGCAGGAATTACTGGAGCTAGTGGTGCAGATGCTGCTGGAGACCTAGTGATTAAAAGGGGAAGAACTTTTTTAACCTTAGATCAAATGAAAATTATAACTGGTGGAGTGCATACTTATGATTATGCATCTGCCAATGGTGTTGGATTAGATGGTGGTGGAAAATCTGTTTATGCAGTTGAGTTTCCAGCTAGTTCAAAATTAACTGGTAAATGGGCTGTAAAAGTATGGGATGGTGATCCTATTGATAGTAAAGAAAGGTTAGAGAATGAGTTGGTAGCTAGAGTAGTGGCAAAACATATGTGTAACCACCCAAACTTAAATTTTACAAAAGCTTATGGTTCTGATGATGGGAAAGGATCTTATATTATTGCTTCTAAATTTTTAGAAGGTTATAAAGAAGTTGAGGCGGCTCCTACTGTTTTAAGTAAATCTACTAACTTTAATTTACGAGCTCAGCTTTATGCATTTGGTGAGATTGCACCATTAGATCAATTTCATACGAATGGAATAAAATATAATGGAGATAATAATTCTACAGTGTTTGGTTTATATGATTTAGAGATATTTAATTGGAGAAATGATTCTACTACACAGGTTCCAGAACCAGGTAAAAATGCTTCCACAAAAACAATTTGTACTTTTTCCAGATTATCAAAAGATCCACAATTTGGAATTGAATTACAATCTGTTGTAAGTGGTTGGAAAACTAAAATAAATAATCCTACTTTTCAAAGATCTTTATCTGAAGAATTTCAAAGTAAAGTAGGTCTATCAGTTGCTGAGGCAGACCAAATTGTTAGAGTTTTACACAGAAGAACGAGTGTTTTCGCTGTCCATGTAGGACTTACTCCTTAGTAACCATATTAAATTTAATCATTATCCTTAGGTGTTTTTTTCTCAATAATGAGAACAGGGGACTTACCTGAGGTAACTTCAACTTCAAATCCTACTTCTTCAGAAATAGCTGCTAATTCTGTTTGTGATAAAACCAAACCATTTTCTTTGATAATTCTTAAAATATCACGATCATCATTTCTAATATTAATTTGTGCCCATTGTTCTTTTGATTCAAGAATATTTTTTACTACTTTTGTACGAAATGATTTGCTAAAGATTAAAGCATTAGCTGAAACCTGAATATCACTTTTTGTATATGATATGGGATTTTTAGGTATGGTGTTACTACTGCTTTCTGCATGACCACTTCTTCTTGTTTTTCCAGGGTGTTTGGTTAATTGTCTACGTATCGATGCTGTTGAAGCTCTCCACTCTGTACCTATTTCATAGGTTTGACCTGAGGAAGAAAACCAGTTGAACGGATTCAATATTTGAAGTAATCTCATAATTAAAAAAGATTATACACCACGTAACATGTATTAGATTCTTAGAAAGATTAACTTTCTTTAATAAAACTGTATATAAAAGGTAGCGTATAATCTATACATGCCCAGAAGAAAGATAAAAATAGGGTCACTGGAAATAAACTCCTACGTATACATCCCTCCCATGGCAGGTGTTACAGACATTGCTTATAGGAAAATGGTTAGGTTATTTGATAAAGAAACACTCATGTCTACTGAAATGGTTAGCTCTAAAGCTCTTATGTTCAGACCTGACCAGCCAGTTATGAAATTAACTGATGATGAGCATCCTGTAGGTATTCAACTTTTTGGACATGAAGTAGAAGCCATGTCTAATGCAGCTAAATTAGCCGAGGAACAAGGTGCTGATTTTATTGATATAAATATGGGCTGTCCCGTTCCAAAAATAGTTAAAGGGAAAGATGGTGCAGCTCTTATGAGAGAGCCTGATCTTGCTATAGAAGTTGCAAAAGCAGTTATTGATTCTGTGAAAATCCCAGTTACAGTAAAAATGAGATTAGGTTGGGACAGTTGTAATAAAAATTCTCCAGAGCTTGCTAAGCGTCTTGAAGATATTGGTGTTAGTGCATTTACAGTTCATGGCAGAACAAGAGCACAGGCTTATACAGGATCTGCTGATTGGGAAGCGATAAAATTAGTAAAAGAAAATGTTTCCGTTCCAGTTTTTGGAAATGGTGATGTAAAAACTCCATATGATGCTAAAAAACTTTTAGAAATTACTGGATGTGATGGTGTAGCAATTGCCAGAGCTACTATGGGAGCACCATGGCTTTCAAGACAAATAAATGAGTATTTAGAAACAGGAAGTTTTTCTCCAGAGCCCAGCCAAATGGAAAAATTAGATCTTGCTATATTGCATGTAAGTGAAATGATTAAGTTGAAAGGTGAGTATGTCGGTATTAGAGAATCCAGAAGACACTTAATTAACTACACTAAGGGCATGCCAAATTCATCAAAAATTCGTGGTGACTCTGGGAAAGTCACTTCATTTGAAGAGGCAAAAGAATTGATTGATAGATTAAAAGAGATTCTTCTTCAGCCTGTTTATAGCTAAAATCTTAAAGGTTAAGAAAAGAATTATCTTTATGTATTTGCCAACACTTGCAATGAATAGCCTCAAAATGTAGAATTAAACAAATTCCTTTGGAGAATTATGACAACTGGCACAAATTATTATGCAATTTTTGTAATAGGAAGAGACAGCACAGGTATTGTTGCTGACATAACTAAGGCCTTGTTTGAGCTTGGTGCAAATATAAATGATTCATCTCATACCATTATCGGAAATCAATTTGCAATGCTCCTTTTAATTTCAGCAGACTCTGATTGCAATACAGAGAAAGTTCAACATTATTTTAAAGGCATTTCGGAAAAAAGAGGACTTATCGTTCATGTCCACAGATTAAAAGAACAAGACATTCAAAGAAAAGGTTCAGACCCAGGACAATTATGTGTCATTCATTTATATGGTGCTGATAAACCAGGGATTGTTTATCAAGTTACGAACTTACTTGCTACAAATAAAGTAAACATTACTGATTTGAGTACAAGAAGATTTGGTTCAGATAAAAACCCTATTTATATAATGTATCTAGAAGCAGAAGTACCTTACGATGTAGATACTAAAAAACTTGGTCAAGAATTAAATAAATTAGCTAGTGATCTTAGCGTAGAGATAAAGTATGAATTAGAAGAGGTCGCTAGTTTGTAGTCTTCTTGTGTCATTGCAATAACGCTCTACTTTACGGACTTATAAGTGGAATCTCAATTTCTTTCTCTAGTGTGACTCCCTGGGCAATTAAACTAAATGTTAACTTTAATCTTTCTGGTAATGTACTAGTCTGAAGTATTGCTTTGAGTTTTGGTGTAGAGATCACTTGAATAATAATTTTTTTATTTTGTTTACTTATAGTTATGATATTTGGTTTGATTTTTACTGCATTGCTAGAAATATCTCCAGTTATTGAAACCTTCTTTCCAGCTAAGCCCCCGCTTAATATTGTTTCATTGAATGATGCTTTTACAAAACTTTTTACTGATTTTGTTTCACTTAAGGTAATTCCTGAAAGAGCTGGCCCTTCTAAATTTACACTTAATTCATTGTTAGTTGTACCTGATGAATTGCCAGAAGTTGAGGAGCTGGTTGAACTGGTTGAATTTGATGAACTAGTTGAGGGGATTTTTTTATTATTGCTTGAATCAATCCCTGCATTGCTTGCTGTTTCTGTTTGTGTCCTGATAAGTGTTAAGTTATTACCTGCTATCGGTAATCTAAAAATTCCCCCACCATTTGTGGCTGCATAGATTGCAGAGCCGTCAGGAGTTATGGAAATATCTCTTACCTCACGTATCCCCAAACCATCATTAAATTTAGTCCAGGAGAGTCCTGCATCATTTGAAAAATAAAAACCAGTAACATTTCCTACAGCATAGACTTGTTCTGCTTTTGTAGGATTAAAAACTATTGAAACTATATTATCGCTTTCTCTTAAATCATTTGAAACTATTGTCCAGGTTGCCCCGCTATCACTTGATCTGAAAATTTGTCCATCCTGACTTCCAGCTAAAAGAACCATTGTATTTGCTGGACAAATAGAAACTGAGTGGAAAGATTGAACATCCCCTAAGCCATTATTTATCTGTGTCCAGGTTTCCCCACCATTTATACTTTTTACAATTCCAGAATCATTTGTAGCTGCATAAACTATTTTTTCATCAGCAGGGTCTACATCTACTGACCAAGTGTTTTTAAATCCTGGTATCCCTGTTTGCTTATTTGTCCAGGTCTTTCCTTCGTCAGAAGATTTATAAATTCCCCATCCTATTGAATCTACTGAATCATGAAATAAGGATTGTTTAACACATGACGCATAAATAATATTTGAATTTGATTTTGACCATGCAAAGTCAGTAAAAGCAATCGTTCCATCTAAACTTGTAGAAGCTGCTGGAGCATCAAAACTTTGTTTTAACATGAAAGTATTTTTCCAACTCATTCCGCCATCCGTAGTTAAAAATAAAGAGCCAAGAGTGTTTTGACTGTCTCCTAAAACTGCTTTACTGCTATCTGTTGGATGAAATTCTATAGACTCCAATTCATCTGGACCCACATCACCAATTCCTACAGGTAGCCAGTTTATCCCTTTATCGGTACTTAGAAAAACACCTGACCTGGAAGTTACTATTACTGATTTTCCATCAGGACTAATTCCTACGCTTCTAGTCTCTGCTCCTGAATAACCAAATGCATTTGAAATCCAAGTCTTGCCGCCATCTGTAGATTTAAATACACCACCTATATAGCTATCTACAAAAACAGTGTTTTCATCAGTTGGATCTACTGAAATATCAATAGGGTGACCAGGATTTGATCCAAGAGGTCCAAATCCAGTTTCTGTCCAGGTTTTACCACCATCTGTACTTCTTACAAAAAATCCAGAACCTGAAGCGTAAATTACGTTTGGATTTGATGGACTTATTCCAAGTGCTGAGTAAATTTGGGTAGCACCACTGCTTCTTTTTCTCTTAACTTCAGTCCATGTAGACCCAGAATCTTTGCTTACAATTATAGAACCATCTTGATTTTCAAGATCAGTTCCAAATTGATTTATCATGCCAGTACTTCCCCAGATCGTATTTGGATTTTTGGGATCAAATTTTAAGTTAGTTACGTATAGATTTCTAATACCTAAATTCATCTGATTCCAGGTGTTCCCACCGTCCGTACTTTTATAAATACCTTCTAATTTTTCTAACTGTTGTCTGTCAAAAAAACCACTTGCTACGTAAATTGTATTTGGATTATTGGGATCAATAATTACATCTTTAAAGAGATTCCCACCTGTAAGAACCTGAGTCCAGTTTTGTCCCCCATCAAGTGTTCTGTAAACAATTCCACTTGTTCTTTGAAACTGTCCATTAAACGGTCCAATTTCTTCCAGATCCCCTGCTGCAAAAACAGTATTTGAATCTCCTGGTTTTACTGCAAGTCCTCTAATCTCTACATTTTCACCACTAGGTAAACCATTGTCCTTATGCGTCCATGTATTTCCACCATCAGTAGATAAAAATACACCCATTAAGTTTTTTACCCCACACCAGATTTTATTTGAGTCATTAGGATCAATAGTGGTAACAAATACAGGAATTGAATCTCCTGATCTTCCTGATCTTGCGTCTATACCATTATTACTTTCATTCCATGTTAAACCTTTATCATTAGAAAT
>Ga0105164_10000453_pt1 | contig 29450 bp, 29 predicted proteins | sample VDWuncwatermetaG_FD_89674 | JGI IMG/M metagenome (GOLD analysis project Ga0105164, IMG submission 89674) | Wastewater microbial communities from Netherlands to study Microbial Dark Matter (Phase II) - VDW unchlorinated drinking water | ecosystem: Environmental > Aquatic > Freshwater > Drinking...
AGGGCGCCTCGCCGGCCGTGGCCCGCGAGCTGGACGATGCCCTGCGCCGCTACGCGGCCATCGTGGAGCGAGACCTGGGCGTGGCGGTACTGGACGCGCCCGGCGCCGGGGCCGCCGGTGGCCTGGGGGCCGGCCTCATCGCCTTCCTGGGCGCCGAGGTCCGTCCCGGCCTGGAGGTGGTAGCGGGGCTTGTCGGACTGCGCGACCGGCTCCAGGGCTCGGACCTGGTCCTGACCGGCGAGGGGCGCCTGGACGGCCAGACCGCCTACGGCAAGACGGTGGCCGGCCTGGCCCGCATCGCCGCCGATTGCGGCGTGCCAGTGCTGGTCGTCTGCGGCTCGCTGGGCCCGGGCTGGGAGAAGCTGCTCCCCCTGGTGGCCGGGGTTGAGCCCGTGGTCGGCGGCGCCACCACTCTGGAGGAGGCGATGGCCCGCCCGGCGGAGCTCCTGGCCTCCACAGCGGAGCGGGCGCTACGGGGCTGGCTGCGGGTCAGGCAGATAGCGTGAGTGGCCCCGACTACCGGGCGCTCGCTGGCTCCCCCGGGGACGTCGGCGGAGCCGCCTCCGCAGGCTTTGGCTGGAACAGGTGCAGGAACACCAGGGCCCCCAGCGCTGCCGCCACGGCCACCGGGATGACAATGCTCCCCGCCGTAACGTCGCCAGCCCCCCAGTGATACAAGGCAGCGGCGATAGCAGCCGCCTGCTGGATCAGGGCCAGCCAGAACACCTGCTGGTGCCGCTGGGGATCGCGGGCAGCGTAGAAGTAAAGCACGGCCAGCGGTATCGTTTCCCAGCTCAGCGCCAGGCCGCCGACAGGGCCGTGAATCTTACCGCCACCAAGGTCGACGAAGAACTCGGCCACCGCTGCCACCACGTTCCAGCCGCCTAACAGGATCAGCATGATCCGAGGCCGCTGGAAAAACTTGAGGACAGCGTTCTCCGCCAACGGCTTGGGCGGGACCAGCGTTGTGGTCCCCGGCGTCTCCCCCCGCGTGTCCGGGCCTTCTTGCATTCGAATCCTCCTTTAGCCTACGCCCAGCTCTCGCAGGCGGTCCTCTTCGATGCCCATGTAGTGACCGATCTCGTGGAGCAACGTCTGGCGCGCCTGCTTCACCATCGTAGCCTCGTCCCGGCAGTAGCGTTCGTGGGCCTGCTGGTAGATGACGATAGTGTCCGGCAGGGTCATCGAGTAAAAGTGACCCCGCTTGGTTAGCGGCACCCCCAGGTACAGGCCGAACAGAGTATACCCGCGTCTGACCCGAGCCCGCCGCATCTCTCCCAGAGTGGGGCGCCAGCGCACCTGGATGTCGAGGTTCTGAAGCGCTTGGCGAAAGGGAGGTGGCAGCTCTTCCAGGGCCTTCAGGACGATCCGCTCGAATTCGCTCCGCCGCATAGCCTAGGCCCTGTGCTCCCACAACGTGTGGTAGCCGGTACCCGTGATGGCATTGAGTATCTCCCCACGTTCACGCTGACAGAGCTCCCGGAGCACCTCGCGGGCGCCCTCGGCCAGGCCCGGGTATCCCTCCCGGGCCATGCGGTGCAGGATGCGCTCCCACACGCCGCTCGTCTGGAGCGAGTGGATGTACTTAGGCCACCAGATGGCGCTGATCTTCTCCGGGATCTTGAACCGAGGCCGCAGTTGCTTCAGCGCCTTGAATCGCTCCTCCAGGGAGTTCGCCCGCGGCACCGTCCTTAGGAGAGGACCCTCCGACCCCGAACGGCGCGCGTCGAACAGGAGCCGCTGAGGCACTGTCACAAAGCGGAAGAGGATCACTTCCGCACTGTCGATCACCTCGAAGACCGCCCCCAGGTCGATGGCGTAGTCCGTGTCCATGGCGGCGCCCCGTGAACTCAGCCCAACTCGCCCGGCGCTAGGCTCACCCACCGTGCATTCTAACAGGGATGACGAGGTGGGGCTACGGAGTGCTAACCTGCACCCTCCTGGGTGGGACAGCCGTACCGCTACGGCAGCGCACTGGCGGCCGCCCCGCTCAGGTACGACTCCAGGATGCGCCGCACCATTGGCCCGGCCTCCCGGGAGCCCGATTGCCCTTCCTCCAGGGCCGCCAGGGCCATGATGGAGGGGTCGCCGCGGTTGGCGTAGGCCACGAAGAAAACGTGGTCGGAGCCGAAGGACAGGTCCTCGGCCGTCCCCGACTTCCCGGCGGCGTCCACGCTGGACCCCGCGAACACCTGGTACGAGGTGCCGCTGGGGTTCTGCGTCACCAGCGTCAGCCCCTCCCGGATCGCATCCAGGGTGCCGGACGACACCGGCAGCGGGTTGATAGTCTCGGCCGTGAACTCCTGGGCCGCCGCCCCTCCCGGCTCGGCGATTCTCCTCACCAGCAGCGGCTTCCGCAGCACGCCGCCATCCGCCAAGGCGGAGTAGACGTTGGCTATCTGGAGCGGCGTCACCTCCAGGAAGCCCTGGCCGATGCCCATGTTCACGCTGTCGCCGCTGTACCAGGGCTCGCCCTGGTTCTTCTCCTTCCACTTGGGGTCGGGCACCACGCCCGGCGCCTCGTCCAGGGCGTTGATGCCCGTGAGTTGCCCGTACCCGAAGCCCCGCGCGAAGTCCGGCAGGATGTTCTCGTCGACGTGGTCCAGGGCCAGCGCCATCTCGTAGAACACCGGATTGCAGGAGGCCATCAGCCCCTCGGCCGGCGTCAAGTAGCCCCGGTCCACCGTCTGCCAGTTCTTCTTCTCGAACCCGGGCCCAAGGCCCGTCCAGACGGGGGTGCAGTGGATCGTGGAGCCCGGGTTGAAGCCCCCCTTCTCCAGACCGGCCGCCATGGTGACCACTTTGAAGGTGGAGCCCGGCGGGTAGGTGGCCAGCAGCGGGCGGTGCAGGAACGGCTGCCTGGGATCATTAGTCAGACTGTTGAACTGCTCAGTGGTCAGTCCTTTGATGAAGTCGTTGGGGTCGAAGCGGGGGAAGGAGGCCAGGGCCAGCACGGAGTTGTCCCGCGGGTCCATGACCACGATGGAGCCGACCCGCTCGCCCAGAGCCGCTTCCGCCGTCCTCTGGACATCGATGTCAATGGTGAGGTGGATGTCCTTCCCGGGCCTGGCCGGCTTCTCCGCTATGGTGCGGGCGGTGCTCCCCTCCGGTGTGATCGTAGCCAGCGTTCCGCCCCGCTCGCCCGCCAGCGTCTCGTCGAACTGCCCCTCCAGCCCGAAGGAGCCCACTTTGTCGCCCTCCCGGTAACCCTTGGGCGCCAGTTGCTTCAACTGCTCCGCCGTCACCTCCGTCATGTAGCCCAACACGTGGGCCGCCATCGACCCCTGCGGGTATATCCGCAGCGTCTGGTCCCTCACCAGGACCCCCATGTCGTACAAGTCGCGAAACTTCTGAATCTGCTCCTCCGGCACCCCGTAGGGTAGCGTCTTCACCGGGATGAAGTAGTAGGACGGCAGGCTCGTCTCGACCTTCGCCCGCACCTCGTCAGGCGGCAGGCCCAAGGCCGAGGCCAGCGTCGCGATGGCCGCCTCCTTGTCCTTGATCAGGTCCGGTTCCACCCCAACCACATGCACCCGAGCGTCCACCGCCAGCTCCCGCCCCTTGCGGTCGTAGGTAGCGCCCCGGCGCGGCACTTTGGTGAAGAAGTGGACCAGCGTGCGGTCGTCGAGCTCCTTGAAGATGAGCGCAGGGCTCCACTTGACCCGCCACTCTTCCCGCGTCTTCGGGCTGGCGCCGGGCGACGCCGGCAGGGGCACCGCCTCCTTGACCACCGGGATCACGGTCTCCTGCTCGATGTCGCCGAAGAACGACGTGTGGATCGTCACGGTCACCGGCATTTCGATCCCCTTCGCGGGCGACGCTCTCGCCGCCGGCGTTTCCGGCGCCGAGGCCGGCGCCTTGACCTCGAACTCGATGCCGGTGATGGTCGCCTCGTCAGCGATGGCCTCGTAGCGGGCCACGAACTTGTCGCGGTCGACCCCGGCCTGCACCTCGGTGGTCACCAGGTCATACATGCCGCTGTAGTCCTTCTGCTGCCACAGGGAGAGGAAGTGCTGCGCCGTCTCCTCCGGGGTCTGGGGCGGTTTCGCCGGAGACTCGGGACCGCCCCTGCCGCCGCAGGCGGCAGTCAGAAGGGCGAGCACGACAAGGGGTGCGGCGAGCCAGCGCATGACGGCCAGACCTCTATTCTACCAATAGAACGAAGGGCCGGCGTCGGTGGTTCGCTCGTTTGCCCAGGGCTGATGGAGCGGATAGGATAGGGCGAGGCAAATTAGCCGCACGGAGGTGACCATGGCCCGGGAGAGCGACCCTCGCGGCGAGGATTTCGAGGTAACCAAACACACCCTTGTGCGGGAGGCCCTAGAGAGGCTGGCAGCTCGGCCCTGTCTGGTACAGGAAGAAGAGGACCTCCTGGCAGCGACGGAACGGCTGGCGGCGCTCCAGGGAGTACACACCGTGGCCGTGGTGGACAGCCAAGGGCGCCTAGTGGGCATTATCCCCATGCGGCTGCTCTTGGACGGCCTGTTCCTACAGGTCGCCCCGCAGGAGTTCCTGGCGGACCTGAAAGACACTGAGGGCCTAGAGGAGTTCGGGCGCATTAGCCGCGCCAGGACCGCCAAGGAGCTCATGGAAGAGCCAGCCTTCGTCACTATGGGCGACACAGTGCGACACGCCTTCGCTTGCATGCACGAGCGAAAGCTGGAGGGGCTCCCCATCGTGGACGACGAGATGAAGGTCGTGGGCTACCTCGATCGCTTACAGCTACTGCGGCTGTGGCTGAAGCAGCATGGCCGGATCGAATAGGGCGCCGCCAGCCACAGGTCCGTTGCCGCCGGGGGCCGAGACTTGGACGAACTGACGGTAGCCAGCGTCATCTTTGGGCTGACCTACCTGGTTATCGTCTCCGAACGGATACACAAGACGGCGGCTGCCCTGGTGGGCGGCCTCGCCATGGTTCTGTTCCGCGTCATCAACCAAGACGAAGCCTTTGCGGCCATCGACTTCAACGTCGTCTTTCTCCTGGTGGGCATGATGGTTATCGCCAATATCACCGGACAGACCGGGGCCTTCCAGTGGTTGGCCATCCGCTCGGCCAAGCTGGCGCGGGGCAATGCGGCGGCAGTCCTCATCCTGCTGAGCGCAATAACGGCCGTGGCCTCGGCCCTCCTGGACAACGTGACAACCGTTGTCCTCATGGCGCCCCTCACCCTGTTCGTAGCCAGGACCATGGAGCTGAACCCGGTTCAGTTCCTTATCGCCCAGATTATGGCCTCCAACATCGGCGGCACCGCTACTCTCATCGGCGACCCGCCCAATATCCTCATCGGCAGCGCTGCCGACCTGAGCTTCGTCAACTTCCTCACGAACCTGGGACCCTTCGTCCTCCTTATCCTTGTCGTCTTCCTTATAGCCTTCTATTTTTTGTTCCGAAACGACCTGACGGTGGACCCGGAGGTGCGCCAGCGGGTGATGGCACTGGACGAGGCCGAGGTATTGACCGATCGCGGGCTCCTCCGCGTGTGTCTGCTGGTTCTCGCGGGGACCGTAGCCGGGTTCGTGGTCGCCGGTCCCGCCGGCTATGAACCGGCCACCGTGGCGCTGCTGGGAGCCTCCCTGCTCCTCATCGCCGGGCGCCAGCACCCCCATGAAGCCTTGCGCGAGGTGGAATGGCAGACCATATTCTTCTTCGTCGGGCTGTTCATGGTAGTGGGAGGCGTCGAGCAGGCCGGCCTACTGGAGAAGATCGGCCGCCGCCTTACCGAGGCCAGCGGCAATAACCTAACCGCCGCCACGATGCTGGTCCTGTGGGCCAGCACCTTGCTCTCCGGCATAGTCGACAACATCCCGTACACCGCCGCCACGATCCCCGTGGTGAGGGAACTCGGACGGGGCGTAGGGGCGCCGGAGGGCGCTGGGAATCCCCTGTGGTGGGCCCTAGCCCTCGGCGCCGGCCTGGGCGGCAACCTTACCATTGTAGGTGCGTCTGCCAACGTATACGTGATCAACGTGGCTGAACGGGCAGGCTACAAGATTAGTTTCTTGTCGTTTCTAGCCTATGGGGCCGTTGTGACGTTGTCCGCCACTGCTCTGGCCACCGGCTACCTCTGGCTGCGCTACCTGGCGTTCTAGGCCCCGGAGGACCCGGCCATGGCCGTCCAGCCGCAAGACATCCGCCTCCTTAAGAACCCGCCTTTTCGCCGCCTGCTGGAATCGCGCGTTATCGGCCAGACCGCTCAGAACGCCATGCTCTACGCCCTCCTCATCCTGGTGGTGGAGGAGACCGGCTCCAGCGTCCAGAGCACCATCCTCATCATGGCTTTCACGATCCCCACCATCGTGCTGGGCATCCCCGCCGGCGCCATCGCCGACATCCTGCCCAAACGCTTTACTCTTGTCGTCGGGTACCTGGCGCGAGCAGGCATCGTCGGCGCCCTGATCTACTACCGCCACGATGTCTGGTCCATCTTCTTGCTGGCCGCCCTTTTCTCCAGTGTGGGCCAGTTCTTTCCCCCCGCCGAGTCGGCGACCGTTCCTGCCGTCGTCCGCCAGGAGCAACTCCCAGCCGCCAACTCGCTGATGGTGTTCACCCTCATACTGGGCCAGGTAGCCGGGATGGTGATGCTGGCGCCCTTCCTGCTCAAGCTATTGGGCGCCGCCGCCGTCTTCACCGTCGCCGCGCTCCTCTTCCTGGCCGCCGCCTGGGTGGTGGCCGCTATGCGCCTGGGGGTCTCCGAACCGGAGCAGCCCGCGACCGCCCCTCCCAGCTTCATGGACGCCATGCTGGAAGGCTTTCGTGTCCTGCGCAGTAACCGTCGCGCCTATCTGGCCATGACCTACCTGACCACAACGATCTCCCTATCCAAGGTGCTGGTAATCCTCCTCCCCCAGTACACCCACGATGTCCTGCACATATCCACCGAGGACATGGTGTTCGTGGCGGCGCCGGCCGCCATTGGGGCCGCTGCTGGCCTCCTTCTCGCACCGCCCCTGGCCAGGCTGCTAGGCTCCTGGCGCGTGGTCGCCTTCGGGTTCGCCGTATTCCTGTTGGGGCTCGTCGGGCTGGGGTTTATCGTTTACGTGCGGGACTTCTTCGAGGCGCACGTGAACCTGGGCATCAGCTTCGTCGAAGAGAGGGTGGGCGTCTCGTCCGTCATCACCATGACCATGATCCTGGCCATACCGCTGGGCCTCGCCTTCACGCTGGTCAGCGCGGCCGGCCGCGCGGTGCTAAACGAGGAGGCGCCCCAGCACGCCCAGGGCCGGGTCTTTGCCTTCCAGGGGGCGCTGGCGGACACGATTTCCCTGCTGCCCCTGCTCATTGTGGGCACCGTCGCCGACCTGGTGGGGGTGCGAGCTACCCTTCTCGCCTCGGCGGTCAGCGCCCTGGCCGTCAGCGCCTACCTGACCTTCTCGCACCGCTTCGGCCCGCCGTCCGTTCCGGCAGGACGCCCCGCAGAGGCGGGTTAGGCTATCTGATTGACGTAGCTCTCTACCCGCAGGTCGGAGTGCTCCGCTATCCGGTCGAAGTGTGCGTCGACGTGAAGGATGACCGCCTCATACTCAAGAGCCACCGCCGCTATGAGCACGTCGGTAAGGGGCGTAGTGAGTCCGGCCCTGCGAAGGGAGTGTCCGAGGCGCGCAGCCCGGATCCACGTTCCAGCCTGCGGCTGGAGCTGATGAAGGGCGGCTAGAACGTCCGTTAGCTGATCGAATTCCGCCACGGTTCTCGTGCCCGCCAGCAGCTCGAGTTGGACCATCCCCGTGGTCCCCAGCGCCCCTTCAGCCAGTAGCTCATCCAGGCGCTGACGGATATCTACCCGCTGATTCCGACGGAAGACCGAGACCCAAGCGGACGAGTCGGCGAGGCAGAGTGTCATTCCATGGCACGGAGCTTCAACAGCTCCTCAAGAGTCAGGTCAAGTTCGAACGTTCCCAGCATCTCCCGGAGGCGCTTTATCCGCCGGTTTCGGATGTACTCTCGGAGCGATTCCTCGATGACAGCCTTCTTGGTAGCCTTCTCAGAGATGGCCAGCGCCTCCTCCAACAACGTCCTGTCGATGTCTAATGTGGTGCGCATGACATATGCCTCCTCAAGGCATCTACATTATGCAGGAACGCGATATGTCTCGCAACCCCTACCAGTACCCGATCTCCCCCTGGACCATCGCCCGCGCGATCACCAGCCGCTGGATCTGCGATGTCCCTTCCACGATCATCAGCTGCCGCGCGTCCCGGTAGTGCCGCTCCAGCGGGTGGTCCTTCATGTACCCCTGCGCCCCCAGGATCTGGATGGCGTCCGAGGCTACCCGGTTCGCCATCTCCGTGGCGAACGTCTTGGCTATCGACAGGTAGAACGCGTGCTCCCGGTCGTACTTGCCCTGGTCCACCAGCCAGGCCCCGTGGTACACGAGGTGTCGCGACGCCTCGATCTGGATCGCCGCATCGGCCAGCATGAACTGGATCGCCTGGTGCTCCACCAGCGGGCTGCCGAAGGCCTTCCGCTGCCGCGCGAAGTCCAGGGCGTAGGCGATGGCGCCCTCCGCCAGCCCCAACCCCCGCGCTCCGACCACCGGCCGGCAGGTGTTGAGCGTCAGCATCGCCGTCCGGAAGCCGCGCCCCTCTTCGCCCAGCCGGTTGGCCGCCGGTACCCGGCACCCCTCCAGCACGATGTTCGCCGTGGGCACCCCGATGACCCCCATCTTGCGGTCGCAGCGGGGCACCGAGAACCCCGGCGAGTCGGTGGGAACAACGAACGCCGAGACGGCCCGCGTGCCGTCCGTGCCGGTCTTGGCGAAGAAGCAAACGTAGTCCGCCACAGAGCCGCCGGAGATGAACACCTTCTCGCCGTCGATGACATAGTCATCGCCGTCACGCCGCGCCCGCGACTCGATCGCCGCCGCGTCCGAGCCCGCGTTGGGCTCCGTGAGACAGAAGGCGCCCTTGATCTGGCCCGCCGCCGATTTCGGCAGCCACTCCCGCTTCTGCTTCTCGGAGCCGCCCAGGTTGATGGGCTGCGTGGACAGGGTCGACAGCAGCAGCATCAGCGCCGACGAGTTGCAGTACTTGGCCACCTCCTCCACGGCCAGGGCCAGGGCCAAGAAGCCGGCCCCGGAGCCGCCGTACTGCTCCGGGATCGTCAGCCCCAGCAGGCCGGCCTCCCGGAACACCGCGAAAATGTCGTGCGGGTACTCCCCCGTCTCGTCCATCTCCGCCGCCCGCGGCGCCACCTTCTCGCGGGCGATGCGCCGGGCTGTGTCCCGGATCAGCTTGTGGGCGTCCGAAAGCTCGTAGGTCATTTTCTTCCTCGCTTCTCCGCGGCTCTGCGACGTATATTGTACAGGACTAACGCGAAGCTGGAGACGAAGCGGAGGTGTCCCCAAGTGTACGCAGTGAGCGAGCCACAGGTGGGTTGACAACATGCGCCTGGTGCTCGATCATTAGCTCGGTCGAGCTGGAGGTCCAAATTGCTCGTTTGTTTCCCATTCGGCGGTAACGCTGCTCTAGGCGCTTTCATCTCTACTAGGGGGTGCTGATGACTACGATGGCGATCCAATCAAGACCCGTTCAAACCGCTGATGATGAACTCGTGGCGCAAATGCGCCAGTTTGAGGATGACTCAAATTACCTCGCGCTTCACCATCACGTTCTGCTTGACCAGTTCCCCGAACAATGGGTAGCCGTATTCAACGGCCAAGTCGTTTCCCACGGGACAAACATCAACGCCATCACCAAGGAGCTCGCGAGCAAGCGAATTCCTCCTAATCGAGTGGTTGTCGCTTTCCTCAGTAGGCGGCGGAGAACTCTGATTCTCTGATGCCCCTAGTTCGCATACGGGGGCAGTTCAGGACCGGCAGTCCGCCTTACCCCACCCTAACGGGTGTAGTACTCATTCCACGCTTGGGCAAGGTGCGCCTAACTGAATTTCTCGTAGACACTGGAGCAGATTCCACTACGCTGCATCCGCTGGACGCCCGCCAAATGGGCATTCGCTTCCACCAGCATTTTGCGGGTGTACCTATGGGAGCGACATGGGGTATCGGAGGAAGTAGCGGCTATTGGGAGGAGACGGCTGAGGTCCAATTCCTGCATGACGACCTGACGAATTGGGACACGCTGACTCTCCCGATTCACATTGCTCAACCGACGCGCGACAACTCAACGTTCCCGTCCCTTCTTGGCCGCGACGTGCTCCAATGGTATCGAGTCATCTGCGACTCCCGGAGTGGACTCCTACAGCTAGAACGCGCTCGGTAGTCATGCAACTCCGCAGTGAGACGTCCGTCCGAACAATCCTTCAGCTTACTCAATGGCGTTCTATGTCGGGACTGTCTGCAATGAAGGCCTGAAACGCCGCCTCTGCTAGCCCGCCGGGCGGCACGGCACCCCCTGCGACCGCAGCCGCTCCAGCCATACCTCCACCGGATCAGCGGCGAACAGCCCCTCCAGCAGCCGTCCCAGCCGGCCCCGCGGCGCCGCGGCTCTCGCCGCCTCCCACGAGCCGGGGTACGCTAGCTCCGGCCGGCCCAGGCACTTGGCCAGCGCCTTCCACTGCGCCTCGCTCTCGAGGGTGATCCCGACGTAGCCGGTGCCGCAGCGGTAGCGGCGCTGGGCCGGGGAAGCGCGAGCCTTGGTGACTGTCATTGCCCCTGAGATTGGCTGGCCCTCACCCCGACCTGCGGTCACCCCTCTCCCGCGCGCGGGACAGGGGCCCGGGGTGAGGGCGCCTCACATCATCATGCGGCCGCCGTCGATGTTGATCGTCTGGCCGTGCACATAGCTGGCGTCGGGGCCGCACAGGCACTTGGCCAGCGCCCGTAGTATAACCTTCACGCAAACTGCCGCCAACCCGTGCTATAATTCGCCCGCCAGCATGGAATCCTGGGCAGTAGGCTACGACGGCGACGGCGACGTGGAGCGCCACGCCGGCCTGGATGAAACCCTCACCCCCGGCCCCTCTCGCGCTCACGGGAGAGGGGTGTCCGCCAGGGCGGACGGGGTGAGGGCCCTGCGCCTGCGCCTCGTCTCGGATTACATCTGACCCTGGTGCTACATCGGCCTGGTGCGGGCCGAACGGCTCCAGCAGGAGTTCCCGCTGGAGATCGAGGCTTGCGCCTTCGATCTGCGACCAGGCCTGCCGCCCCAGGGGCTGCCCCGCCAGCAGGCCTACCCCGGGCGCAGCTACCCCCAGGGCTACGTCGACCACCTGCGCCAGACCGCCGCCGAGGCCGGCATCCAGATGGGGCGGCCGCAGATAGTGGCCAACACCCGCAAGGCCCACGAGGCCACAGAGTTCGCCGCAGAGCACGGCCACCTGGAGCAGTTCCTGCGCGCCGTCTTCCACGCCTACTGGGAGGACGACGAGAACATCAGCGACCAGGACGTGCTGTGCCGGCTGGCCGCCGGCTGCGGTCTGGACGCCGAAGCCCTGCGCCGGGCGCTGGACGAAGGCCGTTACGCCGCCCGTGTCGAGCAGCAGATGGCCTGGGCCCGCGCCGCCGGCGTGAACGGCGTCCCCACCTTCATCTTCTCCGCCGTAGGCGGATCCGCCTCTGGCGGAAACGATAAGTTCGCCGTGGTCGGCGCCCAGGACTACGACGTCTTCCGCGACGTCGCCTCCCGCATCCTCCGCGGCGAGATCAAGGAGCAGTGACGCCGTCATGGAAGAAGGCCAGGCTTAAGCCTGGCCTTCGGTTGATGAGCGCAGAGGAGGAGCCATGGACTTTCGCCTGACGGCCCAGGAACAGGAGTTCCGTACCGAGGTGCGGGAGTTCCTGAAGAAGGAATTGCCCTCGGGCTGGCACGACCAGTTCGACACCGAGACCGAGCTGGGGGCCGAGCAACAATCGGAGTTCGGAAAGCAGTTCAACAAGAAGCTGGCCCAGCGGCGCTGGCTCACCATGCCCTGGCCCGTCGAGTACGGCGGCCTCGGCGCCTCCATCATGCAGCAGATGGTCTACAACGAGGAGATGTCCTACGCCGGCGCTCCCACCGGCCTCAACATGGGCGTCGCCTGGGTCGGCCCTTCCCTCATGATCTACGGCAGCGAGGAGCAGAAGCGGCGCTTCGTGCCCCCCATCGCCAGCTACGACGAGACCTGGTGCACCCTCTACTCCGAACCCGGCGCCGGCTCCGACCTGGCCTTCCTCCAGACCCGCGCCGTCCGCGACGGCGATGAGTGGGTCATCAACGGCCAGAAGATCTGGACCTCCGGCGCTCACCGCTCCGACTGGGGCTGGCTGGCCGCCCGCACCAACCCCGACGCCCCCAAGCACAAGGGGATCAGCATGTTCCTGGTCCCCATGAAGACCCCCGGCATCACCATCCGGCCCCTCATCAACATGGCCGGTATGCACGGTTTCAACGAGGTCTTCTTCGAGGACGCGCGCATTCCCGCCAACTACATCGTCGGCCAGGAGAACAACGGCTGGTACCAGCTCGCCGTGGCCCTGGACTTTGAGCGCTCCTCCGTGGCCGGCGTGGCCCGCGCCCGCCGCTGGTGGGAGGACCTGGTCGCCTTCGCCCACGACCACCGCCCCTTGGTCGAGGCGCGGCCCGAGGTCCGCCACCGCCTGGCCGAGATCGGCGTCGAGATCGAGGCCGGCCAGAACCTCTGCTACCGCGTGGCCTCCCTCCAGCAGGCGGGCAAGATCCCCAACTACGAGGCCTCCATCGCCAAGCTCTACTCCTCGGAGGTGGGCCAGCGGCTGGCCGGCACGGGAATGCAGCTCCTGGGGCTGTACGGCCAGCTTCACCCCAAGAGCAAGTACGCCTACCTGCGGGGCCGCATCGAGCGCTACTACCAGATCTCCGTAGCGGAGACCATCGGCGGCGGCACCAGCGAGATCATGCGCAACGTCATCGCCATCCGCGGCCTGGGCCTGCCGCGGGGGTAGCGGGAGTCCGGGGCTCAGTCCGCGTATCCTCCATTTAGGTCCGGATTCCTGAGGGCCTCATTAAGGCGACGGTAGTACCACTGGCTGCAAAATCCTCCTGCCAGTCGTTGTACCAGGAGTTCGGGTGGCGACTGTGGCATCGTTCGCAAACGGCGGCCTTATTCAGCGGCCTGAGGTTGTGGCACTCGACGCAGTATCCCGGTGCCTCGTTCCACATGGCGTCCTTGTAGCCCATACCGATGTCTCAGTGCGGCTCAGGCCGGTCGCTAATGTGTTCGAACACCCCGTCCCACCTGACGGACGCGAGACGCTTCATCCCACACTCTAGACACACCACAAAACACTCAGTCTCGGACTCCCCCAGGAACTTCTCTTGTGCCACGCTATCCCAATCCACGATGAATTCGCCTGTTTCGGCCGCCACTACGTTGTACACGACGAGGGTCACCTCGTCATGCTCGTAGACTAGGTACGAAGGGCGGCACCCATTCGGGCACCTGGGGTCAGACACGATCGGATCATAGATCGCGTGGGTTCTGTGTCAAGGGCCGTCGGTCAAGATCAGATTCTGCGCCAGCGCGCCGTGCCTATGTGCTGGATGAATCCCATATCGCGGAGAACCTGCAGCTGTTGACGTACCTTGGCTCTGACGTTTAGGTTCTCTGGATAGACAGCCTGGAAGTCCCTTTCGTGAGCATAGACGTGAGAATTGGTGAACTCGCCTTCAGGTAGCGAGTCGTAGACGAGTTCGAGCCACCCGACGAGGTCGCGGCCGGTAGGTGACGGACGCCGCAAAGACTGCGCCTTTTCACTAAAGCGTTCCATCAATTTCCGTGAAGAGGTGTCCCGCGCAGAACTTCGCTGTAATGCCTTTTGCCGCTCGCACATCTGCGCGTAGAGGTTCAGGAATTCGTCATCCGGGACGACCCTTTTGGGGTGAAACTTGAGTCGGTTGTAGGTGCTGTAGACATCCGATACGAACTCATCGTGAAGGTCCGCTTGGAGGACGAGGTTGACTTCTACGTTCTTTTGGAGCCCTCCCTGAGTCAGATTCGAAGAGCCAACGATGCACGTAACGTCTTGGTCAACCATCGAGAGATATAACTTGGGGTGGTATATGGCGGCTGGGCGAAGCGAAGCGTAGCAGTACATCGCCACATTGGCAGTGCTGCGACACAGTTCATACAGGGCTCGCAAGGCCTCAGACTCCGTGAACAGCATGTCAAGGCCGACCAGGAATTCGGCGGAAGCTCCAGACTGGAGGGCCGCGTGGAGGGGTCTCTCAATCATCGCTAGGCCCCGCCGGGACACAAACGCCACGGCGATCCTGATGTCCTTCGAATCCTGTAACAGCGGCGCTAGGACCGAGACCATGTCCCGGGAAACGTTATCTACCATCTGAGCTTTCATTGCCTTCTCCAGACCACTCCCGCCGCGATGTTTCAGAGCGGCGTCGTCCCCAGTATACGTGTAAGGGGAAAACCCCGAACCCCCAAGCTGACCGCCGCTCATCTGCGGCCTGTAATGGCCGCAGCGGAGGGAAGTGCTCCCCCATGCTTCCGCCCTCCAACAGCCAACCTCCATCCGCACCGGCCCGCCCCGCATCGACCAGCATGCTGACTGAGCTCCCCGCTCCCGCGGCTGTGTATCTGTGATCCATCTGTGTACACCTGCCTGCCGGCAGGCAGGTCTGTGGCTCATGAACCCGCCCCCTTGACGGGCCTCCAGACATACTGTAACTTTACCGTTTACCAACTATTCTCCCGCCATAACTTCCGCCGGAGGCCAGCGTTCTCATATAGTGGATTTAGAGGCAGGATGACTTATAAGCCCATTAGCGATTACGGCGTCATAGGGGACATGCATTCTGCCGCCCTCATCGGCAGCGACGGTTCCATCGACTGGCTCTGCCTCCCCCGTTTCGACTCGCCCAGCGCCTTCGCCGCCATCCTGGACGACAACAAGGGCGGCCGCTTCCGAGTAGCGCCCGCCGGCCAGTACCGCCGCAACCACTCCTACCTGCCCGACAGCAACGTCCTGGTCACCAACTTCACCACCGACTCGGGTGCCGTCAGCCTCACCGACTTCATGCCCCTGGGCGATGACGTGACCCACTGCGACCACGAGCTGGTGCGCATACTGCGCTGCCAGAGCGGCCAGGTGGACATGGAAGTCCTCTTCCAGCCCCGCTTGAACTACGCTCGCGACCAGACCGATATGGCCGTCCAGGGCCGCCTGGCCGTCGCCCGCCACGGCGACGATTGCCTCGCCCTCTCGGCGGGCGTTCCCCTGGAGGCCGCTGACGGCTCCGCCGGCGGTGGCGCGCGCGCGCGCTTCACCATGCGCGAGGGGGAATGGACGGCCTTCCTGCTCCGCTGGCAGGACGACTCCCCACCGGCCATCGAGGAGTACGACGTCTACGGCAGGCTGGGCAAGACCCAGGCCTTCTGGCGCTTCGTCGCCCACGACTGGCGCTACCTGGGCCGCTGGGAGGAGCTGGTGAAGCGCTCCATGCTGACCCTGCACCTCCTCCTCTACGTGCCTACCGGCGCCGTCTGCGCCGCCGCCACCACCTCCCTCCCCGAGCGCATCGGCGGCGAGCGGAACTGGGACTACCGCTTCTCCTGGCTGCGCGACGCCGCCTTCACCATGGATGTCTTCCACCGCCTGGGCCACACCAGCTACACGCGACCCTATATCGAGTGGCTGGCCCACCTGGCCCTGGGCAGCGGCGGTGAGGACCTCCACTCCCTCTACGGTATCGGCCGTGAAGCGGACCCTCACGCCATGAGCGAGTACTCCCTGGAGCACCTGGAGGGGTATCGCGGCTCCCGGCCTGTTCGGGTGGGGAACGCCGCCTACCACCAGTTCCAGTTGGACGTCTTCGGCGAGGTGCTCCTCTCCTTCGACTCGTACCATCGCGCCGGCGGCATCATCGACGACATGCTGTGGGTGCTGGCGGAGTCCCTGGTGGAAGCCGCCATCCGCAACTGGCAGCGGCCGGACAACAGCATCTGGGAGTTCCGCACGGAGCCCAAGCACTTCACCTACTCCAAGCTCATGGCCTGGGTAGCCGCCGACCGCGGCCTGCGCCTGGCACACTCCCTCAAGCGGCCCGTGGACTTCGACCGCTGGCGCAAGACCCGCGACGCCATCCGGGAAGACATCCTCAGCAACGGCTGGAACCCAAGCCGCGGCGCCTTCGTCCAGCACTACGGGAGCACTAACCTGGATGCCAGCGTCCTGTTCATGCCCATGGTCGGGTTCCTCCCGGCCAGCGACCCCCGCATGACCGCCACCATCGACCTTGTGCGGAAGGAGCTCGCCGGCGACGGCCTGCTGCGCCGATACATCGCGCACCAGGCCGTGGATGGGCTGCCCGGCGACGAAGGCACCTTCACCATGTGCAGCCTGTGGCTGGCCGGGACCTTGATCACAGCCGGCCGCATCGACGAGGCCAGGGCCCTGTTCGAGAAGGTGATCCACTTAGGGAACCCGCTAGGCCTCTTCTCCGAGATGATCGACCCGGCCAACGGCGAGTACCTGGGGAACTACCCTCAGGCCTTCACTCACATCGCTCTCATCCACACGGCCCGCAACCTGGACCGGGCCCTGAACCGGCTGGAGCTGGGCAAGGTCGTGGCGGCCTAGGGGAGCCCGAGCGCAGGGAAGGGCCTTAAGCCAGTCCGCTAAGCCATGCGAACCGGGACTGGTCCATCACATGGCGGGGGTCTTTAGACCCCCCACGTCCCCGTGGCCTAGCTCTGCTGCGAGCCCTCAAGCCCGTAGGTCGGGGTCTTCAGACCCCGACGTATCGGCGCATTTGAGGAACAAAGTCAGCGCCCTCTTGTGAAGTATCATGATAGTCCCCGTATCAAGATTTCTAGCCTACGCAATTGACATGCGCAGGCGGCCTCCCCTACAATGCCCCTGGAACACAGATGGCCGGCACAAACCTGTACCAAGTCCTCGGCGTGGCGCCTGGCACCTCCCAGAAGGAGATCCGCCAGGCCTTTCGGCGTTTGGCCCGCAAACATCACCCCGACGTTAATCCGGGCGACAAGACCGCCGAGGCGCGCTTCAAGGAGATCAACCGCGCCTACGAGGTCCTCTCCGACCCCGAGAAGCGCGCCAAGTACGACCGCTACGGCGACCAGTGGGAGCACGCCGAGGCCTTCGAGAAGGCCCGCCAGTCCGCCTCAGGCGGCTGGCAGACCTTCCAGTTCGACCTGGGCGACATCCTCGGCGGCGGCGCCGGCGGCCGCGGCTTCGAAAGCATCTTCGACCTGTTCGGCCGGCGGGCCGGCCCCATGCGCGGCCAGAACGTGGAGTACACCACAGAGCTGACCCTGGAAGAGGCTTTCGCCGGCGCCACCCGCCTGCTCCAACTCCAGTCGCAAGAGCCCTGCGTCACCTGCGGCGGCAGCGGCCAGGTCGCCGGGGCCGTCTGCCACGTCTGCCAGGGCCAGGGGGCCATCGTCCGTCCCAAGCGGCTGGAGGTGAAGATCCCCCCCGGCGCTCGCGACGGCACCCGCGTCCGCATCCCGGGTGAGGGGCAAGCAGGCGGGGGCGGTGGACCGCGGGGCGACCTCTACGTCGTCGTCACCGTGCGGCCGCACCCCCGCTTCCAGCGCCAGGGGGACGACCTGCACACCGAAGTGGAGGTGCCGCTGGAGGACGCCGTCCTGGGCGGCGAGGCGGAAGTGCACACCTTGTCCGGCAAACGCATCGCCCTCAAAATCCCGCCGCTGACCCAGAACGGCCGCGTCTTCCGTCTGGCCGGCCTGGGCATGCCCCGCCTGGAGGGCAAAAGCCACGGCGACCTCTACGCCACGGTGCGGGTCGTCCTGCCGGAGAAGCTGTCGGAGCGGGAGCGCGAGCTGTTCGAGCAGCTACGGGCGGAGCGCCGGACGAAGCCGGAAGTAGGAAGTAGGAAGTAGGAAGTAGGAGATTGGGACCCCGTTCGTCCTGAGCCTGTCGAAGGACCAGCAGACAAGAGCGAACGCTGAGCTTGTCGAAGCGTGAGCGCGGAGGCTGCACAGAAGATGATGCGCGAAGACAGATGGACAAACGACGACGAAGAGCCGCTGTTCGTGATCAGCGTGGCGGCGCGCATGGTGGGGATGCACGCCCAGAGCCTGCGCCACTACGAGCGCATCGGCCTCATCCGGCCCGGCCGCTCGCGAGGGCGCGTGCGGCTCTACTCGCCGGCGGACATCGAGCGGCTGCGCTACATCCAGCGGCTGATCCAGGACCTGGGGGTGAACCTGGCCGGCGCCGAGGTGGTCATGCGCATGAACGAGCACATCCGCCGCATGGAGGAGGAGATGGAGGCCCTGCGCCGCGAGCTCCAGCACTACCGCGACCGGATGCTGCCGGCGGTGACGGAGGGTGAGGGGGAACAACAATAGGCGATGGCTGATCCTTTCGGCATATATGGAGCCGCGATTGGAACCGTTGCAGCGATCGGCGTGGGCTGGAATATTTTCACAACTCTCCGCGATCGGAGTCACCTTAGAGTCCAGGCCTCTATCGCGAGACTGTCAGTCCCACAGAAGGTCTCTTTCGAGTCGCTCTCCATGACGGTTGGATGGTTCGAATGTCTTTCTATCCAAGTGTCGAACGTGGGCCGTCGTCCAATGACGATCGGGCCGTGCACGCTGGAGGCCGCCGATGGTTTCGGCATATTCCTGGGCCCTCTCTCCGTATTGAGATACGGACCTGTGGGGGCATTGGTGGATGAGAGTCACAAGACCCCCAAGCGACTCGACGAAGGCGAATCTCACACCTTCCTGTTTCCAGTTGAGACCCTAAGAGAGGGCCTGCGCGAGCACACGACAATCGGTATATGGCAAGCGTTAGTTCAAGATGGGACAGGAAAGGAGTGGCGGTGCCGATTGAAAAAGACTCTTCTGACGTACCTCCGAGGCGACGGGAAGTGATGCGACAAGGCAGGTTCACGGAAGGGGCGCGAGGCCCTCACCCCCGGCCCCTCTCCCGCGCGGCGGGAGAGGGGTGACCGCAGGTCGGGGTGAGGGAGCCCAGCGCGAGGTGACACAACGATGATGCGACAAGACAGGTTCGCCGAAGGGGCCCAGGACGTTTTCGGTGCGGAGGGCAGACGCTAGTGCCTACCGAGGTGATCGTTGGCTTGTTCACGCTGGCGGGTGTTGCTCTAGGCTTTGCGGGGCAATGGACCATGGAGATGCAGCGGACACGACGCACTCGCGTTGGACTCGTGAAGGCTGTGCTCGGCGAACTGAGGCACAATGCGGGCGTCTGTGTCGGCATTCGATACGGAGGGCCGCCTAGTTCGAACCCTGGCTATTCGACGGACACATGGGAAGCCGCGAGATTCGAACTCGCGCAATTTGTTCCCGACAAGATCTTCGAAGACCTCCTTTTCATCTATGAGGATATGCTTCCGCGCGTTCAATCGCTCGTCCAAGCATGGGGCAATGTCTGGCCGGACGCAGGGATCGATAGTGTCGTCGGGGAGTGCGACGAGAGGATGAAGCGGGCCATGAAAGAGTTGCTGTCTCTTCGTTACTCCGGCTCGTTCAGAAACCGATGGCAAATTCGCCTTGAGGGAGAAGATCAGGCAGTTGGAGTACATGAAACTGAGGTGACACAAACATGATGCGACAAGGCAGGTTCACGGAAGGGGGGTGAGGGAGCCCAGCGCGAGGTGAAACGAACATGATGCGACAGGATAGGTTTACAGAAGGGGCGCAGGAGGTCCTGGCGGCCAGCCAGGAGCTGGTGCGCAAGGAGCGCCACGCCCAGTGGGACGTGGAGCACGTCCTCATGGCCATGCTCTCCCACGGCAAGGGTGTCCTCCCACAGCTCTTCGAGCAGATGGAGGTGGACGTGGCCAAGCTGCGCGACGCCGTGGCCCAGGCCCTGGCCAAGGCGCCGCGGCTGGCCTACGACGTCGTCCAGATCTACACCACGCCCCGCATCGTGCGCATGCTGGAGGCGGCCAACGCCGAGGCCGAGCGCCTCAAGGACGAGTACGTGGGCGTGGAGCATATCCTCATCGCCATAACCGACGAGCGAGAGGGCGACGCCGCCCGCATCCTGCGCCAGTTCGGCATCGATAAGGAGGGCATCTACCGCGCCCTCCAGGAGGTTCGCGGTGGCGCGCGCGTCGATTCGCCCACGGCCGAGTCCAAGTACCGCGCCCTGGAGCGCTACAGCATCGACCTCACGGAGGCCGCCCGCCAGGGCAAGTTGGACCCCGTCATCGGCCGCGAGGACGAGATCAAGCGCGTCATGCAGATCCTCAACCGTCGCACCAAGAACAACCCGGTCATCATCGGCGAGGCCGGCGTGGGCAAGACCGCCATCGCTGAGGGGCTGGCCCAGAAGATCGTGGCCGGCGATGTGCCGGAGAACCTCAAAAACAAGCGCGTCCTGGCCCTGGACATGGGGGCAATGGTGGCCGGCTCTAAGTTCCGCGGCGAGTTCGAGGAGCGCCTCAAGGCCGTCATGGACGAGATCAAGCGCGCCAAGGGCGAGATCATCGTCTTCATCGACGAGGTCCACCAGGTGGTGGGCGCCGGCGCCGCCGAGGGCGCTATCGACGCCTCCACCATGATGAAGCCGGCCCTGGCCCGCGGCGAGCTCCAGTGCGTCGGCGCCTGCACCCTGGACGACTACCGCCGGCACATCGAGAAGGACACCGCCCTGGAGCGGCGCTTCGCCCCCGTCTACGTGGACGAGCCGTCCCCGGAGGACACCATCGAGATGCTCAAGGGGCTGCGGCCCCGCTACGAGGCCCACCACAAGGTGAAGATCACCGACGGGGCCATCGAGGCGGCGGTGAAGCTATCCAACCGCTACATCACCGACCGCTACCTGCCCGACAAGGCCATCGATCTCATCGACGAGGCGTCCTCCAAGCACGTCATCGACGCCCAGAGCATGCCGCCGGAGCTGCGACAACTACAGGAGCGGGTCGACACCCTCCAGCGCGAGGCCGACGCGGCGGCCCAGCGCCAGGAGTGGGAGGCCGCCGCCCACATCAAGACCGAGCTGGAGAGCATCCGCCAGGAGTTCGACGGCCAGCGCGACCAGTGGCTGGCCGAAGGCGCCCACGACATGACCGTGGACGCCGACGACATCGCTGAGTTGGTGGCCAAGATGACCGGCATCCCCGTCTCGCGCATGATGGAGGGCGAGCCCGAGAAGCTGCTCCAGATGGAGGAGCGGCTGCACCAGCGGGTCATCGGGCAGGAGGAGGCGATCCGGGCCGTCTCCGACGCCATCCGGCGCGCGCGGGCCGGGCTAAAGGACCCGCAGCGGCCCATCGGCTCCTTCATCTTCCTGGGGCCCACCGGCGTCGGCAAGACGGAGCTGGCCCGGGCCCTGGCCGAGTTCCTGTTCGACGACGAGGACGCCATGATCCGCATGGACATGAGCGAATACCAGGAGCGGCACACCGTTTCGCGTCTAATCGGCGCGCCGCCCGGCTACGTGGGCTACGAGGAGGGCGGCCAGCTCACCGAGGCCGTCCGCCGCCGTCCCTACCGCGTCGTCCTGTTCGACGAGATCGAGAAGGCCCACCCGGAGGTGTTCAACGTCCTCCTCCAGATCCTGGAGGACGGCCGCCTCACCGACGGCCACGGCCGCAGGGTGGACTTCCGCAACACGGTGGTCATCATGACCTCCAACCTGGGCACAGAGGAGTTCCAGCGCACGGGCCTGGGCTTCGTGCCCTCGGCCAAGCCCAGCAAGTCGGAGAAGGAGCGCCAGAAGGCCGCCGTGGAGAAGGCCCTGCGCCAGACCTTCCGCCCCGAGCTCCTGAACCGCATCGACGAGATCATCGTCTTCGACCCCCTGACCGAGGACGATCTCAAACAGATCGTGGAGCTGCTGCTCAGGGACGTGCGGGAGCGGCTGGCCGACCGGCAGGTGGGGCTGGAGCTGACCGAGGCGGCCAAGGCGGCGCTGGTCAAGGAGGGGTTCGACCCGGTGTTCGGGGCGCGGCCGCTGCGCCGTACGATCGAGCGTCGGGTGGCCAACCCCCTGTCGCGCCGCATCCTGGCCGGCGAGTTCGCCGAAGGGGACACGGCCCTGGTGGACTACGCCGGCGGGGAGTACGTGTTCGAGAAGAAGGGCGTCAAGGTAGCGGCGGTGAAGGCGGCGGCTAAGGCGTGGTAGGAGTCGATGCCCCGCTTCCGTTCGCCGGAAGTCCTCGTCCGCGACGGCGATCTCCTCATCCGCCGCCTGCGGGACGACCCCCGCGATTATCGCCTGATGGCCGGATGGCTGACCGATGAGCGCGTCATGGAGTTCTACCACGGCCGCGATAACCCGTACCCATACGAGCGCGTCGTGCAGAAGTACGGCCCGCGCGCCCGCGGCGAGGACCCGGAAGGCGTCCTTGCCTGCATCATGGAGCTGGCGGGCCGCGCGATCGGCTACATGCAGTACTATCCGGCCAGAGCGGAGGAATACGGGCTAGAGGACGCCAGCGGCACCTACGGCATCGATATGTTCATCGGGGAGCCGGAGCTGTGGGGCGGCGGAGCGGGCAGCCGCGCCCTGATGGCGCTAGTGGGTTACATCTTCGAACAGATGGGGGCCACGCGCGTCATCATCGACCCTCACGTGGACAACGAGCGCGCGGTGCGCGCCTACGAGAAGTGCGGCTTCCGCAAGGTCAAAGTCCTACCAGCGCACGAGCTCCACGAGGGCGTATGGCGGGACTGCTGGCTAATGGCCCTCGAGCGTCGCTGAGGCTACCCCTCGCGGGCGGGTTCGGGTTCGGCCTCAGGCTCCCGCGCGTTGCGGCGGGCAAAGGGGCTGCGGGCCCGCAGGAAGGACGGTGCGTTGGCCTGCACCCGTTCTACGGCCTCCCGCACGTCGCTCAAGCCCCGCCGCACGACGTCGCGGCTTTCGCGCTGCGACTCCACCAGGTCGTCCAGCCACTCGCGGGCCAGGGCCAGGGTGCGGGCCTGGGAGTTGCCCACCGCCTCCGATGCGGCCTCGTAGACCCCTACGATGTCCGTGGGACGCTGCGCCCAGCGGCGCCCTACCTCCGCCCAGTCGTGGCTCCCCTGGCGCGCCCCCTCGACGAGGCTGCGCACAAAGCGGTGGTAGCGGTCGTTGCCACCCCGGAGGCTGTCGAACATGATCTCCTGCCGTGCGAGAAGGGCGTCGAACAAACGGTCGCTAGCGGACGCGCGGGTCGTCGTCATCTGCCTGCTCCTTAGAGTGCTAGGGCCTGCCCAGCCGGCAAGAACCTCGCCGGCCAGTTGTATTAGACGCGCTTCCCGCTGCTGATGTCAACAGGCGGCGCCGGTGAAGGCCGTGACGGAGGGATGAAGCTGGCCGACCCGATGCCCCCTAGGCCCGCGATCAACCTCCGGCGTGATAGCAGGCTGGCGTCTGCGATAATAGTACGTGAGCGGGCGACCCCTGGATCACCGGCGCCGGTTCGCCGCCGGAAGGAGTGGCGAATATGGCAACCTGGGAATACAAGGTCGCATACGTAGACTTCCGGGGACGGATCTCCTCGGAAGGTTCAGAGTTCATCCGGCAAAGCGGCGAGCACCGCACCAGCTTCGTCAGGCGCTACCTGGACGCCCTGGGTCAGGAGGGCTGGGAGATGGCTGCGGTCCACCCCTTGATTCGGATGGAGACGAGCTACTTGATCCTGAAGCGGCCGGCCGCCGCCAAGAAGCAAGGTTAGCTCCAGCTACGCTGATCGAAGGGACTTGAGACGCGGCTGACGGCGCCGGTCCCGGGTCGCCCGCCCTTACACGCTACCCCGCCCCACCTTCTGGCAGCAGTTGCGGCGATATTGGCCCGTCGACGATCACCGCCGGCGGCTGGGTAGCCCCCACCGGGCCCTACGCGCGCCTGGTCGAATAGCCGCGTCCCCGGGGAACCATTCCTACGCCGACGAGTGGCGTATCGAAGGTTGACTGCTTATAATGATACATATGAGGCCAGTGCATCCCCGGCCCCCTCGGTGACGACTTGCGCATCGCCCTGGGGAGCGACCAACGGTCGCGTCTGACCGATTTCGTTGAGCAGGAGTTGCGGCGCCGCGGCTTCCATCTGCAGTTGTACGTCCCTCTTGCCGGAGAGCCGCTCCCCTGGCCGGACGTGGCCGAGGCGGTGGCCGCAGCAGTGGCTTCCGGAGAGGCCGATGAGGGCATTCTCTTCTGCTGGACGGGCACCGGCGTTTCCATAGCGGCCAATAAGGTGCCGGGCATCCGTGCCGCTCTCTGCGGCGACGCCCAAACGGCGGCCGGGGCGCGGGCCTGGAACCAGGCCAACGTCCTCTGCCTGAGCCTGGCCACCACGTCTGAGGCGGCGGCGGCCCAGATCCTGGAGTCCTGGTTCTCTGCCTCGCCGGACCCATCGGAGGAGGAAAACGTGAGGAAAGTGAACAGACTGGATGAGAAGTACCGGTCAGCGGCGCCGCTACCGGCCGGAGGGGAGAAAGGGAGGGCCTAGTGGCTAGAGAGCGAGGCAGACGGCGGCGGGGCCATCGCCGTGGCCGGGACGAAGGAACGTCGCCGCCGCAGCGACCGGAAGACGATCTGCGCATCAGCGAGGAGAGCGGCGCGCCCGGCGTCCTGCCTTCCCGCTTCAGTTTCCGTTTCCGCCGTCGCCAAGACGAGCGTGAAAAAGCCGAGCCGAAGCCCAAGCCGCGGCGCCCCCGAGAACGAGCAGCCGAAAAGGCGTCAGCGGGCGGGCCCCCTGCCGATACCTCGCCTCTCAGCTTCTGGCGCCGTGGCCAGGCCAGGACCTACCGCGAGCAGCCCCTGCCCAGACGCGGGCCGGCCCGCTGGTGGCGCCGCCTCACCGGACTCTACTTCCCCCCTTGGGTCCCCGTCGTAACGGTTATAGTCGTGGTTTTCGCCATCCTGGGCCTGCTGTTCGTCACTCGGGCGGCAACCGGTGCGCCCCGCATTGGCAAGGACCACTGGCACGCCACTTACCAAACCTTCATTTGCGGCGAGCGGCAGCCCAACTTCCCCACCTGGGAGGCTGGGGTGCACACCCACGCCGACGGCATCATCCACATCCACCCCTTCACTCCCTCCGAGGAAGGCTCCGGCGCCCGCCTCGTCAAGTGGTTCGAGTACGGCGGCGGCAAGCTCACCCAGACGGAGATGCGCATGCCCGGCAGCCGCAAGGATTTCAAGAACGGCGACCCGTGCCCTGACGGCTCCACGGCCGTCCTCCAGGTCTTCGTCAACGGTCAGAAGATGGATGACTGGAGCCGCTTCATCCCCCACGACGGCGACCGGGTGCGCATCCTCTTCGGGCCGGAAGAGAAGGTCCCGGTCCAGCAGCAGGACCGCACCATCATCGCCGAGGACCAGGCGAAGCGGAGTGTCGACCTCGAGGTCACCGACGACGGGACGGAGGCCGGCTCCGCCTTCTCCCCCACCTCCATCGACGTGACCGCTGGCGAGACCGTGAAGCTGGTGGTGAAGAACATCGGGCAGCTATCCCACGGTGTGCGGGTAGCGGGCGCCGACGGCACGTACGAGACCACTGACGATTACGTCAGCAGCCCGGACATCTTCCAGCCCGGACAGCAGGGAGTGGTGGTCGTCCGCTTCGATGTCGCGGGCGACATCGAGTTCCACGATGCGACCGCCACGACGACCACTGGGAAGATTGTGGTCAAGGAAGCCGCGGCGTCACCCACCCCCGGCGCCACGCAGGCGCCGGAGGCCGTGGACACCACCCTGGAAGTGGCCATGGGCGACGCCTTCTTCGACCCCAAGGAGCTGACTATCGAGGCCGGCAAGAAGTTCCGCATCAACCTGGTCAATAACGGCAGGTTCGTCCATAACCTGCGCATCGCCGGGCCCGACGGCCAGTACGAGACCGACGATGACCTCGTCTCGCCCGATCTCCGGAAGACCGGCGACACCGGCGAGCTGGTGGGCCAGCTCGATCAGCCGGGCGTCTACACCTTCCGTGACGACTTCAACCGGTCACTGATGACGGGAACCATCACCGTCCGCTAAAGGCGAGCCGGGGATGCGCATCGGCGAGTGGCGGCGACTGCTGCTCATCGTGCTGCCGGCGGCGCTGGCCCTCGGCTTCGTGGCCGCGCTGGTCGCCACCGTCCTCAGCCCGGGCAGCGCCGACGAGCACCCGGCCGGGGGCGCTCCCCGCATCGGTCGCGACCACTGGCACGCCACCTACCGGATCTTCATCTGCGGCGAGCTCCAGCCAAATCTCCCGCTGTGGGAGAGCGGCGTCCATACCCACGCCGACGGCGTCATCCACATCCACCCCTTCGTCCCCTCCGAGGAGGGCGAGGGAGCGCGCCTGGTCAAGTTTTTCGAGTACGGCGCCGGCAGGCTCACCCAGTCCGAAATGCGTATGCCCGGCGACCGACGTACGTACCAGAACGGCGACCGTTGCCCCGACGGCTCCTCAGCGGTCCTCCAGGTCTTCGTCAACGGCGAGCAGTTGGACGACTGGAGCGACTACATCCCCCAGGACGGCGACCACATCGACATCGTATTCGGGCCGCCGGACAGCCCCGTGGTCGGGGCGTCGCCGGGCGGCGCGTAGAAGAAGATCAGCCAGAGGTCCTTAGGCCGGCAGAGAACGTTGCCGCCCAGGGAGCCGGAGGCGTACAGCAGGCGGTTGAGGCGAGGTAGCTCCGGGGCCTCGGCCCGCGCCGTCTAGGCGATGTGCCTGCTCCGGGCCAGCAACTGCTCGATGGCCAGGGTATACGGCCCCCACATCCGCGGCGGCAGCAGCCGCCCGATGTGCGCCATGACCTGTTCCCGGGCCTGCCTGTCTCGCTCCTCCTTGTCCCCTTCGCGCCCGACCTCAACGGTAAAGGTGGGCCCGAAACGGACGCAGAGCGCCCCATCCTCCTCGCTTATCCCAGCGGGCAGGATGGGGATGCCGCGCCTGCTCAGGGAGTTCAGGAACAGCCCCGTACCCGGCATCGCCTCGATGAGCACGTCCTTGCCGAGCCCCTCCGGGAACAGGCCGATGGGTTCCTGCTGTCTGTCCACGACCTCCAGGATGGAGCGCATCGCCGCCGCCCGCCCCATCGCCCGCTCCCCGGAGCGTGGCACAATGACCAGGCCGTACACCCGCGCGATGCGGCGGAACAGCCAGCGCAGAAGCCAGACCGGCACCGGCAGGATCCCGCCCAGACGGAAGTTGTACCACTCGCTGGTCATCAGCCAGTGGAGGGAGCGGCCTGTCCGCCGTCGGTCGTAGATGGCGCTGGCCGCCAGCATGCCGCCCCAGAAGACCTTCAGGCCGGGCCGGTCGTAGTGGTTGGCCACGAGGACGAAAGGCCCCTCAGCCGGGATGTGGTGGTCGCCGGTAACCCGGGCCTTGGGCCTAACCGACTTCAGGACACCCTTTACGTCGTGGCCGAGATCGCGCCGCCGCCTCAGCAGCGTCGCCAGCACAAGCCGCAACATATAAGAGATGGGAAGCCGGTAGCCACCCTCTTGTCGTTGCCCGCGCTCGGCCATGGCAGACCAATTGTAGCCCAACCGCCCCAGACGTATCGCGTCGTCTTGACATGCCGCGTCGCTTGGATATACTGAGCCTGCCTGCCGGTAGGCAGGGACGCCCCCGGCCGGATGGCAGGGCTACGAGATGCCGTGAGGCGGAGGGGGAAGGAAGGGAGGCATGATATGCCTGTCGTGACCGTGTCTGGCAACATAGCCAGCGGCGCGCGGGAGGTGGGCGAGGCCGCCGCCCGGGCCCTGGGTATCAATTTCGTAGACCAGCAGTTGCTGGTAGAGGCAGCCCGGCGTTGCGGCGTCCCCGTAGGCGCCATGGCGGAGCGCGACGAGCGCTGCGAGAGCTTCCGCGAGCGGCTGGCCGCCACCCTGCGCAACTTCCTGGAACGCTCCGCCGCCTCCGGAGCCGATCCCCTGACCGGCGCTGTCGGCCTGGAGGTCCTCCTCTCCCGCACCTACGCCGACCTGGCGGCCGAACGCGAGGAGCCCCACCTGGACGATGCCCTGTACATGAAGACGATGGCGGCAATCATCCGTGAGCTGGGCGAGAAGGGTGACATCGCCATCCTGGGCCGGGGCAGCCAGATGATCCTGCGCGACCTGCCGGGCGCCGTGCACGTGCTCTGCCTAGCCCCCCAGCAGCTCCGTATCGAGCGGCTGGCCCAGCGCGATGGGATCACGCCGGAAGAGGCCGCCCGCCGCGTATCGGACAGCGACCGCGCCCGCCACGCCTTCCACCGAAAGTTCTGGAAGGTGGAGGTAGACGACCCCAACCTGTACGACCTGTCCATCGACACCGGGCGCCTCTCGTACGAGGTGGCGGCGGACCTGGTGGCCACCGCCGCCCGGGCCAAGGCCGGGTAGCGGGGAGAGCCCTGGTGTAGGGGCGCACGGCCGTGCGGCCCCTACCCTTTGTGCGATAATCGCGCCATGGAGCCGCGCATCCAGTACGCCAAGACCGCCGACGGCGTGAGCATCGCCTTCGCGACGCTGGGCCAGGGGGCGCTCCCCGTGGTCTCGTTGCCGTCCCTTCTGGCGGAGTTGCGGGTGATGTGGCGGATTCCGGACGTGCGCCACGTGTATGAGCGCTTGGCGCAAAAGCGGATGGTGGTCCTCTACGACGGCAGGGGCCGGGGGCTATCTGCGCGCAACGTGACGACCTTTAGCCTGGACGCACTCGTGCTCGACCTGGCTGCCGTGGTCGATCATCTACAGCTCGACACGTTCGCGATGGTCGCACTCTTGAGTGCGGGGCCGCCGGCCATCGCTTACGCCGTCGCTCACCCGGAACGGGTCTCGCGCCTCGTTCTCTGCAATGCCTATGCCAGGGGCGCTGACTTCTGGGACGCGCCCCGACAGAAGGCGTTCCAAGCGATGAGGGAGGCGGACTGGCAGACCTACTCCGAGACCATGGCCAGTGTCTTCTTCGGTGGGGTGGAGATGGCCCCCCTTATCCGTGAGAGCGCGACGCCGGAGTTGTACAAGGCGTTCATGGACGCCACCCGCACGTTCGACGTTACCCACCTGTTGCCCCAGGTGCGCTGCCCGACTCTGGTTCTCCACGCGCCAGCGATGGCGATGACGGATCTCGACACGAGCAGCGCCCTTGCCTCCCATATCCCAGGGGCCCGTCTCGCCGTCGTTGAAGGTGACTTTGGCGCGGTGGCGGAGGCGATTGACGAGTTCCTGTCGGAGGAGCCGAAGGAAGCGGCGGCGGGAGCGGCTCCGCAGGTTCTCTCCGGCCTCGTCACCATCCTCTTGACGGACATCGAGGGCTCCACGGCGATGACGCAGCGTCTCGGCGACGCCAAGGCCCGCGAGGTGCTGAGGGAGCACGAGCGCATCACCCGAGAGGCGCTGAAGGCCCACGGCGGCTCGGAGATCAAGACCATGGGCGACGGCTTCATGGCCTCGTTCGGGTCGGCGGTGAAGGCGCTGGGGTGCGCCATCGCAATGCAAAGGGCGTTCGCTGAAGGAAATCGGGGCGTAGGGGCGCATCATGACGCGCCCCTACACGTCCGCATCGGGCTGAACGCGGGCGAGCCCATCGCCGAGGAGGATGATCTGTTCGGGACGGCCGTCATCAGGGCCGCGCGAATCGCCGCCCTGGCCC
>Ga0105164_10000454_pt1 | contig 29328 bp, 25 predicted proteins | sample VDWuncwatermetaG_FD_89674 | JGI IMG/M metagenome (GOLD analysis project Ga0105164, IMG submission 89674) | Wastewater microbial communities from Netherlands to study Microbial Dark Matter (Phase II) - VDW unchlorinated drinking water | ecosystem: Environmental > Aquatic > Freshwater > Drinking...
CACCAATAACCAAGATACAAACACCAAACAAATTCCAATAATCAATAACCAATCACCAAACACGACGTTTGGTTATTTGAATTTGGTTATTGGTGATTGTTTGGTTATTGTATCTTGGAGCTTGGTTATTTCTTTTTCGCTATTTCAATCAGCTTCTTAAACGCCGCGCTATCCCTTACTGCCAAGTCAGCCAGGATTTTTCTGTCCAGGGCCACTTTGGAAATTTTGAGGCCGTGCATAAACTGGCTGTAGGTCAAACCTGTTTGACGGCAGGCAGCGTTGATCCTGGCAATCCAGAGCCTGCGGAAGTCGCGTTTTCTGACTTTCCGGTCGCGGTAGGCGTAAACCAGCGCGTGCATCAAAGCGCGCTTGGCCTGTTGATACTGCTTGCTCCGGTCCCCCCAGAAACCCTTTGCCTGTTTTAATGTCTTCTTCTTTCTCCTGCGTGTTGCAGCGCTGTGTTTGATTTTTGCCATAATAATTGCTCCTTGTAATTGCTTTTGTAGGGGCGGGTTTCAAACCCGCCCCTACATTGTAGTCTTCCGTTTATCCGTAAGGCAGGATGCGCTTGAGGTATTTGATTAATTTACCTTTACCGCCGGACAAAATATGGCGGCGCCTTAACTTGCGCAGGCGGCGGGTGTTTTTGTGGGACATCAGATGCCCCTTTCCGCAAGCGGCATATTTTATTTTTTTGTTTTTTGTCAGTTTGAATCTTTTAGCTGCGCCTTTTTTGGTCTTTAATTTCGGCATATTATACTCCTATCTAAACGCATCTGTAGGGACAGCATACTATGCTGTCCCTACAATGTTATTCATTATACATTATTTCGGGGCGATTACAAAGGACATAATCCTGCCTTCCATGGCCGGCTCCTTTTCCACCGCGCCATCCCCTTGGGTATCCGCGATGAATTTATCTAAAACTTTCCTGCCCAGGTCGACATGTTCCATCTGCCTGCCCCGGAAGAAAAGATTGACTCTGACTTTGTCTTTTTTCTTTAAAAAAGTGACCGCCTGTTTGACCTTGGTTTGCAAATCGTGCTCGTCGATATTGGGCTTGAGGCGGATCTCTTTTAAGCGGCCCTGCTTCTGGTGTTTTTTGGCCTCGCGCTCCTTCTTCTCCTGGTCATATTTGAATTTACTGAAATCGATGATGCGGCAGACCGGTGGATTTGCGCCGGCCGCCACTTCTACCAGGTCCAATTCATGCTGATTAGCCAGATCCAGGGCGGCTTGAATGGAGACAACTCCCAACTGCCCGCCGTCCGGGCCGATCAGGCGCACTTGCGGCACGCGGATCCTTTCGTTGGTACGAATGAACTTTTTTATTTGACACCTCCTCTTGCCCGCAAGGGCATACCGGCGCAATTCTCCGCCACAAGGCGGATACTGGCGCAATTCAAATAAGCGCCAGGTACCTTAGAGCGCCGGGTATAACTCCTTAATGAATTTATCCAATGGCATGACGCCCTTGTTGCCTTCGCCTTTTTTCCTCACTGACACGGTCCCGGCCTCTTCTTCTTTAGCGCCTACGACCAGGACATACGGTATCTTGTTTAATTCCGCGTTCCGGATCCTTTTATCCAGAGTTTCATTATGCAGATCCAGCTCAACGCGGACCTGGTTATCCTCCAACGTTTTCTTTAAGCCAAGAGCATAGTTCTGTTGGGCATCCTTTATCGGGATGATCAGCACCTGCGTAGGCGCCAGCCACACAGGAAATTCCCCGTTGTAGTGTTCGATGAGCGCCCCGATAAAACGCTCCAGGCTACCCAGGAGGACGCGGTGCAGCATCACCGGTTCCTGCTCTTTACCGTCTGCGCCGGCATAGGCCAGGCCGAATCTTTTGGGTAGCGCAAAATCACACTGGATGGTCGCGCACTGCCACTGCCGGTTTAAAGCGTCTTTTAATTTGATGTCGATCTTCGGCCCGTAAAAAGCTCCGTCGCCCTCATTGACCGTATAGCTGAGGCCTTTTGACTTTAAGGCATCCTCTAACGCCTCAGTCGCGCGCTGCCAATCCTCATCGGTTCCGATGGACTTTTCCGGCCGGGTGCTCAATTCAATGGCCATATCGCCGAATCCAAAGACCTTCATCGTGTCAAAGACAAAATCAATCACTGCTTGAATTTCCCCGCGCAACTGCTCCGGCAGGCAGAAGATATGCGCGTCATCCTGGGTAAAACCGCGCACACGCAGCAGGCCGTGCAGGACACCGGCCTTTTCGCGGCGATAGACCGTGCCCAATTCAAACAAACGTATGGGTAAATCCTTGTAGCTCCTGGTTTTTGATTTGTAAATCAAAATGTGGCCCGGGCAATTCATCGGTTTGAGCACAAACTCCTTACCGTCCACATCCATGGTGTACATATTATCGCGGTAATAATCATAGTGGCCGGACGTCTTCCACAGGCCCGCCTGCATTATATGCGGGGTAGCCACTATTTGATAACCGCGGCGCAGATGCTCTCTCTTCTCGTAATCCTCAATGATTGTGCGCAAAATCGCCCCCTGGGGATAATAAAACACCAGCCCCGCCCCTGCGTCTTCGTGATAGATATCAAAGAGCCCCAGCGCCGGGCCTAATTTACGGTGATCGCGCTTTTTTGCTTCTTCCAGATTTTTTAAATATTCCTCTAATTCTTTTGCGCTTTCAAAACAGGTGCCGTAGATGCGCTGCAGCATCGGATTTGTTTCTATGCCGTGCCAATATGCGCCGGCCACTGAAAGCAGCTTAAAGGCTTTTATCTCTCCCGTAGATTTAATATGCGGGCCGCGGCAGAGATCGACAAATTCCTTACCGGTGCGATAAATTGATACATTCTCGCCGGGTATATTGCCGATCAAGCCGAGTTTATAATTTTCGCCGGCTTTTTTAAACAAGTCCGAAGCGGCGTTCTTGGAAAGATCTTCTTTTGAAAAAGGCAGGTCCTTGTTAATAATCTCCTGCATCTTAATTTCAACTGCCGCCAGATCCGCGTCGGTAAACGGCTCTTTTTTCTCAAAGTCATAATAAAAGCCGCCCTCGATAGCCGGGCCGATACCCAATTTCACGTCCGGCCAAAGCTCCTTTACCGCCTGAGCCATCACGTGCGAACAAGAATGTCGTAAAATTTCTAGATCCATAATTGTTTTTGTCTTTGGGTTACGGTTACGATGCCCGTATCGGCATTCGTCTTCCGTCGTCCGTCGTCCGTATTCCGTAGTTTAACGAAATACGAAAGACGAACGACGAACTACGAAACGGGCAACGTTACCGTAACCGATTTACCTAACCGGATAGTTGGTCAAATTTTCAATAATGGTGGGCGGTACTGGACTCGAACCAGTGACCACCACAATGTCAATGTGGTACGCTAACCAACTGCGCTAACCGCCCGTACAATTCAAGATAACGTCTTAAAATGCGCCCAATATGCGCAAACTAGCCCTGCGGAGAAAGATATCAAAAATCCATAGGCAGTCAAAAAAAAGCTCATACCTAAATAACCCAAAATTAAACAAAATACTTCGGCGAGGATTGTTCCGCCCATGAAAGCCCCTAATACAACTAAGGGGAGACCAAAATACATAGCTACACCAACTACAAAACTGGCAAATAATAATACGACAGCTGCCAAATTTACAGACGATCTAAAACCTTCATCTTCCGTGTAGCGTTCTTTAAAAATTTCGTATGGAATCTTTCGATCCCCAGCGTAAGCGCGCTGAATAAAGCAAGCATGGCCTTGGAACGACATTGGTATAAAATCACACATACTAAACGCAATATAAAAAGTCGTCATTAACGCAAAAACTTTCAATTTCAACATGTCGACTTCCCTTTTGTTTTTGTATAAAATGGGCAAGGAGGGAGTCGGACCCTCATGACCTTGCGGCCAATAGATTTTAAGTCTATCGTGTAAACCATTCCACCACTCGCCCGCTAGTTATATTGCAAATTCAAGGCGTGGACCGGATTCGAACCGGTGCATAGTTGTTTTGCAGACAACTCCCTTAACCACTTGGGTACCACGCCACGTAAAACTCGCTTCGCTCGTCACGTGGCAGGCCCGTGATCCGCTGACAGCGGATTTTACGGGCCGCCGCACAAGACTCAAATAATCCTCTTCGCCTCTTTAACTATCGTCTCAATTTCCGCCAAGCAACCGAGGCCTACATCGCCGCAGGCAAGCCTGCCCTTTCGGGGTTCCACAAAATTATAGCCTAAGGATTTTAATTTCTTAATATTACCCTGGGTGATTTTATTCAGATACATCCCTTCGTTCATCGCCGGGCACAGCAATACCGGCGCGCTCGCAGTACAAACCACACAAGTCAACAGGTCATCGCTTATGCCCCCGGCAATTTTTCCGATGATGTTGGCGGTAGCAGGTGCAATAAGCACCAGATCCGCCTTGGCAGCTAAAGCAACGTGCGCTATATCCCAATTCCTCTGTGTCTCAAACAGGCCGCTAAAAACCTGATTACCCGACAAACTTTCAAAGACGAGCGGGCTGATCAATTTTTGCGACTCCGGAGTCATTACCACGGTAACCGCAAAACCTTCTTGCTGTAACCGGCGCAAGAGATCGCATGCCTTATAGATAGCTATGCCGGCAGTCACACCTAAAATAATATTCTTTGTTTTTTTCATTCCTATGCCATCCTGCGTAGGGACAGCATAATATGCTGTCCCTACAAAACCGTTTACGTATCCGCTGTAGGGGCGGGTTTCAAACCCGCCCCTACAAAGGACGCGAAAGTACATTTCTCCTACGCTTTCTTGGAGGCCTCGCAGAATACTTTGCCTGCCTCTATTTCATACAGTGCCACAGTAGACGGCTTCATCGACGCTGGTGCCGCTACCAGCTTAGGCTGGCCCTCGGCAATTTGCAGCGCCCTCTTGGCCGCTAAAATCACTAATTTATAAATTGACCCCATGCTCCTATCCAGTAATCCTTCCAACTCTATGTACGCCATTTTACTCCTCGCTGTGGTTGCGCTGTGCCCGTTCCATCTCTAAATTATACTGCTCGATTTATACTTTAAAACAATCCCTTTCAACTCAATCAACGCCCGGCTAAAATCATCATTGACCAGGCAATGATCATAATCCTGGGACTCCTTCAATTCCTGCCTGGCCATCCCTAATCGTTTTCTGATCTCCGCTTTTACAGTCTCTCTCCCCCGGCCGTGTATCCTTTGCCTGAGCGCCTCTAACGAGGGGGGTGATATAAAGATAGTTACGGCTCTACGGGGATAGGCGCGCTTGATCTGTTTTGCCCCGGCCGTATCCAGGCAGAGCGCCACAAATTTACCCTGCCTCAGGCGCTCTTCTACAAAATCCTTGGGCGTGCCGTAATAATATCCCAAATATTTGGTCCATTCAAGAATTTTTTCTTCTCTTTGCCTGCGCCTGAATTCCCCGGCGCTGACAAAAAAATAATCCTTACCCTGCTTTTCTCCGCGCCGGGCACTCCTGGTGGTAAAGGACACCGAACGCTCCAGCAGGTTTTTTAACTCACGGCTTTTCAGCAGTTTCCCAAGGAGTGTGGTTTTGCCTGAACCCGACGGGCCGGAAATAACAAATATTCGTCCCGGGCTATGCGCTATGGGCTCTGTGCTATGGGCTTTCACTCTATATTCTGGACCTGTTCGCGGATCTTCTCCACCTGACTGCGGATCTGCACTGCCTTTGCAGAGACCGCGATATCGCTGGCCTTGGCGGCCAGAGTATTGATCTCCCGCTGCATTTCCTGGGCGATGAAATCCAATTCCTTGCCAATGGAGCCGCTTTTGGCGAGCTTGCTTTTAAAATTGCGTATGTGAAAGGCGAGCCGGTCTATCTCCTCGGTGATATCCGATTCTTTTAAGAAAGAATTACGCTCCTCGTCGGTTTTCATCCGGCTCAACCTGTCTTTCACCGCCTGGCGGAACCGAATTTTTACCCCCACAAGCCCGGTGCGCAGCGCCTCCGCCCTATTCTTTAAGAGATGATATAAAGCGCGGCCCTCTTTCTGCCGCGTCTTATCCAGGTCCTCAACCGCCAGGTCCACCAGCGCCTTAAGGCGCATCCAGATACCCGCCTTCGGAATGTCACTTTCCTCGACGGCCAGGACACCGGGCAGGTGTATCAGGGTATTGGCGCTGATCTCGTCTTTGAGGCCGTACTGTTTACTGATGCCTTTTAATAGAGAAACATATTCCTTTAATAAGGGCCGGTTGACAGAAGCGGCGCAGGCGCGCCTGGCCGTGAAATTCAAGGCGCAAGTAACCCTGCCGCGTTTAATCCTGGCTTCAATTTCTTTTTTCATGTTACCTTCCAAGGCCAGGAATCCGTCGGGCAGATGGAACACCGTTTCCAAAAATTTGTGGTTCGAACTGCGCAGCTCAACACAGATCTTGCCTAAAGGCGCAATCTGGGCCTCCCTGCTGCCAAAACCTGTCATACTTTTTATCATTTTCACTTCCTTTATATTATGAGTTTTGTCTATCATGTAGGGGCGGCTTTGAAACCCGACCCTACAAAATTTTTAAATTTATGCCCAGATTTTTCTCCGCCGCTGGATTTCAGTGATCTCCTTTACGGGGTAAAGCTCGACGATGATCTCTTCAGGAACAAACCAGAGTTGTATTTCCCTTTGCGCTTCCTCTACGTTTGAAGAAACATGGATCACATTTTCATAGACGCCGGAAGTGGTGATCCTGCCGTAAGAGCCGCGAATTGAAGTAGACTCTGCCTCTTCCGGGTTTGTAGCGCCGGCTAAATCGCGGCATTTCTTGATCGCGTCTTCACCCCAATAGACCAAGGCCATCACCTTGCGCCGGTCATGTAATTCTCCGCGCAAATATTCTATTAGATCGCTAAAAAAAGGCTTATCCTTCAGATGCTTATAATGCTCCACCGCCAACTCGCGCGAGACGCGCACCATTTTTGCCGCCACAATCTCCAATTTTGTCTCGGCGAGACGGGCGAGGATGTTACCGGTCAACGACTTTTTCAAGCCATCAGGTTTGATTAATATTAACACTGCCTGGTTCACTGATCTTTCCTCCTTTGATTACGTTGGCAATCCTCTCCAGGTCGCCCTGGGAATAAAACTCAATGATGATGTGCCCTCGTTTTATCTGTTTACTGATCGTGACTTTCGTGGCCAAGGCCTCGCGCAATTCCTCTTCCATGATCACAATCTGCGGCTCGCGGGGCGAGATGCTGATGCGGCGCTTGAGCCCTTTTGGCCTGTGCAGCATGATTAGGCCTTCCAATTCCTTAACGGTCAAACCCTTGGCAATGATCTCCTGGGCCAGGCGGCGCAGTTCATTTTCGTCCGTTATCTCTAAAAGAGCCCGGCCAAGCGCAAAGGATATCCGGCCTTTACGCATCTCATCCTGGACATCAAGCGGTAACTTCAACAATCGCAATGTGTTAGTAACGGAAACCCTCGCCCGGCCCAACGCTTGACCCAATCTTTCCTGAGTAAAATTGAATTTTTCAATCAAATACTGGTAGGCCCGCGCTTCCTCAATCGGATTTAAGTCTTCCCGCTGAATATTTTCTATCAGCGCCAGCTCCAATGACTCCTGATCACTAGCCTCCCTGACTATAACCGGCACATCCTTAAGGCCCAACGATTGGGCCGCACGCAAGCGCCTTTCTCCGGCAATCAGCTCATAATCATCCCCCTTACGCCTGACTAAAAGTGGCTGGATTACACCTTTTTCCTTTATAGACTGCGCCAGCTCGGCAATGCTCTCTTCATTGAAGTTTTCCCGCGGTTGCAGCGGGTTGGGCTTAATTTTATCAAATTGGACATTTATAACGCGATTTATTTCAAATTGGACATTTCCTGGCTGTCCATTTTGAAATTGGACATTTATATCGTTGTTTATTTCATTTTGGACATTCCCCCTAATCAATGCACTAAGCCCTCTGCCCAAAGCCTTTTTCTCCATCAGCTATCTCCTCCCGGTATTGCGGAACTTACAGCTTTAATGCCCATAACCTCTTTGGCTAATTCTTCATATTTTAGCGCGCCTATGGAATCTTTATTGTAAAGAGCAATCGGTTTGCCAAAGCTGGGCGCTTCGGTAAGACGGATACTTCGCGGGATCACAGTATTAAAAACCTTATCCTTAAAATAAGCTCTTGCCTCCTGTATTACTTCACGGGTCAGGTTGGTGCGATAATCGGCCATGGTCATCAATACACCTTCTATATCCAGGTCAGGGTTAAGGTTATCCTTCACAAGCCTAATGGTGTTATGGAGTTGCGTCAATCCCTCTAGGGCATAATACTCACACTGTACCGGGATCAACACTGAATCTGCCGCGCACAATGCATTAATAGTCAATAATCCCAATGATGGCGGCGAGTCGACCAATATATAGTCAAAATTATCTTTTTCTTTACTCAACGCGCGCTTTAGGCGATATTCCCGGCCTAACGCGCTGACCAATTCCACTTCTGCACCGGTCAAATCCAAGCTGGATGGCGCCACTAATAAATTGGTAATTGCGGTGCTTAAGATAATATCCTTAAATTCCGCTTCTTCCAAGAGCACATTATATGTGCTTTTTTCAATATTATGCCTGTCAATGCCTATGCCGCTAGTGGCATTTGCCTGGGGGTCTAAATCAACAAGTAAGGTCTTTTTACCGGCCAAGGCTAAATAGGTAGCTAAATTGATGGCCGAGGTTGTTTTGCCGGTGCCGCCCTTTTGATTACAGATCGTAATAACTTTGCCCATATTTGTTTACCGGTTCCGTACGGAACTGGCTTAAATATATATTATATATACTAGCACTACCTTCGTAGGGGCGGGTTTAAAAACCGCCCCTACATACTTTCAGCAATAATTGTAACTCTAACCTTAGCCGGCTTTGCGCCCGGCATGCCAAAAAGCCCCTTTTCCTCTTCAGAAACAACCTCTATCTTAACCTTGCTCCTTGGTAATTTAAGGATCTTAAGGGCCTTTTTTATAGCCTCCTCCTCATCGCGGCCCTCTACTTCAATGCTGGTCTTGGACATTATTTATTCCCTGCCTGCTCTAAAACCGGCTTTTTGGTCCACAATTGGGATGCCACCATTAATCCGCTATTGATGAACCAATACAATACCAGGCCTGACGGCATGCGGTAAAAAATAAACCCGAACATCACCGGGAAGATGATCAACATTATTTTTTGTTGCTGCTGGGCCATGTCTGTGGACGCGCCATGCGCCCCGGACATGCTCATTTTTTGCTGGAAAAACATCACAATCGCCATCAAAATAGGCAAAATATTAATTTCATTGCCCAGGATCGGCAATGATGAGGGCAGCATAAACAAGCGATCCGGCTCGGATAAATCCTTGATCCATAAGAAATGCGCTCCTTTTAAGGCAATAGACCGCGACAAGACCTGATACAAAGCAAAGAAAATGGGCATTTGCAGCAATAAAGGCAGACACCCGCCAAAAGGATTGACTTTATGCATCTTGTATAACTCCATGATCTCTTTATTCAACTTTTGCGGATTATCCTTAAGGGACTTACGCAATTCTTCAATGCGCGGCTGTAAAGCCTGCATTTCCTTCATCGAACGCATTTGCTTCAATGTTAATGGATAAAGAATAAGATAGACAGCAATGCTCAAGATGACAATTGCCCAGCCCCAATTATGCACAATGGCAAAGAAAAACTGCAGTAAATGCAGGAGCAGCTGGCCAATAAAATCAAAAAACCCGTAGTTTATAATCGTTGCCCATTGCGGGTTAACCTTGTTCAATATTTGTAAATCCTGTGGCCCCAAATATATACGGAATTTCTTCTCTACAGATTGCCCGGGCAGTAAAGTAAAAGGCTGGCTGATGATCCCGACTTGCGATTTTTGCGGGCCCGCTTTACGCACAAACACTTGCCAATCTTTTTCCTCGGGCTCAGCAATCAGGCTAAAATATTTTTCGCGCAGTGCGGCAAATTTTATATTGTCCAATTTGATTTCCTTGCGGCCGTTCAAGAACATGGTCTTTTCCGCGGTAACAGCAACAATGTCCTGGAAGCGAGATCGGACATTGGCCGGCGCAAAGTCTAATGTGCCCAATATTAAAGGAATGTCCAATTTGATTGGCTGGTTGGATTGAGATTGGACATTAATTTTCAACTCTCCTTCAAAATTGGACATTTTAGAAAGAATAAATACTTTTGTAATCTTCTTCGTTGCATCAAATTGGACAAAAGTCACACCATCGGCACTCGCAGATTCCTTTTTAAATGACGTATTAATGTCCAAAATGTCAAAACCGTTCTCTAAGATAAACTTGTGCCCCAGGTATTGCTTAAACACAATTTGGCGTATAGCAGCTGCGGGCTCATCAAAACTGATCTCAAACTGGGGATTCTGATATTGAACCTCAGCCGCAGGTGCGGCTGGCCGAGGCGCCGCAAGAACAGGCGAGGTAACAGCCGGGCTGATTACAGGGATTGCTTCTGTAACATCCTTATTAGCAGTAGGTTGCGGCTTCGGCATTAACGCCGACCACGCTAATAGCACCATAATGGACAATGCAATAGCTAAAATTGAACGTTTTTCCATAAATTTTAAATTAATGGGTCATACCCGCACTTCCTGGAAAAGGGATGACATGCCGCTATTCGCTTCAGTGCTTTCCAGACACCCTTAGAAATACCATACTTACCGATCGCATGTGCCGAGTATTCTGAGCAGCTTGGCCAAAAACGGCAGGAACATGGCATCAACGCCCTGAAATATCTTTGGTACACTTTAATAGCGCATAGGGCCAGGCAGCGCAACATTAGAGGGAGAGTCTTTTACGGCCCTTTTGGCGCCTGCGCGCCAAGAGCTTTCTACCGGACCTAGTGGCCATTTTGACCAAAAAACCTTGCCGTCTTTTGCCTACGATCTTTGTGGGAGTCTTGAGATTTTTTTTCATGGATATCCATCTCCTTAATTTGTAATGACATCCGCGCCTGATAAAAAAACCCCAGCTTGCCGGAGCCCGCCGGGTCCCGCAGATTTGAAGTAAGTGTAACACACAAACGTATTTCGGTCAAGACAAACAAGCAGGCTTGGCGGCTTAGCGCGCCCTTTCTCCACCGGACAGACGGTCATTCCGACGGCAAAACCGCTGTTTGCTGCGCGTAGATTTTTCTCTGTCCTTGAAAAATCATTGTTATTTATGAACCGCGGCCGCGGATGTTCACACGGCGCAATTCTTTTTTTGTTGACGCATTCCAGAATTACTGTATAATGATTCCACTTCTAAGTTGTTTTGGCCGCAATCTTTTTTGCTCCAGGTTAACTACCGCGGCCGCCAACATTGTAGTCGGTATTTTAGAGTCATTTTGTTTTTCCACAGAGTTATACAAGATGTGTATATGCTGTGGATAGCTGCTGAACCTATGAACGACATACTCCAACTTTGGCTTAATACGCAAACCTCGCTTAAAGACAGGCTCGGAGAGACCATTTTCGCGACCTGGATACAGCCCTTGAAACCCAGGATAGAGAACGAGGCAACGCTGGTCCTGGAGGCGCCCGATCAATTTTTTAAAGACTGGGTGCACAAACACTACAACCAGCTTTTAAGCGACGCCGTCAACGCCGCGTCCGCGACAAGGATATCCATAAACTTAGCGGTGGCGCCGGAACCAACCGCCGCCGAGATCAAGGCCCGCCCCGAAGAGCGGGCCGCAAGAACCGTAGAACCCAGGAGCGCAAACCTGCTAAATCCGCGTTATACTTTTGAAAATTTTGTGGTCGGAGCGGCCAACCGCCATGCCCACGCCTATTCACTGGCAGTAGCACTTTCACCGGCCAAGGCCTATAATCCGCTGTTTATTTACGGCGGGGTGGGATTAGGCAAGACACACCTGATCCAGGCAGTCTGCCACCATATCAAAGCCGGGGCGCCGGGTAATCTTAAGATCTGTTATCTGTCTTCGGAACGTTTTACTAATGAGCTGATCGAAGCCATCCAGCACCGGACCACGTCGGCGTTCAGGCAAAAATACCGCAATGTCGATGTGTTGGTTATAGACGATATTCATTTTATCGCCGGCAAAGAATCTACCCAGGAAGAATTTTTTCATACCTTTAATACTCTCTACGACGCGCATAAACAGATCATCTTCTCCTCGGACAGGCCGCCGAAAGAAATCGCCAATCTCCAGGAAAGGCTTGTTTCCCGTTTTGGCTGGGGGTTGACCACCGACGTGCAGCCGCCGGACCTGGAAACGCGCGTTGCCATATTAAAGAAAAAAAATGAGCGCGAATCCATAGATGTGCCCTATGAAGTAATCTTTTTTATCGCACAACTTATAAAAACCAACATCCGCGAATTAGAGGGAGCGTTGATCCAAGTCATCGCCTATTCATTACTCGAGGAGAAACCTATCACCCTGGAATTAACTAAAGATGTGCTGAAAGATTTGCTTAAAGAACCGAAAAAACTCATTACCGTTGATTTTATTCAGCGCTGCATTGCCGAAGAATTCGGCGTGGCACTGCCGGAGCTCAAAACCAAGCGCCGCAATAAAACAATAGTTTTGCCCAGACAAGTAGCTATGTACCTAAGTAGGGAATTGACTGACCTGTCGTTACCTGAAATAGGTAAATTTTTTGGCGGCAAAGACCACACTACAGTTTTACACTCATATAATAAAATTAAGGAAGGTATACAAAAAGATACGGCGCTAAAAGAGCGCATAGAGCGGGTTATACAGGCTATTCAATAGTAAATAAGGGGTTATCCAAAGGATATTATTTACCAAACCGCGCGTTAATATTAAAGTTATATGTTTTTCCACAGGAATGAAACCCCTTTAGTACTACGACGATATTTAGTTTTTAGATATATACATATAATAAAAGGAGCTGGTAATGAAATTCAAAGTTGAAAGAAAAGTATTGTGTGAGGGAATCCAGGTAGTGCAAAACATCATCACCGCAAAATCAACACTACCCATACTTTCCAATATATTACTGGAGACCCAAGAAGATAAAATCTGCCTCACTGCCACAGATTTAGATGTAGGTATAACCTGTGTAATACCTGTGGATATACAGGAGGCCGGCGCTATCACCATTCCGGCGAAAAGATTTGGTGATATTATAAGGGAATTACCCGGTGAAAATATTTCTATTACCACTAAAAAGAATAATTTGGTAATAATCGACACCGAGTCCTGTCAATTTAAGATTATGGGGCTGGGCCGCGAAGAGTTTCCCAAGCTCCCTGAATTTAAAGATAAAGAAGTGATCAAACTAGAGCAGGCGATTTTAAAACATATGTTGGGCATGGTGGTATTTGCCGCCTCTACGGACGAAACCAGGTATGTTTTAAATGGTATTTTATTTAAAATCAATAAGGGTAACCTGGTGTTGGTAGCCACTGACGGCAAGCGCCTTGCTATCGCCGAAAAAAAGATCAACCAGGAAATAGATAAAAGTATTTCCGTTATAATCCCGATCAAAACTATCCACGAATTAAATAGGAATTTACAAGACGGTGGAGAAGTAGCTATAATGCTCGGGCAGAACCAAATGTTGTTTGATTTCGGGGGTGTGGTGATTATCTCGCGCTTAATTGAAGGGGAATTTCCTGATTATCAGCAGGTGATCCCGCCGGTGTCCGGCAACAAAATGAAAATTGAGCGCAGTCAATTTTTATTGGCGGTCAAGAGGGCCGCGCTTTTAGCCACTCAGGATTACCAGGCGGTCAAGCTTGAGGTGTTTAAGAATAAATTAGTGGTTTCTAAATCCACCCCGGATATCGGAGAGTCGCGTGAAGAGATCCCTGTGGAATATCAGGGCAAGGAATTGGTCATCGGGTTTAATCCCGCGTACCTGATGGATGTTTTAAAGAACCTGGCAGATGAATCAGTGGAGCTGGAGTTGATTGACAGCGAAAAACCCGGGGTGGTGCGCAGCGCAGGCTATGTCTATATTGTGCTGCCGATGCGCCTGGGGTAAATGCGGGCTATTGTAGGGGCGGGTTTTAAACCCGCCCCTACAGATTCAGCTTGAGATATACTGGTATGGAAGCGATCAAAGACACGATCAATGTTGTCATGCAGGGCCTGGCGCAAAAAAAGAAGATCGCCGGCGACGATACGAGGGAGCTCTTAAAAAAGGTCTTGACAAAAAACGAACTGGCGCATATAAAGTGTAATTATTTTAGAAAAGGTATTTTGGGCATCCTTGTGGATTCCTCCTCTGTGTATTATAAATTAAATTTAAGAAAAAGCGGGTTGATAGAGAGGTTGAGTAAGGAATTGGCAGGCATTCAAGATATATCCTTGCGCATGGGAGATCTAAGGTGACAAAGCAAAAGGGACAGGTAGATAGGGCGGACAAGCCTTACGACGCTACAACGATCCAGGTGTTGGAAGGCACTGAAGCGGTCAGGCTCAGGCCCGCGATGTATATCGGTGATACTTCCGTGCGGGGTTTGCACCACCTGGTTTACGAGGTGGTGGATAACAGTGTTGATGAAAGCCTGGCCGGTTACTGCGATACTATTGAGGTGGTCATCCGCCGGGACAATAGCGTCAGCGTCAGCGACAACGGCCGCGGCATACCGGTGGATATACATAAGACCGAGAAGAAACCGGCGGTGGAAGTGGCATTGACTACGCTGCATGCCGGCGGTAAATTTGACCATCGCGTCTATAAAGTTTCCGGCGGCCTGCACGGCGTAGGTGTGAGCTGTGTTAATGCTTTGTCTGATTGGCTGGAAGCCGAGATAAAAAGGGACAGTAAGATTTATCATCAGAGGTATGAGCGCGGCAAGACCGTTTCCAAGCTGACCACTATCGGCAAAAGCACTTCTACCGGCACCAAGATCACCTTTAAGCCGGACAAGACCATTTTCAGCAAAATAGATTTTTCCTACGATATATTGTCCCAGCGTTTAAGAGAGCTGGCCTTTTTGAATAAGGGTTTAAAGATCAAGTTGGCTGACGAGCGCACGGACAAAGAAGCGGTCTTTGAATTTTCCGGCGGCCTGGTTTCATTTGTTGAGTATTTAAATAAAAATAAGGTTTTACTGCACAACAAAGTGGTTTATTTCCAGAAGGAACAGGATGACGTGATCCTGGAGGTAGCCCTGCAGTATAACGACGGGTATGCCGAGGCCCTATTTTCTTTTGCCAATAACATCAACACCATCGAAGGCGGCACGCACCTGTCCGGTTTTAAATCCGCTTTAACCCGGGCGATCAACGCCTATGCCAAGTCCAAAAATCTGATCAAAGACGAGATCGGCATCACCGGTGAGGACGTGCGCGAGGGCCTGACTGCGGTCTTGAGCGTCAAGGTCCCCAATCCGCAATTTGAAGGCCAGACAAAAACAAAGCTGGGTAATTCTGAAGTAGAAGGGCTGGTGGCCTCGGCAAGCCTGGATTCCTTGGCGGCATATTTTGAAGAAAACCCGTCGGTCGCCAACAAGATCGTGGACAAAGTTATTGTGGCTTCGCGCGCCCGCGAGGCAGCGCGCAAGGCGCGGGAGTTGACGCGCAGAAAAGGCGCGTTGGAGGGGGCGGGCCTGCCGGGAAAGCTTGCCGACTGCTCGGAAAGAGACCCGGCATTATGCGAGATGTATGTCGTGGAAGGCGATTCCGCCGGAGGATGTTTTTCGGGAGACACCGAAGTCGCGTTGACCGACGGAAGACGCCTAAATTTTAAGGGGCTCATAAAAGAATGGGGGCAGGGCAAAATTAATTATTGTTATACCATAAAGTCAGACGGCAACATAGGCGTAGAAAAAATTATATCACCGCGCATTACGAAACACAACGTAGACGTCATCAAGGTGGTTTTGGACAATGGTAAAGAAATAATCTGTACTCCAGAACACCAATTCATGCTTAGGAACGGCGCCTATGTGCCGGCAAAAGACTTGAAGCCAGACATGAGCTTAATGCCGCTAAGGACAAAATTGTCTAAGATAGAACACCGGGTTACTATTGAAGGGTACGAAATGGCATTAAACCCTCTTACGCATAAATGGATTTTTACGCACTTATTATCCGATAGATATAATGTAGAGCACGGCGTTTATTTAAAAGAAGCGGGCAATACCGTGCACCATAAAGATTTTAATAAATTAAATAATGACCCAGATAATTTGGTAAGAATGGATAAGAGGGCGCATTTCTTATATCACACAACAATTCTTGAAAAGACGTTGCATAGCCAAGAGACGAAAGAAAAATCCAAAAAAGCTCATCAATCGAAGGCATATCGAGAAAAAGTAAGAAAAATCATGACTTCGCCTGAGATGAGAAAAATGTTGAGCCAAAGAGCCAAGAAACAATGGGCGGATGGTGAATATAAAAAATATATGACCCGGAAATTCTTAGAGTTTTATCATAGCCACCCTGATTATCAGAAGCAGAACGCGCAAGCTTTGAATGCAGCCCAAAAAAACTATTGGTCCCTGCAAGACAATAAAATAAAGCAGGCAAATAGGGTTAAAAAGTATTTTATCGAGCACCCCGAGGCGAAAGCGTGCTTATTGCAAAAAGCAAAACAAGAATGGTCGAATAAAGAACTATTGATATGGCGCAGCCAAAAAACTAAGGAGCAGTGGACGAATGATTTCAGGCGTAAAAGAAAAGTTGCTTACGACCGGACTTATTTAGACCATAGCCTGGCATTTGCCAAAATGGTTTATGAAAGCCATGGGGATCTTGAGTTCTATGATGACGAAAGGCAGGCATTGCCTCGGCACGATACCAATCTGTTAAAGTATAGTACTTTATTAAATAGGTTTTTTAATACGAACTCAAATGCATTATTAGAGGCGGTAGTAAATTATAACCATAAAATTAAGCGCGTAGAAAAAGTTGATGAAAAAGTCGATGTCTACGACATAGAAGTGCCGAATACGCATAATTTTGCGCTGGCCTCGGGAGTATTTGTGCATAACAGCGCCAAACAAGGCCGGGATAGAAGGTTCCAGGCCATACTGCCGATCAAGGGAAAGATTTTAAACGTTGAGAAAGCGCGCCTGGACAAGATCCTTTCCAATGAAGAGATCCGCACTATTATTACAGCGCTGGGGACCGGGATCGGTGAGGAATTTGATATCGCCAAACTCCGTTATCATAAAATAATCCTGATGGCTGATGCCGACGTGGATGGTTCGCACATCCGCACGCTGCTCTTGACGCTTCTTTACAGGCACATGCCCAAGCTGGTCCAGGACGGCTATGTTTATCTTGCCCAGCCGCCGCTCTATAAGATTAAGAGAGGCAACCGTGAGGAATATATTCAGACTGAACAGCAGATGGATGAGATGGTTTTGGATCTCGGCCAGGAAGGCCACAAGCTTGTTTGTCTCAAGGATAAGAATACCTTTACGGACAATCAATTAAAGGAGCTTTTATCGTTGCTGGTGGAGCTTGACAAGATTGGTAAGCATTTAGCCAAAAAGGGAGTAATAATCGTAAAATACCTCACTTTTAGGCATCCAAAGACCAAAAAAATGCCAATTTACAGGGTAAAAGTGGAGGGAAGCGAGCATTTTCTCTATTCTGATAAGGAGTTGGCAGAGCTTACCGAAAAAGAAGAGAAATCAGGCCAACCCGATGTTCTGGAGCTTTTTGAAGCGGAAGAGCTTGATCAGGTAATTGCTAAAATAGAGAAGCTGGGTTTGGATATGTCTACCTACGGTTTTGAGATAGTTGCGTCAAAGGCGGGTTCTAAACCGGAGGCAGCGGCAAAATTCAAGGCGCTTTATCGCATCAATAACGAAAAAGACTCTAAGGATCTGTTCAGCTTAAAGGAAGTATTAAGTTACATCCAGGAAATAGCGACCAAGGGGATGCATATCCAGAGATACAAAGGTTTGGGCGAAATGAATCCGCAGCAGCTTTGGGAAACTACTATGGACCCGGAAAAGCGGACTCTCTTAAAGGTAACATTGGAAGACGCGGTGGAAACGGATAAGATGTTTTCCGTTCTAATGGGCGACCAGGTGGAGCCGCGCCGCGAGTTTATCGAGAATCACGCGCACCAGGTCAAGAATTTGGACATATAATATGTATACCCGCAACGAAAAAATAGTCCCGGTCTATATTGAGGAAGAAGTAAAGGATTCATACCTTAATTACGCGATGAGCGTTATTGTCGGCCGCGCCCTGCCTGATGTGCGCGACGGCCTTAAGCCGGTGCACCGGCGCATACTTTTTGCCATGCAGGATCTGGGCCTGGAGCATACGAAGCCCTATAAAAAATGCGCAAGGATAGTGGGCGAATGTTTTGTAAAAGACACGCTGGTTTTAACCGCCAAGGGGCTTTTGCCTATCCAGGATATTAATGAAGGCGATTTTGTTTTTACCCAGAACGATATATGCAGAGTAACGCGCCTTTATGAAATGCCGGCAAAGCCGCTCTTAAAGGTAACGCTTGAAAATGGTTTAACTAACACGGTCACGCCACTCCAGAAATTCAAAATACTTAAACCGGATTTAACTTATGCCTGGAAAGAGGCGTCTCAGATTGCAAGCGGGGATTATGTTGTAGCCAAGGGCAGCTTTCCAGAGATAAAACAATATGTTCATTTGGGGGTCTACAGGGGAAGGCCGGCTTATTTTAACGAAAACATTGCGTATTTATTAGGACTATTTTTATCTGACGGGTGGATTGAAAAAGCAAGCGGCCGTATTTGTTTTTATTCAAGCAGCCCGGAAGCGATAGCGCGGATCCAGCGGATCCTCAAGGCTGAATTTGATTATAGCCCGAACATAGAAACAATCAATTATACATATAAAAGCGCAAGAGGCATTATTAAAAATCAAGGTTATCAAATTCGGACTAACAGAAAAGGGATAAATGAATTTCTGGCTGATGTTTTTGATTTAGCGGGCGTATGGGCGCATACAAAGACGATCCCGCGGCAGGCGTTTGCATCTCCGGCTAAAGTAATTTTCGCGTTAGTTTCCGGCTTAGTTGACGGGGACGGCAGCATACACACAAACAGGAATGTTATACATTACGGCAGTATATCGCCTTCCCTGATAGATAAATTGCAGTTATTGCTTCAACACCAAAATATTGCGGGATTCAGATACACAGAGAAGCCTATCGCGGGCCGTGTAGTTAATGGGCGCATCGTTAGGGGAGAATATGATTTCTATAGCTTAGAATTTCGCGGCCGGCCGGCTTTGTTATTGGCTTCTTCTTTGGACGTAGCCAATAAACACAAGCAGGCGAAGTTGCTGGAAATGCTTTGCAGGGAGCAAAGAGACTGTTGGTCCAGTTTAGATATTATTCCGTTTGCGGGGGAAAAGATTTTTGAAGAATTAAGTAATCTGCATCTCGGAGGCGGTTGGTATAAAGATTGGCAGGGCGGTAAGTTCAGGATGGGGATAAAATATGGAACAGGGTGCAAAATTAGATACGCCGCCGATTTAAAAGAAAAACCATTGCGGTTATCACAAGTCATTAATTGGGGCATCCTGGAAAAACTAAAAAAAATCCGTTCACCCTTGAGCGGTTTTATTGATGAGCTAATTGAAAACCAATTGTTGTTCTTGCGCGTTGATTCCGTGGTTCCTGCGCCAGCCGACAAGACATATGATATCCAGGTGGAGGGGGCCCATGAATTTGTCGCTAACGGCATGGTTTCGCATAATTGCCTGGGCAAATATCACCCGCACGGCGACGTCGCGGTCTATGATTCATTAGTGAGAATGGCGCAGGGTTTTTCCCTGCGTTATCCTTTGGTTGACGGCCAGGGCAACTTCGGTTCGGTCGACGGAGACAGTGCTGCCGCGATGCGTTATTGCGTTTCGGGAGATTCTTTTATTATTACGGAGCAGGGGTTGCAGAGAATAGATGCGGTTGCCCGCCGTTCAAAAGTTAGTTTTCGTGTCCTCTCGATAAATAATAAAATAAATCATGTTTCAAAATGGTTTGACTCGGGGGAGCACCTGACTAAAAAAATTACTACTTTCAGAGGTTTTGGTTTATGCGGCAGCCTTAACCACCCTATTCTTATATGGCAGAGAAATGGTTTAAAGCCGGGGTTTGCCTGGAAATTATTGAACCAGTTAAAAATAGGCGACTACGCCGTGATAAGCAGGAACAGCACACTATTCCCCAAAAGAGAGCCCCCGCTAAAACAATACTATCCAGAAATTAGAAATCGAGCGCAGAAACATAGACTTCCTTCTGCCATGAGCGAAGACCTCGCTTTTATTTTAGGAGCAATAATTGCGGAGGGGTCTATAAGCAAAGAACATATTGATTTTTGTAATGGAGATCAAGAATTTATAAATAAATTTAAAACAAGTTTCAAAAAAGTATTCCCTGATTGCCGGCTCCATGAGTTTACCAGAAAGCCGCTGGGATACGGCAAAAAGGACTGTGTTTATTTAGAAATTCATTCTACTCAAGTCACGGAATTTCTAAAAAACCTCGGGCTGCGGCAAGTTCGCGCTCAAAATAAAACAGTGCCCGAGATTATTTTTATGTCTTCGCAAAAATCAGTAGGTTCATTTATAAAAGGATATGCGGAAGGAGACGGTAGTATTTGCGCCGGCGTTACTAATCCCGATATTAGCTTTATATCAACCAGTAAAAAGTTGCTCGAAGAATTACAGATTTTATTATTGAGATTTGGCGTTGATTCTTGGCTTAGATTTCATAAACATAAACGTTATTTTAGATTGTATATCAGGGGGAACGTCAACCTTAATTTATTCAAAAACAAAATCAATTTTGCCACAGAAGAAAGTTGCAAGAAAGTAGCAGATATATGCGGCCGTAACAGCAATGGATTGAATATGCCGAAAACGGACTTTATACCCTATATATCTGATTATATCCGCAGGAAGAGCAGCAGGTGTAATAAAAAATATCGGGGTCATATAGCATGGCTTAAGAAACACAATATCGACAGGTACTTAAAGATAGACAAATATTGGTCGAGGCTAAAAAAAGCTTTGGATAAAGAAGATATAGTTTTATTCAAAGGTTTGAAGCGGAATAGATATATATTTGATAGAGTTGTCTCTATTGAAGAATCCGGCGCGCAGAGGGTTTATTCAATAAAAGTGGACAGCCCTTGCCACTCTTTTATATCAAATGGATTTATAAGCCATAACACTGAGGCGCGCCTGGCCGCGATCTCCGATGACATGCTCGGCGATATTGATAAAGAGACGGTTAATTTCGGGCCGAACTTTGACGCCTCTTTGAAAGAACCGCTCTTACTGCCGGCTGCGCTTCCTAATCTTTTAGTCAACGGCTCCAGCGGTATTGCCGTGGGCATGGCCACTAATATTCCCCCGCATAACCTTAATGAAGTAGCTGACGCGATCATCCACCTTCTGGATAACCCCGCAGCCGAGATCAAGGATTTCTTACGTTTTATCAAAGGGCCGGATTTCCCGACGGGCGGCGTTATTTGCGGCAAGGCCGGGATAAAGGACGCTTATAACACCGGCAGGGGAAAGCTTTTGGTGCGCGCGCGGGCGGCCGTGGAGCGCCAGAAGAACGGCAAGGATATGATCGTGATTACTGAGATCCCTTATCAGGTGCAAAAATCCGGCTTGATCGAGAATATAGCGGCACTCGTTGAGGACAAAAAGATAGAAGGTATTTCCGATGTGCGCGATGAGTCCGACAGGGACGGCATGCGCATCGTGGTGGAATTAAAGCGCGATACCGAATCACAGATCGTCTTAAACCAGCTCTTTAAACACACGCAATTAGAGTGCACTTTCGGCATTATTATGCTGGCGCTGGTGGATAACCGGCCGAGAGTTTTAAACTTGCGTCAGGTTTTAGACGCCTACATCGAGCACCGCAAGGTGATCATCCGCAGGCGCACCCAGTTTGAATTGGACAAGGCCCTGAAGCGCGCGCACATATTAGAAGGATTAAAGATCGCCCTGGAGTTTATCGACCGTATCATTAAGACCATTAAGAGCTCCAAAAATACTCAGGATGCCAAAGAGCGCTTAATGAAGGAATTCGGGCTTTCCGAAATTCAGGCGCAGGCAATCCTGGAAATGCAGCTGCAGCGATTGACGGCGCTCGAGCGCGATAAGATAGACGCCGAATACGCCGAACTCCTGAAGAAGATCGAATTATGCCGGGCGATACTGGCGTCGGAAAAAAAGATAGAAGGGATCATCAAGGAAGAGTTGGCCGCCCTTAAGGAAAAATACGGCGACGAGCGCAGGACGGATATCGTCGGAGAAGCGGAAGACCTTGAGATCGAAGACCTGATCGCCGAAGAAGATGTGGTAGTGACCATCAGCCACGGCGGATACATCAAGCGCCTGCCGGTGAGCGCATACCGTAAGCAAAAGCGCGGCGGCAGGGGGGCAACGGGCGCTGAAGTAAAGGAAGAAGATTTTATTGAGCACCTCTTTGTCGCCTCGACTAAAGATTATGTCCTAGTTTTTACCGATAAGGGCCAGGTGCACTGGTTAAAGGTTTATGAGATACCTCAAGCCAGCCGTATCAGTAAGGGTAAGGCCATCGTTAATCTGCTGGATGTGGCGGCTGGTTATAAGATCAGCTCCACTATTCCGGTAAAGGAATTTTCCGCGAATAAATACCTGGTCATGGTGACTAAAAACGGCCAGGTTAAAAAGACTAAGCTGGATGCCTACAGCAATCCGCGTAAGGGCGGCATCATCGGCATTACGCTGGATAAGGATGATGAGCTTATCGGTGTGGAGATGACCGATGGACACCAGGAATTATTGATCGGTACCCGCGGCGGCAAGGCCATAAAATTTTCCGAAGCCAAGGTGCGCGACATGGGCAGGCAGGCGCATGGTGTGCGCGCGATCTCGCTGGACAAGAAAGATGAAGTTATTGCCATGATCGTGGCCCAGAAAGGCAGCTCTGTTTTAACTGTAACGGGGCTGGGTTTTGCCAAGCGCTCGCCGGCAGAAGATTATCGCCTCACAAGCCGCGGCGGCAAAGGCATCATTAATATAAAGAGCACCGACAAAAACGGCGAGGCGGTCAGCCTGAAATCCGTCAGCGATAACGACGAATTGATGGTGATTACCCACAACGGTATTTTTCTGCGCTGCGCCATAAAAGATATCCGCGAAACCGGCAGGTCCGCCCAGGGCGTGCGGCTGATTAAATTGCAGGATAAGGACCATGTCTCCTGCGTCGCCCCGGTGATCGCAGAGGAAGAAGAATAAGGTTTCGAAGAAAACTTTACGTCCCCATCGTCTAGTCTGGCCTAGGACAAGAGCTTTTCAAGCTCTCGACACCGGTTCGAATCCGGTTGGGGACATTCTTCTTCGCCCACCAACAACTAAAGCAATGGTAGGGCTTCGAAGCAATGAATTTTCATAGTAGTGGAGAAGAATGCTGCTGCGAAGCCGCACCGGAGATTTTACGTATTGAGCGGCGGAGCAGAGCAATCTAATGCGCACAAAAATTTCGGAACTTACGGTAGTTGTCCTGGGCGTTGCCGCCATCGTTGCCGCCGAGTTTTCCATCCCCACGCTTTTTGGCGCCGACGGCTACCTGCATATCCGCATGGCCGAATTTTTAAGGCTTTACGGGATGCGCTACGATTTCCACTGGGCCAGATTTTCCACCTTTGCCCAGCATTTCGCGGACAAAGATTTTCTCTACCACGTTTTACTCATACCTTTTACTTTTCTGCCGAACATATTCCTGGGCGCCAAGATCTCCGCGGCCCTGTGTGCGTCAGCCTTATTTATTGTTTTTTGGCTGATGCTACGGCGCTATTGCCAATTGAAGCCTTTAGTGATTGCCTCTCTAGTAATGTTCTTTTGCTCGGCGGTGTTTATGGACGCCATCCTCGAGGCCAGGAATATGACGCTGGTGATCATCCTGACCATGTTGTTTGTGCATTGGCTGATCCACAAAAGATACCGGCTGCTTTTTTTGGTCACCCTGGTTTACACGTTATCCCATGTCTCCGGGCCGTATCTTCTGCTGTTCGCGTTTTTGGCAGAGGGGGTGCGTTTTCTTAATGAGCGTGATTTTTCCTGGCGCACGATCGCGGCAGTTACACTCGGCCTTGTTTTGGGATTTTTGGTCCACCCGAATTTTCCCAACAACCTTCTGGTTTTTTATTTAAACGGGATCCTGGTGCCGATCTTTGCTCTTAAATGGGGGCTGGAACTGGGCGCGGAATTTTTTCCTTTGAGCACCAGGGAATTTGTCCTGGGTTATCCGTTTATTTTTATCGCCACACTCGTATTGATCGTCATTGGCCTGGGGCAGAAAAAAAAGACCAGCACGGCAATCCAGATCTGGGCGGTGATTGCCGGCTATTTCTTCGTATTCTCATTTTTTTCCCGGCGTTACTTGATCCATGCCTACCCGTTAGTATTGATTACTGCGGCCGGCTATATTTCTGAATGGTGGCAGCCACAGGGGAGAGCTGTTTTTTCAAGTTTGCGCAAAGTGGTACGCTATTGCCTGATCGCGGCAGCGGTTATCTCGCTGGCGGGTGCGCTTTTTATCGCCTATCGCGATTTTCGCGAGCGCACCGCAGGCGAGACGATCTATAATCAGCACTTCGAAGGGGTAGGCAGGTGGATGGAGAGGTTTGTGCCTTCCGGGGAGGTGATTTTTCACACCAATTGGTCGGACTCGCAATACCTGATCGGCTTAAACCCCAAGAATGATTATTTTGTCACGCTGGACCCGATCTATATGTACTGGCAGGACCCCGCAAGATACAAGGCTTACCGGAATCTTGCCTTTGGAGGCGCCGGCGATCCCTATGCCGTGCTCAAAAATGAATTCGGCGTGACTTACGGTTATGCCGGGAAAAATTATTTTTCCGGCTTGATCAACCAGATCCGGCAGGATTTGCGCTTTGAAATATTGGGCGAAGACGGGCTGGGTGTGGTTTTTAAACTAAGGTAGGGACAGGTTTAAAACCTGTCCCTACAATGGCCTTGAGGGGCTGCAGGCAGGCCAACAACATTTGTCGCGGATAATGGTATTAAAAAAGCTGAATATTTTTTTATTGATTTTTTTGCTTAGTTGCGCTCAATGCTGGGCGGAAAAAATATACTCTAAAGACGGGGAGACCGCAAATGTAGAGATAACCTCCCGCAATAAAGACACTATTTGGGTAAAACACGGTTCGGGTTCAACGGGGATGGATGTCAAAAATATCATAAAGATTGAAAATGATAATGGCCTGCTTTCGAAATACGATGTTGCTAATTTGAAGGAGCAGGCCCAGGGGTTCATAAAGGGAAAAAAATATAGCGAAGCGGCAGAAGTCTGCGGTGTTTTATTGAGCTCGTTTCCCGAAGATGTTGAGGTGCGTTATTTGCGCGCCATGCTCAATCAGAAGATAGGCGACGCCGGCAAAGCAGCTGAGGACTATGAGTTTCTTGTGCATCACAAATCTGCCGGCGGGGAAATCTTTAATAATCTGGGCGTGATCTACGCTAAACAAAAAAAATATGCGCAAGCGGAGGCGATGTTCAATGAGGCGTTAAAAGATATGCCTGCAAGGCCGGAGTTCCATAATAATTCGGCGGAGCTATTCATGGCGCTAAAGGATTTTGACCGCGCCATAGGCGAATATAAGTTAGTACTCGAATTTGAGCCCGGCAATACGCTGGCTTTATATAATCTCGGAATAGCCTATAAATCTAAAGGGGATTATACCTCAGCCAGAGAGCAATGGGAGAAGATCCTGAAGTTGCAACCGGAAGACGCGGGCGCAAAAAAGGCCCTGGGATATTTAAAAAAAGAAGGACGGTAGGGTTATTTTGTGGTATATGTAGGTTATAAAGTGCCTTTAGGTGCACAAGAAAGGGACGCGCGCTTTAAGATGAAGAAAAGACAAGGTTTTACCTTAGTGGAAATAGTGATTGTTGTGGTGGTGATAGGGCTGTTGTCAACCGTCGCCCTTACCTACTATAAAAGCGTAGTGGAAAAAGCCAAGATCAACAGCGCTATGTCGACCATGGTTGAAATTGGCAAGGCCGAGTCTTTGCGCCAGATGACCGGGGGTGATTTCGTAGCGGCCAACAGCGCGGAGGAGATCAGCAAATCCCTTGCTATTGATGTTGACCCGAAATATTATGAGTACAGGGTAGTTGGCGTCACCGACGACGAGTTTATGGTGCTGGCCGCAAAAATTGACACCGGCGAGATAGTTTTGGCCATGAATCAAAATGGCGTGTTCCAAAGAAGTGTCGGAACCGGCGGCGGAGGTGGAGGCGGTTGGTCTAATGGTGCCGCTACAGGCGGGAGCGAAGCCGGCATAGAAGCGGATTTGCTGGCAAAGAGAATGCAATTCAAGGATTCCAGGATATTGTCAAAATCAAAAATGAAGGTTATGGATTCAGACGCCGCCGTTATTGAATTGTCTTATCTGACATTAGAAAATCTGCTCAAGGCCAATTCAAAGTTGGTCACAGTGAAAGAAAAAATTATTATTTTAAGCAAGGGCAATAAGTTTTATTTCCTAAGATATGAAAATTCCGCCAAGGAATTTAATAAATACAAGTCCGCTTTTATGCGTATCGCGCAAAGCATGAAAATAAAGTAAAATATAAACTGCAGGGACAGGTTTGAAACCTGTCCCTGCAAGATATGTTGTATATTGCTGTAGGGGCGGGTTTGAAACCCGCCCCTACATATTGACGAAGGGTGGTTTTTGCAGTAAATTCATAACATATGTGTGGAATAGTCGGTTATATAGGAGATAAGGACGCGCAGCCGGTATTATTAAACGGCCTGAGGCGCCTGGAGTACCGCGGCTATGATTCCGCGGGCATGTGTATTTTTCTGGGGCCCAAGCAGGCCTTGTCTGTGCGCAAGCTTGCCGGTAAAGTCCACGAGCTGGCAGATTTATTAAAGAGGAAGCCGGTGAGCGGGCATTTGGGCATTGCCCACAATAGATGGGCGACACACGGGGCGCCGAATCAGGATAACGCCCACCCGCACCTTGACTGTAAAGGTGAGATCGCTCTTGTGCATAACGGGATCATTGAGAATTACACCAGGCTTAAGGAAGAATTAATCAAAGAGGGGCATCATTTTAACAGCCAGACCGATACCGAAGTCATCGTGCATCTGATTGAAAAATATTATCAAGGCGTGCCCTTAGAGGAGGCGGTAAGGAAGGCGTTGTTAAAACTGGAAGGTTCTTTTGCCATCGGGGTCATTTCTAAAAGAGAGCCGGATAAACTGGTGGGTGCCAGGTTAGGCAGCCCTTTGATCTTCGGCTTAGGGAAAAACGAGAACTTTCTGGCTTCTGATGTGCCTGCCATTCTGGAATATACCAAGGACGTTGTGTATCTGAATGAGCGGGAAATCGTACTCTTGAGCAGGGACGGATTCAAGGTGTTTGATCTCCAGGGTAAGGAAGTACGCAAACAGGTAAGCCGGATTAATTGGGATATTGCCCAGGCTGAGAAGCAGGGGTATAAGCATTTTATGCTTAAAGAGATCAATGAACAGCCGGAGATCATAGAAAATTTCTTGAATGCCCGCATCGACAGGCAAAACAGCAGGATCGTCTTTGAAGAACAGCGCATCCCCGAAGAAAAGTTAAAAACCTTAAAGAATATTTCGATAGTCGCCTGCGGCACGGCATATCACGCCGGCATGGCGGGAAAGTATATTATTGAGTTTTTGTGCGGTATCCCTGTAACCGTGGATGTCTCCAGCGAGTTCCGCTACCGCCGGCTTCTTCTGGGCCCGGACACGCTGGTTATCGCCGTCAGCCAGTCCGGAGAAACAGCTGATACCTTAGCAGGCGTGCGCGAGGCCAAGGTTTATGGCGCGGCCGTGCTCTCTATTTGCAATGTCCTGGGGTCCACGCTAGCCAGAGAGTCGGATGGCGTTATCTATACTCACGCCGGCCCCGAAATTGGCGTTGCTTCCACTAAGGCCTATACAGCGCAGCTGGCCGCGTTTTATTTATTCGCCTTGTCTCTTGCCCAGATCAGAAATATCTTGCCTGCGGCCCGGGTCAATAAATATCTGGAACAGTTATTGAGCATCCCCCGGAAGCAGAGCGCGATCCTGAAGAAGCAAGATGTTGTTGCGCGCCTGGCGCGGAGGCATTCGCATTTCGGTTCGTTTCTATTTTTAGGCAGAAACGTCAATTATCCGTCCGCGCTGGAGGGCGCCTTAAAACTTAAAGAAATATCCTATATCCCTGCTGAAGGATACGCTGCCGGCGAGATGAAACACGGCCCTATTGCCCTGATTGATGAGTACCGGGCAGTGGTCTGCATCGCTCCGGAGTCCAAAATTTATGAAAAGATGGTATCTAATATCCAGGAGATCCACAGCCGCCGCGGCAAGATTATTGCTATCGCCACGGAAGGCGATACTAAGATCAAAGAACTGACCCGGGAAGTGATCTATGTGCCTAAAACCGACGAGCTTTTCTCTCCCCTGGTCGTGGCGCTCCCGCTGCAGTTGTTAGCTTATCACATCGCGGCAAAGCGCGGATGCGATGTGGACCAGCCGCGGAATCTAGCTAAATCCGTGACCGTGGAATAAATAACAAGAAATAACTAAACACCAAGATACCCGCCTGGCGGCGGGCAGGCAATAATCAAACAATCACCAATAACCAAATTCAAATAACCAAACGTCGTGTTTGGTGATTGGTTATTGAATATTGGAATTTGTTTGGTGAATGTACCTTGGTTATTGGTTATTTCATGAGGAATTAATATGCTCTATATCGTCTCTACCCCCATCGGCAACTTAAAAGATATAACTTTGCGGGCGATAGACACACTCAAGTCCGTTGACCTGATCGCCTGCGAAGACACCCGCCACACAAGAATCCTTTTAGACGAATACGGCATCAAGACTCCTACTACCAGTTATTTTCAGCACAACCGTTTCGCCAAAGGCGAATATCTTTTGGGCCTGCTTAAGCAGGGTAAAAATATCGCCCTGGTTTCTGATGCCGGAACACCGGGCATACTTGATCCCGGATACCACCTGATCAATCTTGTGATAGAGCATGATATCCCGGTTACCGCCATCCCCGGGCCAACCGCTTTTATCGACGCGCTGGTTTTATCCGGCAAGCCCACGCATGATTTTATCTTTGCCGGTTTTCTGCCCAACCGGACCCTCGCCCGGCAAAACTGCCTTAAAGAATTGAGCAAACAAAAACGCACCATTGTCTTCTACGAATCCTGCCACCGGATCCTTGCTACTCTGGAGGATATCCACAAGGTTTTTGCAGGCCGCGAAGTCGTTGTTGCCAGGGAACTTACCAAGAAATTTGAAGAAATAAAGCGCGGCCCAGCCGAAGAAATCCTCTCTTCTTTTCAGCGCCAAAGCCCTCGCGGCGAGTTCGTCATAGTGATATAAGTC
>Ga0105164_10000455_pt1 | contig 29289 bp, 15 predicted proteins | sample VDWuncwatermetaG_FD_89674 | JGI IMG/M metagenome (GOLD analysis project Ga0105164, IMG submission 89674) | Wastewater microbial communities from Netherlands to study Microbial Dark Matter (Phase II) - VDW unchlorinated drinking water | ecosystem: Environmental > Aquatic > Freshwater > Drinking...
ATATTCCTCTGCTTAAGCATCTGAAGATATTTTGCCTCATACTCTTCCCAGCTCATAGATCCTTTTTTGTATTTTGTTAGGATCTCATCGGATGGCGCAAATTCTGGCTTATAAACATATTTGATACCGGTAATTTCTTTTAAAAAATATTCCAAATCTTCTTTCTTAGCAAAACCTGCCAACTGAGACTTGTTGTTCAGTCTCGTATCAATCAAAGATTTGACATGGTTATTTTTCAACAATTCAAAAAACTGTTTCGCTGTCTTTTTTGTAAACCCAATAGTAAAAAGATCCATTATTCCTGCCATCCTTCATACTTGGCACCGACATACGCTATCTCTTTCCCTCGCATAGCATAGGCTTCTGAAAGGGCCTGTTCCCTGCTTGACGCACCAGCGAACAGATCCATTTGATCGTAATTACTCTTATATTTTTGTAACAAACGCTTTTCGATATCTGCCTGTTCTACAACTTTCCCATCTGCCAATATATGGCAAACATGCTGCCCTTTTAACACTAAGCCCCTAGAAACTAAGGCAAAGCGATGGCAATCAAAAGGATCTTTTTCCGCGCACATAAACGCAATCTTCTTACCTGACGATGCCAACTGAATTAATTCATCTATCCCTTTTTGAAAACTGTTTTCTTGCATAACCTTGCCATAATCAACCTGACCATCCCCCGTCAATAATGCGGGATTGGTATACCTGCCTCCAAGATTATCTCCCATGTATTGATAAAGTATTGCCGCCTTGGCAAGGTCTCTGGTGATAGACTCACGATTAAATTGAGAAAGTCGCTGACTATAGGGAGTCGACCTAACATCGACCAGACAATTTATCCCTTTTGATTTAAGCAATGAAATAAATTGCTCAACAGAATGATTGGAGTGACCAATTGAGTAAAGTGCGGCCGAATTTATATCCATAATTACTTAAATTATAGCTCAGAATTCACTTTCATGCACGTCTTTGTGATATAAGTTCCCTTGGAATTCCCTCGTAGAAAATCACGGCGGCTTGAGGTTTCGATTGGATCAAACTTCCCTGATTAAATTGGGCGCTGTCCCATATTTTCCCATTCTTTACTCTTTAAAATTATGCCTGCCCAAAAGACAAATCTAACAACCAAATAAACAGGATAACCGAATAATAGAATAATGAAGCCAATTTTTTTAACTTGTTTTCGCTTCTCCTGTGTATTGTCGAAAGCTGATTTAGAATAAATTTCGCTTGCCCCTGTATTTAAATTCACTATCCGTGTTTCCGTTAATAAATCTATCGGCCTATCCTTCCTATCTATTTCCTGCTCAACTAATAAATCAATGGGCATACTTTTATCTGTTGGCTGATAAACTCTTATTGGGGCAGGCCATTGAATATATAAATCTGGAGTTACTGTAATGACATACCCCAGCCCAATGATCCCAATAAGTATCAATCCCTCTCGAGCTATAATTTTCTTAATTCTTGAAGTCATTTGTTCTCTCCTTAATATTGAAACCTTACCGGTACTTTTTAAAAAATCCCCCATGACACTTGCTATAAGCGGGTCTATCTTCTTCTGAAATATTTCCATTATTTTCTTTGATGATTCAGACCACGTGTCTTGCTTTGATGCCCACAAAATACTCGCTGCCTTTGTTAGTTCTCCTTGAAGAGCGTTAATCTTTTGTAATATATCCCCTTCTCCGTAAACACATACTACCTCTGTCGTAATTCTGTTTGATAATAATAAAACCCGTACCTCTTCACTCATTGATCTATATTCTACTTCCGACAATGAACCACTTTTTCCTATATAAACTCTTTCTTTATCTACTTGCATGGATTGTAGCCGTAAATAAATATTATCCACCCATTCCATCACTGCTCTCATTGTATTTTTGCGACTTTTGCTATGCTCAGAAAAATGTTGATACCACACTGTAAGAAGAGCCGCTATTACAGCACCTAATATTCCTGATAATAATATTTCTAATGTTTTTTCCATAGCGACTTTCAATAATATAAAAACCCTGCCCTGGCTTATACCCGGACAGGGTTTTTATAACTTTTGTGGTTCGACTGGTGTCCTATCACCCCCAGTGACAGGACTTGAACCAGACAAAATTTCTGAAATTCCTAACAACTATATTTACAACAACTTATGCAAACCATTTTTGGTTCGCATTGGCGTCAATTCTGGGGTCCCAGACTGGATAAAAGATAGAACTTTTAGGATAAAACTGGTAATCCCAACCAACCGCCGACCAGTAATCGCGCAACAATCGCGCAAATCGCGCATTATCTGCGAAACCCAGACCTAACATTCTACCCTTTGATCGACGAGCGTCGCGTTTGGCGTGTTTAACCGCTAGTCTAACGGGTCTTTGTCCGCATTATGTCAACTATCACCCGCTCAGTTATAACAACAAAACACCATCATCCCTTCATACCTAAAAACCCTTGGGCCGTGTAAAGATTATAAAACGCTTCCGGTGAAATAGCCTTGATTCTATTCAACCTCTCCAATTCTCCACTCAAAGAAAGGGGACCCAAATCCCCTCCACCCTCAATCTTCCAACGAAAGGCATCAAGACCCCGGCGGTCTGATTTTATCCTCACCAAAGCAGATAGCAAAGCCGCCCGTGACGCCGCTACTCTGGCTTCCGTCAAATTAAACAAAGCGTTGACCAGATGACTTTCAACCCTTTGGATTCCCTTCTGTAATGCTTCCGCTTCCCATCCCGTTTTAGCACCTCTCATGCCCATCATGCAAACTTTAATGCCCGTATCAAAAGTATCCGCCAATGTCTCTTCCATAGTAAAAGCATTCTTTCTATAGCCAATCTCGGCACTGGCGATGGCCTCATACGCCCGTCTGACCATGTTCATGTCGTTGGCAACCCCAAAAAGCTCTCCAATATCAAACAAGTGCTTGATAATCTGCATACCAGCTTTCTTGTCATAGTGAACGCCTATGGTATTCGGAGCAAATGCCGTAAGTTTATCGCCCAACAGGCATTCCGCTGTCGGCATCCGGACAGAAACTCGCTTGGATAATTCAATAAATGAAGGAGCAACGGCAATCATCTTTGTTTCAGGGTAAATATTCTTCTCTTCCAGAATATCCAACAGGACATAATCCTTCCGCTTGGAAACGACCGAATTAAACGCAAACTTGAAATGCGTCCGCCTGGGCAACCCAAGATGTCCCCTCTTATCCTCCGCGTAGCCCAGGAAAGGAGCCTTTTTCCCTATCTCCTCCAAAACCAACTCATACTCTGACCGGGGAATGTCAGTCACAATATCGACATCAACGGAAAGCCTGTGAAAATCCTTTATAAGCAGAATCAGGCTGGTGCCACCCTTGAACACAAAAGGCATCTTTGAGCTGGCCAACCCGCAAAGAAGCGCCATTGCGTGGATACTCTTCTCCAATAAGACAGGGTCAACACGCCCGATTTCACGTCTTTTCTGCCCAATCCAAGACGCTGTAAAGCACTTGTTTTCAATCATATAATGTTCTCATAATCAATTAACTCCACACTTTTAAATAATGTGGATTTAATTGATTTTACCTAACAAATATTGAATACGGCTTTATCAAGACTTATTCGTCGCCTTTTGGCATAACTAACCAAAGTCCCAATATCCACACGCCCGGCTGCCTGAGCATTTGAAAGCAGGGTGTCGTATTCGCTTTCATCCATCAAAGGCAACTGCCGAATCTCCACCCGCAGATCAACCAATATTTTCTCAAAGGACGCAAAATGACCATCCGCTGGAACACGCGAAATCAATGGACGAATAACAACGGTTTTCTCCATATCCACATGGAAACGATCAATATCTTTTCCATGGGGATTGACCCATACCTTGTAACCTTCCGATTCCAGGAAATCCCCCATCGGCCCCATAGCTTCCCACTGCGTATAAACAAATGTCACAAATTTGCCAAGCATGTGGTGCATAAAAGACCGGATATGTTTAGTTGACCAGCAGGAAAAAACAAGTAGTGGATACTTCTTGGCCAAAAGATCCACGATTTCCTGAACGTGCTCACGTTCCGCCGTCAAAGGTCTTTCAATCGAAGAATACCATCCCCGGCCAGCACCATATACCTTGCCGTTTTTGATCACATCAACCATGTACCGAGATAGTGTCGCCTTTTTTAGACCAGGATATTCCTCCGACAATTTGGCATAAAGATCTTCAAGGCTAAAATACTTCCGCTTAGGCAGAGCATTGAGGAACTGTCCGCTCAGTAAATAATGTTTTAAATCAAGTTGATTCAACACGCACCTCGCAGATAACTCACGTTTCTTTAAAAGAAAATTTTCTTTTAAGTTTGCTCAACATTTCTTTCTTCAAATAAGAAAAGGTAAAATATTCCTCGCCATCTATTTCAACGCCGCTAATACCTATCTCAAGCATGTCCTCAATATGCAATTTATCCGTCAAAAGCAAAAACCAATTCCTATCCTTCCTTAATATGACCCTAAAATACGATTTAGACTCCCCGTTAACATAACGGACGACTTCTTCAAACGGCTTATCACAACGCTGCCTCCTGACCATTTTGGCCCTATCCGAACAATTAACATCTGTCCTCATGGCCCATTCATGCGCCCAATTTAATACCGCACGAATTTCAGCAATCGTCGGACGCTTAAGCCAATAAAAAATATCCTGTTGTTGGTTTCTCATATTCAATACTCTTTAGTGGCTCTTAGGGTATTTGATCCCTACTCAGCTGTTCGTGCAGTAAAAAGGTCTTCAATATCCAAAACAGTTATTTCTCCACTCATGTCCGGATCTTCAACATAACCATGTTTAGTGTCACAGTCAAAATAAAATGCTGTCGGTCCACTGCAAGAAGAACTGGAATGAGAGTCCATGTAACCAATGCTAATACGACGAAGGTTGAGAATAATATCCGAACTCATCCTGTTTTTACCCTTCAAATCTTCCATTATTTTATACCTCCCTGCAAACAAATTCCACTCAAGTTCAATTCTTTCCCCTCTTTTTTATCACAAGCGCATGGCGTCTTATTACTTTCTGCCTTTTCAATGGAGAAGCACCGGGAGGATGTAAATTAATTTTTCTTTTCACACTTGTGGTGATATCAATCCCGAATATTTCTGATAAATCGCTATCTTTAATAATCTTGGACTTGGCTGTTCGCGATACAGGCGTTTTAATGCCTGCTTTATTGATCAATTCCATATGGTCGACTTTCCTGAGTTTAAACAAAAGTTCCGGCTCATGGTCTAAACGGCTCCCCACACCGTATAGAACCGCCGCCACATGCTTGCACATATCCGCCCAGTCAGGGCATGAGCAGTTAAGCGCGATTTCCTTAGGGCTTGGGAAAAGACCGTTTTGTTGATCGACAATAATCTTCATTACTCCCGAAGAGAACTTGCCTTGCAAAAGCTCAATCACGGAATCAATCTGCCCGGAGCAGTTCTTTAGAATGAACGCCCATTTCTTTGGATTAAGCGTTTTAATGTCAATTTTGACCTTATAAAGCGAAGATCCTTGAACAAGGGCTTCGACCCTGCCTTGATCAACATTCAAATGGACTACAAATCCGTTACGGACGTACGCGCGGCCGCGGGGTAAACGATTTTCATAATCGCTAAATGATTCCAGGTGATCGCACCAGGCTTTTCCCCAAAATGTTTTAGCGAGAGTTCTTCCCTCAATCGTTACCGGAGAAATTTTCCCGCCCTTTTTCATCATTTTGGCCAAGACCTTCTGGGCCTTTGCCCGCCGTTTGGCCATCGGAACATATCTTGGCCATCCCCATCCACCGTACATTTCACCCTCCCGGTTAACTCTCGCTTAACGCGGAATTGATATCAAGTGATACAATTTTTAACAACTCCTCATTGGATAATTCGGTCAATACCGCGCTATCGGATCCTTCCAGGATTTCTTTTGACATGGTTTGCTTGGATTCGATAAGCGCGTCGATCTTTTCTTCCAGCGTGCCTTTGCATATAAACTTATGAACCAGAACGTTATGTTTTTGGCCGATCCGAAAAGTGCGATCCGTTGCCTGGTTTTCAACCGCGGGGTTCCACCAGCGGTCAAAATGGATCACATGGGAAGCGGCCGTTAAATTAAGGCCTGTTCCGCCGGCTTTAAGCGACAAAACAAAATACGGAGGACCATCATCTTTTTGAAAGGCCTCCACCATTTCAGGGCGTTTTTTAACCGGTGTTTCACCATGAAGAATGAGCCCCTGTTTGCCAAAAATGGACCGCAGAAAATCTGCTAAAGGACCGGTCATTTCTTTAAACTGCGTAAAGACAAGGACCTTTTCCTGCTTTTCCGATATAATGTCACAAATTTCTTTAAGACGCAAGAACTTGCCGCTGTCCGCACTGGAAAAGTTACCGTCTTTGACAAATTGCGCCGGATGATTACAAATCTGTTTAAAACGCATCAAATAAGACAAAATAATTCCCCGCCGTTGAATCCCATCAACTTCATGGATTTCCCTAGCCAGGGAATCAACCGATTTTTGATAAAGGACGGCCTGTCCTTTGGTAAGCGTGCAATAGGTCTTCACCTCTGTTTTGTCCGGCAGATCGCTAATGACACTCTTGTCGGTTTTCAACCGCCTTAAAATATAAGGCCGCAACAAATTTCTTAAACCAACATAAGGACTTTCGCCGCTTTTCGTTTTGCGTTTAATAAAGCCGTCAAAATCTTTTGAAGAACCCAACAGTCCCGGCGAAACGAAATCAAACAGCGACCATAAATCCGACAAATGATTTTCAATCGGCGTGCCTGTCAGGACAATCCTGTTTTGGCTTTGCAGCGCTTTAACCGCCTTTGTTTGTTTGGCCGACGGGTTTTTGATTGCCTGGGCTTCATCTAAAATAATAAGCCCCCAATCCTTTTCAAGTAACCATGACAGCCTTGCCACGGATCCATAGGTTGTTATCACTACATCCATATCATCATGAGCGGGCCCGACTGTCCCATTGCCACTGGGGTGGGCAATCCAATATTTAAGCGAGGGCGTAAACCGGTCCATTTCCGACTTCCAGTTTCCAATCAAAGATGCCGGAATGATTAGTAACGCAGAGGCGCTTTTGAATCCAGATTGTTGTTTAAGCAAAAGAAGGGAAAGTACCTGGATCGTTTTTCCAAGACCCATATCGTCAGCAAGTACCGCACCCAACTGCATATGATGAAGCGTATTAAGCCAGCTTACTCCCCGACTCTGATACGGGCGAAGCTCAGCTTTTAAATTCATTTTGAGCACCTGTTCAATTCTTTGACTTACCTGGGGTGTCCGCATGGATTCCAATGCCTCTTTGAGCCATTTACCGGAAATCACACGAGTATAGGACTGGATCTCAGGGCTGTCCCCATCGGCAACCGCTCCTCCAACCCCCGCAAGCCAACGCATACCTTCCGCGAACGTAACCCCGCCATCTTTAACCGACTTAGCTACCGTCTTCCACTTGGATAAAATGTCACTTAGTTTATCCTGATCGACCTCCACCCATTGGCCCTTAAAGAAAATTAAATTTTCGCTGCGTTTAAGTAACTCCTGAATTTCTTGATCGTTGAGTTGCTGATCACCAATAACCACGGACATTTGAAAATCCACCAGCTCGTTAAATCCCATTTTGCCGGGCTGTTTTTCTCCGATACGGACTTCAATTTTAGGACGGTTTGGTTGTTTGGGCTTCCACCAATTAGGGACTTTGACGAAAATACCCGCTTTTGTAAAAATTGGAATATCTTTCAAGAATCGGTGAGTTTCACCAGGAGTCAATGCAAGCGGATGATAAATATCGCCAGAATCAATAATTTCTTTTAAATACGCACTTTCTTGAGAAGCTTTGTGAATAGGCGACAGGAGCCGCAATAGAATGGTTTTATTTTTTGCACCTACGTATTCTTCCAGGGCTTGACTCAAAGGCAGATGCTGTGATCTCCCTTCTTTTGTCATTTGATGGGCGTAGGTAGCGAGAAAAGCGAATGGGGCATCTTGGGATTTTTTATTTTCCGCGAGGTGAAAACAAATCCGGCCAAGCAGGCTCCAGCTTGAGTGCCTGGAAGCAAAAAAATCAGCTATGTTTTTTCCTGATGCATTGATTTCTTCATGCAACGCCTCTTCGATATCACGCCATAAACCTTGAAAACATTCCTTATCGCAATACTCCGCCCCTTTCATAGGCGGCACAGTCAGAACAAAACGATCCAATTCTTCAGCAGGGATTGCAATGGAAATAAGATTCCTGGAAAGATCATGCACTTCGAGATCCGGTGTTGCCGCAAACAAAGAGATATAAGCCCTTGTAAAATCCTTCCAAAAAGCAAATACCGGCTCCTCTGTATAAACGTTATTGGCAATATCTAAAAAAAGCAGACCGTGACCAGAACTTTTAGAAAACGCGTTCGATAAATCCTGATACTTTTCTAAATCACTTCCTTCGATATAAAGCCGTTTATGCGGTGAACAATAAATCTCTGGCATAGTCTGCCATTATCTCCTTAATTAACTTATCTGCGCCTTTTTAAGTCGTTTGGGCGGTTCCGATTCCAGCCGCTCATATACATCCCGATTGACCTTTAACCAAGTATCAAACCAATTACGAATACCAAGGAAATCAATATATTTATCCAATGCTTCCCGTGTCACAGTTCCCCCAGAATCTCCTTCAACACCCTTAAGACGGTATTGCTGAACTTTTATCTGTTGGGCCGCTTGTTTAATTGTAATCCCCATTCTTTCACGAGCTTCTTTGCAAGTAGTTTTTACCGGCATAAAACGCATCAAGTCACGCGCATCTTGGTTATTGATAAATCCACGTAAATTTAAACCTAAAGTCTCATATACCAAATCAACCAGCTTTCCCGCTTCTTTTTCGGTTAAAAAAACTTTTGAATCATACTTAAATGCCATTTTTCTCCCTTCCCTAAGAGATTATTAAAATTCTTGCAAAACTGAATTATTTTAATTTGTCGTTCCAATATTCTATGTAGGATACATAGGCCTTTTTGTCGGTCAAAAATTTTATATGCTGGTCAACATTTAGCCTGTACGCCAACATACTCTTCCTTCCCATCTTACACGCTTTTTCCATTCGGTGGTTGCCATCAATCAGATTATATCGTCCGGGAGATATTTCTGCCAGTATTACAGGCTTCCCAATATCAACTGAATCCAGATGAGTAGCGTTAATAGATGACAAACCGCTGAACGAATCGTTTACCGGCACCTCTTCCAAAATAATTTCATCAGAATTTTCTTGAATATATTTAATCATTTTTGTAATATTAAACTCAAAAATGCCATTTGAATACAATTCATCATTGTTATCCACTGCGCAGGGAATAAAATGACTATCGACCATCAATCTTTTTGCCAATTCAAACTCCTTCAATCTGTGCCAGATTTTCTGGGCACCCCAAAATCCATTGGGAAGTCAAAAATTACTCCCCCTCTAAAACTCTTGCAACTTTATGGCCACACGTCCCACAAAACCCTTCAAGAAGGAGCCCCTTCTTACCAAGAACCTTCATAGAGAAGTCGCCAATAGTCACACAATCTGGACAATCAGGACAAAAGACATTACCAAGAAGTAATTGTCTTTTGTCAGCAGGAATAGACGACCACCGCTTTAATGCTTCTTTGGGGGACTTATTTGCCATAAATCTTATCAAACCCCTGTGGAATAAACGAACATTAAATCAACAGCTCAAAATAAGCAAATTTCTTATTGGAATTTCTACACCCTTTTTTCAACACCTCTATACATGGGGCCCTGGCTGGACGAGGTTAGAACCTGTTTAATGCAGATTTTTCTTTAACCGTTCTTCTAACTCTCTTATCTTCCCGCTAAGCTCATCTATCTTTTTGCGTTCGGTAACATCTTTAATAGTAATTATGATTAATTTCGTGCGATTGCCCTCTATATAAATCAGACAGGCATTTACACCAACCAAAATTTTCTCGACCATTCATCCTATTTCAAGCCCAGCAACGGCATAAGATTCACAGGAACAACATCGAGGATTTGAATTCTGACACCGGAAAAATCTCCACGCTTAAACTGCACAATCATAGCAGGGTCAAAAGTAATATTCACCTTCTGCCCTATGCTTTCCATATTCAAATTCCTGGAATTAAGATCGATACCGCCGGGATTGGCTAATGTAGCTTTATCTATAGTAGCCCTGCGTGTTGATCGTTCTGTTGGCACAGTAGACGTAGTTGCTGGTGTAGACCTTGTATAATTTGTATAAGCTTTGAGCGTCTGTGCATTATTTTCTGCCGCCACTTTCAAATCTTCAGGTTCTTTGACAGGTGCAAAAACCTCGGCACGGGGAGCAAAAATATACCCTACTTTGGCTCCCGGCAAATGAGCTGACTGAAGCATAATACGCGTCAATTGAGCTACAGGTATTCTTGTCTTACCATTTCTTACAATACCTAAGTCAGGATATTCTCCATCAACTTCATGATACTTCAATTCAAAATTGGGTTTGACAACTTTAACCAATTTTTCGCGAACTAAACTGGAACGCTCATCCCAATTCATTTTATTCAAATCTTCCTGTGAAATTCCTAAAATACGCAACAATCCCTCTAACCTAATAATAATTGAGTTAGTATTGAAAAAAGGAGCGTTCACATGATCAAAATTCTTAGGCAATTCAAAGCCTTCTTTCATAATGGGCTCACCCACCGGGTTATCATCTTCATCAACAGGCTGAACCAAGGTGCCTCCTGTTTCTGTCTTTATTTCATTTTTTGTTTCTATCTTCTGGCCGTTAGCATCAAAAACGTCAATTGTTTTGGCGGCTCCATTGATCACAAAACGTAAACCGTCTTTTTCTGCTTGCCCTGAGAATTCATGGATCCCATCAAAAGAAATAACATTGTCCCTAAAACGAACGATTAATTTATCTACCAAAACCTTCCCTGTTGAATCTGTAATCTTAAAAGTTAAATTCTTCTCAGCTAAAATGAAACCGAAATCCACGCCCATCCCGTCAAATTTCGCAATCATACCGTCCGGTTTAAGAATAGCCTGAAGGTTGTCAATATTTTCAACAGAGATAAATTTGATACCTCTTTTTAAGGCATCGGTCATCTGACCTGAAATCACAAACGATGCTATAGCATCTAAATGGCCGGCAGGAACCTTGCGTTCCTCTCCTTTAAAACGGTAAATACCGTCTGGATTCTGTTGTCTCTGATTGGCAGCGTACGCTTTGTATTGTGCAATTTCTTTTGGATCCTTGAAACTGGCCTCAATTTCATCATCAGTCAATATAAATGTGTCCACCGTCCCTTGCACAAAAGGCTGAATTCTGTCTGTGCCTAATCCATAATAACCACGCTGTTCTAATCCAGCTAAAAATTCAGGAAGCCTTTTTTCACTGGTCATGGCATACCGGGGAACTGACTTACCGAAGTGATTATCAATAAACCTTTGGTTAGCTATTTTAATCCCCATAAAATCGCCCAAATCATCTGAAACTTTAACAAATGTTTTAGGACCTCCAAACCTCGTTGCTTCCCCTCCAACCATATCCAAAGCGGCAATTTCTCCTTGCCCAAACATTTTATTTTGTTCCTCCACCAGCCTATCTTTCTCTATTGTAGGCGTTGATTGCCAATTAAAAACGGCAGTTTCTGAAGCTGGTATCACTGGCCTTGGATCGACATTTTTGTGTATTCCGGCTAAACCAGCCTGGCGCATCTCCACCAATTCTTTAAAATCTTGATTAGTGACGGTGCTGGCAACTTTTAGATTCTCTGATGGTGGTTGAGAAATTGAGGCATTATCAATCTGCCCAGATGCGCCTTGAGTCAGACCGGAAACTATAAAATATTTATTTTCACCTGGCATGTCTTCTCTAAAAGAAGACATGGCTTCATCTACCGTAACTGATTGAAGCATGGCTGGATCAACCGCCGTCAAACCACCGGAAAAGTACTTGCGTGGGACAATCTGTTTTGTGTTTTGGTCGACTTCTTCCTTAATATAGTTGAACACGCCTTTTTTGTAGGCCTGCAAATATTGCTTATAAATTTTTTCTTTAATTAATGGATCATTTACATTGACGCCATTGACCTTGGCCTTATCCGTATATACCTGATTAAGCAAAGCTTGCTTCAAATTCTTTTTGAACCATACGGCCAAAATCATGGAATTATAAATCTGGCGTAATTGGGCAAAGTTCTTACCAGTGTTGACCTCTTGTTCAATGGCTGGAAGAATGATTTGGCGGACAATTTGGGAGCCAAGAGTATTTATACCCCCCCATCAGCGACGAGGAATATCTATTATTTTTCTTTAACGCTAAATAATCCTCATCGAGCATTACTTTTAAATGACTTTTGACTACTAATACCGTGTCGTTGTGCTCATAGACTTTAGCGGTGTCTGGCAAAATCCAAACCTTGTTAAAAGTATTGACGGGAATTTGGGTGGTGCCGTACATTTGACTGGCTTTCGCGTAAACTTTGTCCCAAAAATTTTTGCCTAAATTCTTCTCGGGATAGATCAAAGACGCGGTCAATTGTTTCAAAAGATAATCTTGCGCCAACATGTCCTGGCCCAAGACAGTCTGGCCCAAATCTTCGGGAACGATGTGTTGCTTTTCATAAGGAGAAAGATTCACCCATTGATCATTCTCAGGGATGGTCAGACAAGCTAAAAAATATTTAATCAAACGGTCAGATTCTATTTTGACTTGATTAGCATTCAAGCCACTATTGCCAGTGCCAACAATAAAATCCATCAATAAAGGATTTTCCGGATGCACACTCAAGCCGGTAATCATCAGCGGCACATAGGCGGCTGAAGTACTAATCATGCTTCCGGGCACAGGAAGCTGATTGATACTAAAATCCCCGCCTGCCGGTGAGACAGGCTGAGCATAGACATATTGGAGATTACTAAAAATAAAGGTAATGCAGACCAACAAAGCAATTAAACGCTTGAACATTGATTCCCCCCTTTTAAATAGATCCTATTGAGAAGCTTCAAATTCTAATTCAACCCCGCCAAAACGCTGGGCAAGAAAATTATATAATCCAGTAAAAATTGCTCCCGTCACAACACCTAATATGCCATTAAGGATTGGAAAAAGTAAAATAGCCCAGGCCCCTAAAGCTGCACCTTGTTCTTCAGGCGCTACCAATGAGACAACAGTCACAATGGCTCCTAAAATAAAACCTGCAACGACATTAATGCTTGCAAAAATCACAATAAACGATTTCGTTGATATCTTCTTTAATTTAAGATTCATAAACACCTCCATTATTTAACTCAATAATCCAACCCCACAAAATGATCCACCATGGATGGCGTCATTACCTTTACGTCGTAAATTATAGGAGTAAGACCATCCGAGTTCAACAACAAACGCAACATTGCGGGATCATCAAATGCCGTTTGGATCAAATCACCGGAAGACTCAACATTCACCACCGTCCTGCCCAAATCAATCCCGCCTTTAGTTAGACGATTATTAAACTTCGGGGCCTCCATAGCCATATCCACTAACGGATACATATTACTGGTGATTTGTTGGGCCATCCTGACAACCATAGCATCATCTCCCTCTGGTAAAGCAGGAGACATGGCTGGTGGCGGAATGGGGTTATTGTTACTGCTATTGATTATTTGTTTAAATTCTCTTCTCGTCTCCTTGGCCTTAAGCCAATACTTATCACCAATATCATGACGATATTCCTTTAACAGATCTTCCGCCTTCTCCCTTTCCTGTAGAGTTAGCCGGCCTTCTGCGTTATTTAAATCTCTGAGCATTCGAGGGTAATGATTATTTGCCCTATAACCAGATATTAGATCCTTCACTTTCCCTACACCAATAAGTATTCCTGCTAAAACCGCAACTGTAAGAGAATCCCACATAATATTGGGTAATGAAATCAACGCAGTTCTGGTACCAATCTCTACATATAGAACACCGGCGATTTTAACAACGACAAAGGGTAACTGTAAAAGAAGAGAAAGCCAAGCGGTACGGGAAATTTCAGATAAAACCCTTCTTAATTTATTAATTCTATCACTTGTCTTGGCGGACCCACGTAATTGATTATGCCATATAACGGTGCCAAGACCCATAAACGTAAACACCAGGCCGCCAATCACGGCCCAACCTCCTTGACCGTCTTGATTAATACCTATGACTAATCCGAATAAAGACAAGGCGGTTATAACATGAGTAAGCGCCTTGGCTGGTAATTCCCAATGGGTCTTTTGACCTATTTTCTCATGATACGAAAAACTCGACATCAAACCGGAGACTTGTAAAACATAGAGGACATAAACTAATCCAACGTTCAAAATGTCCAGGATAGACAGCGCGTACAAATATCCACAGACACCGGCAAACCCCGGCACTAAAGAAGCAAAATAGGTCTGATCAAATTTAACATTATTACCTCTTTGCCACTTCTTGAGAATTTCCGAAAGTTTATCAGAATCAGGTCCTGCAATTGCCTCAATATCCTTTTTGTCAAGTCTAACATCCGGGTTTACGCTCACTTCTGTTGATGAGACAATTTGTAAAATACCCCTGTTAATTAACTCACTTAAATAAGCTCTTCCATTAGGACCAATCGTATCAAATCTTGTTACCGCGATATTGCGTGTATAGCCAAAGTGCGGCCAATGGCTTTCTTCCCCTTTGGAAGATCCTTTCATTAAATTAAATACCGGGCTGACCCCAAGAAACAGGGCGCGGAACACAGCAGAAGCATGAATCCAAAATTGGGTCCCTCCAAATGTCAAGAGATCCCGAGGACGATCGCTAACCCATCGACCTGTCCCTGAAAGAATTCCGTTATTTATTATACGCATAAGCCAAGAGCCAAAAATGGATGCCTGCCCGTACAAAAGACCCACCAGAAAAAATCCCATATTAATACCCACAAAAAATGTCACACCCCATATAATGCCAAAAGGCACAATAAAAACATATAGTGCTGCTAATGGCGCTAAACTAAATAGACCTGCCAACCCGAGGCGATATTCACGATTAGACAGAGGAATATTGCCTAAGAAAAATTTCCTTTGCATGGTTGGGTTCCAGGCCAACTGAATCCATCCACTGGCCCAACGTATCCAGGATCCCCATAATTGATCAATGGTTTCCTCGCGCATCTTTTTCGCATTTATTTCAGCAGCTGAAAAAGTTGGTTTCAAGCCACGGTCCTGAGCATTGATCCCAATTGCATGGGCCCGGGCGATATCTTCACTAATAGAATCCATCTGGTAGGGACTAATAGGTTCCCTGCTAAGGCCTTGCTTAAAAAACTCTATAATAGATTCATTATAATCATACGCCTGTGCTCCGGCCCAACCATAGGCTCCCCACCCTCCCTTGTTTGCAGACTCTGTCCCCACCACAAAATGACCAAAGGAAGCTTCGGAAGCCTCTACAATGCTTACAGCGGCGCCGGCTTCTCTTGAGGTAACCGCAGGCCTGCGGACACCCGCCGCTGCAACTAAATATTCACTTGCGGGCGTATTGGAATTTTTATTAAATTGACTTAATATATCCGCAATCCGGTCGGCCCAATGGGAGATAACCTGCCGGTCTAACATAAATTCGGCAACGGCATCCGGACGTATAAACGGAATAGCATTGGTCTCCGAGCCGACTTTATTTACTGCCGGGGTATCATTTAAAACAACTTGTGAAAGGTACTGATCATTTTCACGCCTTGTCAACATGTCCCATAAAACGACTATGCGATGTTTTAATTCATATTCCTTACTTGGTTGACCATTGCTGTTAAAATGGTCCTTAATATTATTGCTAATTATAAGAAGCTGCGCATTCTTGCCGCGCTGGCCCCATTGGGTGGCCAAGGATGTCAAGAAAATAAACGATTCTTGAGTCGTCCCGTTACTTCCTGTGCGCAAACTTATATATTCCCGTATATAAAAAGCGGTCCTGAGTTCTTGCTGCTCCTGCACATTATTAGAAATAATATCTTCCTGGCGCAAGGCCAAAATAAGAGGCATATGGGTGATGGGACAAACCGCAGATTGCTCATAATCAGATAATCTTTGCAGAAGACTCTCTATCGTTCCGCTATTTCTTAAGTTATCCTGGCTTTCAATAACTCCTCCATCCACTGCTGCTCCTAATCGAATATTAATATAATCATATAAATGTCTAACAGCATCAGGGTGGCTTTTAATTAAACTCTGCCATAGTTCGGTAAGTACCTGAGGATCAGGAGGCATGGCATTTTCAAAAATAGGCGCTTTAATGACAGAAGGCGGGATTTCATTTTTTGTACCATTATCTTTTGATCGCTTTATTCCGAATAAGTTACGCAAATATTTTGGTAATGCATACGAGGCTGCTCCTATTGTTGTGTTAGTCAATAGCAAAATGGAATAATGACCCAGTATTAAGGTTATAATCAGTTGACTGAACCCGCCAGCCATCTGCATCCAGGAAATAGGTACCCCGACAGCTAACTGACTTTGTATCTGGGGAAAAATGCTGAATATCGTGAGGATCGATGCCGCAAAATAAATAGTTTTAACAAGAAAATTCTGGGTAAAAGCACGGATACCTTCAAAATAATATTGCGGCGCGTAATAATACCTCAAGCTCGTCCCCATAATAGAATGGGCACTGTATAAACGGGCGATGCTTTCTGCTGCCAACGCTAGGATCGTTGAATACATAGCCAATCCTGTTGCCGTTTCCGTAATATGAAGACCTGATGATAAGACATAGGCCATGGCGCCGGCCCCAAGACCGCCAAAAGCACGGCGTAACCAGCGCATTGATTCCTTCTCACCTTGAATAAAATCAAGAACCCATGAAGCCACAAGTGCCGCTGCTCCCATTAAGAATAACCCTGTTTGCTGGCTGACTTGGTGCACCAGGGCACCAATAATCAAATGACTGCCGGTTGAATGAGAAAGAGCCTCAGGCAAGAGAAAATTGATCTTATAATCGCCTACCATGCCCATCATCCAACCGGCTCCCAAAGCAAGCCCTCCAAAAGTCAACAACGCCCTTAGTGGTTTAAATCTGGGGGCGATCATATAAGCAGACAAAATTGAAATAATCCCTGTCGCTAATACGCCCCAAGAAGAAAAACCGATCAAATGATTGGCCCAAGACATCAGTCCTTGATTATATAAAATAGAATGTGCAGCGCCTTGTATATAGGTTATTTCGGAACGACCAAATGCCGCTGCTATAAGTATCCAGTAAACTAAAAATAGATTTCTCCCGAGCCCTAAAATAAACGGATGGCGTGTTTCTTTGGCCTTGACCTGCGCCCATTTTGTAAATTGGTCTCCATTGTTTAACCGCGCAATCGATTCTTTAACTTCTTCCTTAATATCTCCATGGTTGGCAACAGCGTTTCTTAATTTATTGACTTCCTCCCACATATACAAATTGATCAATGTGGCAGGCTGATATCGGGGATTAGTATAAATATCTTCTTCATCCTTCTTCGAGCGTATCCCAAACATCCTCCGGATGCTTTTCCCCCAAGAGCCCTTGGTCCTCCAATACTTGGCTTGCTTTTCAAATTCTTCATAAAAAATCTTTGACCAGTTGTTAATTACTTCCTTTAACTGATCATCTTGAATAATCGTCGGATCCTCTTTTTGTATATACTTTAGCAAGGCTATTAAAGCTGTGAATCCTTGAGCTGACAATATATCTAATGAACGGCTACCCTGAACTTCTTTATGAAGGATATGTACCCTCTGATGGGTATTACTAATCTGTTTTCCTTTTTCATTTGTCAATTCTATTGTTTGAATAATTAGGTCATATGCCGCGCTGATATCTTTCAAGTCAAACTCAGGGATGCTCGCCTTCACCTGCCCAAACAGGAAATACTTTCTTAGCTTGAGTAAGCGTTTTGTGACAAATCCTGTCAAAAGGTTGATATATGGCGCTAAGAGAATAGCGGCTAATGGAAGGTATGCTAAAGCAACCCATATCAAACTGTGTTGAAAAGGAGGCAGAAAGGCAGTTTGCGCGCGATCTTTAAAAGCAGCGTTATAAACACTCACTCCACTTCTCTGGCCCATGAAATCCTCAGCTGACGCTGATAAGGAAGAAGGCCAAACCCAAACTTTACCATCTTCTAAAGGATAAATACGCGACAAGTCCCCTGAATCCAGTCCTTGATGGGGATCTACCTTTGATGGGTCAATGCCGATGACTTGCGGCAACAAATTATCTTTCGTATGTGAATATGCGGCAATGGCATTACCAAGACCTGTTTCTGCCTGTGTGTACCCAATCAACTTGGCCACTCTGAGCGTCATGCTGGTCTCTCCAGGGGAAACAACTCTATCTCTGGGCCCAATGGCAACATCCAAACCAACATTTGGCCCAATCTGCACTCCATGAGCCCGGGCGAGCATATCTAATAACTGTATCGCGTCTTGATCATTGATACGACCCATCTCTCTGGCCGCTTCGATAAAATAATCCCATGTATCTGTTGAGCTGCCTGGAATTTCACCATATGCAACATCCCCATTTTGTCTTCGATAAACACCATAAGGGACTATCATTTGATCCTTAACACGCGGCATCAAATACTTATCAAAAAAGTTTTCCAAAGACTCTCTTTTAGGTTTAACGGCCTGCCTAAAGCCGCTGTCAAGCATGTCCAACTCGGTGTCCTCTTGCATGGTACGTAACAAAAGATAAATTTGGGAATTCGTTTTCGTATAATAATTAGAGGGCCGACCTATCCATTCCAGGCTCAAGGAACTCACTTTTTCTATAAATTCCGCTTCAGAAAATGCGCCAATACCCCCATCGGAAGAATAAAAATTCGTAAACAATCCTTTGACTAATTTAATAGCCATATGACCGGCGTAAGGATTGCCGGTCTTTTTATAAAGGAGGTACACAGCATTCGCAATAGATGCTTGGGCCTTGGCACCCAAGGTTGATTCCTGTGGATTTTTTAATTCGGGGGTATGGCGCTGAGGCGCCCCGGTATCAATATCCAAAGAATCCACGACCGGGATTGTCCCTCCTCTGGTTAGGTCAAAGAAACCAAACGTCTTGGGAGCCTGAGAATCATTTAATAACACACCCTCTGCTAACTGAATGGCTTCAGGACGGCCGGTTAAAATAAGAGTGGAAAGCAGGTCTCCCTCCTTGGCAACATCAACTGTCCGGTCTTCGGTCCCATTGGTCAGCGGAATAAGTCCCGTATCTTTGTTTTGCCAAGACCTGGCCGTTGCCACTAAATCCGCAGTGCCTGCCGAAAGCGGAAGATTTTCTCCGGTGGAAAATTTCCAGAAAGGTGTGTTCTGACCAAATTCACTGACAGGATGAGGCTTCATCGTGGCGCGGTTTTTCATCTCGTCAAGTATTTCCGCATCGAGAGTATCATGAGAAGCATCAGGATTGAAACCAGGGAAGATCCCTCTTGCAAGCGTCCCATAAAAATCATTATAGGTCTGAGCTCTAATCAGCCCCCTAATACCGCCACCATAATCCTTGGGAATAATTATATTCGCAAACCCCTTCCATGTTGTTCTTTCCGGCATGTTGCCCGCATGGCCAAATTCAAACTGTTGTACCGAAGGGATTCCAACACCGTTGGACAAGAAGTACAATCGGGAAAATCCATTATTCACAACCCTGAGTTCTTCCGCAACGGTAAGACCTGGATAACCGGAATATACGTTAGCTGTTGGTCTTTCTTTCTCATTCAAAACATCAAAAGAATAAATCGTCGTTAATGGTGTCCATTTGCCTAGTTTCTCATTACGGTCATATCTGGCCATCAACACACGACCATCGCCAAGAATTCCAAATTGGATCCGGTTTCTTTCTTCATCGGGATCAACATTCCAGCCCATGTCCACCGTAACCGTATCATTGGAATTAAAATGAATACGAGCATCGGCAATAAACTTTTTAAGTTCGTCGAGAAAGACCTTTGGGTCTTCTCTTTTTGTAATATGAAGGTCTGTTTGCTCCTCGGAGGACTTCAGTTCTGAAACACTGATCGGTACATCTTTGTTGCCTTTGTAGTGAACGACAACAGAGGCTATCCCTGTTGGATCAAGGCCTGCATCCGCCAACCACTGGATGGGTATGACAAAAGGATTGCGGCCCTGCAAGGACCTTAAATTAACAACCGCCGAACTTTCTCTTTGAAGTAACTTCGAGCTTGGATGGGATATAACATTAAAATTATATGGATATGCAAACGGTAACTCTTGAATCTTCCCGGAACTTTGAATGTCATTAAAATATTTAGGTCTATCAATCCGGGAACTAAATGTGACTTGGTGTCTCTGAGTATCTGTGACCGTGGTCTCTATGTCATCATAAGCCTCATTATCCTGGGAGTTCGCCAAGAAATACCAATAATCCTCCTTGCTTGCATCCAGGGCCTTACCTGCCTCCACTAAATTCACCGTTCTGCCATTGTCTTGGGTTAAATCAGCATACCTGTCCTGATCTGAAGGATAAAAATAGTATCCGTATTTCTGGTCAGGCTGTCCTTGATCGTTTTTAAGGTCGGCTATGCTCAAAAGAATATCTCCATTCGCTGCCATTTTCACCATTTCTGACCATGTCTGATTTGAATTATCCCCGAAATAATGTGTGAGTCGAAAGGTGACTATTCCATTGACTGAGTTATAATCCAACACTTGAGCAGAATAAAGACGTTTTACATTTTCTCCACTTTCATTAATTTCATAAACATCTATGCTGTCGGCAATGCCATTTTTAACAGAATATGAATCAGGGGCCTCGCTCCAATTTAAAACAATCTTCTTTGTGCCAATTATTTTCCAGAGCAATCTGTCCCTCCCATATTGGTATCCTGATACTACCGTCTTGACAACGTCACCATTGTCAGCCAAAACCTCCTCCTTAACAACGGTTGTCGTATTATTGCTCAGTATCTCATCGATACTTATCCTGGATGTCCCCAGCATCCTGGAGGCATCAAAAGAGCCTGCCACAGAGATCCTATTGATCAGCTTACCCTCACGGTAATTGCTGCTTAGGGAATCCGGCAAACTATCTATATCTAAAATATTGGAAGCTGTCGGTGCCCTGAAATGATTGTCCGTCCTGTGTTCCGAGGACCCTTGAACTCTCGGCACATTATTATCCCGAGCATCAAAATAAGCATGGGCTGCCGCTGTTCTGCCGCGATGGGTAGGATCTGTATCTTCATAGTAAATTCTATGATCGGGGCTTTGTATTTGCCAATTTAATAAAGAAGTAGAAAGTCCATCAAGAATCCTGGTTTCCCCCCTATCATTGGTAACATGTCCGGACACCAACGCATACGGGCCATCATACGCGTAATGAGTGGCCACCGGCCCTTCAAAGCTTATTCCAAATGGATTCTTATAAGCACCCTGTGGTGCCAATTCATCAAGGACCAATCCCGTCGCAATATCGTCGGTTTCCGCGGATGTTTTCTGATGGGCAATGTCCTTCTTGTTTCTAATAAGACGACCATTTTCATAATGATAACCGCTATATCCAAATTGAGGAACCCATTGATTAGTCACGGGATTGAAAATATCTCTTTCTCCGCCATTCTCGATGCCGTCTTCATTAAATAAAGTTTCATATCTAAAATCAAGGCCATCATCAAACGGGGAAAGGGTGAAAATGGTCCTTCCAAACGGCGTCTGGAATACAGTGTTTCTTTCCAATGCCAAGCCGCCTTCCTCATCAAGCCAATTTGTCTTGTGCGTTTCCCATCGTCTATGCTGGAGATCATAATCTCCGACCGCTGTAATGCTCCCCTGCTGCCGGCCAACTGTTGTTTTGGCCGTATAGTGAGTATCATTGCGGTTCATGTCAGTCGTTGTATGCACCTGCCGGCCTAAGGCATCAACATTGTCCGTTTCCACCGGTGCTTCCCAGCGCCAATCCCAAACAAATGTTGTTTTGGCGTCCCCCTTGCTATGGTCTATACCCTCGCCTGTAAGGCGCCGGGTCACTGGATCAAAATTAGATGTCAGCACAGTAGTTAATAATTTACCCGTTTCCCCGTTGTACAACAAAGTCGCATACGGAATATATCCATAATGGAATAGCGGACTGTATAAATACCGGGTAAATACATTGATCCGCTGTTCGTGACCATTGCTGTACACCAGCACATCAATCTTATCGTCGCTGGCCTTACGGCCATGATGCACATTATCTATAGTCATTTGCCGATAGGTATCATGGATAAGATCATGACTTTGGATCGTGCTCGTCCGATGGTCAGCGCTTAGGGTCGCATCATTATCAATAGTTGGTAATTGACTGGGAACCGGATGAGCCATCCGCTCAATGGCCTGGGCCATAGTCAGCTCAGGCAGATTTTCTTCTGTACCGTTATCATATACTTTTTCATGTTGGACATAACCAAACGCATCACGCTGGGGTTTAGCAATGTCTTTGACTGTCACCCTCTCCACATATTCCGGATACAGGCCAAAAGATTCCATGCCCAAGCTCTGGTCATACCCCAAAACCAACTTGCGCATACGCACGGTATTGGGATTTAGTACTTGAATGGTATGCGGATCAATGTAGTGGTAATCATAAGTGGCACTCAGACCCACCATTGGCAAATGTCCGGCTTTTAAATCTTTCTGGATTTGGGCCACATATACGCCAGCATTGGCTGGCCGGGTTTCATACGGGCTGAGATTTGAATGTTTGATAGCATGTGTCTCAACCCACAGATTGTTGTATAAAGGAACAACCACTTCATCCGGGGTGACTTTGAGCGTTAAATGTCCATTACGGTACACATCAATATCATTCTCGCTGCTGATGGTATCTAGAATGTCCTTATCCATGGGGAAAATAACTGTGACCATGACTTCCTGGATGTTGTGCTTTTTGCTATTACCCAAATCCAATTTCAAGACAAAATTGGCAAATTGCTTGCTCATGATGCGCTCACGTTCAGGGACAGGCAGTGCATGGATTGCTCTTAATACTCTTTGTCTCATATCCTCGCCATGGAATAAACTGCCCTGGATGTTGCGGATCGGTAAGCCCATCACCAATTGATTTCCTTGGCGAGTGAAATGATTTAAGGCCACCGCCCCGTTCGGATATGGTCCCTCTCCCCTTAAGGCTGTGGTATAATTCTGGGCATCTATTAATTGCTGTTGGGCCAATTTTTCGGCCTTCGCAATGCGGTCAGAGGAATCATAAATCACCTTATGCTCTATCGCACCTTCCTCGTTGACAAAACTAAATTCACGGCCGTTGGGATTGAACCAATCCAAATGAGCATTGTGGAGCCTTTGGACTAAGTACGCCAGGCGTTTACTCTGGGTGGGAGTAATCTTGCCTGTGGCCGCGTTTCTCTCCAAGGTGGCTCTTTCCTGAAGCATATCAGCCAAATCTAAAGTTTGTGTCTTGGCCTGCTCACCTGCGGTAAAGGTATTGGTGGTTTGGGCTTCTCTGCTTAGGACCTGCGTTGGCATTTTAACCGGAGATAACATATTTTGACGCAATCCGCCGCGCACAAATGGATTAACCACAACAGGGGCATCGACACTCAAGGTTTTCTCTGTGATGGCGGCCAAAGAATCCCGGCCTTGCGGGTATTCATAGCCTAATCCTGAATCATGGCCAGGGGCAGTGGAGGCCGGAAGGCTGGCACGGTTATGCTGGAAAGACCTTAATGACTGTTTTAACATATCAATTTGTCCCGGTACCCAGGTTTCCCCCAAACGGATTAAAAGCGCTTGATGTTCTCTCAAACGCCCAATGGCATTGGCCGTTACTTCACTGTCACCGATGCGTTCGCCCGGCTGATGACGGTGGGCCGCGCCTTGCGCATCCAAATTATCTATCATGACATGACGTTCGGAATAATATGAATCGAGAATATCCCTGACTTCGAATCGATCGATAAAATTACGCCAAACATAAATATATCGGTTTGTATCACCCTTATACAAGCCGGTCAAAGTACCTTCCGCATGAAGGACCGCATACCAACGCAGGGTGGCATCTGCAGACAAACCAGGCTGACCTGCGTTCCTTTTCAATAAGCCGGTCTGCGGGTCTATATTATCTCTGGCAAATGCCAAAGTACTGCCCGCTTCGCTGGTATGGCCGGTACGGAGCAAGGCACTATAAACCAAAGCCGCAACTTCCAAAGGTTCATTCGTATTTTTTCCTGTATCCTGCCTGAACCCTCCATCTCTTTGCTGTTGACTGATTAACCATTGAGCCATGACCTTGATCATCTCATCCGCTTGCGGATCTTGGGTACCATAAAGTTCACGGTCATTGACCAGATTTAGGATGGCCGCGACTGTGGCTGCCACATTGCCTTGGGAGGAGACATTTTGCCCGTTGGAGCCTAACAATAATTCAGGCATACCAACAAAGTGTCCATAAACACTGATTTGTGTATCAAAAATCTCTTTATAAGTTTTCCATGTTTCCTGGGCAATTTGTCTTTGTCCGGAAACCATGTAAACATTATTGCTTTCAAAATTGTCCCAGCTATAAGCTTGATTGGAAAGGCCTGTTTCACCTCCGAAAGAACGGCGCACCCCATTGTACGGCCTTTGACCGAGCGTACCTCCCGGTGGCGATATATCTGTTCTCACACCACTTTCGGCAGGCATTTTCATGAATTGACGGACATTTTCAAGCTGTTTAGCGATAATTTTTAATTTAGCATCAATGCCGGCTTTGGTTAGGATCAAAATCTGATACTCCTTGGTTTGGGGATCAACGATCAGGTAAATCGGTACCTTGATACCATTGACAGACGCTTCCAAAGGGATCGTAACGTTACTGGCTTTATAGAATAAACTTTCAATAGCAGCTTCATTTAATCCTACTGCGTCGCTTGTAATCAAATGGTCCTTGGTCACATACCCTAAATTATTGGGATCTTCGAAAATCTTTTTCAACTGTAATTCCAAACGCTCGGTGATATCTAAAGCAAATAAAATTTCTTTCAAGTCAATGCCGGCGATATAGATGTTCAGGCGTATATTCCTGGGGCTGTTGACAAAGGGTAACTCAGTGGGGTCTGAAACAAAACCATTCATAACCGATTTAAGGTCAATCACAGGGGTTACATAACTGAACAATTTAGCGGCAAAACTGCCGGGCTGATTAAGTTGATTGACGGGCACAAACGGCAATGGTTTGCCCATGGCTGCTGCAATAGCTTGTGGGATCGGCACCTGGCCTGACAATGCCCAGCCGGCATTGCTTAAAAGAAAGGCCAATGCTTTATTGTTCGGCGATTGATATTCAACCAAAAAACTTCCGGCTGTGCCGGCATTCCGGGTACCGGCAATCGTTAAATGTGAATCAAGACCGCCTTCCAATGTGCCAGCGATATTTAAAATGCTGGTAACCGTATCCAGTAAATAACTCTGTTTACCCTGGTCCTGACGGACTTTCAAGTAATGGAAAAGACTAGCTGTTTCGTTTTCCGGCACCGCCTTTTGCCAAATTGCAATGGCTTCTGCTTTAAGGTCTGATCTTTCTTGAGGTGTTAAATGCTCCCAATCATGTCCTTGCTTGTAAGAAGTGTCGCTCCTTTGACGTTCACTTAAAAGCCATGGCCCAAGTTCGGTTTCGGCAATTTCCTCGCCGGTTGGAGGTCCCAGTTCGCTAATTGGAGATTTGAAAACTGCGCGATAAAGCAGATCCGCAACCGCATTCGTAGGTGTGGGTATTCCGGGCGCAGCCACACTTAAAGCAATATTCAATGGCGCCAAAGCAAATTGCAGCAAACCGCGACGTTTGGCATCCTGTAAGGCAAGTTCATTCAATTTTTCATTCTTGGTGGCCGCTGCCCTCATCATATGCAATTTAATGTCTTCAATAGTCAGAAAATTGCCTCCTAAAACAATCTCACCGCGGGTCAAAGGATCAACCTGTGAATAATTATTGCTGTCAAAAGCCATTCTATAGTCAGAACCGGTCAACAAGGCCTCTTCCGGCTCCTGCATGATGCTGAATTCCTCATACGGTGAATTGCCAAGATAATAAGGTTTCAACGGCACCCATCTGCCGTTGACATTAATGCGCAAGACCACACGGGTGTTACCGTCCGGCATGGTCTCGACACTCTCTTTAATGTCATCCTTTGTAATGTACCTGACGCTCTGCTGAATCAAGCCATATGCATCGCGGGCCACATAAGCGCCAATGATTAGACCACTGCTGGTAGAGTTTAGAACAGAAATATTCTGATTGAGCTCATTCAATACAGAAGCTGAATACTTGATGGCTTGCATAAAAGCAACTTTATCTTCAGATGAACGCACTCCTCCGGCTATCACACCATCAAATGCACCTTGGCTGTCTCTTCCGGATGAATAGGCAAAATAATGGATGCCATCATCAGTCATCTGTTCAAGTTGCTTAGGGCTTGTCACTTCTTTAAAATCTACGGTGTTAAAAAGCTTAGAGATTTCCAGAGGGCCTTGCTGGGGCGCCATTACTTGAAAAAATTTACCTTCCGTAGAGAACCGCAAAATAAAATCAGTAAACTCTTTTCTGGTGTTGAATATGCGCAGGGGTTTATATTCCTCACCGGGTTTAATGGAATATAAAACCCTGTATGGCTGCTGTTCTTTAGGACCAGACAGCAGTTTCATCAAAGCTTGATAACGTATGCTGATGCCAATTTTCCTGGCAAGAAGTTGTTTATCATGGTCTGAAATTAGAGGATTATGGATCAAGGCCATGATTTGCTTGGCCGTCTGGCTTAATTCGTTCAAGGAAGAAGTGCCCGTCGTATTAAGGGCTATGGCTTGCTTCAATAATTCCAAATCTCCACTTGTATCCATTGCCGGGGGAGGTGGAAATGTTACCGCAGACGCAAGCGGTCCAGATGTAACAGATGCAGCCGGCTGTGGTGCGGTTGGACCTGGCGCAGGGACAGCAGCGCCGCCTCCCTTACCGGCAGCTGCCTGTGTCGTAATTGCCGGCGGCTTGGGACCTCCGGGTGCACCTCCTTTTAACTGATGATCAGGCGGTCCTCCGGATACTCCTTGTACTTTCGCCGGCGGAGACTTGACCGAAAGATGTGACGAATGGATTAAGTCAGGCGCAACAGCACTTCCTACATTACGGGCAATAATCGGCTCTGGACCAACAATCGGACCTCCTGTCTCAACAAAATCTTTTAAATTAAAGGTTATTACTTGTCCTGGAAAAATTAAATCAGGATTATGATTTATTGCCGGTTCTCCATTAATTAAGACATTTCCGGACTGAATCAAGTTATAAACATTTAATTGATGACCTTTAGGAATTTTTGGAGAGGACGAAAAAATACCCGATATCGTATTACCTGGTTTAACCGTCACGTTAATAGGAGGTAAAGGCGTGACCGGGGGAGGCGACTGATCAAGTGGCGTTGAAGCAGCAACCGGGCTCACCGGTTTAGAATAATTTGTTAGATCGAGAATTACTTTTTGATCTGGAGCAATTTCATCATAATTCGGATTTTGTATTGTTTTTCCATCTTTTCCTACGATTGAAATAAGCCCTGACTTAAGCAATGTATTAAGATCTAATTTCTTGGAAGGATCTAAAGAAGCTTGAATCTTTCTAATTTCTTTCCCAAAAATACCTGATACTGTATCACCTCGTTTAACTGTCGCTTCAACCTTAAGGTCGCGGGCTGTGCTTGACATGGCAGTTAGGCCGTTCGTCTGTTGTGCTCCTGCTATTGATGGACTTGCTCCGACAAATGCCGCAGCAAGTCCTACTGTCAAAACAAACATTTTTAACGGCTTCAAGATCCGCGTCGCAAGCTGTGCTGAATCTGGTCCTGAAGTTATCCGTTCTATTTTTCCAACATCTCCCCATAGGCTTTCAAAATTAACCCCTCCGGAAAAATATTTCCTTGGAATAACTTCATTCGTGGGAGACATCTCTTCTTTTATGTAGTTATAAACTCCTTTTTTGTATGATTTTAAGTATTGCTTGTATATCTCCTGATCAACATTCTTATCTTTAACCTCAACACCATTTACTTTCTTGCGATCGACATATCCCTTACTAATTAAGCTTTGCTTTAATTTATTCTTATACCAAAGGGCCAATATTAAAGAATTGTACACTTGCCTTAAAACTGCAAAATTCTTTCCTGTATTGACCTCTTTATCAAGAAGAGGCAAAATCACCTGACGGATCAATTCATTTGATAATTGTCTGTTTTCGTCTGAATCTGTCTTTACACTATTATTTTGGGATGATTTGTTAAGCGCCAGATAGTCTTCCTCAAGCATCACCTTTAATTTACTCTCAACAATCACCGCTGTATTATCAACTGCATTCTCATAAACAACGGCTGTTTGAGGGACAATCCAAACTTTATTAAAAGTATTAATTGAAACATTAGTTGTACCAAAACGCCTATACGCCTCTTGATAAATCTTGCTCCAAAATTCCTTACCTACATCCCCTTCCGGATACATAACAGAGGCTGTTACCTGCTTTAACAAATAGTCTTGGGCTAATAGCTCTTTACCCATTTCAGTAATTCCAAATTCCCTTGGAATAATATGGTTGCGTTCATAGGGAGAAAGATTGACCCACATGTCTTTTTCAGGAACAGTTAAAGACGCCAAGAAATATCTAACCAGCTTGCTTGCTTCTTCTTTAAGGAAAACCTGTTTAGCAAAATAACTTTCGCCATTGTCATCTTGGTGGTCATTGTCTCCTTGGGACATTATGAATTCAAATTTGAAAGGGTTATTCTTAAAAACTTTAAGACCACGAATCAAAGGTGGAGAAAATGATGGAGTTAATGAAACAAATTTACCTGGGGCAGGCAGGAAAGGCACATAAGCCTGTACGGGTTGGGATATTATCGTATTAACAAAAAATGTAATAATTACCAACCATAGTACAGGCTTACTATGTGTTATTAATTTTGTCATTAGCCGAAACCTGTTTGAAATGACACTACTTCTTGGATGATTATTTCTTTATTTAATATAAGTATAGCATCTAAATTAAGACTTTGGGGGCAACTGGAGGCTTTTGGGGAAAGCGCTTTCTTTGGGATTTATCGTCGATGATTTAAAATTGACTATAAACTAAAATAAAATTTTTTAAAAATTAAACTCCGGAAGGGTTAAAGGCAAGTAAGTTTAACATTATCCATTCTTTGAAGCAACCGATGATTACTTTAAGTGTCCCGCCAAATTAGAAATGTCCGCTTTCTACCAAATTAGAAATGTCCGCTTTTTTGCCTAACAACAGAATCCCTGCGCCACCAATG
>Ga0105164_10000456_pt1 | contig 29239 bp, 29 predicted proteins | sample VDWuncwatermetaG_FD_89674 | JGI IMG/M metagenome (GOLD analysis project Ga0105164, IMG submission 89674) | Wastewater microbial communities from Netherlands to study Microbial Dark Matter (Phase II) - VDW unchlorinated drinking water | ecosystem: Environmental > Aquatic > Freshwater > Drinking...
ATCATAATCACTATAATGTTTATTTAAGAATTCTAAAGACCCTCTAACCGCTACTGCCTCAACAACCTTTTTTTTAATCAAATCTGAGTATTTTTTTGCCAATAATTGAATAGAATCATCAGATATCGGCTCGTTTCGAATTTGTTCAAAGAATAACCTTATTTTTTCATATCTGGATACTCCACCATTGATCTTGGCATATTGAACCAGACGGTTTACCTGATCCGGTGGATAATCTTTGAATAGCAATTCAAATCCTTCAAACCTGATTGAATTTGTTTCAGCCAACACCCCGTCAAAATCAAAGATTATATGTTTATACCTATTCTGCATAAATATCAATTATTATATCTTCAAGCTTTCTTTTAGGGACATAGTGAACCCCACTATTGTCGCGCCAATATCTTATACTTCCATCTGCCGGAATATCTTCAATAACTACCTCTTCTCTTGGTCTTCCCAGAGCGATTACAAGAAGAAGTTCATATCTTGCAGAAATGCTGAGTAATTCTCTTAAATGTTCTTTTTTGATTGCACCAACTATACAACCGCCATAACCCTTTTCTCTGGCTCTTAATAATATATTTTGAGCAGCAATTCCATGGTCACAACCAAAACTCTTGATTATCTCTTTATCACCCAAAATAATAATATAGGCTGAAGGTCTTTCGCCAACTGATGGAGTGGCATCTTTTAAATAACCTGGCCACGTTAAACAGGAAAAAATCTTATCGTTTTTCCTGAATTGTTAGATAATATGTACTTAAGGGGCTGCAAATTGCTTGATGATGCCGATAGCCTTGCAAGATCGGCAAGCCATTTTAAACTATCCAGATTTATAGTTTCTTCTTGATAAAACCGTCTGGCACTACGATTTTTCTTTATTAACTCCTCAATCACTATCGTCTCCTTTTGAAAGTTTCCATCCACTTAGATAAAGTTCACATGCCTGTCGGGATACTTCAGCTTCCAAAGGTAGCGATTTACCTCATCCATCCTACAATTAACCCTACACTGTTCTGTGTCAAGTTCCTTTTCCACCCAATTTAGAGACCTTTCCCTTTCCTCTCCTTCCCATATTTCTTTAAAGGAATTTTTATAGATATTACCATAATAGAATCTCTTATCACCGAGATATACACTACACCCCCAAACATTTCCACCAGAGTCTATATATGACCAAAAAGGAAGGGATAAACATCGGTTATAGTTTTTTATATTTTCGTCCCATCTTTTCATGGTATTTGATCTGAATATAACGCTAAACTCCTTCGTATTAATCTTCGATAATTCATCGGAAAGGTGCATGCATTCGTTGTACTTTATATCTTTGTATCTATCGGTTTTGCTTAACGGATGCTGCGAATAGGGCTTCACTACTAGATAATCCATACCAATATCCCTCGCAATCTCGGCCAAAAACACAACTTCATGTTTGTTTTCAGGTAACAGTAATATCTGCATACCGAAAGTACATTTATATCCATTATTCCTCTTGATTTGGAGAGCATATTTGAGATTTTTAATTACCATATCAAAATCAGATGGCTTTGTTCTATGGATTTTTCCATAAGTTTCCCGTGTGGCAGCGCCAATACTCACCTTTATCCATTCAAGGTCAGCTATGATTTTTTCTGAGAGAGATTCTTTTAATAACACGGCATTTGTAGTTAGCGCAACATCTATCCATGACTTTTTTGTGTGATGGATTATTTCAGCAATCTGTCCATGTAGTAATGGCTCTCCCTCACCACCGTACATTATACTCTTTAACCCTAAATGCCCCATTTCTGAGAGTCTTTCTACAAGTACATCTGGACTAAGTTGTCTTTTCTGATATCCCATAAAATCAAGTGCACAAAACGTACACCGGTGATTACACGCCCCTGAAGGACTCATTTCCATGTATATAGGATAAATTAACTTCCCATTCAGCCAGTCATTTACCCTTGGCACATGGTATAATAACTTGTGACTATCTATTCTATATTTATCCATTTCTCACACTCACGATGATACTAATAATATAATAACATATAGAATGATGAATTACTTGAACATCTCCGTACGATCTTGAAGATACATAAAAATTAAATTCTCCTGAAGATAAAAGTGAATTTATTTTCGTCAAAATCTGAAAGTGTATTACTCCACATCCTTTTTATATTGCTACTTGAACACCGGGTAGGATATTTTCGGACTTTCCGGAATTGCTTATGGCTACAAGAATATCATTATGATTGCAAAAATTCCCGCGCTTCTAATTTTTCTCTTTATTTTAGAACAGTACGTATAAATTCTAAAAGCTCATACTTTTCTACCGGCTTCTTATTTCCGATAATCTGCACTGCCAGAGCGCCTACAGCATTTCCTATAAAGGAAACCATATCCAATGGTAATTCCTGCGCAAGGCACGGTGAAGTAAAGGCAAAAAAAGCATCACCAGCCCCTACAGTATCAACTACTTTTGTAGAAAATACCGGTGTTCTGTTTATCTCATTTTTGCCATTTATACCTATGGATCCTCTTCTACCCAACGTTACAATTAAGTAGTCGGCATTTAACTCCTTTTTCATTTCTTTGGTTATATCCTCAATATTTGCATATCGTTCTTGCGCAGCCAATCTAATCTCAGGCTCATCCAAGCAAACAAAGTAAGGATTATTATATTTAGTAATCATATTATATCCCGCATTAGCAGCATTTGTCTGTGTATTAACTGCATATTTTTTTGAAAGTTCCTCAATTACTTTTTTAATTTTACCAGTAATAAAACCATGTCCGAAATCTGATACAAGCACAAGATCGTAATCGGCTATTTCGGACTTTAAATAATTAATGACGCGTGATTCGCAATTGTCATTAATATAACTATCATTTAAATAATTTACTTCAAAAATCTTTTGATTCAAATATTGATCAATATACCGTTTCTTTACTATGGTGGGACCCTCATCCCTATAAAAGAATTTGGTATTAATATTTTGCTTAAGATTCCTTAAAATGAAGTCTTCTCTTGAGTCGTTATCTCCTAGCAATGTTACCAGTTGTACTCTACTACATAAACCTGCAATATGGTTTGCTATAGCAAAAGCCCCTCCAGCAAAAATCTCATGAGCTATATGCTTACTCACAACGAGATGAGACTTTGCAGATTTACCCATTGGTGTGCAATAATGATACTCATCAATTATGCCATCACCAACAAGCAAAACTTTCAAATCTCTTAGCTTATTTAAATTTTCTACAATATCACTAAAACTGTATTTTTTAGAGAAATCTTTGAGATAATTTTTCGTTTCCTCAGGATAAATATCTAAAAAATTATTTATTATTTGAGAGGAACTGAAGGCGAACCCATCAGTCTCATAAATCTTGCTCTTCCCGAAATAAAGCTCCTTTTCGTCCTCAAATATCTTTTTGTGAATTTTTTCATCGCGTTCTCTTTGTGACTGACCTTTTGTGAATATATCCGGTTTTATTCTTTTCACGCATTCGAATGGAATCTCATCATCCACAAGGCAGACATAATCCACATATTCCAATGAAGCGACATTTTCAATCCTCAATTTTTCAGAGAAAATTGGTCTTCTTGGTCCTCTACGAACATCCTTATCCTTAATAACAGTAACTACCAGCACATTCCCCTGTTTCTTTGCCAAATTGAGATGATTATTATACCAGGATGAATGATATCAAATACCCCATGACTTTGAACAACAACTTTTCCTTGCGACTTAAGATTTTCAACTAAATTAATAAGACAATCAAAAGACAACACTTTCTTCTTAATCAATTGTTCCATTGCCATAATCTCAGAATGATGTTGAATTAGAGCTCTTTAAAAAAATACTTATTTAATAATTGAGTTGAAGAGAATACTACTTCATATGTAAATCTCATCTCTGCTCCAATTTCTTGTAATACTTTATATTCCTTTTGAATTTTCCCAGTCTTGTCATCCAAATTCTCAAATTCCTGCCCTTTAACGTATATATCAGGTCTTAATAATCTTAAAGTCCCCTCTGCAGTCGGCCAATTGTTGATTGCAACATAATCCACACATTCTAAAGCAGCTATGGATTCAGACCTTAAGTATTGATTAAACACTGGTCTGTTAGGACCTTTACCAACATAAACATCTGGCGTAACTGTAACAATAAGGATGTCTCCCATTTTTTTAGCCGCTTGAAAGTACTTAATATGCCCGGGATGCATGAGATCAAAACACCCATGACACAGAACTATCTTCTTTCCCTCACATTTCAGATTCTGAAGCTTTTTTGATAACTCTTCGATCGTAAGAATTTTCATATAAATAGCTTACATACTGCTCTCCGTTAAGGAATGGAGACAAGGTCATACCACCCGCATAGTGGATGGTTTAGCTTGAGAATTAAACTATTATAACCGAACTTACCAGAAAAACACCTCCTAGCAAGAGCTTTGGGATTCTTGTTTTTTATAAAAATATTGATTATAACCATAAAACACGACATAATCAAATCTTATTTTTCTTGTTTGTTAACTCTTTCTCACTTTCTAATATTTTATATCTTGGACTTCGGGATTAACAGTCTTTTCTTCCCCAATTTTATTTAACTTCCAAGTTCCTACTTTTTTTCTCTTCATCATTAATTGCCTGCCACAATGCAGGAATAGTGTCTGTATGTTTACCCTTTATATAAAAACTCTTCCCGCCATCCGACACTGTTCTTACAAGCATAGTTTTCCATGGTCTAAAATAATAGGCAGGGCTATCTTTGTGCGGCTCTTTATTGTAGTCATCAGGAAGATCATAAAGATCGCAGACCAAAGTAGTAAAACGTTTAATAGTCTTTCCATGTTGATGAGCAACGTTTCTCGCCATACTCAAAGCTTTTAAGAAAACCTCAGGAGCCATTACAGCACTCCCGAAATTCATCACTACCCCACCTTCGACACTTTGAACCACGGATACAAATCTTAGAAAATCATTACAAGAAAGAGCACCGGTTGCTGCACCATCGCAATTCGGATGCTCGTGAATTATATCGTAGCCTATTCCTACATGGATGGTAATTGGAATTTGCAACTCATATCCATTAGCTAAGAGACTAATATCTTTGTGGGGAAAATTTCCTTGAGCAATAGCGCGGCCAACGGATTCACCCATCCCAATGATATAGTCTTTCTTGTAAGCCTCATTAATAATATCATTTAAAATACCTGTTTCTTTCCACAAACCAAATTGCCCTTCTCCAATATATTTAGCAACACTCTCTGTTGTTGCCCCGATAAGTGCAAACTCAAAATCGTGGATCATGCCACTGCCATTCATAGCCAAACATGATATATATCCTCTCCTCATCAAATCTATTAAATAGTTTTGAACACCAGCTCGAATAACATGACCGCCCATCATTAAGATTCTTGCAGAACCCCTTTTTTTTGCATGAACCAAACATTTAGCAACTGTATAAATTTTCTTACTTACATCTAAAATTCTCCTTGTATCCAATTGACTTACAACTGAAAAATTCAACTCATGCTTTCTCTCCGACAGAGGTTTGACATTAAGATTAGCACGATTAAACAGAGGTAACAGCATAAATAAGTAAAATACTATCGCCTAAAAGCGAGAGGTTTTCTCCCCTTCCCCGAATGAGACAATAAAGCTCAATAGAAATATCTTCATGTACCCTCCGACTCAAAAAACTCGCTGTTGTATAAAATCAGATGAACTCACTATCCTCATCAAAAAGCATCACCGGCATAAAACGAAATTTATCAAATTCAACTTTCATGATGTTTGTGAATTTCAATCATTGGGATTCTTTGGTCACACTTCGACTCTGATCGGTGTAACGTTATTCCGAATCGGAGCCGAGGAGTCTAATTCGATGTATAGGAATTTCAATCTTTTATGATTCCCCTCTAAAAAGAAGGGATAAAAGGGTGCGTAAGTCTGCCGCAACACACCCCCAGCCCCTCTTTCTAGAGGGGAGCTTAAAAGTCGCTGCCGAAGGCAGCCTAATTTAAAAGATACCATTCATAGGTTCTTTTTATCCCTTCTTCCATGTTTGTTTTTGGTTTCCATCCCAAAGATTTTATTTTTGAAATATCCAGAAGCTTTCTCGGTGTTCCATCAGGTTTTGATAAATCGTGTTTTATCTCACCGTCGTATTTCACAATTTCTTTTATAAGCTTTGCCAGTTCTTTTATTTTTATATCTTCTCCTGTTCCTATGTTGGCGAATTCGCCAATCTCTTTAGCATTGTAACGCTCCACCAAGAAGATACAGGCGTCCACAAGGTCATTTACATAAAGAAACTCTCTATAAGGTTCTCCGCTTCCCCAAAGCAGTAAATATTCAGAGGTAATGCCAAGTTTCTCGAGAATAAGGTCGGGGTTGAGATTAAGGTTGAGGCTAAAACCCACAGGAAACTTATTGAGGTCTTTTTTAATTTCGTCATAGTTCTTCTGCCTTAAAAGTTTTGCAAGGTGAAATTTCCTTATGAGGGCTGGTAATACATGACATGTCTCAAGGTCGAAGTTGTCATTTGGCCCATAAAGATTTGTTGGCATGACAGAGAGGGAGTTGGCTCCATATTGCTCATTGTAATATCTACACAACTTTATAACCGCAATCTTTGCTATGGCGTAAGGTTCGTTGGTAGGTTCAAGGACTCCCGTGAGTAAATATTCCTCCTTTATAGGTTGAGGCGCAAACTTCGGATATATACATGAAGAACCAAGGTTTAGGAGTTTTTTTGCCCCATAGCGGTATGCAGAATGTATTACATTGGTTGCCATTATAATATTGTCATAAATAAACTCGGCTTTATAGGTATTGTTAGCCAGAATTCCACCTACTTTGCCAGCTGCGAAGAAGACATATTCAGGGCGCTCTCTTTCAAAAAAAGTCTCAACGTCTAATTGCCTCCGCAGGTCGAGTTCTGCGCTTGCTCGTGTGATGATATTTGTGTACCCTTTAGACTGCAGCATGCGGACTATTGCTGAGCCGACAAGCCCTCTGTGCCCTGCTACATAAATGCGGGAGGTTTTATCCATAAACCCTCCAGCTTGAGGTTGGAGGTTGGAGGTTGGAGGCAAAGAATTTATCTCTCATATTCTCTGGTCTTCCCTGTCAACGAATTTCTCAATCCATTCAATTTTCTGTCAATAGTCTCACACCGAGTTCGCAAATCACTATAAACCGTATTATTAAACAATCCCTTCCTTCTAAATATTTCTAAAAGTGTTACAGTCTCGTAAAGAGAACCTTCAGATATATGGAGAAACTGAACAAATTCCTTTTTATACTGCCGTCCTTTCCCCTCAGCTATATTCAATGCCACACTGGTTACAGCAGATTCCATTTGGGAGATTAATCGTAAATGCTTGTTTGTTGGAATAACTTCAAGATTATCCAGCACCTTCTCTGCTAAATCTACTGCCATTTGTCAGACGTCTAACTTTTCAAAAGGAAATATATATTTTTCTTCTTTCATCTTTTGCCTCTATCTTCCATCCTCTATCCTCCAACCGTCTGCTTATTCTTTGTCCAGTCTATCCCTTTTTTTAGCAAGATATTTTTCCCCTCTCCCCTGGGATTTAGGTTTAATAGTTCCATATCTGCATCAACCATTATTTTCACAAGTTCTTTGAATGTGATTTTAGGTTCCCAGCCGAGGTTTTTCTTTGCTTTTGATGCATCGGCAAGGAGAAAATTGACTTCCGTTGGGCGGAAATAGTGTGGGTCAATCTCAATCAAAACATCTCCGGTATTTAAGGTTGAAGCTGTGGTTAAGGAACGGACAATGCCTTTTTCCTCCGCCCCCTTCCCCTTCCATTCTATTTCAATGCCGGCATAATTAAAGGCATGCTCCACAAATTCCCTTACAGAATGGCTCTCACCGGTACCAATTACATAGTCATCTGGCTCGCCTTGCTGAAGTATCAGCCATTGGCATACCACATATTCCGGCGCAAAACCCCAGTCTCTCTTTGCTTCAAGGTTGCCAATATAGAGTCTCTTTTGTTTCCCTGTTAAAATATTAGCAACAGCGCGGGTTATCTTTCTTGTAACAAAGGTTTCTCCCCTGCGCGGACTTTCATGATTAAACAGAACCCCGTTGCAGGCAAACAAATCGTATCCTTCTCTGTAATTTACCGTCATCCAGTAGGCATAGACCTTTGCCGCCGCATAGGGACTTCTTGGATAAAATGGTGATTTCTCATTCTGGGGTGGCGGCGTAGCGCCAAACATTTCCGATGAAGACGCCTGATAGAATTTGGTCTTTATCCCGCTTTGCTTGATTGCATCGAGGAATCTTGTTGTCCCAAGAGCTGTTATATCGCCGGTATATTCAGGCATATCAAAGCTTACACGCACATGGCTCTGGGCGCCCAAATGGTAAATCTCCTGGGGCTGTATGTTATAAATAAGATTGGTAATTTGACCCGAGTCTGAGAGGTCACCATAGTGAAGAAATAGTTTTGTTCTTGGCATATGAGGATCAGTATAAATGTGGTCTATCCTGCCTGTATTAAATGTACTTGCCCTACGAATAAGACCATGCACCTCGTAGTCTTTTGATAAAAGCAGTTCAGCTAGATACGAACCATCCTGGCCTGTAATACCTGTAATTAGCGCTCGTTTCATAATCCTTCTTTATGCTCAATCGCAAGCCGCAACTAAAACTTAACTTTGAATTTCTAATCGTGAGAAGCAGATTCAATATTCTATTTAAATCCTACTATACACATCATCCATTCTTACAATATCGTCTTCCCCTAAATATTCTCCATTCTGAACCTCGATTATTTCCAGCGGAACTTTTCCAGGATTTTCAAGTCTGTGTATAGTTGACTTTGGAATATAGGTACTTTCGTTTTCGTGGACTACCTTCTCTTCATTTCCTATTGTCACTTTTGCAGTTCCACTAACAACTACCCAGTGTTCAGATCTGTGATAATGCATCTGCAGACTTAACCTCGCATTGGGATGTACAATTATACGCTTTATTTTATATCTCGGGCCCTTATCGAGAATAGTATAATTTCCCCAAGGTCTATAAACGGTAACATGTTCATTTACTTCGGTCCTGCCGTTTTCTTTTAACTTGTTTACGATATCTTTTACTTTCTGAGTTTCACCCCTTTTTGCAATTAATATCGCATCGTCTGTCTCAACTATTAAAAAATCCTCTAATCCTATCGTTGAAATTTGTCTCTTATTGCCAATTATCAACGTCCGTTTTGTATCTACAGTTAATATATCACCCCTTTTCACATTTCCATTTTCGTCCTTATCTAAAACATCGTATAATGAATCCCAAGAGCCTATATCATTCCAGTAGATATCGAGAGGAAATGTCACCACTCTATCTGATTTTTCTATAACTGCATAATCTATGGATATGTCAGGCATCTGCTTGTAGTCTCGTAACAACTCGTCAAAACTCTTGTCAAGCATTTTAATTATCATTGGATTATGTCTTTTAAACTCTTTTAGCATAGTACCAATGCTAAAAGCAAACATCCCTGAATTCCAATAATAATTACCTTCATTTACATATCGTATTGCAGTTTCTATATCGGGTTTTTCCTCAAATTTTTCTACCTTAAAGAAATCACAATTCCCAGTTTCTGATTTCTGACTCCTAACTCTTATATACCCATAACCAGTTTCCGGTCGCACAGGCTTTATTCCAAATGTGACAATGTGTCCTGCCCTGGCAATGCTTTCTGATTGACTAACACATTGAGCAAATCGATCAACGGGCCTGATAATATGGTCTGAAGGAGAAACAAATATAACTTCATCTTCTTTACATCCAAGTTTCTCAATACAGTACTTAACCCCCAGCGCTATGGCAGGAGCGGTATTCCTGCACGCAGGTTCAAGGATTACATTTTCTATCCACGCAAGGTCTGAATTGACATAGTATTTGTACTCATCGTTTGTCATAACGACGATATCTTCTTTAGAAACGACATTTAATAATCTATCTGCTGTAGATTGAAGAAGCGACCTGTCTCCATTCAGCTTAAGAAATTGTTTTGGATAATTTTTTCTTGATAATGGCCAGAGCCTTGTCCCACTGCCACCGGCAAGGATAAGTGCTTTCATGATTTATGCCTCATCAAAAAATGTGTAATTTGGATTGGCAATATTTTAAACAACAATTAACACAAATTGCTAAAATCCGGATTTTACAAAATATATCATTATTTATCAAGGAAATAGCACATATCCATAAACAATTACAATATTTATTGTTAGGTTTTCCCCTCTTCCTCCAATTTAATATCGTAAGCGTCAAGAATCGTACCCTTTGCCTTCTCTAAGTTCCCTAAAGATATTTCATAATCGATAATTGCCTTCGCCTCATTACCTTCTGCTGTAGCTAAGTCTTCCTGCGCACGCAGGATTTCCAGACTCGTCGACCTCCCTACGCTATACTTTTTTTCCTCCATCTCTAACCTTTTTTGAGCCAATTCTCTAGCTTTTTTTGTGGCTTTAACCCTTTCAATATTTGTCATCACCTGCCGGACAGATTCCCGCACCTCTACTACAATATCGAGTTCTTTTTTTTTAACATTTATATTAGCCTGCCGTTCTTCAAGTTTAGATTTATTGTATTCACTTCTTGCCGACCGATTCCCTATAGGAATTCCCAGAGTAAGTGCAAAAAACTCCCCCTGAAAATTCCCTGAAAATGTAGAGTCGTTGGCATCCACTAAATTTCCTGCAAGCCCCGTATAACGCGTACCACCCGTAAAATCCAATTGGGGATACAATTCGTTCTTTCTCCTTCTGATCTGAATACCCGCATTTTCAGCCTTTAACTGTAATTCGTGTAATTCAGGACGTTTTCCCATAGCTATCTTGAGAGTGTCCTTTAATTCAACCTTTTTTGGTTCAAAAACAATTTTGTCGGTTGGGATAATGCTCACATCGGAGAAAATTTCATCGTCCGCAAAGTTCATGATCTTTTTGAGCTCGTCTTCTTTATCCTTGATCGCATTTTCCGCAGTGAGTACTGCCTCGACCCTTGACGCAACACCAGCTTCTGCAACTATAATTTCAATAGGCGCAAGGGTGCCTGTATCCACTTGTATCTTATTCTTCTTCAATAAGTCTTCCGCGCGTTCCAAAGACTTTTTTGCCACTTTCAAATCCTCTTTTGCCTTTACAAGATTCCAATATGCCGCCTGGACTGAATTGGAAACCTCTATTGCGGTACTTTTGAATTGTGCTAAAGAAATCTTCTTATTGTTTCTAGCAATATAGATAAGGCTTCTATTATAAAACCAGCCCGCCCCTTTCAACAAAGGCTGCGTAATCTTTGCCTCTAAAAAATTCGTATAGGATGGGTTTAGGAACCGATAGGAATTGGGATTTATAAAGTCTCTGAATATAGTGTACTCCAAAGATAAGGTTGCACCTGTGGGAATCAGCGATTTCAGCACCGCATCAGCAGTCCTCCCTTGGTCAAGAAAATTCACCCCAACCAAAGCCGTTAGCTGGCTATTAATGGGTGTTTTATTATTTTGAATATTACCTGTTAAATTAAATGTAGGATCAAATTTTGATTTCTCCTTGGTAATATCATAATCTCCTATCATCGGATTTAGCTTCGAAATCTCTATATCAAAATTATTTCGCAAGGCATAAATAATACTGTCCTTTAAGCTCAGGCTAAGAAATTTCAGACTGGAGTTCATTTCTACCTTTGTCGGAGATGTTGTGGCTGGTATCTGTGACTGATAAATATTCTCACTACCAAAAGAGATACTTCCATAACATAAAACAACACATACGGTAATGGAGAAATAAGCAATATCAATCAAAGATTTTTTACTATATTTTATTATCATCCTGACGCGTGCGCCTCTTTGGTGAGTAGATTTTGTACCTTGATTAATGCCCTTTGATCAATGCCATGGCTTCGGCACGAGTAGCGGGATTGTCACGAAAGATACCGCGTACTACGGAGGTCTGAACCCTTGTTCCTGGTTTTTTAATACCCCTCATCGTCATACAGAGATGTTCGGCTTCAATAATCGCAAGTACCCCCTTGGGACGTAACGCCTTCATGATGGATTCCGCAATATCCGTGGTGAGTCTTTCCTGGACTTGTAGGCGTTTTGCCTCTATTTCAACAACCCTTGCAAGCTTACTAATTCCCGTAACACGATTTCCCTGAGGAATATAAGCCACATGCGCTACCCCGCTAAAAGGCAAAAGGTGATGCTCACACATTGAATAAAAGGGAATATCCTTTAAGAGTACAATCTCATCGTATTTTTCAGATTTTAATACTTTGATTTCTGCATGAGAATCCTGCCCAATGCCTGAAAATATCTCTTCACACATATCAGCAACCCGCTGCGGCGTTTCCAAAAGGCCTTCACGATTAGGGTCGTCACCTATCCCTTCTATAAACAGGCGGATGGAGTCCACTATCTTTTTTTTATCTATCAAAATAAAACTCCTCAATTAAAAATGAACTTACAACCACCCCTCTTTCCCCTCCTTCGCAAGGAGGGGATGAAGGGGAGGTCTTCCATAGACTATTTACCATAGTGGTTATGGACACGAAAACCGCTTAAATAAAATGAAAATTCCTATACGATTGAGTTTTAGCCAGGGTTGTTTAGTGCTACGTTAAGTTAATAGACCATAATTTTTTAGTACCGTAGTTAATTGACTTTTGTGTTCTTTTGTCATCTCGCAAAGCGGTAAACGCATCTCCCCGTTTATTTTTCCCATCAGCTTCATGGCAGTTTTTACAGGAATAGGGTTAGTTTCGATAAACATACTCTTTGACAGTGGAAATAGTTTATGATGATACTTCCTCGCCTCATCAAAATTACCATCCAAACAAGATCGAGTTAACGCGGCTGTATCCGCAGGAACAATATTAGCTACTACAGATATCACCCCTTTACCACCCACCGACATAATAGGTAAGGTAAGTGAGTCATCCCCCGACAGAACAGTAATTTTGCATAATTGTAATATCTGTGTTGTCTGATCAATATTTCCGCTGGCCTCTTTTATCCCAACAATATTTTTAATCTTAGAAAGTTTTGCTACCGTCTCTGGCGTAATGGATATGCCTGTCCTGGAAGGGACGTTGTATATTACAATTGGAATATCTACCTCTTCTGCAATTAATTTATAATGCCGATAGAGACCCTCCGGGGTTGGTTTATTATAATAAGGGGTAATGAGTAATGCGCCATCAGCCCTTACTTTTTTGGCATGCTTTGTCAAACGTAAGGCTTCCATGGTGTTATTTGAACCTGCTCCAGCAAGGACTTGTATTCTTCCTGCAACCATACTGACAACCTCGCCAACTATTCGTTCATGTTCGTCAAAGGAAAGGGTTGCAGACTCACCAGTTGTACCACAGGGAACGATTCCATTCGTCCCGCTTTTAATGTGAAATTCAATAAGTTCCTTAAGTTTTTTATAGTCAACCTGACTATTTTTAAATGGTGTTACTAATGCAACAAGAGAACCCTCAAACATTTTATTCTCCTTTTTCCCTCAATTATGAATATGTTAAATAAATTCTTCGTACAAAAACCGGCGAATAAAGGATGTCGGAATATTAACTAAACCATTATGCAAAATGGAATGAAGAATATCGACCTTAGATTTTCTGAAACTACCCCTCATCTAATTTCTACTGCATGTTCTGTCGCTTTTGCAAGTAGTGCTTAAAAATCAACTCCTTCATTTCAGAAACAGCCTTCTGGATTCCCACAAAAACTGCTCGTGATATAATGCTATGCCCGATATGCAATTCTTCAACATCTATGGACTCTACGAGAAATCCAACATTATGATACGTTAACCCATGCCCCGCATTTACCCGTAAACCTAATTTCAAAGCCGTCTTCATCCCTGCTTGAAGTTTTTCTATCATTCTATGCATGGAGGCATCGTCCGTTGCATTTGCATAATTCCCCGTATGAAGCTCAATGTACTGTGCGCCCACGTCTCTTGATGCAGATATCTGATGTTCTTCCGGATCAATAAAAAGACTAACCACTATGTTGGCGTCTGTAAATCTCTTGATAACATCTGTAAGTATCTTTTTTTGAGAAACAACATCTAACCCACCCTCCGTCGTAACTTCGTGCCTTTTTTCTGGTACAAGGGTAACCTGCTCCGGTTTTATTTCAAGTGCAATATCTACGATCTCTTGCGCAATGGACATCTCCAAATTCAGCTTGGTAAATACCATTTCCTTTAACAATCTTACATCGCGATCTTGTATATGTCTCCTATCTTCCCGCAAATGGACGGTGATGATATCCGCACCTCCAAGAGTCGCAAGCGAGGCTGCTGTTACAGGATCGGGTTCAAATGTCTTTCTGGCCTGTCGTATAGTAGCAACATGATCTATATTTACACCTAACTTTATCATCTTGTCTCTAATGAACGCGCAGCTTCACGAATATCTAAGCGCACCTCCGGCAATTTATTGGCAAGTTCAATATTCTTGGGCAAAACACATCCTATTGGTTGCTTGTACGGACCGGGCGGTTTCAATGAAGTAACATCGATATACAATACGATATTCTCGGCATCAAGCTTATCCAATAAAGGCTTCGGACCTTTCACTCTTACATTGGCATATTCATCCTGTAGTTTAATCCCGTAGAGATACTCTGCAGGTCTCATCACTTTAATCTTTATCTTCTCAAAATATTTAGTGTCTTGCTGTTCTACTATCTGTAACCATACCCGTACATCCTCTTTACAAACAACCGGCACAGAAATATTTTTATCGCCCCTCTTAACCATTACTTTTTGGTTAATCGCGATCCTCCACGGAAACGTACGGTTCTGTTCTGTGGTAATACCACTGATATCAACGGGAACGGTATTGATAAAGGAAATTTCTTTTAATGTGTTCAGAGGTCCTTTTACCTCTACTTCCGACGGGAAAACGAATTCATTTGCAATAGCATATCCGATAGCCGGTTCACCTTTTTTCTGTAGATTAATCTTTAACCTTTTCTGCTGTAATTTACCAAGGAATACATCAACTTTATCAGGACGAACAGACACTAATTTGACAGCGCTCGGTAGATTTAATTGTTCTATCGTTATAGGAATGGTTTGCTTCATCTGATCCTCGATTCCAGTTGGAGATTCTTGCAGAGCATACCTTGCCTGAATTTTCCCGTCTCTTATCATAGCTTCGACATCATCAATAATGTTTTGCGGGCCGCGTAGATGCACAGTAATTTCTTCCACACTCTGTTCAAGTACGCTAATACCTTCAGGAGCAGAAATAATTAATTTAACTACTTCCGTGAGATCCCTCGTATGCCGATTAATCGCATATAACCAGAGAGCAACTGCCATAACCAACGCCATTAATTTTGTAAGACCGTTGCCAACGATTATTTTTTTTATCAAGCCTGAATACTCCTTGCGGCGCCAAATCTTTCGGTTGACAGCTCATTGAGGATGTTCTTTAATCCCTTTTCGTCCAGGTCGCGGTTCAACACTCCCTTGTATCCCGTTGAAATTGTTCCAGTCTCTTCTGATACAATTATGACAATAGCATCGGTTTCTTCTGTAAGTCCAATCCCCGCCCTATGGCGTGTACCAAGGCTCTTCGACAGTTCCATATTTTCTGTAAGTGGAAGCAAACAACCTGCAGCGCTCATCTTCTGTTCCTGAATAATAACAGCCCCGTCATGTAAAGGAGAATTTGCCCAAAATATGGTACATATCAACTCGCTTGATACCTCTGCATTTAATCTAGTTCCGGTTTCAATAAAAGTATCCAGACCAACTTCTCTCTCAATAGCAATTAATGCACCCACCTTGTTTCTGGATAAAACTCCAACAGCCTTAATAACTTCATCCGTCACTTGACTTTCTGACTTCAGAAACACCTTGAATACAGGATTTTGACCAAGTTTTAACAATGCGCGTCGAAATTCAGGTTGGAAAAGAATAATAACTGGAATGATAAACACAGGCACAAACTCTGTTATCAACCAATCTATTGTGAAGAGTTGTAATTTTCTCACAAAAAATAGCACACCAACAGAAATCAATACGATAATAAACGCTAAACCTCTTAAAATGCTGGTTCCACGAGTCCCCTGCATGATCCTCAACACGACATACACTACCATATAAATAAGAAATATCTCTCCCAGAGATCTGCCGATCATCCAAATACTTACATTTCTAAATAATTCAGATATTTTCTCAATCATTAGTTATTCCTTATCGCATCACACATTGTTACAATTTGGACGGCTTCATGTACATCGTGAACTCGCACAATATGCGCGCCATTCATGGAGGCAACGGCCAGCGTTGCAAGAGTCCCCACTAAACGCTCCCGCGCAGGAAGTTTCAGAATAGCGCCAATAAATTTTTTCCGCGATGTGCCAATCAGGATAGGAAACCCTAAACTTTTAAACTCTTTTAACCTTTTCAGAATCTCAAGATTATGTTGGAGGGTCTTGCCGAAACCAATGCCTGGATCCAAAATAATCTTACTTTCATCTATGCCCGCCTTGATTCCAATAGAAATAGACTTTCTTAGATATGATATTATTTCCGACAATAAATTATTGCGTACTGTATATCTTTGCATTGTTCTTGGTATGCCTTTTTTGTGCATAATTACAACAGGCACTTTTGCCTCTGAAGCAACCCTTGCCATCTTTTTATCCATTTGCAACCCGCCAATGTCATTTATGATTGATACCCCGGCATTAATCGCTTTTTCTGCAACTTTTGCTTTATAGGTATCAATGGAAATAGGCTTCCGTATTTGTTTCGATAATATCTTTATTATAGGAATTACCCTTTTAATCTCTTCTGCTTCAGATAAGGGATATGCGCCAGGTCTTGTAGATTCACCACCAATATCAATAATATCAGCTCCTTCTTCCACCATTTTATGTGCATGAGCAATGGCACTTTCCACAGTATTAAATCGCTTACCGTCATAAAACGAATCTGGAGCAACATTCAGGATTCCCATGATGCGTGTTTTACCGCCAAGATGCAATTTACCATATGGATAGGTTACGTCAAAATACTCTTTTTTAAAATTACAAATAGTATCTTCGGCACTATCCAAAATTAATTTATTAAACTGATAGGTATCATCGCAAGCAGCGATCCGTTCAATCTGCCCTCGGGTGGTGTATAATAATTTACTTGAATAGTCAAAAAAGGGAAGGGAGTTTTTGTAATATAATAACGAAGCGTTTTTTTTTACTAATTTGCAGGCTTGAGAAGATAGTTTATCAAATTTTAACACATAAAATTCGCTTTGTGATAATAGCTGTTTTTTATTTTTAATATCACTTTTATTTTTTATCTCACATTTTACTCCCTCTAAATAACTATACCCAACCACTCTCGGATTGTTTACAACAATCTCATCTCGCATTATTACCATTCCTCTTCCATCACATCTACGATCCTTTGAGCAAGTTTTACAAACGCTGTTTTACTAGAAGAACCAAGCGTTTCGTTTCTACGAACGATAAATTCAGCCGGCATTTTAATATTTTTTCGTTCGATAATGGTCCTTCCAGTTCTTTTGTCTATCCATCGAACTTCTGCACTAATTGTAATTCGACTTTCGACAATGTTATCTCTCGTATCCCCAATTAACATATTTTCATTAACAGCGCTGATCTTCCCAAGCAACACGGAATCAGCTTCATCTTTATCCACAATGTCAAGGCGCGTCCTCAGCAATATTTGATCCCGTATGGCCTCAGTAAGGTCAAATTCAAATCCTCTATAAAAGGTATCATTATCAAAAATCGGGATATAAATGCTTCTAACATTAGAGCGGAGTAGCGACTTTGAACTATAACCACAACCCCCAATAGAAATAATAAAAAGTAGTGAAAATACAAGGTACGCAATGGATGTCTTATTTTTATGGTTCGGAACATAATCTAATAATTGGTTTTTAAAGAAAGACCTCAACATAGTTTATTTTTCCCAGTTCTTATTTTATAGCTTCAATCATTCTCAGGAATTCTATTTTTTCATTAGCCCTCTCTGCCCAGATTGTACCAGGGAAATCTATCTTAACGTACTCAAAATACATGGCAGCAGCAGAAGGTTTCTTGCGCCTGAGATAAAACTCGCCGATATTAAATTCTCTTTCCGCCTCAATAATTCTTATCTCTTCAATTTTTCTCTTTGCGTCTTCTGCATATACGCCATGCAGGTTTGATACTAAATATTCCTCGAACCCCTCTCTCGCAGAAACCAAGAGGGCATAGTTGCGTTCCTGTTGTTTCTCGTGGTACAACTTTGAAAGCGGTATCCGATATTGAACGTAAGGAACCCACTCATTTTTCGGGTAATTCTCCAAAAATTTTTCATAAGCATCAAGAGCCTCTTCATATTGTTCGAGTTTAAAATAAGAATCCGCTATTTTTACCTGAGCATCGGGGGCGAGGGGACCCAAATGCTGCTTTTCTATAATCTTTTCAAAGACCTTTATGGCTGCTTCTTCATCAATATCCATTTGTGCAATACCCACCTGATACTCTCTTTCCAATATTTCATTTGTCCTCTTAGTACCCGAAAATTTTTCTAAAGCTTTTTCGTAAGCCTTCAATGCTTTTTTGTAATCACCGTTAAGGAAATAAGCCCATCCAATATTAATTTGAGAAAGTTCAGCAAATTCGGAACCAGGATTACTGTCAATAATTGATTCGAATTCCTTTATCGCATTTACGTATTTTTGCTCTACCAGGAGAGAAAGGGCATACTTATATCGTTGTTCTACCGTAGCAATTGCTGCGGTAGGTGATTCCATCCAACCCGTCTCCCTATTCCACACCCATTTCCCATACGAGGATTTTACAACCATGCACATTACAATAATTAACAAAGGAAGGGTTACTTTTAATTTCATCATACTTATTGTACTTATAAATTTAAGATTAGAAAAAGTTATGCAATTTGTCTAAATAATTATTTTATGATTTAGAGTGCTATCCAAAATAGAATGACTTAGCTCTGATTTTTCTCTCTTACTGTGCCACAGTATTCAGGTATTTCCAAGAAATCAGCTCCTTATTGAGTATTGAAGTGATATAATATCTCAGCGCCTTTTCGATTTCAACACAAATAGGTAACTGTATTCTGACACGCTCTAATTTTTGAAGATCTGCTAATCGATCGGCAATAAGCATAGCGCCAGTAGAAACAATAAGTCCATTCTTAAATCTCGATTGACACCCTCTGCACAATACACCGCCTTCTTTCGCACTAAAGAGCACTTCTGACAGGTGTTGAATACTGTTTTTGCAATTTACACAACGCCTCCATTCAGGCAAATAACCTAGAATCTTCAACAGCTTAATCTCAAAAACCAGCGTCCGTATTGTAGCATCTTCATCTATTGATATTCCAGTTAAAGTATTCAAAAAGATATCAAAAAGTTGTTCGCTGGGATCATTTTCCTGGGTAAATTCATTTACAAGCTCCGCTATATATGAAGCCTTATAGTACTTATCTAAATTATTTCGAAGAAGCGGGTAATTGCTTTGTAAAATCGCTTCCGTAAGGGTGTGAAGATATGTATGTTCTCTTTTAATAAAGAGAATTTGATAGTAAGCCAAGAGATCGACCGCTTTGGAACTGCATTTTCTAGATACGTGACGCTTGAACCCCTTGGCAAGGGTATGAATCTTTCCATAGTCACGGGTGTAGAAAGTAATTATTTGACTAGAATTGCTATAATCTCTCCTTCTCAGTACAATTGCCTCTGTTTTGAAAAAAGGCATATATCTACTCGAATAATTGATTAATTAGGTATATAAACATCTCGATAACCAAGACTCAACAGCAGTTCCCCTGCTCTTTGATGCATCTTTTTTGCGTCTTTTTTCCGTTTGTCATCATATCCGAGTAAATGTAATAATCCATGAACTAGATAAAGAACAATTTCTCCCTCAACCTCATACCCATACCTCCGTGATAGTTTACTAGCCATTTCAACTGAGACAACGATTTCGCCGTTAACGTTGTTTTTAAAAGAAGTCTCATCGTAAGTAAAACTAAGCACATCGGTAGCATAATTATGTCCCAGAAATGCCCTATTAATCTGTTTTATTGTTTTATTGTCAATAAAAACAATGCTGAGTTCTGCATCTTTTTTCTCAACCTTCAGTACACCCTTTATAATTTTTTTTATCTTATTTTTATCTATAGGCTGGAATTTTTGCAGATCTATAATTTCTAATTTCATTTTTCATCACAACATCAGTATTGTTATAGCTCATACGCATCGACAATATCTTGAACAAGCCTGTGGCGGATAATGTCTGCCTTGGTTAGGTACGCAAAAGAAATATTATTAATATTCATTAATCTTTCCTGAGCGTCAATTAAACCAGACATCTCGCCAGCAGATAAATCAACCTGGGTAATATCCCCTGTTACAACCACCTTTGCCTTGGTGCCAAGCCTTGTTAAAAAAGTCTTCATTTGTTTTATGGTACAGTTCTGCGCCTCGTCTAATATAATAAAGGCATCATTTAACGTTCTCCCACGCATATAAGCAAGGGGTAGAATTTCTATAAGATCACTCTCCAGATATTTTTTTATATGACCGACATCCATCATATCCGCTAGTGCATCGTACAGTGGACGTAGATAGGGATTCACCTTGGCCTTGATATCACCCGGCAAATATCCGAGCTTCTCACCCGCTTCAACAGCAGGTCTGGCGAGCACAATCCGCCCAAGACGTTCCCTCTTAAGAAAAGAAAGCGCCATAGCCACAGCTAAATATGTTTTCCCCGTTCCCGCAGGACCAATACAAAAAACCAGATCGTTTTTTTTAATAGCTTCTATATACCTCACTTGTCCCTCTGTCTTTGGCCTTATAAATATGCCCTTCTGGAAGACATCTATGGTTTGCACAGATTCCTCCATCACCTCACTCTTGGCATCGATGATGGTTTGCTCCACATCTTCTAAATCCAATCTTCCGGTAGCACGGACAATTTCTAGCAACCTGAGCAAAACTTCCTTACTTGCATCTACCTGTTCCTTTTTCCCCTCAAGTTTAAGCAACCCATGACGAGCAACCAAGTGGACTTGAAAAGCATCCCTGACAAGACGCAGATGTCGATCGTGGCTTCCATACAAGATGGATGCCTCTGCGTCATTTTCTAAGACAATAGTATTTTGGTACGCTAAGGGTTCTTGAAGATATTCCTTGTTAATATCTCTTTGGATTTTAACTTTTTGATTCATAATTTACCTTAAAAATTTTCGCTTGTACAACTACTGATATTACTTGCCAAAGTCCAAACCGCTTTCTTATAGCAACTTTACCTAAACCAGCTTAAACAATAATAGAAAATAATACGCAACTGGCATACTAATCAATAAGCAATCAATGATATCGAGTATGCCACCAAAAGCAGGCACTAAACTACTTGAATCTTTCACGCTGGCATCCCTTTTCAAAAGCGATTCCGCTAAGTCGCCCAACATGGCAGAAAAACCCACGATCAGTCCAAATAAGATTGACCATGGTAAACTTATCACCCTTGTTTGAGGAATTAAATTAAATACTACAGCAATCAAGACACTGCAAAGGAGGGAGAAGCAGGCGCCCTCTATCGTCTTATTGGGGCTTATAACCTTTGTTAGTTTGTGTTTACCATATTTTCTGCCAAATAAATATCCTCCAATATCGCCAAACTTCGATATTAATAAAACAACTACTAATAGGTAAACACCATTGGGAAGATGCCGTAAAGCGACGGAAAAACTTAAAAGAAAAAATACATATATAATACCAAATATAGTTACCGAAATATTTTTTATGGCATCTTTCGTGCCACGGGTAAATGCCTGGATCAACAAAGGCAAAAAGATGAGTATAAGAAAAATTTTATCATTGAAAAAATGGGGATCCCCATTTGGATTTTCACATAAAGACAACCAATATGAGACAAATAGCCATATACCTATACAAATACCAGACAATCGAAATGGAGAAAAACCGTTCTTGCCTGCAATACCATAAAACTCATATAAACCAACTCCCCCAGCTAAAACGGCTAAACATCCAAATCCTATATCCGTGTGAAATATTGAATCGACGTACAGAACGCCAAAAAATACCGCGAACATAATAACGCCGAGCGTGATTCTAGTCGTAAGCGTACTCACTCTCGTAATCCACCAAAACGACGTTCTCGATGTGAATAATGTTCAATAGCTTCTTCTAGATGTGTTTTATTGAAATCGGGCCAGCAGACTGGAGTAAACCAAAGTTCTGTATACGAAATTTCCCACAACAAAAAGTTACTTATTCGTATTTCGCCACCCGTCCTGATAAGTAAATCCGGCTCTGGCATATTAGAGATGTATAAATATTTATTGAAGGTTTCCTCTGTTATCTCTTCTAAACTAATTTTTCCTGACTTAACATCTTCAGCAATCTTCCTTGTCGCATCTACAATCTCAGAACGTCCTCCATAATTTAATGCTAGACAAAGGATCATCCCTGTGTTGTTTTTACTTTCTTCTAAGCTGATAGTGAGTTCTCTTTGCACATCTTCTGGCAGTCCATTTATCCTGCCAATGGCTGTTAAACGAATATTGTTTTCCTTGATCTCCTTCCGCTCCCTGATAAGGTAATTCTTGAGGAGTTTCATCAGAAAATTGATTTCTCGCTGCGGCCGTTTCCAGTTTTCTTGCGAAAACGCATAAAGGGTAAGCTGCTTTACGTGCTTTTGGGAACACTCGCGCGTTATTTCAGTTACTACATTGGCCCCTTTTGTATGTCCTCGGATCCTTGTAAACCCCCTTCGTCTCGCCCATCGTCCATTACCGTCCAGAATGACCGCTATGTGCGCCGGTATCTGTTTATTTTTGCTCATATCAGGCTCACGACTTGACTGCGGTCAGGGCCAACAGAAAGCATTTCTACCTTAATATCTAAAATCTTCTCAAGGGTATTTATATAGTTTTTTGCATTCGAAGGGATATCTTTTACACCCTCCATCTTGGATGTGTCCTTCTGCCAGCCGGGTAACTCTTTGTATATCGGCTGGCATTTAGGTAGTGCAGCCAAATCAGCAGGGAACCAGTCGTATACCTCATCGCCAAATTTATAGCTTACACATATCTTTATAGTTTTTTGTTCATCCAGAACATCTAGCTTCGTCAAAACGGCACTTTCTGCGCCATTTACCATGATGGCGTGCTTTACAGCAACAGCATCAAACCAACCGCAGCGCCTCGGCCTTCCCGTAGTAGCGCCATATTCTCCTCCTTTTTTTCTTAAATATTCACCTAATTCATCATTCAGTTCTGAGGGAAACGGACCTCCGCCAACACGTGTCGTGTAGGATTTCATTACGCCGAGTATCTTATGAATCTGCTTGGGGCAAACACCTGAACCAATTGCTGCGCCGCCTGCAGTAACAGAGGATGATGTAACAAAAGGATATGTGCCATAATCCACGTCGAGCAACGAGCCCTGAGCGCCCTCAAACAAGATTCTTTTTTTGGCTTTTACGGCATCATGCATGAATACTACCGTATTGCACACAAAAGGTCTTATTTGTTCCGCATATCCACGATACTCCTCGTAAATCTTTTCCCATGACAATGAATCCGCATTAAACAGGCGCACAAATATCTTGTTTTTCTCTTCTACTATTTTTTTTAATCTTTCCTTAAAGTGGTTTACATGGAAAAGCTCTGTTACCCTTATCCCATTACGAGCCATTTTATCAGTATAACAAGGCCCGATCCCTCTACGGGTTGTACCAATCTTTTCTTCACCCTTTTCGTTTTCAGAGAGTTCGTCCAGCTTTTTATGATAGGGAAGCACGAGATGCGCAGTTTCACTAATGCGAAGATTTTCACCAACTTCTATATTTTTTTTTCTTAACTCAGTAATTTCTTCTAATAATTGGAAGGGATCGAGAGCTACTCCGCTACCAATAACACAGCATTTGTTTTTCCTGAGGATTCCTGAAGGAATGAGATGTAATACAAATTTTTCATTGTTTACGACGACCGTATGTCCCGCATTACTGCCCCCTTGGTACCTTACCACTATATCAAATGACTCTGTCAGTATATCAATAATCTTACCTTTACCTTCGTCACCCCATTGCAATCCAACAAGGCAAGTGTTAGAACCTATAGTTGAATTTACCATAAGAATTTGGCAAAATCCCCCGAATCAGTTGAAAAATAAGCTTTTGCAAAATTATAAAAAATATGATGGAGAATGTCAAGGAAATAGCCTTAGAATAGCCTTTTATCGCCTGTTAAGCGTCAAGAACACTTTATGAACCATTTCCAAAATTCACAAACCGAATCAAATTCTCATTGCACTACACAGACACTCATAGATTTTCTATAAAACAAAAATTTCCAGAGTATATCTTATTTCTTACTTTCCTTATAAACAAAATAGGTTTATAATCACTTATTATTTTTTGATTTTTTAATAAGACTCTATTTTTCTATCGCAAGGGAATAGGAGCAAAGCATGCCCACTGAGTACCCTATAAACGGAAATGATTTCAATACGAATGAATTGATATCTCTTATTAATACTGAACAGTATGATAAGCTGGAAGAAGCATGGCTGCAAATCGTTGAATCTAACAATAAAAATTTACAGGAACTTTTGAAGGTGGTTGACCTCCTTGCAAAACGAGAAGAAAAGAGACGTGCGCATGATTTCCTCATGACACTAATACCCTATTACAAACAAAAAAGCCTCTATCAAAATGTCTTGGCAGTGCTAAAAAGGTTGTTGGAATATAATGCAAAAGAAAAGGGACTGGCAAAGGAGTTTGCCGAATGTTATTCAAGCATCTACCAAAATAGGCCATATGCGAAGGTTCTGGTTGAAAAAACAGGTATAGAAACCACATCCGACATACATGGGACAATTAAAAAGTTGGAAAAGTATTTTTATTTAGATTCTGGTGATTACGTATACCATAAGAGCTGGGGCGTGGGTCAGGTAGTCTCTTTTGATGTAGAAAGTGAAAAATTATATATAAATTTTGAAAAAAAGAGCAACCACAGCATTGCTATGGATATCGCCCCAGACATATTACAAAGGCTTGACAAGGACGATCTCTTAGCAATGATCTACGCGCAAAAAGATGCGTTAAATAAAATGATGAAAGACGATCCTATAGGATTGATTAAGCTTACTTTAAACTATTTTAAAGGAAAGGCGTCTATTTCTAACATAAAGAACCGACTCATATCGGGTGTTATACCAACTGAGGCATGGAGTAAGTGGTGGACAAACACAAAAAAATTGATCAAAAAAGACCCTTACCTAAAACTCACCGACGGCACACCCACAACCTCTTTCCTGGAATTCCGCGCTTCACCGATGACACATCACCAGGAAATACTCGAAAAATTAAACCGCATCAAGGACACGAGTAAAAAAATAGAAACTGCAAAAAAATACTTTTCCGAAATGAAAAATACCGAAGTGTGCAAAGAAACATTGAATGAAATGGAAAACCTTTTCACAAAAGAGGTCGATAAACTGCATGAGACAAACCGATCTCTTGCTATAGAATGCCTCTTACTCCTCAAAGAAATACAAGACTACATCGAAAAAGAACCTGCAAAATCGGGAAGTAACGTTGAAACATATATAAGTTCGGCTGAGAATCTTTCAGAACTGGTTGACAAGATAAATATTTTGGAATACAAGAAACAAATCCTTAGTTTAATTAAAAAGGTTAAACCAGAAAAATGGCCAGAAGAATTTATTTCTATATTCTTTATCACCAATGCCAATCTCTGGGAATATATCATCAAGGAACTCATCGCTGAAAACAAGCAGCACACCCTTGAAACAATATCCCACAAGATATTCAACCAATTTAACGCATATCCTGAGCACTATATCTGGTTCTGCAAAAACAATATGAATGGCCGATATACAGAACTTTATCGAAATATCGACCCCGCCACGATGTTTAATCAATTAATCGAACTGCTGAACAATCTTTACTTTAAGATTCAGAAAGGACGGGATGGTGATTTAAAAACCGTCTCTAACAAGATTAAAAATCTCTTAGAAGACAAAGGAACAGATTATGCCTTAGGTGTTCTGAACGATGCCAATGCAGAAAGCATCTTTGACGTCGTCTCCAGCAGTAAAGGCCTTGAAGATTGGTTCAAGGTTTCTATCGAGAGTGTTATCAAGGACCGTTTCCCCGATATATTTGGAAAAACAAACTTACCCACGGTTGACGAAAACAAAATTTATGCCACAAAAGAAGGTTATGAAAAGAAAAAAGGGGAATTCGACCATCTTATGAATGTAGAATTTACAGAAAATGCTCGTGATCTCGGAGAGGCAATTAGCCGTGGAGACCTCAGGGAAAACGCAGAATACAAGGCGGCGCGGGAGAAACAGGCAATGCTCGTAGAAAAGGCAGAGCGCATGAAGGCGGAATTGCAAAAGGCTGTTATCATTGAACCGCACTCTGTCCGCTCAGACATCATTTCGCCTGGCACAAAAGTCACCTTAAAACATAAGGGAAAAACAGAATTGGAGACGTATACACTATTGGGACCATGGGATGTCGATATTGAAAAGGGTATCATCTCTTACCTGTCGCCCGTGGGGAAAGGATTGCTGAACCGATCGGTAGGAGAGACGGTAACGATCAAACTCCCCGATGGGGAATCCACTTACGAAATCGTTAAAATTGAAAAAGTGTTATAAACAAATTTGGCACTCTGCCCAAAATAACATTCGATGTTATTGCCTTGCCACTTCTCTTGTAAGCCATAGGTTGATTACTTCATAAAACGGCTTAAAAACATCTTTGTCCGGTCCTTTTCAGGATTGGAAAATATCTCCCCTGGACTGCCACATTCCACAATCTCCCCTTTTTCCAGAAAGGCCACATGGGTTGAAACGTCCCTTGCAAAACCCATCTCATGCGTTGCAATTACCATCGTCATCCCTTCCGACACAAGATCCTTTATAACCGAAAGAACCTCTTCAATCATCTCAGGATCCAGGGAAGACGTTGGTTCATCAAAAAGCATTGCTTCGGGTTTCATAGCCAGGGCGCGGGCAATAGCCACTCGCTGTTGTTCGCCTCCTGACAACTGACCGGGATAGCGTTGCGCCTTTTCCTCCAAATGCACCTTCTTAAGCAAAGAAATGGCTTCTGACTCGGCTTCCTCCTGATCAACACCCAACACAAGGGTTGGAGACACAGTTATGTTATGAAGCGCTGACATGTGGGGAAAGAGATTAAATTGTTGAAAGACCATTCCAACCTTGCGGCGTACTCTTTTAACAGCACCAATCTCTTGTCCTCTCTTGTAACTTTGTTCATTGATACCGTAGAGTTTTTCGCCATCAACAGATATACATCCTCCTTGAAAAATTTCCAACCCGTTGATACACCGCAAAAGCGTGCTCTTGCCGCTGCCAGAAGGCCCAATGAGGGCAATAGCGCTTCCCCTTGCTACCGCCAGACTCATTCCCTTAAATAGAGGCTGGTGGTCATATTGTTTGAATAGATTACAAATTTCTATCATGAGATTTTAATTTGCTTTCCAATTTTCTTGCATACAAAGAAAGAGGATAGCTCATACCAAAATACAGGAGGGCTGTAATAATTCCCAACTTGAAAAAATCCATTGAGGCAGCCGCCAACATACTATAACTCTTCGTGAGCTCTACCACGGCAATAACGGAAACCAAAGACGAATCCTTAAACAAGGCGATAAAATCATTGGTCATAGATGGCAAGACAATACGCAATGCCTGCGGTAAAATAATTCGCCTCAGGGTCAACCGTCTCGACATACCCAGAGACAATGCCGCCTCCGTTTGCCCTTTAGATACGGCCTGTATGCCTGCGCGATAAATCTCGGCTTCATAAGCAGCGTAGTTCATGCCTAACCCCAGAATGGCAGCGACAAAGGCGCTCAAGGTAATGCCGATGTTAGGGAGACCGTAATACAAAATATACAACTGGATAAGAAGAGGCGTCCCCCGATAAACCTCGATGTAAGCTGTGGAAATCTTTTGCAGCCATTTATTGCCGTAAAGTCTCATAATCGCCAAGCCCAACCCCAAACCAACAGCAATTACCATGGACAAAAGGGAAATGCCTACCGTAATCACTGCGCCTTTCAACAGGGCAGGTAGAAATGTGGTTACTACAAGCGGCACCTTCTCAGAAGCCGAAGGAGGATTTTCTGTATACTTTTGTAAAAGTCCCTCATGCAGCAAAAGCTTCTCTTGCGAAGCATTCCACAATCCCCACCGATCATAAATCTTCTTTAATTCTCCCGACCTTAAAAGCCTCTCGATGATCTTATTCAACTCCTCGGCCAGAGCGGGATCTTCCTTTCGCACAGCAATGCCATAGTACCCCTCACCCACAGGCTCACCCACCAGATGCAGTTGTGGATTCGGCATAGCATAGTACGAAGCAATGGGCAAGTCCACAAAGACCGCATCGATGCGGTTCAACAAAAGGTCCTTAAATGCCTCCACCTGCCCATAGAGATTGACGGTTACACCTCCCATCTCTTCCAACATCCGTTTGGCTACGGTGTTGTACAAGGTGCCAACCTTCTTGCCATGAAGGTCTTCAAAACGATGAATGCGATTGTCAGAGGCGCGAACAACAATTTGCTCAGCATACACATAATACGGACGGGTAAACAATACAGCCTGCTCCCTATCTGGAGTGATCTCGATACCGTTCAGTGCAATATCAAAGTCCCCGCGTTGGAGGGAAAGCAAGATACTATCCCATGCATTCTGGAAGCGCTGAACCTTCACCCCCAATTCCCTGGCAATGGCATCCACAAGCTCCACCTCAAAACCGATGAGCTTTTGGGGATGTTTGGGATCGTGGAATGCGTAGGGAGCGCCTCCCTCCGCATCAAATCCCCAGGTTAACACCCCAGAACTCTTTATCTTTTCAAGGGTATTCTGATATGCAAACGTATCACTGATGGACAAGCAGAGTACAGAACACGAAATCTGTATGAACAAAATACTCCGAATTATAGAACGCTTATATTTCATAGTACACTGTAACCTCTATAGGAGCCTCGGACACAGATGAACGCGGATTATCAAGGTAAAAACCAAAAAGACAAAATCCTCATCTGTGTGTATCGGCACAAATCTGTATCCAAACTAAATCGTAA
>Ga0105164_10000457_pt1 | contig 29217 bp, 32 predicted proteins | sample VDWuncwatermetaG_FD_89674 | JGI IMG/M metagenome (GOLD analysis project Ga0105164, IMG submission 89674) | Wastewater microbial communities from Netherlands to study Microbial Dark Matter (Phase II) - VDW unchlorinated drinking water | ecosystem: Environmental > Aquatic > Freshwater > Drinking...
GCCGTCATGGAACAGCACAAAGGCAGCGAACATTTTCATCTGCATATCGCCACCTACTCAAAGCAGAAAATGCCGCTCGAAGTGATGCGCCATATCTGGTGGGATATTTGCGGCGGCCGGGGCATGGGAAATATCGACATCCGATATATCCGCCAGCAAGGGCATCAGGGTACGGCACGGATCGCGCAATACCTGTCCAAATACATTTCCAAGGGATTTGAGGGCGAGTGCGTAGAACGCTTCAACAAGAAACGCTATTGGGTGAGTGATCGCGACTTGCCAGAAGCGCAACGTATCTGGCTGCGTTCCCGCTCTATCCAGGAAGCCATCAAAGAAGTCGTCAATCGCTCATGCAATGCAATTGATTTCGGGCGCAACGGTGGCGGCTTCTTCATCTTCCCGGATCAGACAGGCTTCTGGTTCGCCGTGCATCCAGGTCAAGGCTCTCCGCCGCCCTTCTAGCCAACTCTACGCGTCAAAATTTCAAACCACCTGCACAGCGGGGCGAACAAATCTGCCTGTCACTTTATCCGTTCGGAAATGCTTACAACTGCATAAAACGGTTTCAAACTCATCGGTTTTTATCAGTCACTGACAAATTATCAGGGCGGGATTGGCGCGACAGATGCCGCGCCGCCGGCGCGGGGCTGGCGAGCGAAGCTCGCCCTAGACTTGTTTAATAGACACTTGATAACCGATAGATGAACCGAAAAAGCACCACCTGTTTTTGGCACTAGCCCGCATGGGCTGTCTGCGAACCTGATGCGAACATTCAGAAAATACGAAAATCGTTCGGGCTGCGATCTCTGAAAGACTGATTTTGAATTTTATGATGGTGCGCCCGGAGCGATAAATCTGAGCACTGGGAATTAACATTGAGTTACTCTACTCTTGCTCCCCCCCCCGCCTCTTCAGATAGCGTATCTGTTTTTGGAATGAGTGATTCAAGGTATGCACGAATCCCAACCTCTCCTCTCAAAAGAGAGGATTTCCAAATTATCTCCGGATTCTTTACAACACTCGCCCACGGGTAACTTTCATATCTCCACTGTACATCAGATAGTTCTGGCGTACGCTGCGACCATCCTTTTTGCGCAAGACGAACCGTGGCAGACAAAATCATGGCATCAGTTAGCGTATGAACGATTCCTATGTATATTTGGAATACAGCCAGTGAAGGATGTGTTGAGGTATACGTTATCTCAGCCACCTCAAATGGCAATGCTTCTGTTGTCTCTAAGTGTGCCGGACGCGATCTTGTCTCATTAATATATTCAGAATCATCACGTTTTGCTAACCAATCGATAGTTGCGAATGCTCGCAACGGGTTTTTCGCAACGCGAACTTGATAAGTCTCAGAAATAATTTTTACAAAATAACGCTTAGACCACGACTGTTCAGCAGCAAAATCTGCAACGGCACGTGCTTTTGGTATATTGGACAATTTAATGTCTGTTACTAATTCCGTAGAGTAAAATTTCTTTATAAGTGCATCGTCAATTGAATAGTCTTTAAGCTTATCCCGACTTAGCTCAATCGCGTTTATAACCTTCTCATGAGGAACATACATCGCATCAATCTTGGCAACTTCTTGTTCAATTAATTGTGCTATAGCATCGTCTTGTTTCTCTGGAAGTACTGATTTTGAGCGTGACACGTTTAATGTCTTCATGTCAGCTGTTACCGCAGCAAACACCTCCAACCCCGTACCTTGGTTAACAAAGTGTGGAGTTTGATCTGAGTTAGATACAAATGCATCTGCAAGTGCAGCTTGTATATCGCGATAAAAAACTGTCCCATCTTGTTTAGAAAGTGCCGCACTAATCCATTCTGAAGTAAAAAAACTTTCAGTATTTGATGCATAAGACGACTGATCCTGCCGACTTGATGCCATGCATATGAATGAATTTAATTTACTCCCACCTAGCGCCTTTTCAAAACCATTACTGGCGTCCTTTATGTAAGGGGAACCAGATTGACAAGCATCTATAATTTTTACTGCGACTTGAGGTTTAATACTTCTTAATAAATCATCAAGTTCTGCATTACTAATCGAAGTTGTAGATGGGCGAGCGGCATCAAAATCGGAACAGCATAACAGTGCATCGTTCTGATAAACGCCATGACCTGAGAAGTAAATTAAGGCTTCAGATATATCAGATGAACTCTGGTATTTCGAAAAAAAAGCACGGAGTTCTTCTTTTACCTGTGCCGCATCTGTATTCTGATTTATGCAATGAATATCATCATATTTTTTTGTTGCCACCAGTAATTGGCGCATGTTTTCAGCATCAAACACACATGCAGGTAATGCTGCTTCTGATTTGTATTTCGATATTCCAATTAGAATCGCTATATTCATACATTTCCCGATGAGTGAAGTGCTCAATCCCCCCGTCCAAGCAACACGGAGGGCTATAAATACATATGTGGGAGTTTAACAGCAATTTCAAACAAGCACCGACTGCATCTTTCATCAACAATTTTCTCAAATAAATAATTTATTTTCAGGCGCAAAAAATCTGTCAAAAACCATGCGATGGCTCAAAACACAGGTCTACTAATGGTCTACTAAAAAAATAAAAAAGCACCTACTTTTCTGTAAGTGCTTGATTATTTGGTGGGTCGTCACGGACTTGAACCGTGGACCAAAGGATTATGAGTCACCAATTAAATCAATATGTTATTGATAGCACAGCGAATTCAAGCGAAGTTAACAGAACTACAGAGTAGTTTAAAAACAAAAGGTTAGCGTAGTTTAACGTAACTTAGAAAAGCTGACCAGTGTACCGCAATTGCACCTCACTTACCATGAAGCCGTTTGTCGTGAGCGTTACATCTCGGACAGGGCAGAGCACAGGTATAATCTGTGCATCGTAATCGACTATCGAGCTTTCTTTGACTGATCACAATTTTTGCGCTGGCCTAACGCTAGTTATTCAAGCCTCGATTGATGGTGTTCCACGGCACGAGACCGTTCTAACAGTTGGGCAAACACCAGCCTTGCTTGTCGGACTAGGCATGCCTGATTTGCCCTTGGTCATTACAGGAAAAACTATAGATAAAATTTTCTTTGATCACGGAATAACAAAAAGAATGATCGAGCGACTGCATAGCTTGGTTTCCGCCCCTCGGACGATCTATAGAACAGCGCCACCACATTCTACAGGGAGTGTTGTTGTTACTTTCGAAGAAAGGAAGGGCTGCCCTGTGATAGTTTCAATTAGATCCTCAAAGCAGTTTGGACGCGGGCAACCTCTCGCAAACGAAATTACGAGCATGTACGCAAAAGAAGGTGGTGGCTTTGAAAAACTATGGGAATCGAACGGGCTTTTATTGTGGGCAAAAAAATAGCCCTTAATTTATCCACGACATTTCAGCTCTAATTGCTTGGTGTGGGACGGACTCGTTAAGGGCATCTCCATTAAACTACTTTTATTTGCAAAATGCAAATAAAATTTGCTGCTGCTCTTACCGAACAGGTTGATTGGCATTAATCTGACCGCGCAGCGCGGCCGCTTCCTCGCTAAATTTCTTTGCCTCGGCACGAATCTCTACCATCTGACCCTCAGTCGCCTTGCGTTGAGCAACTTCCGCCTCAAGCCTTGCGGTCGCAACTGCGGCAGCTTCATGCTGCTCGGCGGCTTGTTTTTGTGACAGTAACAATTCTCCACGTACTGCTGAAATCTCCGCCTGGATACGAGGTACGGATTCCAAATGCAGTTCAGCCTTGGCCAGTGCTATGCGTGCAGATTCTGCCGCTTGTCGCTCTGCGACCAGGTCAGCAATGAGACGCGTCACTTCCGATTCAAGCTGCTGAACACGACCAGCATAAGCAGCGCACTGCTCCTGAAAAGAAGATAGATCAGCCGCTTGCATCTCGATTTCAGTGGCCTGCCGTTCATTTTCAGCAATGATGGCAGATGCCTCGGCTTGCAGATCAGCAAGCTGCATGGACGCGGTCACCGTAGCTTCCTGCACCTTGGTCGCAATTTGATTACTGATCGCACGGACAATAGACATATCAAGCGTATCGTCAATAACTTGGTTCTGACGCATCTGCCCGCCCTGCCACTGCTGCATAAATTTGCAAACCGTCGCCATACTGCCAGAACCCAGCACCTCCCGCACTGCCCGACTGGTTGGCTTGCCTCCTTGTGCTTTGATACTATCTGCTGCCGCTGCCACCTGTTCAAATGTGATAGTTGATTCGCGCGCCATGATAATCTCCTTGTTAATTCGTTATGATACGTTACGTTATGCTTGTTATGATACGATATGTTATGAATTAAATCAATGTTTTTTCAGTTTTTTTGATGTTTTCTCACTGCCGCTCGTCGGCCCATCTAACAGGCAAACGGCAAAATTCTTGGCATGGTTAATGAGGTCTTTTCTCTCTTGATCGGGGGTGTTGCGGGGGCGTCCCCCGCAGGCATGGGAACGGTAAAATATTCTTGGCGAGATCAATACCCACGGTGATAATGCTCACAATTTCCCACTCCTGACGATATAGATAAAAACAACACCTTCCATCTTGGCATTTTCGATGCTGCTTGCGGTAAACTCACCGCATCTTCTGGAAGGGGAAGCCCCTTTCATTCCTTAGGCGTCAAGGGGATCGCAGTGACAAAAGCGGTAATCCATATCATCGATAGCATTGAACGACCTTTCGTCATCCGTTGGTCTAACGATAAAGACATCCAGCAAATCCACGACTGGTTACAGAAAGAGGATACGCTGGAAGTTCACGGCAATTTTCTCTGTAACTGGAACCTAACACGGCAATGTCATGATGAAGGCGCACTACTGGTTCTGATTGATAAAATTGAAGACATTCCGGTCGCTTATCAGTGGGGTCAGTTGCTGAGTTCGGGCATCCTCCAAGTTCGTAATGACTGGAGAGGCAAAGGTCTTGGGCGGCTTGTTGTTGAACATTGTGTCGAGCTTGCTTTGCAGCAGGATGAGATGGTATTGCAAGTTGAGTGCAAACCATCCTCCTCTACCCCATTTTGGAAGACAATGGGCTTCACGATCATTGAGGGCCAATTTGGAGAAAACGCCAAGGGCTTCAGAGTTTTATCCAAGAAGCTAGCGCTACCGCCGAGCAGCAGGCCCGTATTGGCGACGATTAGCTCGTTTCCCGAGGAAAGAAAATGGCAAGAGGATGTTCCAGCTATAGCTATCTACCACCCCGACGCCGCCGTTACTGATGATGGAAAGGTTTATTTGGCTGAACGTGCGTCGTTTCCGATGAGCTTTCGCCCCATGAAACGCGATCCAGTCATAGAAATCATAGTGGAGGGTAAGTTAATCTACAGGGACAAGGCCAAGTATCAAGACGCCCAAGATCACGGCGTGAAATGGTGCCGCAATGGTTTCTATATCGATGCAGTCACCATATGAGTGTAATGCGTGGTTATTGTCACCCGCTGACTAATATTTCAATGACTCACCTCAAGGGCGAAACCCGCTCGCGCAATTCCTTGCCAGCCTTAAAGTGCGGCACATACTTTGCCGGGATTTTCACCCCGTCTCCAGTTTTCGGATTTCTAGCCCGACGCGGAGGTCGGTAGTTCAGGCCAAAGCTACCAAATCCGCGAATCTCGATCCGGCCACCACGTGATAGCACGGTGGACATGGCATCCAAAATCACTTTAACGGCCAGTTCTGCATCCTTGGCAAGCAATTGAGGCTGAAGCTCCGCTAAACGCGTAATGAGATCTGATCTATTCATACTGAGGATTATTGCTTGCGTCACCGGATGACTAATAGTTGAGGGATGAATTGTCTCAATTTTACCGGAGATTGATCAAATAGCACTAAAACATTGCGTATCAAACACTCGTTTTAATTTTTTTGACCATAAATACCTGCCGACTTAGTTTTCCGGTGACGCTTATGTTTTGACTATCTCAGTCACTGGCTGACTAATAATACGCTTTGTGTGAGGTTGAGATTTTGCGGGTATAGGGATAAGCTAACCGACATGAAAACATCCGAACTCACTGACAAAAATACTGAAGACGTGTATTTGCGCGAGGTGAAGCGTGCTTACCAAGCCGAAGGACTTGCGAAAATCAATGCCGGTGTGGTTTCTGAGCAATCGCATCATCTTTTTGGTTTGAGGAATATTGAGAAGCTAAAAATCACATATCGCGATGTTGATTACGAGTGACATGCTTGGCTTCCTGTCACTGGTTGACTAATAGGCTTGATTGAAATTCGCTGAATAATCGCGGCCACGGCTTCTTCTGTAAGTCCAGTTTTTGCGTCAACTAGAAACAGTGATGTGCAGGCAGGCGAGAAATAACGCGCATAATCGTCAATCGCAAGCCATGTCTGTCGATGGCCGTTGCCGGACAACCACAAACGGCACTCGTTCTCACGTCGATAGTATGGATATGCACGGAACGCACCAGGCTCATGCAAAACATAAGGTGTTGTGCCAATAAAACGATGTGCCAGATCTTCACCACCGCCCTGTGTACTGAAATCGATCAGCTCCTGGACGGTATGCATTTCACGCCATGACGTTGAAAAAACAACATTCACATCGAGGCAGGTGCGCAGAATTTTCCAAAGATGCTGACGACAAACGAAATCATCCGGCGCGCCAGTTATCTCTGGATGAAGTACGCCATCGAAGTCGAGAAAGAGGATCATGGAAATTTCCAGAATATGAAATTAGTCCAGTCGTACACAAAATATGCGGACTCTCCATCTAACTTTTCATAAGTGCTACCGACCATAAATTCGAGGAATTCTTCCCTATAAGGAGCTGGAATATCCTTGAGCAAGACGCGCTGACCGCGCCCTTCTATGTCCTTGATAGGCACTGCATCAAATAATTTTTGTTGGTTGTTATTTCTCATTTTGTCACCGGATGACTAATACGAATTTCCATCAATCGTTGCTGCAAGAGTGCTGCTGCGGATTCTGTGAAGCCTGTGTTTCTCTCAAGCAGGATGAGATTGCGCAAAAAGCATCCATCACGATGCGCCTTAAATGGGTATTCGTTGTCGTCTATAGCAATCCATTGTGGATAGCCATTTTCTTCTAAAAAAGATCCAATCTCGCGCATTCTTTGATAAGTACCGTCTCTTGAGAAAAATATTGGTGTCACACCAATAACACGCTCCGCCAACGCCGGTGGCAGAAAACCTTTTAGCGCATCAATTGAAAAGTGCTGCCTCCATGTCGAACTAATAACAATCCTCACTTCTGGGAATGGCTCAAGTGCCACGGCCAGCCGGTCGCAATGCTCAAACAGATTTTCTCCAGTCACTAGGTAGTTATTCTTGGTAACAAAACGGCGTTCTTCCGCGCTCAAGTTAATCGCATCAGCTTGGCTGCATAGCTTCATGACAATGTTGGAATTATGCAGACATCCATCAAAATCCAAGAACAAAACCATTTCCACTCCTCTACAAATAATTTTAAGGGCGAAGTCGCTGGATGACCGCACCTACGTCCGCGTCGGTAAGTCCGGTACTGCCATCGACCACATAAAGGTTCGGGTTGCCGTTGAACACTTCGGGTATATCGTCCAAAGCAAGCCATCGGCCTGCATAGTTGTTGGCGCTGCACCAGCTCATAATTTCCAAATCGCGCCGTCCATAACGACCTTCGCTCTCCAAGTTCGGTGTAGCGCCGACGATCCGATGCGCCAAATCCTCGCCGCCTCCGTAGGTGACGAATTCCACCAGTTCATCGTGTCGGTACACCTCACGCCATGAGGTTGAAAAAACCACGTTAGCATTCGGACAGGCGCGCAAAATTTGCCATAGCAACGGCAGGCGGCAAAAGTCCGGCTCATGTCGCAGGTGAGGATGCAGCACGCCGTCGAAGTCGAGAAATAAAATCACACAGACCTCCCTTCCCGACAATACTGTTGATACCGCTGTTCGTTTTGCTCATCAAAATCGCCGACACAAATAATATTGCCATCCTGATCGGTGATACCGCAAAAACCAACGCCGTAAGGCATAAAACCCAACCGTTCTCGCTGATCACGGTAGTTCAGCCGGTCATGATGATGGCCGTGGAAAGTCGTATGCACTCGCAGGCTGCGTGCCAATTCGTCAATTGCCTCGAAGCCATGCGGGTGGCAGCTGGGAGCTTCGTGAGTTATCAGAATGTCCGCGCGTTGGCCGACAAGCTGAAAATATTCGTCCGGGAAGATTGTGCTGCGATGCTTGCGCGCACGTTCGTTACGGTATGCCCTGACTGCTGGGCGGCAGGCTTCGCTACACTCAAGGGCGGCAAAGGATTCGTGCTGTATCTCGCTAGGCGGATGCCATACCTCTCCACGGAATACACCGCCTAGGCCAGCAATGCGCGTACCCGCGACTTCTACCACGCGACCATGTAGGTTGCGGTCGGCAAGCGCCGATAGAAACAGGTTGTCGTGGTCGGCCAGGCTGTCGGTGTCGTGGTTGCCGTGGATAAACCAGATTTCTGCCAAACCAAGGATGTCCTTCAATTCCTGCTCAAGTGGGCGCTGCGCCTGAAGATCGCCAAGGAAGATAACCGCTGCCGGACGATGCACGCGCACAGACTGAATGACGAAAGGAAAATTTCCATGTACGTCGCCACAAAAGAAGATACGTTTAGCATTCATTCTGCCATGCGCCCTTGCAATTTTGCACGCAGCTCGTCCATTGCGCCAGCAGTGCCGCCTAAGCCACCCCACTCATTAGTGTGAATGAGACGGTGACGTTTGTTATCCGGCCAGTCGGTATCGTTATCGTCGATGGCAACCCAGTCTTTAATTCCTCGCGAATTTGCGCAGATATTGATTTGTTCATATCTTGTGAGGCTATCCCAAATTGGCCGTTCGTCGATTTTCGTGTGCCAGGTCGCGCCAGTAACTTTGGATTGCAGGCGATCAGGCAAGTGTCCTTTTGCCCGTTTGAAACTCAGCGTCCAAACCCAGCTCGTTGAGAGGATAATTTTGACGTGTGAATACGGCTCCAACAGGTCGGCCAACAGGTTCGCGTGTTCAAATAAATTATGTCCGTCACAGCGAAGCACTACACCGCTTTTGGTCATGAAAGCTTCGTTCGGGTGGAGTACGCCGTCAAAATCAAGGAATAGGATCATAGTTTCCAGCCTCACGTCTGCGTAAAGTAAATTTGATTGCGATAATTTGCCCGGACGCTGGTGCATGGTCAGGATCAGTTTTCCAATTAGTAACGGTCAGCGTGTCGGCAGTCACACCAGCAAGCCACAATTGCTCTGCAAGATCGCAGGCATCATCGCACGCGCTCTCGATGCGTTGACCGGATTCGAGGACAGCAACCAGATTGCCATCCCATGCAGTTAAAGAAAGGTGCGCATCCATAAGTTATTCCTCAGTTACTATACAAAACAGTTTTCTGCTAGTAACTACCCAACAAACCGTTCGATACGTTTTGGCTTACTCAATTCAGCCTCGTTGCAGGCAAACCAAGCCAGTCTGTTTGCCATTGCATCATCAAGTGCATGGTGACGGCGCAGGCGTGGGGTATGGTCGCGAAATGTGTACTCCACTTCCTGTTCCATTTTTTGCGCGCCAACCATTTCGTACAATGACGCTGGTTTACCATCAAGATTTTTCGGCCAGAATGCAACATCATTGAAAATATCCTGTATCCACGGCCAATCCCATGATAAGGAATCGGTTGCCAACTGTACCGGCTGCTCAAAGTTTTCAATCCAATTGCCAAGACGCAGAGCTAACTCGTTCATGGTCAGGCGCGCATCGCCACCCTGCAGGTGCGGTAAAACTGCCTCCTGGACGAAAGCTGAGCAATCCTTTGGCTGATACGTGTCGGAAAGCTCGGCGTAGAACGTGCGAGTTCCGCATTCTGAAATCAGACCAATACTTATCAGCTTGGGATCAATACCCAGTTCAGTGAATTCGGAATCGAAAAATAACAGGTGCATCACATTCCCCTTTTGATGGCAAATTTCCAAGCAAACTGTAGGCTTCTAGCGTCCACAAGAGCGTGATGCCTTCGTCCTCCATTGGTTTTCCAATAGTCCGTAAGCCCCTGTTCGTAGCGTCGAATCTGATAGTCATGGTTGAAGTAAATCGTGCCGCATTTACGGCGTAGGTTTTTAGGCCAGCAACCGTAAAATTGGAAAAATTGTTCAACCCACGGCCAATCAAAGAATGGCGCATCGCTTCGCAGAATCACCTCTTTGTCGGATAGACTCTCGATCCAATCCTTGAGGCGCACGGCAAGTTCAGCTTCTCTCATGCGGCATTCGCCGCCGTTTAAGAGAGGCAAAACATATCGCACAACAAAGTCTGAGCAATTGGCTGGATGCCATGTATCGGACAATTCAGCATAAAACTCGCGCCCATCCTGGGCTATACAGCCAATACTAATAAGCATTGGCACACCGTTTATTTTGTCGATGGCGCTAAACTCGGTATCAAACCAGACTTGCATCTATAGCTCCTGAATTTTTTCGGGAATTACACTTCCTATATAGGAAGTGGATCATGGGGGCGAGGCGCTCAACCCTGCCAATTCCTGCTTCTCCCAGCTCGACAGGTGGTTGTATTGTGCGGCGTTTGCTTCCGCCTCGATCTCCTGCCCCAACTGCATCTCGAACGCGGCTTGGTATTCCTGCGACTCGATCAACGCCCGCACCTTCTCAGGCCAGCCCAACATCCAGCGGTTTGCCAGCTCGATGCCCATGCGAGACTGCGTTATCAGACTGCGCAAGGCTTCCGGGTACTTTTTTGGCTTGTATAGGTCTTGCATATTAAAATTCCTCCGGCAGAATAATTGCGAAGCGTACTTGAGAGACAAAATTATAAACTTAATTTATAAAAATTTATTGTTTATATTCAAATGGTTAAAATGTATTTTATCAACACTTTGTCAACAGTTTAACAACACTTTGTCAACACTTTAAAAAAGTCACTCAGAAAAATATCAAGCATTTACATAGACTTACAATTAGTGAGTCTGAGACAAATTTTTAGATTTCTGAGGCCATATTTTTACGTTCGGCTTGCCATTTTTATACTGAATTTGGAATTTCTCTCCTGCGAGCATTTGTTTGAAAGCTTCATGCATTGGAAGTTTGCACAAATCCCCCTTGCGAATTTCAATGAATACGGCTTCTGGTTCTATCGAATGGACAGTGCCGATATAGTAGCCGCGCTCTAAATCAGCAGGTTTGATGGCAGGTTCGTGTGCTTCCGCCGGCTTATTCACGACTATATCGGCAGTATGAGAGTCACCTATCGTGCCTGGCATCGGATCACTTCCTGCGGCACAAACGTTCTCAATAGCGGCTTTGCGCTCGGTTTGTAGAGCAGCTTCCTGCTCCTTCTGGTCAGCAGTCTGCTGGGAACGTTGCGTAGTTTCCTGCTCGGCTTTATTTAAGTCGTCCTTGATCTGCGCCTTATCTATAGCTCTGGCGGCCTCAATGGTCGCGAGAAGTTCGCGGTCGTCCGGTGTGGTTGCAACATGCCACAACTCTTTTAGGTGGGTTTCGCTGGTCAATGCCCGTTCCGCAAGGAAGTCTTTATAAATTGCCGCTGTAAGTTTGTCGCTCTCAACCCTGAGTGCAGCTTTGGCGACGGCGATGCGTTCGCTGAGTGTTTTGTGTAGCTGCTTCTTTGCCTCAATGGCCAGCTCAGAATTATCGATCTCAGTCTTGACCGTGCGCCTCTCTTCGTCCAGTTTTTCTTTTTGAACTTTAAGAAAGCAAGCGCGCTCCTGAATGTAGCCAGTAAATTCGTTTCTGATTTCTTGGTTGATTCCCTGCCCAGCGTCATAGCGCGATGTAGAATAGACGTTATCTAACTGTTCGGCATAGCACTGCCTGAGGATCGGCTGCACCTGGTCTTTATAGTTCAGGTGCATGTGCTTGGTCAGGAACGAAGAGACGTTGTATTTATTCCCCTCATACTGAATCAAATTAGTGCCATTGTCGGCTTGCACAATCTCATATTTATCAAGCTCTGCACCATAGGCTTTCGAGACATAATCCAGTATTCGCTTGGGGTCTAGATTTTCAACAATCTCCTGAAATTTGGCTGATTGCGCGGCATCACAGATAGCTTTTTCAGCATTAATTTCCGCCAGCAATTGCCCCACTACACTGTCGGATGGCCGTTCAGTCATTTGCCATGAGGCATTTTCACCCTCTGCTGTAAATGCTTTTACTCCAGCGCGATCCAGCTTTTTTAACATAACCTCAATGGTGGCAGAAGCGTTATCGTCTCCTGACGGGGGAGGTTTAGCCCCCCAAGTATTACGATGAACAAGAATTTCTTCTGTGCCGATGACAACACCTTCTTTGTTTTTTACATCGCGAGTGATAGGAACATCTACCATCCCCAAACATTCGAGTTGTATTAGCTCTCCAATTTGCAACCGACTCTCGTCCAAGGCGCGTTTAATGTCCACCCCCCAAAGTGTGTGCTCTTTACCTGCTGCGTCCATTATTGTTGCGAAGTAGCTCATTTTTTCATTGGGATCGTTTTCATAATTGGCTTGACCGTGCGCTACCAGCCTACCTATGCCTAGCTGTTCGCTTATTGCAAAATCTTCAGCACTGGCAACAATCTCCACATCGTGTCGGTGACGTGTCATAGCAACGTATAAGTTTTCCAGCGACATTGAACTATTTGCCAACGCAAGACAATTGTCGACCGTGACACCTTGGGCCTTGTGGACTGTCACACAGTACCCGTGAGTAATTTCATTACCTTCGGGTGTGCCTCGACCATCCTTATTGAAGATGGCGATCTTGTCTTCATTATCCAGCTTGACTGAAATAAAACCGTCTTTGTCGATGCCAACAATGTTGCCGGTGGTGCCGTTTTTCACGCCCATTTTTCTATCAGGAGCCGTGAACATGATTCGCTCACCAACGGCCATTGGCATCACGCCATGCTTAGTAGTTACGTCGATTTCATCTTGCAATTCGCCATGACGCTTGAGTTCATCACGCATCATGTTGTTAAGCTCAGTGCGTTCGACATTGGTGTGAGCAAGCACGATGCAAGTCTGTTTTGGCCGGTCTGCGCGGTGCGCTGCCCACTTTGCCACGATAGAGATTTGAGCGTCTTTGGTGGTATCCTCGATACTGACTTTGCCGTGGTCGGCATAGTCTTTCAAGCCGGAAATATCGTGTCGCGAGAACTTCTCGCTGGCCTCTTTCATCCACTTAGTTTCTTGACGCATGATTTCAGTCAGCGCTGCAACTTCTGAGCGTTTCGATATTTCGGTAAAGGCGTTGCCATACTCCACGGCGGCAAGTTGATAAGCATCGCCCACAAGCCGGATTCGCCCTCCCGCCATTTCGACATAGGCCATGAGCTTTTCAAGATCACGCGAGCCAACCATGCCCGCCTCATCTATCACCAGCACAGTTTTCTTGTCGAACACCAGCTTGCCTTTTTCCAGCTCTTTCAGCATTTTCGCAATCGTGCGCGTATCTATTTTGCTGTCGTGTTGCAGGTCAGAAGCAGTTTTGCCTTGGAGACACGCGCCGTAAACATTGAAGCCTTGAGCCTTGTAGGCTTCATTCATTTTAGCGAGGATGTAGCTTTTGCCAGTTCCCGCGGCTCCGTTAATTACCCCTAGCTGCCGGTCGCTGCAAAGCAGTTTGAATGCGGCCTTTTGCCCCTCATTCATCCCTCGCCCCTTCGCGTCAACATAGTTTGCAATAGCGTCAACTTTGCGTTGCGGAATGCCCGGGATGCCGTTGATTGACTGCAACTTGCCAATCGGCTTTAATCCAAAAATATTGCCCAGATTGGATATGGTGGTAGCAGCAGTCAGCGCACGCACGCCCAGCAGCACGTCATTTACAATCATCGCCACAATGCCATGCTTCTTTTCTCTAGCAAGAACCGCATCAATCTCTACCTGACTCTGCCTCATGCTTCCAGCCATACGCTCAGTGCATTCGACCAGACGTTTTTCGATAGAAACAATCTCGCGCGAAGAGAATAACAAGCCTTTATCAGTGTTCTGCACAACCAACTCAGGATTTGCCAGGACAGCGCGCATGGCTGCGTCGTACTGGTCGGCATTGGCTGTATTTTTTAGTAGGTAGCGTTGCAAAGCAGTTTCATTAAAACTCGATTGAGAGAATGTCAAAGCAGCGATGGCTGATTCAGGCTTGGCTATAATCGCTTCGCCCAGCACTTCAGCTGCGGCAAGCTGATCGCTGGTACGCAAGTACGAACTATTTAGCTTTGCGTTACTGTAGAGTTCAAAACGGATCTGCTCGGCGCGAGCCTCTGCATCCATTTCAAAATTGAGTTCGTCCGAAATCAACTTATCAAAATACGCATGGCCAATTAATTCGTCGGCACGTCCGTAATGCTTGGCTTCCAGTTTGGAAAGCAACAATTTTTTATCGTCTGGGCTGGCCGCAAGATATTCTTTATGAACCTTGCTGCCGTAGCTCATGTATTTTTCAGCACGCGCACGGTCGCCCCATGCTTCGCGCAAGCGCGCACGCTCCAAGGCTGCGGCGGGCTTATTGGCTTGGTACTCATCTGCTGTTTTATCGGCATAAGCTTGAAGTTTTTGCGCCATGGTTTTATTCAGAAAATCAGTTCTGAATTGGTTGTCGTCCAAACGAATGTATTTCTCATCGCTGCCGATTGGTCGCACTTTCAGGTAGTCGCCGTTTTTGCCATGCGCGATCTTGGCCGATAACTCATATCCCAACTCTGTCAGCATTTGTTTAAAAGCGGCTTCGCTCTCAATGCCTCGATCAAGCATTTCGTTGCGGAACATTTTGAGCTTGTCGTGATTCTTGAATTTACGTCCGGCAAATTCATCGGCCTTGATGCGGCTAATGATGTCGGCCTTGCCGCCGAAGCCGTCACGCGCATGAACCGGATCGTGCGGTGATGAGAGGCCGTACTTGCTGTTGGTGTCTTCTTGAAACGCATCAGTAAAATCTTGTGTTCGATCAGCTTCGCCAAATCGCTTATCTAGCCGCTGAAAAGGTGCGGCACGCCCACCAGTGATTAGATTGGTGGTGGGCATGACGATATGCACATGAATCATGCGTGGTACGGTTTCATGACATTTTTTTTCGGCGTTCCACTTCACTTCTGTTTTCGTGCGCGGCATGTGCGCTTCAGCGTAGAAGTAAAGTTCGTCTTCGGTGTATGCACCATCGCCCAGGGCGAATTGCTTATAGTCGGCGACAATCTGCTTTAGTAATTCAGGATTAAGTTTTACTTCGTCCTCGGTAAACGATAATGTGATATGCGCGTATTTTTCACCGTTTGTCTCTCGACTGTTGATGATCTGATCGCAAATATCGAGATCACCTTCAAGGATCACGCGATCATCCAGTTCACGGCGCGTCAACTCACGACCGGACATTTTCCCTTCTTCCAAGTAAGCCTTAATACCCTCTTTGCCGCCACCATATTTAACAAGCATTATTCCAACCATCCTTTCGCCAACTGCTTTATTTGCTCAAGCTCTTGCAGGACACTTTCAACCAATTTTTCACTGATTCCACCCTTCGATTTTTTTGCAGTGTTGATCGCATGCGCAAGCTGATTGCAATTGTTTGACGTTTGTGCGGCCAGAAAAAGTAAGCGACGAGAGTCAGGATTAGACGGTTTTGCAATGCGCGTTATCCGCTTTTTTCCTCCAGCATCACCAATAATTGTTGTCTCATTTTTCACCACGGCACGCCGGATGTATTCGCTTTCATTCAAGCCGGAACGGGAAATTTGAGACTGGAATTCCGCATCGTCAGCGTCATTCAGACGGAAGCTGTAGCCGTGCGGAACACGCTCGGCCTTGTCCTTTTTTGGCCTGCCTCTTGGGTTTCCGGTTGCCATTGGCCTAACCGCCTTCCGCTTGCTTGGCAGTCCATTGAGCTACAAATACGCCTTGAGCCGTGCAGCGGGTGATAGGGATAGGTTCATAAGTTGTCCAAGAGATCGTATTCATGTGCTTGCAAAAACACTTGAGTGCGTTGTGAGTGGTAAAAAAGCACGCCCCCGGACAGTGCTGGCAGATGAGCTGAGCCTGTGGACGGTCAGTTTCCGCCAAGCTGAGGACAACCGGATCGGAGTAATCCTGATTAACTTTTTCAGGTATTCCAAGGGTGGCTTTTCTGAATCCGATGTACTCGGATTCGACATCATCAGGCGAAATGATTTCGGTCGACTGTGCGATTACGTGAGCTTCTGTTGACTTTGCGTTCATCAGTTTTTCCTCTAAAAAATGCTGTGGTTAGCGGCGTGGCCTGTGCCTTGGTAGTGGCATTTGCTTCTAGGGGTTAAGGGGAGAATCCCCTTAGCACTGTTGATTACGGATTTATCGTAAACAACTGTAGTGCCTATTTAATTGGTGTGTTTGAAGAATAATCGTGAAATTAGTCTCTTCTGGGGAGTTGTCGGCTTGTGTCTGGAAAAGTCTATTAGCGTCTTGCAATGTCGCGTAACTTATTGATTTTTTGCATTTATATATATTAAGCACATAATTCACACATCAAAAACGAAGCGATAATTCTGTAAAACATACAAAAACAAATCTAAAACGAGTCAACGCAGATCAAAGGCAAATAGGATGGATAACAACAACATATCAGAAAAGTTAAAAACGCTTGCGAGAGGGGGAAACAGATCAGCTACCGCACGTTTGCGTGAAATTTTTAACGAGATTGAGACTGCATTGCGATCCGGTGTTCGACGCAAAGACATTCATCAGGCACTCAAAGAAAGCGGCTTCGATATTTCATTTTCAAGTTTCGAGCTTGCAATTTACAGAATCAGAAAGGAAAGAGGAAAACCTGAAACCCCAACACAACTACCATTTGTTTTAGAGGAAAAAAAATTAGTACAAAACACAAAACCAGCTATCGCAGCGGACATGAAGAATGAAGAGATTATCCGGCCACCAGGTATTACGGACGCTGGATGGAGTGAAATGAAGGCAAAAACGATTCAAGAGCTAATGGATGACAAGCCCTTTGGATTTCCAAACAAGAAAAAGTTAATCAAACCAGAAGGAGCATAAAAATGAGAGTTGGAGTAATAAATATCAATGGAAATGTGGGTAAATCAACAGTAACAAACCACATGCTCTATACCAGATTAGGTGAAGGTGCAGAGGTCATTTATGTTGAAGGAGTGAACGACATTCCAGGAAAGATAGACGGGATGAAATCGTATGACGTAGAGGGATTCGGTGAGGTGCAGGAATATCTATCCACAACATACTCACACGACGTCATCGTCGATTTCGGTGCAAATGATGCAAAACAATTGATGGCTTTGTTTTTACAGTATGAGGGGGCGCATCATGAATTCGACATGTTTGTGGTTCCTGCATCACCCAACTCAAAGCATGGTGACACGGCTAAAACAGTCAAATTTTTGCAAAGCTTGGGAGTCCCGGCAACGAATATTCGAATGCTTTTCACACTCGTCCCAATTGGCGCAAGTATCGAAAAATTATTTTTTGATTTGATCGAGTACCACAACGAAGAAAAAAGTTTTTTTCTAGACACAAGAGCGGTTATCTATATGAGCCCATTGTTTGAGCGGATTAAAGATACAGATCTCACTTTCACAAGCATTCTTGACGACGAAACCGACTGGAAGGCGAAAGTCATCAACGCATCTGAAAACAAGGAGGTGAACAAAGAAAAAATAGACTATTACGGTCAGCGCATGACCATTAAAAAACTGGCGCTCGGAGTAAAAAGAGATATGGACGCCGCGTTCAAATTTCTGATGAGTGAAGGTAAATAAATGGACGGGCTATCACCAGACAAGAAAAGTGCCTTTGAAAATTATGCCACGGAACTGATCGGCGATATTGGCGTGTTAAACAACAGTGTCAATAAATTGAAAGCAGAATTGCCATCACTGCTACAGCAGATTGCCGCCGGTGCCACTGAAGTAGCGAGGATTCAAACAACCGTGAAAAAAACAGCATGGGTTGTTATTGGTGCACTTTCTGGGCTGGCGGTATTCGGCCTTGGTGTGACCTACGGTTCCTTTCATGCTACGTGGCATATGCCAGCATGGATAAATCAAGGGAGCATTATTTCTGAGTTGTCATCATCACTCTTGCGGGCGCCAGTAGGTGGCGTGGGATTTTTTATGATCGGCCTGACGCTGATTTTTTTGCATAGAAGCATTAGCGATTCAATTGCAAAAAATAAAGAGGACAAAATAGCCATTAAGATTTTTGTTTATTTGGCAGCAGCTGCATTTACAGCAACTGGATGCTGGCTAAGTTTTTTTATGATGTTTCGGTAAATTTAAATAAAAGGCAGCGGTTTCAAGTGCGGTAACACTTGAAACCGCCTAACCACAAAGATCAATAGGAGATCAATCATGGCTAAGAGCAATTCTACCACTCAAGGAAAAAGTGGCTACAAATATCAAGGTGAGGTTTTCCAGCTCTCGTCGTTAACTAAAAATCCAGCTTTGCTCAAGCTGGCCGCCAAGCTGCATAAGCAGGCCATTCGCATGGCAGAAGCCGAACAGAACCAGCAGTTTTATTTTTGCAGACCAGTTCACATCCCTCGAAATCTGCGTCATATTTTCCAGTAATTAAAAGTTGCACTATTGCCTTATACTAGCAATAGAATCAAAGACTTATTGATTATTATATAGGGAAGTGATAGTGTTATTTTGTTGTATCACACTCCCAAAAGGAAAGTACATGGATCTTGAAAATCGCAATACAAGGGTAGGAGTTTCAATTGCAATCGGGTTGTTTTTTTCAAATGTCATTGTCTATTTTTCAAGCCCTTTGCAAGTAATGTTAATCGTAGTCGCTTCGGTTCTTGCTGTTAGAAAAGCAAGGATCGAGCTGGCGAAGTTGAAAAACAAGTCTCAGCCAACAAAATAACAAGGAGAGTAAAAATGGATTATGAAAACGGGTTATATGAAACAAATCGTAAAGAGATTCAACACGACCAATTTGAAAAAATAAGTCAATGCTTCACCAGACAAGGATTGGTGCTGATGTGGGCGGCGATGCTGCTCATGACCGTAGCCTTTTTCGCGCCCACCCCTTTAACTCACATGATAGGTTTCATCGCATTTACCATCGCGGGACTGATTTATTTCATAGCAATGAGAAATGGGCGAATTCTTGAGTACGTCGTATTCGAGCAAAATCATGTGGGACGACGAACGATATTCAGGTTTACGCTTGTTATTTTTTTCGTGGGTTTGTTCCATCTAGCAATTTACAACAACCCGGTAATTTTTATTTTGGTTGCTCTTTCCGGGGCAATTTCAGCAACTTTGCTGCGGTTCGTCGGCGAGAGGAAGTAAGGGGAATGAACATGGAAAAAACTTTGCTTATCCTTTCTCTCTTGATCGCTTTGCCTGTGCAAGCTGGCTCAGTAGGTGGTGTGAATGGAGCGATGGAAACGACGCAGTACCTCAATTACACCGAGCTGTACAACCAGACTAATCAGAGTATGTCACAACTGCAAACGCAGATCCGTCAGCTCTCGACCTTACAACAGCAAGTCGCGTCAGGTCGAATTTTGGACTGGGGACAAGCAAAACAGGTAATCGCAAACACAGCCGGAACAATTCGCCAGGCGCAAGCGGTTGGATACGACTCCGCTGTGATGGCAAGCCGGTGGAGTCAATTGTACCCAGACTTCAACAGCAGATCTGGCACTAACTACATTCAACAGTATGCTGGTTGGAGCAAAGAGTCCAACAATGCTATTAAAACCGCGCTGACTGTCAATGGACAACAGGTACAGAACTACCAAAACGACCAAGCAACAAGGGCCAGTCTGGAACAATTAAGTGCTGATGCAAATGGCTCGCAAAGCCAAATTGCGGCGGTGAATGCAACAAACCAGATCGCAATGGGGCAATACGATGAAATGCAAAAACTGAGACAGATCCAAGTAGCTCAGAACGGCGCGATGCTGACCTACATGCAAGGTCAACAACAAGCATCTGACACGAAAGCGGCACAGGACGATACGCTACGAAAAATGTTTAGCAGACCCGCCGAAATGCGGACATACGAGCAACAATTACAACTCAACAAATAGGACATAGCCATGAAAAACTTAATCACGAAAACTCTCTTTGCAATTTTTCTGACCGTTGCCGTGGCCGGTTTGTCGGCCTGCAAGGATAAGCAAGAAGTCGCCCAGGTGAGAACCTACGATCAGCTTCTCAAGGAAGAGGCTGCGAAGTCAAACTCATTGCCTGAGAAGACGGCAGCAAATAAACCTGCAAAATCAGATCACCATGTTAGAACCTACGAAGAGTTGTTGAAGGAACAGGCCGATGCAGCCAAAACCCCAAACAAAATCGCTACCGGCAGCTTCAACTAAAATCAGGAGATGAAATGCACAATTTAAAAATTTACCTTTTTGCTCTTGGCTTACTTCTTCCTTTTTCTGCCGAGGCGGTTATCAGCAATGTGGCTGACCAGATAAAGCTAAGCTCTCTTAGTTTTTACTCGAATATATCCACAATGGCATTAAGTTTGTTGTTCGCTTTGTTTACCGTGGCTTTCACATGGAAAACGATTAGTTTAGTCTTGAAGGGGGCAGATTTTCAAGAAATCACAGTGGCCGCAATAAGGGGGATGATCTCAGTTGGTGTTTATGCAATGTTCATCAAAAATGGCGACGTATGGCTTAAAACCATCGTCGATGGTTCTCAAATGATGGCCGCTCAGGGGGCAGGAATATCGTCAAACATATTGAATCCTGGCGCGATCATGGGCCTGGGGATTGATTTGCAGGACTCGATGGTAAAAAACTTCAATGCAGCAAGCGGCGCTGATTCTTTCATAGGAGCTATTTCAAACTTTTTTCCATCCATGCAGATAATGGTGGCTTGCCTGATGATTCTTGCTGCCTTTGCCATGATTTCATTCACACTTTTTTTAACCTACGGTGAGATGTACATGATCATCGCTGTAGCTCCGTTTATGTTCGCTCTGGGTGGAACAGATTGGACAAAGGACAATGCACTCAAGCCTTTTCAGTCCATGATCGCAATGTCGGTAAAAATCATGGTTCTAGCACTTGTTGCAACGATTGCTATTCAAAGCGCTCCAAGTTGGGCGACCCAACTCGCAACTTGGCAAATAGACGATTGGCGGCCAATGTGGACGGTGGCTTTCCAAATACTCACCGTGGGAATTTTTGCGCTAGTGGCACCGAAGATGGCAGCTACGATAATGGCTGGTGGAACAAGTATGTCAGCTGGTGATGTTCTCCAGGCAGGCGGCAATATTGGCAGCATGGCGACTGGAGCAGGGGCAATTGCACTTGGGGCGGCAGCAGCAGGCGCAAGCGGAGCTGGAAAGGCTGCGCAAGCTCTTGGCGGTGCCGGTGCCGAGATTGGCGGTATTGGCAAAGCACTGAAAGCGGGCTTTGACCACAACAGAAACTTGGGGATGGGATCCGGCCAATCAGGCGTGATGCCGCCTGGCTCTGGACTATCACCTACCGGAGGTTTTGCTGCTGCAATACAAGCACCTATTCCTGGCATAAAAAGCGCGGCCAGCATGGTGGGAGCCAAGGCTATTGAGGCTGGAAAGAGTTTTGCCGATGGTGGTAAAGGGATTTTGGCTCAGGCTGGTGATGCTATCAACAATTCGGTTGGCGGTCAGGTTGCTGAACACATCAAAAACGGTTCTACAGGTGAAAAAACATCAACTACTGATAAATCCTCACCAGCCCCTACATCCGCAAATTCAGGCTCTGGAAAAGCCCCTAGCGCACCGGTTGGCAACAATCAATCTAACTTCTCTGGAGTACAAACCCCGCAACAGCATCAAAGCATGATGGATAAGCTTTCCAAAATGCGTGATTGGATTCCACCTGATCAGATGATTTCTGGTGGCAGTGTGTCGCACGTCCATCACGACTAACAATAATGAAAGGAATTACAATGAACTCCCAAACTGTAAATTTAGAAAAAATCCAAGCCTGCAAGGCAACGCTACTGAATTACTTGATTCACCTTGAAGGCGGCAGAAGTACAGAGGAGCTGACAAGGCTCAAAGAAATCGTGGCTGCGCTTGCCCCTGAAATTCAAGCTTTTTTGGATATGGGAGTCGGCTACGCTGAAATATCCAAGCAGCTCAAATCACAAGGTGTACAGGTCGATAGCGACAGCTTGCGAGATTTATACATTAACCATTGCATACAAGAGCATAAAAACTATATGGAAGAAAAATTTCGCTCCTGGTGCGAAATGACGATTCAAAAATCAAATGATGTATCCACCAAGCGAGTCTGATCAGGCCAATTTTTCCGCAAGCTGTTGGAATACGGTTCGCCCAGACTCATCTTCTGCCACGGCAAACAGGAATAAGCAGCGGCCATCGCTGGACTTCTCCCAGCGATCACCGACCTGTTTCTTCTCGCGTGAGTCATCGTTGGTTTTATAAGGTTCGCCTTTGTACTCGACAGCCAACACACGACCATCGGTGAGTTCCGCTACAAAATCGGGATAAAAATAGTCGCTGGAAGTTGGCAGCCAGAAGGAATGCTTCTCCTGACGCTCGATGTTGCGTACCCACTGCTTGACCATCGGGTGAACATCAATGGCCTGCGCGCATTGGAACTCTTCGGCAATCTTGCCCGCGCCCGTTTTCTCGCGCAAGTCGTGAATCACCGGGTAAAAATGCTTACTGAATTCGTAGCTGCCTTGATAGCACTGCCGAGCCGGATACATGCCCGCCTGAAACTCAAAGCTGTAATACACGGAACTATCAGCAGGCGACACGGACATTTCAAACAGCCGCCCTTGGAATCCCTTCTCCATTGCAAGTTGTCGCAACCGCTCAATCTCGCGGCTCACAGCCTGAGCAAGCTGGAATCGCGCCCGAACCAATGCGGTTAAAGTCAGTCCACGATCATGGATCAGGTGCGACAGCATCTTCACCAGATACGCTTGTAACTGTAGCTGCGAGACATAGGGCTTGCGCACTTCCAAATCCAGCCAACGCACAAGGTCTTGCTCGGAAACGTGACTGACGACATCGTTCAGTTTAAGTTGTTGCGCGTCAATGTGGCGATATTTGACCTGTTGACCATTCACATCAATCTCAAACGAATTGATACTCTCTCGGATGGTAAACCCGGCAAGTTGCACGGGTTGATCGAGCAAATCCCAATCACCGATACTGGACAGTGTTTCCTTCTCCACGATTTCAAGATAACCATCCAACTGCAAACAAAGCTGCGGAATCAGTGCGAAGTTCAATCCCAACTGTGCCGGGGCGCGTAGTGCCTGACGGACAGCACGGTGCGCATCAAATTGCTCTTTGACGGCGATACGCGCTTTCTCTGGCAACGTCTTGCTGATAAACGCCTCTGCTTGCGCCAATGTGTCCGAATCGACATTACCTTTCAGCAGGATCGTCGCACCTTGTGTCGTGACGCGAATTTGTACCGCCGCCTTGATCTCTTCAGGCCAGTGCTGTGTGTCCGGCATTTGCGGCACTTCGATATGGCAATCGGGAATAACAGGTACGACCGGAGTGCTTCCACCTTGCCCGCCCGTCAGCGGCAAAGGTTGCTGAGGGATAATCAGCGCGCCCGTTTCCAGCCGCTCGAAGCCCATGTTTTGTACCATGCGGTCTTTAAGGGTGGCAGCGGCTTCGGCAAAGTTTTCGGCAACGATGTGGGCGTAGGCTTTATTCAGCGCATCCTGTTGACGTTGTTTTGCGTAAGGCATACGCAGCACACGCCCCAGCAACTGCTCAACATCCTTGGCAGACCTCACAGATTGCAATGATGCCAGCACATAGGCAAACGAGCAGTCCCAACCTTCTTTCAATGCCTCCACGGTGATGACATAACGAATCTGGCAACTACGCTCAAACAGGTTGATCCCTTCCAACTCTTTCTGTGAACCTGTCGCTACTGCGATTTGGTTTTCCGGGATGTTTTCCTGTTCGATCAAGTGCTGACGTACCACGTCAACAGTGGCCTCGTTGCCCTTGGGCGCGGCCTGCACTAATACGATAGGGCGGATGTAGTCTGTTTCTTTCTGTGCCGTCAATTCCAGTCCGTCACGAGTGAGTACCGCATCTCGCAAACACTCTCGCCAACCTTCGGGATGCTCTGCCAATACAATCGGCAGCTTAATCATCTGTTCGGCTTTCAGTTCCTGCGCGGATACGTGATACAGCACATTATTACCGGCAACAGGCGTTGCGGTAAGCTCCACCACGCAACTTGGATTCAGCCTGCCCAACGTCTTAAAGAATCGGTCAGTGCGATTGTTATGCGCCTCATCCACGATGACAACGGGCTGACGCAGGTGCAACCAATTCGCAAGGGAATACTTCACTCGCCCGATGTCAGTCGCAGTCAGATACCGCTGATTTTGTAAATCGGCCTCCGTCACCTTCTCCAAGTTGGCGGTTAGATTGGCTGGCAGATTATCGAAGTGTGGCGCGAGTTCCTCGAAGAACGAATAGACATTGCGCTTGGCCGTATCCGTGACATTGAAGGATTGAATCGTGGCAACCACCACAATACAAGCCTTGCCGACATCATGCGGGCTGATCGTTTGTAGGCTTTCCAGATCACACACTTGCACACGGTCGCCAAAATAATGCGCCAATGCTTGACGATACGGATGCCGGGCATTGGACAGCGCGTCCAGCGTCTGTGATCGAATGGTGTCTGAAGGTGTCAGCCACAGTGCAATCGGTGAGTCGCTATCAAGGACTGCCTTGCCAGCCAGTGCCACAGCATGAGCGGCAAGCACGGTTTTCCCGCCGCCTGTTGGGATGCGCAAACACACGCAAGGCACATCGTCGAACACAGGCTGATACCGTTCAGCACTACGATTTTGAGTTGCCAGCATCGCATGAAACGCATCCGCAATCGGCACACTACGGCAGGATTGCAGGAACTGATTTAACGCGGTCAGTGTATTTTTTTGGTAGGTTTTGAGTTCAAACATAATGTCAGCGCATCTTCACGTCATAGGGAATCTGCTTGAACGTGATGTTCTCAGCAGCGAGGCGGGCAGCGCCCAGCCGGGTCGTTTCACCATAAATCACCTTTGGCCCATCGTGGGGGAATAACTCCTTGATCGCTTCCAGTACGGCATGAGTCAACACATTGCCACTAGCCGGACGACGATCACCCAGTATGCCGTTGTACAGTAAATAATAGGCTGTGCAGTCCTCGATTCCCAGCAGTGGCTTGTCGAATGTTTGCTGTCCGGGTACGCTCGTTTCATAGTGCCAGACGTATGCCGCCAAAGTCTCAAAGCGCACAGCCGTATTGATGCGACCATGCGAATCAAATGCAGGTTCGCCCAGCGTGTAGAAACGGAATCCGCCGCCGCCTTTCCAATCGACCGACTCACTGATACCACCTTGCTCACCGTCGATAACCTTCTGCAATCGCGGGATGCAGTGAGTGCGGGCATGTTCACCCATTTCGATGCCGATATAGCGGCGACCCATTTTGTGGGCTACGACTGCGGTGGTTGCGCTACCTAGAAAGCTATCAAGGACAAGATCTCCGGGCTTGGTTGAAAGACTGATAATTCGCTGTAAAAGTCGTTCTGGCTTTGGCGTGCCAAAGGCATCATCAGCCCCAAACAGCACGTTAATTTCTTTTTTCGCTTCTTGGTTATGTCCGACCTCTGCGTTACCCCACCATGACCACGAGCTAATTCCATCGCTTTCAGAAAGATAGTTCTTTACCCGTGGACGCGCAGTATCGTTCTTACCAAAGTACATGCGCCCCTCAGCTAGAAGCCGACGATACTCACTCTCAATGTTTGACCAGCAACGCCCAGGAGGGGGTTCAAATTCAACGCCGCTTGGCGATTGTAACTTGTACATCTGGTTGGGTCGCCAGCCTTGAGCGGTGAAGTCTGTGGATGCCCAAGGGCCTCGCCGATCATTGTCAGGGTTTTTGAAATTCTGAGCCTGCTCCGGGGAGAGCGAGAGTTTGTTAAACTTAACTCTCTCAATTTCCTTAGCGAAGACCATAACGTGGTCGTGAGCGGCTCCCAGTTGGATACGTGCATCAGGAGAGGTTCTTTTCTGCCATAGGACATTTGACACAAAATTCTTGCGACCAAACACCTCATCCATCAGCACCTTCAGATAGTGAGCCTCATTATCATCAATCGTGACCCAGATGCAACCGTCCTCAGCCAACATTTCGCGCAGCAGCACCAAGCGTGGATACATCATCGAAAGCCACTGGCTATGCTCCAGTTTGTCGTCGTAATGATCGAATGCGCTCTGCGTGTTGTACGGTGGATCAATAAAAATACACTTTACCTGCCCGGCATAAAACGGGATCAACGCCTTCAGTGCCAGCAGGTTATCACCCTGTATCAGCATATTTTCACCGCCCGCGCCATAAACAGATTCCTGTTTCAGCAGATGGTAAGGCACATCACGGGTAGTTTCCTTGGCCTGATTCTTATTGACCCAATCTAAAAATGGCATCGTTTTCTATATCTTTTCCGTTATTGTGTTAAGTCCAGAAAGGGGACGCTCTGGCGCAGTCTATCCTTGTTGCTTTCCGACAAATACTTGATTAAAGCACAGCGCAAAATATCCCAAGCCATGAGTGGCAAAGCAAACCCGACACCCCACGTTGCCGACTCTATCAACAACTGTTGAGACACCGAGAACCATAGCAACATGCCCGTTGCGGCAGCCAGCGAAATTGCAACCAAGAAACTGACAATTCTCAGCAGCCAAACTTGGTGATCGTATCTTATGTCCAGTTGCCGATATGAAGACTCAAAGCGGTCAGCAACGGAATGTGGCTTGCCCTTTATTTGCTGCCACTGCTGGTCGATTTCCTGTTTGACCGCCAATAACGTATGTCGTTGGTTTCTGACCAAGAGAGTCATTATTACTGAGAAAACAAGCGTTCCAAGCCAAATGAGAACATTTTTGCTAGACCAGCTAGACTCATTTACCATTTGCCCACCAACCAAGATTAAGGCCGCAGGAACTGCAAGCAATTGATTTTGGATGTCTGAAAAAACCTTGTTTAATTTCGTTGTTGCTTCAAGTTTTTCTCTCTCAACTTCGGCCTTGACCTTTTGAAATGAGAACTCTGAAACGTAAAGCTGGTAGCTCGCATTCAGCTTCTCAATGAAATCGTCAAACTGCTCCAATAGCTCAGAAAATGGAACACGTCCTCGACCTTGGAATAGTTCAAATAGCACCGTCCTAACAATGGTCTGCTTTTGATCCTTGTGCGTTGCGGACTCAATAAATTCTGACTTGAAATGATTGGCACTACTCAGCTCTCGTAGATCGGTCGCGGTGTAATCAGGGATTATTTCGAGCTTTCCCTTCTCGAGAAAGATCAATGTTTTTGTACTGCCCAGCCCTCCGGTATGGTCGGCGGCATTACCAAGGGTGCTGTATAACTGTGTTGCAGCGATGTAGTGCTGCACAACGGCTGGTAGCGTTGCTGTATCACCCTCATACAGGCAATCGGTATCCGCCAAATAGAATTTTGAGGGTGATGCAATGCGTCGTTCAGCCGTACTTATGAGTTCATCAAATGAAAGGAAAAAATTACCGGGTAGTGCAAATTCAATTTTGCGTAGCTTTGCATCTGGCGACACCAACAGATTGTCATCATCAAGCCGTGCCTCAACCTCAGAGAAGTCGAGGCTTGCTGGCAATACACCAATTACCTGACGTTCGCAAACCTCTCTCGACAGCAAGTGCCGATACAACAAAATGGCGAGGCCAAGGGCATCAGTCGGTAGCGGTGTCATCTGCTTGAGGTTTGAGCTTCTTGATCTGCTCAACTAATTCTTGCGGGATATTGTTGATGATTAGAGAATTGTTCTGCTGATCGTAATCTACGCGTTGCTGTAAAAGGTCTTCCACATCAAAGCTAACCTTGACGTTACCTACCTTGGCATCAATTCGTTTAAATCTCGTGAAAGTTTTTCGATGCGGTTGAAATGTTTCTCCCACCTCGAAATCATTTTCACGCACATAGTCTGCAAATGCCGCTGGCTCTTGGTCGAAGATAAATGCCGACAGCGCATTTAGATTAGCTGGTTCACCTTCACGATCCTTTGTTTCAAAGTACTCATAGGTACGTCTTCTAGCATTATTCTGCTGTTCCGTAGTCCAGTTTTTTGCTTCGCAAAATGCGTTAACTGCACTCATGGCTTGAGTGGTGTTGTGCTTCGAGTCAGTGTATTCGGTACACCCCAAAGCCTGTCTAAAGTATCGAGTGACATCCTCTGAACCACTGCGCTTCTTGATAAATGTGAGGTATGGCTGTGTGTCGGAACGCCACTTACCAAGGTCAATTCGTGCCGCTTCGTGCAGGTGATCTATGTCAAATGACAGCGTGTCTTTAAGATCAAGTGTAGCCTGGTCAATACCTGTGCCAGCCTTCAATTTCAACATAACAACAAGTAGCCAATCCTGCCCTTGATTGGAGTACCGAAGGAATAGGGTGTACCCACCATTCGCGAAATAAGCCTCGCTCATTTGTGCGGCAATCAACCTGCCTGCATCCTGACTAAACCGGATAAAGTCTGCGTTGTTAACTACGTATTCTTTCAACAAAACAGGAAAGCGATAGACGGTCTCGTCAATATCGAACGTGCCATATCCGTTAATTGCCTTAGCGTAAATGCGCAGAATCCCTTCAACGGTTCGCTGCAATCTATCATCAATCGCCAATTGTGTTGCGCGTGGTATCAGCGTCGCAGTTCCAGCTCCGCTAGTATTTTCCGCCTTAGTAATTCTGTGCAGGATGGCTTCTTGTAGTTGCATGACAATCTCTCTACGTATTTTCGGTTAGATTTACCTTAAAAATGCCCGATCCAGCATCATAATTGCCAAAAAACACAGCCGATTGGCGACAGATACGATCTCGCGTTCATTATATCGCTCAAACCACCTGCACAATTGCCCCCATACAAGGTTAAAAGAAGGATAAATATAAGGATAAAAGGATAAGACTGAAAAATATGCCATATTTTCTTTAAATTTCAATAGGTTGAAAAAAGAAACCGCCCCCTATACCTACCTAAACGCAGTGTCCTGCCCCCTATACCTACCGAAAATTACGCCGCCTGCCCCTTATACCTACCGACAAAAAAATAAATTTGTTTAAATTTTATGCAAATTCAAACGACCCGCCCCCTATACCTACCTACTTTTTTCACATACGACCAAAAACTTTAACTAAAACTGGAAAAAAAAGCATTCGCCCCCTATA
>Ga0105164_10000458_pt1 | contig 29189 bp, 29 predicted proteins | sample VDWuncwatermetaG_FD_89674 | JGI IMG/M metagenome (GOLD analysis project Ga0105164, IMG submission 89674) | Wastewater microbial communities from Netherlands to study Microbial Dark Matter (Phase II) - VDW unchlorinated drinking water | ecosystem: Environmental > Aquatic > Freshwater > Drinking...
AGCGCCGAAGGCGAGGCTCTTCCACCTCCATAGCGTGGTCCGGAAGAGCAACAAGAAGGTCAATACCTATTTCACGTTCCTCGGCGAACGCAACAAGGTGCTGAACTGGTACACTTGGTTCACACCATGGACGACGCTGCGCCTGCTTCCTGTCTTTTTCGTCTCCGTGCTCTTGCTCAACCTGTTCGACTGGCGCAAGATCCCATCACGCGTCAAGGCGTACTTCTGGGTGCTCTTCCATCCGAACTGGATCATCCAGAAGCGGTGCGAGATACAGGGCGCGCGTCGGGTGAAGGATAAAGAGGTCTTCACGTCCATGAGCTGCAAGATCTACAACGACCACGCCATCGAGAACAAGATGCTGCGGGGGATCCTGCGCGCGCTTAATGGGATAAACGGTGGGTATTATTGGCTGGTTGGGTTGAGGACGAAAGAATTCTATTTCTGATGCGCTTGCATCATCATATCGAGCACACCCCTTACTGTCTTCCCGAGCTTCTTGACCGAGTAACGCTCCTCATACAGGCGGCGAGCGTTATTGGCCAGTCGCTTGCGGAGCTCGGGATCCTCCTTAAGGTGAAGGATCGCCTTGGCGAGCGCCTTGCCGCTGCCCGGCTTGACGAGCAGCATATGCTCGCCGTCCTTGAAGATGCCGCGAGTGGCGGGCGAAGAGAGCGTGATGATCGGCTTGCCCATCCGCATATCCTCAAAAACCTTGTGCGTGATGCAGCGGAAGGCCTTTGGCGTCGTGCCGAAGATGCCGAGGCAGACGTCTGCGTCCGCGACATTCTGGACGAGCGTGTCCCACGGGACATGGCCGAGGAGCTTGACATTGGCCAGCTTCTCCTTCTTCACCCGCTCCTGCATGGCGTCGAACATCTGACCCTTGCCGGCGATGAGAAAGGTGATGCCTTTCTCCTTCCGCAGCTCTTTCGCGGCGTCGATGACATGCTCAATGCCATGGAGCGGGATGAAGCTGCCGTGGAACTCGACCAGGAAGCCCGTATGGGGCAGGGACTTCCTCAGTCGGAAGAGTCTTTCGTCCGCGCCGACGACAACAGCGTGCAGCTTCTCTCGCGGGATGCCGAATTCCTTGACAAAGAAATCGCTGTAGGCCTCGTTGATGGTGAGGATCTGCTTGGCCAGCGTGCACATCCACTTGTCCGCGATCCAGATATATCGTGCCTTCAGGGAGCCGGGCTTGACAAGCTTCCGGTCAAGCACGATCGTGTCATAGGCGGAGATGAAGATGTCGAAGAGGACAGGCTTCCCGAAGGAGAGGAGGCGGGAGAGGAGGAAGACCTTATGGCCGGTCGCGATCACCGCGTCATAATCCCGCCTGAGGATGCGCCACTTGAGCTTGACGTACTTCAGCAGGCCGCGGGGCGCGTAGACTTCGACCTCATAGCCATTCGCTGTCAATCCATCCTGAAGCACCTTTCCCCTCCCGTAGGTGTCCAGAACGTACGTGCCGAGCATCAGCACCTTTTTCTTTCCTGTGGCGTTTTCCTTTCCTGTTTTCAGGCCCATAAGCACCAAAGAAGGCATAAGCTTTATAAATTTTGAGCCGGTTTGATAGGCTATGACCATCAATATCGGCATCATCGGCTTCGGCTATTGGGGGCCGAACCTGGTACGGAATTTCGCGGCAGTCAAGGACGTGCGCGTGACCTATATCGCTGACCTTGATGACGCACGCCTTGCCGCGGCCAAAGAGCTCTATCCGGGATGCACGACCACGAAAAACTATAAGGAGATGCTCGCGGATCCTGATGTCCATGCCGTGGTCGTGGCCACGCCGGTCACGAGCCATTTCCGGTTCGCTTCAGAAGCCCTGCAGCATGGCAAGCATGTTCTCATCGAGAAACCAATGACGCATGCCGTGGATGAGGCGCGAAAGCTCATCGCGCTCGCCAAAGAGAAGGGCAATGTACTCATGGTTGACCACACCTTCGAGTACTGCAAGCCAGTCGAGAAGATTGACGGATACATCAAAGGTGGCGAGCTCGGCGACGTGTTCTCCATCTCGATGTCCAGATTAAACCTCGGCCTGTTCCAGAAGGACATCAATGTGATCTGGGACCTGTGCCCGCATGATATCTCCATCCTCCTCCACCTTCTCCGGCAGATGCCGATCAGCGTCAACGCGGTCGGCATGGACCATGTGCAGAAGGGCATCGAGGACGATTGTCACGTCTTCCTCAAATTTGGCAAGAATATCACTGCGTCCTTGCACGTCAGCTGGCTGGATCCGTGCAAGGTGCGCCGCATCGCGATTGTCGGCTCAAAGAAGATGCTGCTGTACGATGACGTCGAGCCGACGGACAAGATCAAGCTGTACGACCGAGGCATCGTCAAGAGCAAGGACGGCCTTCCGGTGCTCCAATACTACACGACGCCGGAAGAGTTCCAGCTCGCCTACAAGTACGGCGATGTCGTCATCCCGAAGGTCGACCTTAAGGAACCCCTCGGCGTCATGGCCAGCCATTTCATATCCTGCATCAGAGAGGGCAAGACGCCGCTCACCGATGGCATCTCTGGCCTGCGCGTGGTGAAGATCCTCGAGGCAGCGCAGCAGAGCCTGAAAAACAACGGCGCCGTGATCGCGATCGACGGGAGCTTCGAGGCACCATGATAACGCCTATGTTAAGGTGGGAACGGGGACGAAGATATTCCATCCTGATTTGGTTAACCTTTATGGCTGCACGATCGGCGAGAACTGCAAGGTCGGCACCTTCATCGAGATCCAGAAAGGAGTGAAGATAGGAAATAATGTGAAGGTATCTTCGCATACCTTCATCTGCGAGGGCGTCACGATAGAGGATGACGTCTTCATCGGCCATAATGTCACGTTCATCAACGATAAATATCCGCGCTCGACTGTCGATGGCAGGCTGCGGGAGACGGGAGAATGGGAGTGTACGCCAACCATCGTCAAGAAAGGCGCCTCGCTCGGTTCGAGCTGCACGATCCTATGCGGCGTGATTATAGGGGAGAATGCCATCGTCGGCGCAGGCGCCGTGGTCACGAAGGACGTACCGGCGAACGCCACCGTAGCGGGCGTGCCGGCGAGGATATTGAAGAAAGGCTGATGTAAAGACAGCCGATCTCGGTTAGGGGTGTTGTAGATGACGAATGAAGCGAATGGGCCAACAGTTGTTGTTATGGTGCTTGACGCGTTGGGCGTCACGACGCTGGATTATCTATTGGATAGGTATGGCGGTGACGTGCGGTTGCCGAATTTCCATAGCCTGGGCTTGGGCAATCTTCTTGCGCAACGACACCATGCTCGCGTTTCACCGAATCCTGATGCGCAATTCGCTATGGCAGTAGAGCAGGTTTCCGCTTCCGCGGACAGCGTCATCGGGCATCGGGAGATGGTCGGCGTGATCGATCCGACGACGTACGATCTTTTCCCGGATGGTTTTCCTACCGAGTATATCACTGAATTGGAAAGAAGGATTGGCAGTCCTGTCTTGTTCAATAAGATGGCTGGCGGCAATGACGCCATCGGAAGGAACTGGAGACAGCATCAGGCCACTGGCTATCCGATAGTCTACGCCAGCGTCTGCGATCCAGCCATCCAGGTAGCGATGGATGAAGCAGTGATTGGTATAGAGGATCAGCATACCATCATCGAGGAGGCCTTCCGCGTCGCGCAGGGGATGGGTGTTCGCATCAATCGCGCCATCGGGCGCTCCTATGTCATGCTCTCTAGGGAAGGAGATGGGAAGTTCAAGCGAACAGCCAACCGGCACGATGTCGTGCTCCCCTTAACCCAGCCGACCTTGGTCGACATCCTCCGCGAGCAGGGCGTCCATACGATCGCAGTGGCGAAGGTCGGCGACCTGGTGACCACAAGATTCAGCGACAGCATAAAAGTTCAGGAAGGGAATTACGACGCTTCGCTTGGGTTCCAGTTCGTTCATCCGGATAAGGCAGATACCAATCCCTATTCATTGCAGGGCACGGTCATGGCCATTCAGGCTGCCCAAAGGGAACGACGTCCGAACGGAACGTTTGTCTTTGCTAATCTTGTCGATACTGACGCTGTATGGGGTCATACCCGGCTTGTCGAAGGAGCATTACACTGTGTCGAAGAGGTTGACCGAAGCCTTCCTACAGTGATGAGCTATCTGCGACCAGGTGACATCTTCATGGTGACCGCTGACCATGGTATGGAGCACCGTCCGAATTATGGTTATCATAATAGGGAACCGGTGCCCTTGCTCGCTGTCCGCATCGGAAGCGATCGCCTCGGCCTTGATGCGGGAAGGGGCAAGACCATGGCAGTTGTCGGCTATCTCGCTGCGCAGGTCTTCGGCTGCGAGAAGGCGTTTGTCGAGCGATGCGGATTAGGGGAGTATCTTCCTTGAGCTTATCTCCATAGAGACGGGAGAGCATCGAGTTCCGTCGCCTCGCCCTCTGTCATTGCCTTTCTCCTTTCCTCTTTTTTCTTTTCCCCTCACTTGCGAGGGGAAAAGAAAAAAGAGAGGAAGCAGCAGCCGTACGTCGGGGGTTCCATGAAGAATACTGAATGGCGTAGAAGGCCTATCGAGGCATATCAGGCTTGGTCCTTATTTCCTCGCTTCCAGCAGATAATGCACCTCGGCCGCCGGGTATACCCAGCAGAAAAAGCGCTGGTAGAGCGTCGGGCAGAGATTGATGAAGAAATCAAACGGCAACGAGAACCATTTGCCTTTCATGAAGCTGCGTGAGGAGAAAAAGAATATCCTGCGCTTCAGCGTCCTGAATGTCGCCTTCGCGTAATATCCGTCTTCGCCGAAATACTCGAAGGTCTTGTAGGTGAAAAAACGTCGGTGCGTCGGATCATTGAAGGCGCCATGGCCGGCGAAATACGGAGCGATGACCTTGATCCTTCCTCTAGGTTTGGCGATGCGGTGCAATTCTTCCATGACTCTGATAAGGTCATCGACATGCTCGAGGATGTGCTTGCAGAAGATCTCCTCGAACGTCCCGGCCTTGAATGGGTAGGGCAGGACCTCGAGGTCATGCACCACATCCACGCCATCCAGCCTGATCTTGTCGAGGTTGACATACTCCTTCTTGATCTCCTTTCCGCAGCCGAGGTTGAGCTTGGTCTTCATCGGGCCACCGTCTGCAGCTCGTGTATAAATGTTTTCGCTATCTTCGTCTCGTCATACGCCTGCGATGCCGCCTTCGCTGCCTCGCCCATCTTCCTGCGGAGGCCGGGGGCATCGATCAATCGCTTGATGGCCTTCGCGAGCGCGACAGCATCGTTCGGCTGCACGAGATAGCCGGTCTTCCCATCGTTCACCAGTTCAGGGATGCCGCCGATTCTCGACGCCACGATGGGCAATCCGGCTGCCATAGTCTCGATAACTACCCTGCCGAACGGCTCCGGCCAGATGGACGGCAGGATGACTATATCATGATCGTGCAGGATTGAGGGGAGACTGTCATACGGCGCCGATGCATGCACCATCACCATACCCGATGCGGCGAGTTCCTTCGCCAATGGTCCATCGCCATACGCGTCGCACGCATACGCATCTTTCGGCAGCTGCCGGAGCGCGTCGAGCAGCACGAAAAGACCTTTCGATTCAAGCAGGCCGCCGTAATAGAGGATTCTCACCCGCTTCATCCCTCCTTTCCTCACTTGCTGCCTGTCTTTCCGCTCCCCCTTCCTGAACGCGGAAAGCGGGATGATGTTCTGGATGACCGCGATCTTCGTCTTGACCAAGGTTGCAAAATCTCGGCGCATGAAATCGCTGATGGCGACAAGGCCATCGAACTTCAGTAAGGTCTTCTTCAGACGCGCATAGCGAAGGTAAATCATGGCGTAAAAAAGCGGATTGAAGCGGAGGTACCATCGGTTCCTGAGCTTACCGACGAAGTGCGAGCAGAGCAGGCATGGCGTGAAATAGCCGACATTGCATGTCACGGTGCATTGCTTGCCATAGCGCACCCGATCCCCTTTCGGGCAGATGGGAAGGGGGCTGTTGATATGTGCTGTGACCGGCAGGTCGAGCTTCTCCTTCAGCTCTGCCACGACCATGCTCGTCATGTTCATGCAGTGGATGGCGTCGAATGCCTCTCCACGCTCCTTACGCCCCTCTTCGGCGAGCCGCATGGTCTCTTCCTTCATGGACTTGGGGAAGAGCATCATGCGGGTGAGATTCGAGAGAAGACCGGTCGGCGTCCTGCCGGTGCGGACGCGCCGCAGTACGCGCACACCATCCTTCACTTCCTCGTCCTTTTCGCCGGGGATCCTCGAGGTCAATACCGTCACATTATGTCCCTGCCGTACGAGCGCCTTGGCTAAGTGATACGCGCTCAATTCTCCGCCGCCGAATATCGCGGGCGGGAAATACTCGGTGACAATGAGCAGTCTCATGATAGTTGCCTCATGGTCGCGCGATGACCTCCTGGTATGTCTTTTCGACGCGTTTCGCGATGTCCTTCCAATCATATTGCCGCACATGGTGCAGGCCTTCCTCAACTTTCTGCGCGTACAGCTTCCTGTCGGTCAGCAGCGCGAGGATCTTTGACGCGATATCATACGGATCTTTCTGCCTGCAGAGCAGCCCTCCTTTACCATTGTCCGTTACCTCTTTCAATGGGGCGATGTCTGTGCAGACGTAGGGTATGCCGGACGCCATGGCCTCGAGCACGACGATGCCGAATCCCTCGACGACGCTCGGCAGACAGAAGACATGGCTCTGCTTGAGGATCCTGATGACGTCCTTGTGTCCTTTCACGAAGCCGAGGAACGTCACGGCCTCTGTCACGCCAAGTGTCCCGGCAAGCTTCTTGAGCCTAGCTTCCTCATCTCCGGACCCGATGATCACGCAGCGGATGTTTGGAAACTCTTTCTTGATGCGTGGCAGGGCACGGATGAGGTCCTCGACGCGCTTCTGCGGCGTGAGTCTCGAGACGCAGCAGATAGTGCGCTGCCGTCCTTTTTTTTCCTCTTTCTTATACGCGGCGAGATCGACGCCATTGGGGATGACCGTGATGTCTTTTTCTCTCATCCCGATGCCGATGAGCGCACGCTTGGTGAACTCGCTGACCGCGATGAACCTGTCCCATGGCTTGGCGAGTGTCCATCGCTCCCACGCGGAGCCAAGGCTTCCCGTGACGAGGCCTTTGTTTTGTATCCATCTGCCGAGCCATACTTCATGGTATGTAGCGATGGCAGGGATATTCTGTTTTCGAGAGGCCTCAAATGCTGGAAGATAGCTGATGAAGTTCGCGCCCTCGATGATGTCCGCGGGAATCCTGCTCGCCGCGTCCCTCGCCGCCTTCGCGAAACCGAGACGGGAAGCAAAGGCGCCGTGGCCTTTATGCGTGTAGGGGTGATGCGGCCCGACGCGGATGACCTGCATGCCTGCGATGGTCTCTTCCAGTTTCGCGCCCTCGGTCCATGAGGTGATGACCGTGACCGTGTGCCGTCTTGCCAGCTCGCGGCCGATGTAGAAGCAGCGCGCCTCGACCCCTCCCCGGATATCCACCTTCTGGGAGGATGGGAAGTATTCAGCGATGATCGTGACCTTCATGGATCACTTCTTCCTCCGCAACGCTATCTCTCGCACGACTTTAGTCAGATTCTGCTCGACACTCTCGATCTTGACGTATAGCCTGAACATAAGGTAGAAGAGGAGAACGATGCTGAAGTACACCGCTACATCCACCGGGCGAGGGATGCCGAGGACAATGGTGAGGAAATCCAGCTGTGTCCTGAACGCGGTCAGCGCGATGGCGCAGCCCCAGATGAGGGTCCAGAAGATGAATTCGCGCAGGGATATGGCTTGGTCACGGAAGCGGAGCAGTGCCCTGCTCCACGCGAAGAGCACAAATATCGCCACAATAATCAGCAGTATGTCTATCATAGTGTCACCTCATGAGCTTGCGGACCAGCATCCGGAACGCGATATCCAAGGCATTGAACATGCTCTGGCCTTTTTCCATGGAATACTTGGTATAGCGGATAGTCACCGGAACCTCCTTGAACGGGATGCGCTTGCGATGGATCTCATCGATGATTTCGGATGCGTGGGCCATGCGATTCTGACGGAGCGTCATCCGCTTCGCCGCTGATCGCGAGATGGCGCGTAGGCCATTATGCGTGTCCGAGAGCCTGATACCCGAACAGAGCCAGGTGAACAGGATGCCTGCTTTCAGGAGAAACCGCTTCATCAACGGCACATTCGATCTTCCATGCAGGAAGCGCGATCCAAGCGTCATCTCCACGTCGCCATGCGTGATGGGCTCGATTAGGGCAGGGATGTCCTCTGGCACGTGCTGGCCGTCCGCGTCGAAGGTGACGATGATCTCTGCTCCCTGCTGGAGCGCATAATCAATCCCTGTCTTCAGCGCGGCGCCCTGGCCGAGGTTGATGGCATGGTGTAGCACCACAGCGCCGGCCTGCCTTGCCCGCCGCGCTGTCGCGTCCCGCGAGCAGTCATCCACGACAATCAGGTTCGTATAGCCGTGCTGCAGGAGTCCTCTGACTACCCTAGCGATGCTTTTTTCCTCGTTGTAGGCGGGGATCACCACGGTAATACGTGATTTAGCTGCCGGCCTTCTTGCTGTAAATCCCATATAAACGGCCTAATGCTGCAATATTTAAATAGTTTATGGGCTGGTTTCAACTCGCAATCTTTATAAAACCATTGGTGTTTCGGATAGCAGATGACCAACAAAATCTTCATTTCCGGTGTCGCGGGCTTCCTTGGCAGCCATCTCGCTGACACGTTCACCGCTCAAGGCCACCAGGTGGTCGGCTGCGACAACCTACTCGGCGGGTATCTGGACAATGTCAACGAGAATGTGGAGTTCTACCAGTATGACTGCAACTTCTACAATTCGATGAAGAAGATAACCGCCGGCTGCGATATCGTCTACCATTGCGCGGCGACTCCCTACGAAGGCTTGAGCGTCTTCTCGCCTTACCTGGTCACGAAAAATGTCTTCGAGAATTCTGCTTCAGTCATCTCCGCCGCGGTCGCGAATGGGGTGAAGCGTTTTGTCTTCTGCTCCAGCATGGCCCGCTATGGCGCGAATCTTATCCCGTTCACGGAAGATATGATTCCGAAGCCGCAGGATCCTTACGCCATCAGCAAATACGCGGCAGAACTGCTGCTCCGCAACCTTGCCGAGACGCATGGCATGGACTACACCATCGCGGTGCCGCACAATATCATCGGACCGCGGCAGAAGTATGATGATCCATACCGAAACGTGGCGTCTATCATGATCAACCTTATGCTTCAAGGCAGACAACCTATCATCTATGGCGATGGAGAACAAAAACGCTGCTTCTCGTTCGTGCAGGACTGCATCCAATGCTTGGAGAAGATGGCGTTCCAGAAGAATGTTCTTGGCGAAATCATCAACATCGGGCCTGATGAGGAGCCGGTCACGATCAATCAGCTCGCACAGACCATCGCGGAGCTATTGAACTTTGACTTGAAGCCAGTCTACATGCCTGACCGGCCGCAGGAGGTCAAGCTCGCCACCTGCTCCGCCAACAAGGCAAGGAAGCTGCTCGGTTATCAGACGAAGCACACGCTCAAGCAGGGCCTGCAGGAGATGATCGACTATATCAAGTCACGAGGAACGAAGAAGTTCAAGTACCACATCGACCTCGAGATCATCAACGACAAGCTGCCGAGGACATGGAAGGATAGGCTGTTCTAAAAAACATTCGCTTTCAGAGAGTCGATCATTTGGGGAAACTTTTTGGTCTTGCAGCCATAATCTTACAAAGAAGCAATCTTTCATAGCATAGATGCGTAAATCGTGGTGGCCATTATTTCTGTAAACTTAAAATCTCGATAGAATGTATCGGCGATTAGCCGAAGGTCAGTATTCTCTCCGATTCCTCCACCATCTTTAACAAATCTTTCATGGTCGATATGGGGCAGATGGGCGTTCCTGCTTTCCCTCTCGATTTCAGGCATGTCCCGCAGGCCAGTATCTGGCCTCCGCCGGCGATGAACGCGTCGATCTGTCCCTTAATGTTATTGGTCTCGTTCATTATGTCTTCGACTTCCACGCCGCGGTTTATCAGGAAGGCCTTCACTCCGTGGCCTGCTTGCAACGCCGTGGCACCGAACCTGAAGGCGTTCCAGGCCACCTCTGGCTCGTTCGTGCTTATCACAATCCCAAATCTTATACACCATCACCTCTTTCGCATTGTATCAAGCTGTAGAGGAAGGGTGGAGCGTCATGCGCATGCTTTTTTAGGAATCTCGAGGCTATGAGGCCACGCTCCTTGTCCGTATGGAAGAGGACGAACCACGCCAGCCAAGTGTGGATGTTGACATGACCCAAGGCGGTGACCTTGCTGTTCGGGCTTGTCTCTTTCAGGAAGGAGACGACCTCCTCTTGGCTCGGTAGCTGATAATCGACATGCTCCTTGATGAACCTGTTCGCGATGACTGATAGGACAAGCCGCTGCGCGTCCATGCTCCTCGCTTCCGGGAAATTGACAAACAGCACCGACTTGGTGGCACGGAGCAGCTCCCGCAGCAGTTTTGACCTGTCTATGCGCGGCACATGCTCCAAGGCATCGATGCTCACCACTACCTCGAAATGCCGGTCAGGGAACGGTATGTTCAGGCCTGATCCTCCGGTCGTCTGAGGGTCAAGAACCCATACCCGCAGTCTCGGGACGAAAAGAGCGAAGGCCCCCTCAAAGCCGCCGACGTCCAGGACGATCGTGCCATCCTTCAGTCCCAGGCGATTCACCCGCTCGGCAACCCTGCTGAGGCGCATGAAGCGGTCCCATTCTATGGCTGAGGTATCCTGCTCTATTACTTTTGCTTCGCGGACGCCGGACACGCCGCAGTCGACAAGCTCGACCGTCTTTTGCGCCTCGATGGTCGTGCCTGCGCTGCTCATCTCTGGCTGCCTCGGCGCTTCATGGTCTTCCACAGCTTGATAATCCAGAGGTAGACTAGGATGACCAGGCCGAGGAGCAGAAGCAGGTAGAGAGTGGAGACGAAAGCCTGATAACCATAGGGATACATCATCCCCTGCCCTGCGCCCCAGCCACCGCCCATCATACTGCTATAACCCATCATTTGCATCATCCCTCCAGGACCCATCATACCCATCCCACTGATATCTTCATCACAATAGAGCCTTCTAGCCATGGTGATATGCATCTGCCTCAGGCTCGCCGAACCTTCGCCGCCCATCATCTTGTCCATCATCTCATGGGCCTCGCCCGGATGTATCTGCCCCATATAATAGTCGCCGACAGCCTCGAGCTGCCACTCGGTGAGCTGATTGCAGTTTGCCTTAGAGTCGATGAGCCGTCTCGCCTCTGCGAAATTATGGTCATTGGCATAGACCACGCCGATGCTCAATAAGACTAGGACTACTGCTAGTGATATCCGTTTCATATTCTCCCTCTATAGCTTTTCAACCTCTCGGATAGGACTTCCCTGATTATATCGAACGCATCGATTATCCTCGGATTCGAGAGCTTATAGTAGACCTTCTTCCCTTTCCTCTTCGATAGGGCAATCCCCCTGGACCGCATGATTGACAGGTGCTGGGAGATATTGGCCTGGCTCAATCCTGTCTTTCTTATCAGGTCTGTCACTGACATCTCCCTATCCCTCAGAAGGTTCAGGATTCGCAATCTCGTCGGGTTGGAGAACACCTTGCACATCTCCGCATGAACCTCATACAGGTCGCTCATAGTAATATTAGAATATTCTAATATTTAAATATTTTTCGATGGCTTGGTAGACTTTATACTGTTTATGCGCACAAAATGGCTGCAAAAGTCGTGCGCTAGAAAGGCGCACAATATGATACGAGCGTTCTACCAGTTTGTCAAAATTGACAGGGGGACCACCAGTCAATAGACTGGTGGCCCCCTGTCAATTTTGAGCATGCTCAGAAATGTACCACCTTCCAAAATGAGTATACTGGGCTTTACCCATCGGTCAAGTAGACCGGTGGTACATTTCTGACATATTGACTTGTGGTAGGCGTTCGCAATTTTGATGCGTATGCTCTACGCCCGAAGAAGTCCGCTATCTTCTTGCCCGCCCGGAAGCTTCAGGGCGAGTTCAAGCTTGCCGATGCATCGATCATCGGCGAGTGTGCAGTCCAGCGTGATCACATGGATGTTTCCCTGCTGGTGTTTCTTATCGACGGTCATCCTTCCATAGATCTCCTGCCCGGGCCGTATCGCTTTCCTGAACCGCAAGTCAGTGCGGAGGATGAGCATCCTGTCCTGCATAAGCGACAGGTACTCGTCAAGCGGGAGCTGCAGTCCTTCAAACTTCCCTCCAGGTATCCATTCGCTGAATGCCACATACGCGAGTTGGTTGAAACAGAGCTGCGCCTCGATGGCGGTGAGGTGGTCGAATGGGCTGGTGGAATAGGAGGGGGGAGAATGCCCGAAGCGAAAGGTTCCCGTCGCTGCAGGATACTCGGTGCTCACGCTGACCAGATACCTTGATTCAGGCCGGTAGAGCGTCAGGACACGCTCCATCTTTTCCCAGGGGACATCTTGTGGCATGGCCCAGAACGTCGGTATTGTCTTTATAAAGATAATGCCTCGCTCGGCTCTGTCCTGAATGAAGCTTGCGTCATCTTGTTCAGCCGGCGCGCTCCACGCTGTTCCTGCCTGAATGTCCTAGTCGCTTGCCTTTTATGCCCCGATTTCTTTTTCTCCCCCTTGCAAGTGATGGGGAGAAAAAGAAATCGGGGCAGTGGAATGAAGAAATGTCGGGACGGGCTGACACCAGCCGAGCCGCGAAGCGCGGCAAAATTCCAGACAGAGCCGCCTCGCTTCGTCATCGGGTGATTCAGTGCGTGGCGCTCCTCAATGGGCGGGGAGCGTCACACACCGGAGCAAGAGAACGGTAATCAACGCTCTTGTCTTGCGTGCCATACCTTCTCCAACGCATCCATCGTCAACCACACGAATCCTGCCCACGCCAGCCACAGCGTCACGTTGAACGCCATGGAGAACATGCTACGCATGTCCGGCGTGATGCCGATGCCGGCGAAAATTCCGATGCCCACGGCATGATACAGGTAGAAGAGACCCATCGCCGCTGTAAGGAGGCCCAGCTGAATAAGGAATTGCCGGAGTCTGAAGAAGCCGCTCAGCAGATAGAACGGCAGGAACCAGACAAAGTATTGGACGCCCATGGTAGGGCTGATGACCATCGCGATAAGAAACGAGAGCGTCATCCCGTCGAGGAGACTGATGCGTCGCCAGAGGAGGATGAAGGCAGCGGCTATGGCAAGGAGCAGGATGTACTTTCCTGCGATATGGTAGAGGGAAGCCATCCTTTCCATGCCGAGCATCTTCAGCGTGAGGATGATACCGCTCTCCGCGCCCGCACCCCCATAAAGCAGTACCTGTCTGATGGCGCGGCCGGCATTCTCCGGTGTGAGCACAGTGAGGAAGGAGAGCACGAAGGGCAGACCCGCGAGGACGGTGAACAGGACGCGCTCTTTCCAGCCCTTCAGCCGGGCGATGAACCACGGCCAGAGCAGGACCGTGAACATCTTGATGGCGATGGAGACACCGAGCAGGATGCCGGCGCTGATATGCTTCTGCTTATGCTTGGAGAATAGGAGCACATACGCGGCGAGGAAAGCAAAAAAGATGGTGAGGACATCCAGCTGGCCATGATAGCTCGTGATGATGATGGTGAGCGGATTCAGGGCATAGAGCCAGCCAAGAAGCTTGGCATCCAGCTTCAGTCGCGTCGCCGTCACAAAAATCAGGAAGGTCAGGAGCAGGTCGATGCCGATATGGAGCAGGCGGAGGAGCACGGCGAACTTCACCCAGACCAGCTCACCGATCATCGTGAGGCCGGCGAAGATCCATGTGGGAAGTGGCCCATACGGATAGTTGCGGATAAGCTGCGTCCGGAACGGCGTCTCTGTCTGCTCGATGTCTGAAGCGTAGAGATCCTTGCTGTCAGAGAAATATTCCGTCGCTATCTCGAAGATCTTCTGGTCGTTGAGCTCCGCCGTGTACGGCATGGTGGCAGTGAGCACGACCAGCCGGAGCAGCAGGGCGGCGAGAAGTATCCAGATGATGGTGCTCCGATGCCGTTTCCAGATGGAGAGTAAGGAGGGTATCATCTACTTCCTGCACGTCAGCACATAATACATCGTCGGGAAGAGCGGAAAGCGATTGACCTTCTCGACCGTGAACTGCTTCCGCAGCTCCGCGATGATGCCGGTGTGCGTGTTGCAGTGATGCTCATCGACGTCATGCGCGCCGATGAGGAAGAATCCAACATCCATGATCCAGTTGTCCGCGGGGATGCCGATGACGAGGGTGCCATCATCCTTCAGCACGCGCTTGATCTCCGACACCGCCTTCGACAGGGTGTGGATGTGCTCCAGCACGCTGATGGACACCACGGCATCGAAGGTCTTGTCTTTGTACGGAATCGAGTTGATGTCAAAGGTCGTAAAGGCGATGTTCTTGAGGCCGTCCTTCTTGAGGTTCTTCTCGACCTTCTTGATGAGCGGGTGGATGTCTGAGGCCACGATGCGCCGGGCCAGCTTCGAGAGCGAGTAGAGAAGGATACCACCGCCCGTTCCCAGCTCGAGCATGTCGCCGTATTTCCGGTCATCGAGGGCGTCCAGCGCGAGTTGCAGGCGCTTGCGGTACATATAGCGGACCGGCCACCATCGCGAGTAGTAATAATGCTTGATGTCCTCCTCGGATGTCTGGAGGATGCTGTCCTGCGGCGGGATGACAAGCTTCATGCCTTACCTCCTGAAAATCTCACTTCCTGAAAAATTTCACCTTGAGCAGGTAGAGCGGGATGAGGATGCCGTCTCGCCAAAGGTTCACCTTCGATGTCCCTTTGGTGCGCGGCCGGAAGCTGACCGGCACCTCGATGATGGTGTAGCCCTTCTTCGCCGCCATGATAGCGAGCTCTGGTTCATAGCCGAAATGGTCGCATTGGAGATCGATATCACGGATGGCCTTGGCGGTCCACGCCTTGAAACCTGCCTGCACGTCTGTATACCAGTGCCCGGCGAGCATGGACGTGTAGCTTGACACCACCCAATTGGCGAGATAATGGATGGGCGTTATGGCTCCCTTGGCGACCTTTGACCCGTTCATGAGCCGCGAGCAGAAGGTGATGTCCGTCTTGCCGTCGACGATAGGTTTGACGAGTTGGGGAAGCTCTTCCGGAAGGAACTGGCAGTCGGCGTCCACCTGCGCCATGATGCTCTTTGTCGCGTGCTGGATGCCGACGCGGATACCGTGTCCCTTGCCGCGATCATTTTTGTTGTGGATGACTTTCAGAGAAGGATATTTTTTCTTGAGGCTGTTCGCGATCTCGACCGTGCGGTCATCGCCGCCCTCGACCACGATGACCTCAGCGTTCGGCAGGGCCTTGTAGCAGCGCTCGATGCAGTCCTTGATATTCTTCTCCTCATTGCGGGAGGCGATGATGACGCTGATAGGGGGGAGTCTCATGCGGCCTTGTTCTTGATGGCGTCCTTGAGCCAGTTCACCACTTCAGGGAGGCCTTTCTCGAGGCTGATCTTCGCCTCCCAGCCGAGGAGCTGCCGCATCTTCGACGTGTCCGGGATGCGGCGCTGCACATCATGCTTGAACGCCGGCACGAACTTCACCTTGAATTCCTTGTCCGGGTTGCAGATGGCGAATATCTTCCTCGCGAGATCGATCATCTTGATCTCTTCCTTTGTGCTGATGTTGAAGTCCTGGTTGAGCGCCTTGGGGTGCTCCATGACGGTGATGATGCCGCTCGCGAGATCAGTGACATGGGTGAAGCACCGTGACTGCTGGCCGTCGCCGAGCATCTCGATCGGGTATTGGCCGGCAAGGCACTTCTTGATGATGTCCGGGATGACGTGCGCAAAGCCGATCTCCTGTCCAGGGAACTCGTTGATGCCATACGCGTTGAATGGCCGGCAGATCGAGAAGGGCAGGCTATACTCGTCATGGAACGCGTTGCAATACCACTCGCCGCAGAGCTTCGAGAATCCATACGAACTGATGGGCGGTGGGATAGACGTGATGTCTGACTCTTTGCTCGGGAACCGGTCCGTGGACTCATAGACCATCGATGACGAGATGTAGATCATCCGCTTGATATTGTGCTTGACCGCCGCTTCGAAAGTGTTGGAATAGATCTTGTTGTTCTCGCTGATGATCGTGGCAGGATATTTGTGGAAGTAGCCGATGCCGCCGATCTTGGAGGCGAGATTGACGCAGATGTCGATGTCCTTGAACGCCTCGGATGTCGCCTGCTTGTCTGTCAGGTCGACCTTCTTGAAGGTGTAGCCTTCCTTGACCTTGCTTTCCGGCTTGCTCAGGTTGTCCGCGACGATGACCTGATGGCCTTTCGCGAGGAGCTGCTTGACTACCTCTGTGCCGATGAAGCCACAGCCGCCGGTGACGAGGATGCGTGTCATGTGTCTAAAACCTTTTAAGAGGTGTGTATAGAGCGTATAACCCCCTTTAGGCACCTTGCAAGATGGATAATATATAAATGTTTCGGAGCACAATCTTCACCTAAACGCCCCTAATAGGCTGTCGCCGGACTGTTGTCACTCGCTTGCTCTCATCGATTTCGCCTGCTATCATCGATTCCTTTTCCTGATTTCTTTTGTCTCTCCTCACCTTCCGAGGAGAGACAAAAGAAATCAAGGGCAAGAGAGAGAACAGGAAGGCGGGGGGTGGAAAACATAGGTTCCTATGCGATCAACGTATCCGGGCATCATCGGATGATAAAAACGATCCCGAGAACGATCAGTCCGATGCCTGACCACCGTAGGATCGAGAACTGCTCGCCGAGGAATATCGACGCCAATATCGCGACCCAGATATAGCTCGCGGCGATGATTGGGTAGAGGACCGAGACCTCGCCGAGCTTCAGCGCCAGCACGAAGATGATAGTGGAGATGGCGTACAGCGCGATACCGATGATCAGTTTCGTGTTGGTCAGCCAGGAGAGGAGGTTGCCGGTGACCCCTGCAGAGCCCATCTTCAGGAAGATTTGCCCTACTGCGGCGAGCACGGAGCAGCCGAGCACCATAAGGATGGCGAGAACCTTGGGTTGCATTGGTTTCCTCTTGTTTCCATTGCTATCCGACGTAGCAACCTTTAAATAGTTTGCGGGATTTTTCAGGCGCGTGACGTTATGGGAAGAAAACATACCAGGCCATCAGCATCGGGATTAGAAGGGCATGCGCATGAAGGCCATGCCCATGAAGGACAGGCGCATGAAGGCCGTGCGCAGGCCATGCCTGCCGCCGGAGACAGAGCGTCCAGTCCAGCGACCGGTCTCGCAGGCTTTTTTGGGCATCCTGCTATAACGTTCACGAGGAAACACTGGGCCGTGCTGCTCGTGCTCGTGCTCATGGCCTTCGGCTTCTGGCTCCGCGTGTATCATATAGATTACCCATCCATCGGCTACCACAACTGGAAAGAGGCGAGGTATCTCGGACCGGCGAGAAATTTCGTGCGGGAAGGCTTCTTCGCGTATGGCTTTTTCGTGCCGGCATATGATTTTCCCAAATTGGATGCCGATCCTTCAGGCGCGCACTCTGACCTCTTCCCGTATAGCGCCATATTCGCCGCGCTGATGTTCATGGCCTTCGGCTTCGAGCTCTGGGCCGCGAGGCTGCCGGTGCTCATCTTCAGCGTCGCGTCCATACCGCTCGTCTACCTCATCGTCAAGCGCCTCTTCAGGCGGGAGGACCTCGCCCTCACCGCGACCTTCCTCACTGCCATCAATCCGCTCTTCGTGTTCTTTACGCACAATGTGGACCAGATGCCGTTCGGCCTCACCTTCATCCTTCTCGGGCTCTACTTCTATGTGAAGTGGGTCGAGGAGGACAAGGGCCATGATTTCGTGCTGGCCATGCTCTTCACCGCGGCAGGTATCGACGCGAAGTATACGTATATCATCGTCGGCATCCCGATGCTCTTCATCCTCCCCTGGGCAAGGCTGAAGGAATGGCGGAGGAGATGGAATACCTATGCCTCCGGCGCGCTCGCCTTCTCCATCTTCCCAATCTGGCTGATCTATGCCAACTTCATCATCGCCGAACGATATAAAGGGGGAGCGCAGGCGAAGCTGTCTACCATCGATCCGTTCAGCAATCTCCTCAACAGCAATTTCTGGCAGACCATGAAGGCCTACGCCGCGGATAATTATACCCTTATCGGCATCCTGTTCGCCGTCCTCGGCCTGGTCGCCCTGATCATCTTCTTCAAGAAGCAGAACCTCGGCAACCGTTTCCTCCTCGGCTATGCCATCAGCGTGCCGGTGTTCTTCCTGCTCTTCTCGCAGAACCTTTCCGGTCATGCCTATCATCAGTATCCCATCGCGCTTGCGATCGTGCTGCTCGTGGCCTACCTTTTCGTCGCTGTCGGCACGAACGTCGGCAATCTGGTCAGCGGCCTTTCCCAGCCTCTCTATGGCAGGCTTGCGAAGCTCGCCGCTATCATCGTACTCATCGTTATCATCTACTCGCCATCCATGGAAGCGAAGGACCGGATGTTCGACACGCAATTCCCGGGGCTGGATATCGCGGGCGAGTACATCAAGGCGCACAAGCACCCCGGCGAGCGCGTCATGCACAGCAGCCATCAGGCATACGGCCTGCTCTGGCATGGCGACATCAAGGGCACGCGCGGCATCCCGCCGAGCCTGTCGAATATCACCATGGTCGAGGAGAAGCTCGACGCGCGATGGCTGTTCATTTACAACTGGGACTTCGGCATCTTTCAGGACCTGGAACGGTGGCCGTACCTGAGCCAGCACTACAGCCTGCGCCAGGTGGCGTTCGTCCAGAACCAGGGACAGACGTCACCGGTATACCTCCTGCTCTACCGCGATGACAAGGGCTTCGATATCAATACGCTCAACGAGTACCTCAAGGACAGGCCGGTGCAGTCCCGCGAATATGAATATACTCATGGGAAGATGCAACTGTATTATGTGAATGTCGATGGCTGATCCGATGGCCGATGCCGCATCCCTGAAGACGCGTTCTCGAACGCGTTCTCGCCAATGGAAAGTCGGCGTCGTCTCTGTCCTCTTCACCGCTATCTTCCTCTACCTTCTATTCACGCAGGTCAACCTGCATGATGTGTTCGCCGCGATCTCCGGAGCGTCGTGGAAGCTCGTCCTCCTCGGTTTCCTCCTCTACTGTACCAGCGCTTATCTCCGCGCCATGCGCTATCGCGTCCTGCTCCAGAAACGGATCCCGGCCAGCGTGCTGTTCGCCGCGGTCACTATCCAGACCATGGTCATCAACCTCATCCCGAACTTCATCGGCGAGTTCTCGTATCTTTACCTCGTCAAGAAGCTCGGCGGTGTCCGTGGCGGCCATGCCTTCGCGAGCATGGTGGTGGCGCGGCTCTTCGACCTTGTCGCGGTATTCTCGCTTTTCCTCGTGTTCGTCTTTGTTCCGAAGGATGTCTCTGGCTTCATGCTCCGGGTGCTCTGGATCATGGGCCTTATCATCGTTGTCGTCCTGGCCATGTTCCTCCTCCTGCTCTTCACGAAGGAGCGGTTCTGCACGGCCCTTGCGCGATGCTTCGCCGCGTTGCGCTTGACACGGATACCGATGGCTACGCTCCTGCTGAAGAAGATCAGGGAGATGAGCGAAGCGCTCGAGGAGACCAAGTCGCCGCGCGTGCTGCTCTCCTGCTTTGCCCTCTCTATCCTCATCTGGCTGGTGTCTTTCACCCTCGCCGCCGTATTGATCAACGCGTCTGGCTATACCCTCTCCTTCCCGATAGTGGCCATCGGCACGGCCTTCTCGAAGCTCATGTCCGTGCTGCCCGTCTATGGCATCGCCGGCTTCGGGACCACCGAAGGCTTCTGGAGCCTCGGCTTCATGGCGTTAGGCGTGGACAAGACCACCGCGATCGTGACCGGCTTCGGCGTGCACATCTTCACGCTGCTGTACACGTTGATCCTCGGTACGATCTTCCTGGCGAAGAATTGGTCGGTGTTGTTCAAGGTCAGGAAATAGGATAATCCTATCGTCGTGTCATCACGATTTTCTATGGCGGCTCTCCTCACGGGGTAGGGAGAGTCACCATCAAAATTAGTATACGTTCAATGTAGAATACGGGTAAGCCCACTTCGGATAAGCCTACTTCCTTGCTACAGCCAACAATCCGATCCCCAGTATCGGCACCTTCTTCGCCAATCCCTTGCAGAACGGATTGAGGCCCTCGATCGTCACCTTGCTGAACGGCGAGAGCAGCTTCCTGAACTGGTCAGGGCGCAGCTCGGCGATGTGGCCGGGCACATGCGAGAAAAGTTCTCTGAATCGGCCATACACAAGCTTGCCGATGAAGATAAAGACGCGATAGACATACTTGTTCGGTGTGGAGATGATGAGCCTGCCGCCTTTCCGCAGCACGCGATGCGCTTCGGCGACGGCCCGTCTCTGCTCGGGGATGTGCTCGATGATCTGCTCCATGACTACCTCATCGAAGGTGTTGTCCTTGAATGGGAGGCGGAGGGCGTCCCCATGGACGAACCGGACATGCTTGTGCCGTGAGGCGCCGTACTCGAGCAATTGCCTGTCGATATCCACCACCGTGACCGTGAAGCTTTTCTTGCGCAGCTCTTCAGCGAACCGTCCCATACCGCCGCCGATATCGAGGACGATCTTGCCATGGCAGTAATTGATGAGCTCCTGTCGCCGGTACTTGCGCAGGGGATTCTTCGATTTCGTGTGCCAGTCGAGCTTCTTTTCAAGCTCTTCCCGCTCTTGCGCACTCATGTGTCCTGCGCTCGTGCGTCCGGTCATCGTCGCATCCTCTTGCCTATTTTTGCGGCCATCCGGCATGCGTCGCGCATCTTCCTTTTATAGCTTTCTGCGCTGTAGTCCCGTTTCGCTTTCTCAAACGCGGCTTTCGCCAGGCGTTGCCGTAATGTCCTATCTTTCAGGAGGCGCACGGTCGCCTTGGCGAAATCTTCTGGCGTCGCGTCCGCGAGCATGGCGTTATGGTCATCCAAGAACGACCGATAGAGCCTCGACCGCGATGCGAGGATAGGCTTTCCTGACTCCATCAGCGAGAACAGCTTGAACGGCACATTGATGCCCCGGACTCTCGGCGATGCGACGATCGTGGCGAGGCTCAGGTATGCCGGCATGTCCTGCGGCGGCACGCGTTCGCGCAAGATGAGCGCATCCAGCACGCCAAGCGTCTCCGCCTTTTTCTTCAGGCGGCTGATCTCGTCCGATTCTCCGCCAACAAGCACCCATCTTGTTTTCGGAAACTCCTTCCGCAACTTCTTCTGCACATGTGGAATGCTCTCCAACAGGAGATCAAGGTTCTGTAGCGGGACGAATGAACCGGTGTAGAGGATGACTGCCTTATCCTCCAGGCCGAGCTGACGCTTGAGCCTTGCTCTATCCTGCGTCTTGACCTGATTCTGGCCGCGCATGGCTGCGGTGTTCTCGATGACGATGACCGGCGCATCGCTCTTCATGGCGTGGAGCATCGGCGTCACCGCCTCTTTGAGATTCAGGCAGTTGACGATGACCATGTCCGAACCGCGGAGGAGGAAGCGCTGGAAGACGTTTCCCAGATGATGGAACAGCTTCCACCTGCTCACGCCCCACTCTTCAAACATGATGGGGAAAAAGGAATGCATGTCGTAGATGTGGGGTATGCCCTGCCTGCGGCGCATCCATCGTCCCATCACCGCGCCTTCCTCATGGCTGATCACCAAGTCATACCGCTTCTTCTTCGCCACACGCCGCACGGTGAAGAAGAACGGGATGTCGAGCAAGAGCTTCTTGAGCGAGGGTCCGGGCCTGATGCTGCGGACGGACGGAAAACGGGGAGAGCGGATGATAGTGCAATTCCTGATGCGCGTATCCTCGCCGAATGGATAGCACACGATGTCCACCTGATGCCCGAGCTCGCTGAGGATAGTCGTACGATTATAGACGCTGAACGGCGTCCCTGAAGGTTTGAAGAAGGCCTGCGGCGCGATCATGAGAATACGCATGCGTTCCTCCTCCGTTCTCCTCACTCCCTGCCGATACCTTTGTAGATGATGCCTGTCTTCTTGATGGCGTCCTTATCGAGGCAGTTGCGGCCGTCGATGATGACCTTGACGCCGCTGGCCGAGAACTGTGTGGCAGGGATGGTGGTGAACGCCTCATGGCTGGTGGCGATGATGAGCGTATCATGCTTCAACGCCGATTGCATATCCTTGACCGTTGACTGGCCTTTCACATACGGATCGAATGTGGCGACGTGGACGCCTTTCTCCTTGAGCAGATGGATGATCTCCTGCGCAGGACTCTCACGGGTGTCATCTACATCCGGCTTGTACGCCAGGCCGAGCACGCAGATGGATGCCTTGCCGAGCTGCAGTCCCGCCTGCTTGAGACCTTCCTCGAGACGCTGGATCGTATACGCGGGCATGCCGCGGTTGATCTCGCGTGCGAGGCTCAAGAAGCGATGCTGGAAGCCGACCTCCCGGGCCTTTTCGATAAGATAATACGGGTCTACCGCGATGCAATGGCCGCCGACGCCGCAGCCGGGCCAGTGCGGCATGAACGCGAATGGCTTCGTGGACGCACCGCGGATGACCTCGACGATGTCCACGCCAAGCTTGTCGAACGACTGCGCCAGCTCGTTCACGAATGCGATGTTGATGTCGCGGAAGGTGTTCTCGATGATCTTCACCGCCTCCGCGGCCTTGATCGAGGAGAGCGGATGCACCGCTGCCTTGAGGAACGAGCGATAGAAATCCACGGCCAGACGCAGGCCTTCGGGGTCTGTGGCGCCGACGACACGCGGGATGCTGGACAGATCGTACGTCTTGTTGCCCGGGTCGATACGCTCGGGACAGTGGGCAAGATGGAAATCCATCCGGTGCTTCAGGCCGGTCTTCTCCTCAAGCAACGAGGGGAAGACGGACTCGCACGTCCCTGGCGCGACCGTGGATTCGAGGATGATGAGCTGGCCTTTCTTGAGGTATTTCGCTATCGTCGCGGCGACCGCGTTCACGAAGCGCAAGTCAGGCTGCAGCGACGCATCGATCGGCGTGGGGACGCAGATGATAAGGATATCCGATCCAACGACCGCCTTCCGCTCATCGGTCGTCACGTCGTATTTTCCTTTCAGCGCGGTGAGGTGCGCTTCAAGTTTTTCGTCCTTGATCGGGCTGATGCCCTGCGCTATGCTCGCTATCTTCTTCTGGTCCGTGTCATAGCCGATGACCGGGATGCCTTTCTCGGCGAGCGCGCACAGTAGCGGCAAGCCGACATACCCGAGTCCGAAGATGGTTACCTTTTTCATGGCGTTCATGATGCATTTTTCATGGTCTGGCGGAGACCATCGTACAGGCTGACTGCAGGCGAAAAGCCGAGGAGCCTCTTCGCCTTGCGGATATCTGCGACCGAATGCCGGATATCGCCCGGTCTCGACGGTGCATACTCTGGTCCGAGATGCTTGCCGGTGACACCCTGGAACGCCTTCACCAGCTCGCTTACCGTGACGCGCGTCCCTGACGCGATATTGATGCATTCACCGCTGACAGCCCTTTCAGCAGCCAGCATGTTCGCCTTGACCACATCACTGATGAACACGAAATCGCGGGACTGCTTGCCGTCGCCGAATACCGTCGGCCGCCTGCTCGCGGCGAAGCACGACTGGAACTTCGGGATGACGCTCGCGTACTCCGATGCGGGATCCTGACGCGGGCCGTACACATTGAAATAACGGAGGCAGACCGTGGCCATGCCGTACAAGTGATGGTACATCATGCAATACGCCTCAGCGCTCGCCTTGCTCGCGGCATACGGTGAGAGCGGCGATGGCTGCATCTCTTCCCTGCAGGGAGACTCTCCCACATTGCCGTACACGGCCGCCGATGATGCAAGGACAATCTTTTTTACGCCTGCCTTGCGCGCCGCCATCAGCACATGGAGCGTGCCGATGACATTCGCCTGGTTGGTGAAGACTGGCTCCCTGATCGAGCGCTGCACCGACGTCTGCGCGGCCTCGTGGAAGACGATGTCCACACCTTTCATCGTCATCTCGACCTGAGCGATGTCTGTAACATCTCCTTTGATGATCGCGTCCTTCTTGAGGGAAGTGAGGTTCTCCGGCTTTCCGGAACTGAAATCGTCAAGCACCCGCACATCGCAGCCGCGCTTCATCAGCTCCTCGACCAGATGGGAGCCGATGAAGCCGGCGCCGCCCGTCACCAGGACGGTCTTCCCCTCGATGCTGGATGATGCAGGAGCCATCGCACACCTACTTCGGCTCGATGACGCGCTCAATGCTGTAATTCTTGCTGTCCTTGTAGTACACCTTGACCAGGATGTCTGCAAGCACACCGAACATGACGAACAGTACGCCGAGGATCATGAGCAGGATGGAGAGCAGGAGGAGCGGCCGGTTGCCGATGCTGACACCAAAGAGGATCTTCTGTATCGAGAGGTAGAGGCCGAGCAGGAATCCGGCGAGCGCCATGAGGATGCCCAAGCTCCCGAACAGATGGATGGGCCTCGTGCTGTACTGCATCCAGAACTTGACCACGAGCATGTCAAGGAACCCGTTCATCACGCGCAGCATGGTGTATTTCGTCTTGCCGTGCTGCCGTGGATGGTGCTTCACCACCAGCTCCGCCACCTTGAAGCCCTTCCATTCGAGCAGTGCGGGGATGAAGCGATGCATCTCCCCATAGAGGTCAAGATCAGCGAAGCATTCCTTCTTGTACGCCTTGAGCGAGCAGCCGGAATCGTGGATGCGGTCATGGATGATGAGCTTCCGCAGCAGGTTGGCGCCGCGGGAGACGATGTGCTTCAGCAGCGGATCCCGACGATGCTTGCGCCAGCCGCAAACGACATCATAGCCTTCCTTCATCTTCTCGAGGAGGCGCGGGATGTCCTCTGGGTCGTTCTGCAGGTCGCCGTCCATGCTGACGATGACCTTCCCCTTCGCCGCCTTGAAGCCCGCGTCCATGGCCGCGGTCTGGCCGAAGTTCCTCCTGAAGCGGATGACCTTGAGGCGCGGGTCCTTGATACGAAGGAGGTTCGGGAACGTCCTGTCCCGGCTGCCGTCATCGATGATGATGATCTCATAGTCGAGCTTCAGCCTATCCAGTACTTCCTTGTTCTTGCGGAAGACCGGCTCGACGTTCTCTTCCTCATTGTACACCGGGATGACGATAGATAGATCCATAAATCATCTCCTCATCGCTTGCCGTCCAGCGTCGCCCTGCTCAAGATACCAGTCGATGAACCTGCCCATGCCTTCCTTCACGCTCACTTTCGGCCTGAAGTTGAGCAGTCGCTCTGCCTTTCGCACATCGGCGTACGTCTCCGGCAGGTCGCCTGGCTGTGGCGGCAGCCGTCTGATGGCTGCCTTTTTTCCGAGCTTGTTTTCGATGATCGCGATGAACTCCTTGAGCGAGATGGGATTCGAGTTGCCGAGATTGATGATCTCGAACGGACAGCTCTTATCCATCGCAGCTATGATCCCATCCACGATATCGGCGATGTAGGTGTAATCCCGTCGCGACGCGCCATCGCCGAACATCTCGATGGGCTTTCCCTCGTCGATGAGCTTGGTGAACTTGTATGGTGCCATGTCCGGTCTTCCCCTCGGTCCATAGACGGTGAAGAACCGGAGGCAGGTGATCGGGATGCCGTACAGTTCGTGATAGGCATGGCAGTACAGTTCGCCCGCGCGTTTCGACACGCCATACGGGCTGATCTGACAATTGACATCATCATCCTCGCTGAACGGAATCCTCTCGGTGAGCCCGTACACGCTCGATGACGACGCAGATACAACGCCTTTCACTTTATAAGCTTTTGCCAGTTCGAGCAGGTTGAGCGTGCCGTTGATATTGACGTCCGCATACAAGGCAGGATTGTCGAGGGATGGACGGACGCCCGCTCTTGCAGCCAGGTGGATGATGCGCGTACAGGCGTGCTTCCGCATCACCGCATCCATCGCCTTCCTGTCGCGGATGTCTTCCCGATGGAGGCTGAAGGCCTTGTTGCCGGCGAAGAGGGAGACATTCCGTTCCTTCGCGGCCTGGTCGTAGTAATCGTTGAAATCATCGACGCAGACGACCTGATGGCCGTCATGGAGAAGGCGTTCGCAGACATGACTGCCGATGAAGCCTGCGCCGCCAGTGACAAGGACGGTTTCCATCGGGCGTTTATGCTCCTTCCGATATCTTTTTCAATGCTGGTCGCGTCTCTCCCTCCTTCCCTTCCCAATCGATTTTCCAGACATAGACCTTCGTGCCGACGAAGCTGTTCTCGGTGTCAAATGGCCGGAAGTGTTTCAGGCCGATACCGTTGAAGAAATAAAGCCGCGTGAACATGCTGCCGGCGAGTTCTGGCGACATGAGCAGGGCCTGGACGTTGCCATTGTCATCACGGATGATGGCGAGCCCATAGGGGAGCGTCGTGCCATTGAACCATTTCTGGTGGAAGCCCTCGGCGTCCACATAGGCGATCGTCGCCAACGTCGGCTTGTCTTTGGCGTTCTCGACGATAGGCTCCATCGTGCGGAAATCGATGTCGATGTCGATGCGTTGGCTGCCGAGGTTGAGCTGGCATCGCATGGAAGCATTCGATGCTGGCGAGCAGGCGCCGTTCGAGACGAACGCTGGCCATGACGCGATCCAGCTGTTCGCCTCGCCTTCGCTGCTGAGCGACTGGACCTCGAAGTATGTCCGCTCCGCCTTCTTGTCATCATAGCCGAACTCGCGCTTCATGAAGGCCACGGCCTCCTCTTGGCTCTTGCTTCTCGTGTTGATCCAGATGCTCGCCCGCTCGAAGTTCCAGCTGCCGAAATGCGCCCATACGCTACCCTTGCCGACCATGTCATCCGAGGTGATGAAATAGTCTTCTGGCGGCTGGCAATACATGCGATCGATGACCTGCTGCGCCTTATTGTCAGGCATCCCGCCTTCCTTGAGCAGCGCCCGTCCTTGCTTCGCGTCCGTTCCGAGCAGCCGATAGATCATGTCCACTCCACGCTTCGTGTCGCCGCTATGGTTCTCGACGATGTCGAACGCGGTGTTCGCGCCGCAGTCGAGCATGCGCAGGATAGCGATGGCCTGGTCTTCATCGCTGGTGAGCAGGACCTTGCCTATCCAATGCGCCTGCGGCCGGTTCTGTGAGCCGCCGTCGAAGGTGACCGCGCGGTCAGCGATGTATTTGAAATGATGGCCGAAGTCCCACCAGGAATTGATGATCGCATCTGACCGTGAGTCCTGCTTAATCTTGGTGAGCGCATTGTACCAGGCGTCATTCACGATAGGAATATCTCCCTTCGCCGCCGCCAATGACGAGCTGCACATTCCATGAGTACAGAAGGGAGGGATGGGCGTGATGCCGAGCGGAAGAAGGAAGGCGATACAGCACACCACGGTCATGATCGCCTTGTGGATGTGCAGCTCTCTCGCCGCGAGCGTCGATGCCCAGCGATAGATCTTCCCCGCGGTGATGCCGAAACCGAGCGCCAACGGCGGCACGACAAGCATGGTGAACCGGATGCCCTTTGTCGAGGCGTAGAGCATCGCTCCGAGCCATAATGCGATGATGAACGCGTAGAGCCAATTCTCGTCCTTCTTGTCCTTGCCGACCAGCAGGAGGATGATGCCGAGCACGGCAAGCCCCAAGAGGAACATGCCGCCCATGACACCGATGATGCTCTGCAACGACGCCTCATTGAGCTCGGCGACCGTCGTGTAGACATTCGGCCATAGGCTCGCTTTCGCCGCGACCTTGAGGATCAGGAAATTCAACGGCTGCAATGGCGCTCGGAGGAACGTGCCGATGGTGGATATCAGGCCGACGAAAATACCGGCCGAGAGGATGAATATGCCAAGAGACATCGCGCTGTTCCGCACCGTCTCATCCTTATGGAACTGGCGGAGATCCTTTCTCTTCTTGATGAGGAGATAGACAATGTATAGGCCGGTGGCGGCGAGGGTGAAGTCGAAGACATACCACCAGCCGGTCCATGCCCAGCTGAATAGGCCGGTGAGGATACCTGCGCCGACACCCAGGGCGAGTTTCTTCCGCCAGTCCCGCCGCTCATAGCATTCGATGAAGAGCCAGAAGATGAACACGGAGAAAAAGACATTGTAGGCATCATTGTCTGCATGGCCGAAGACCGTCCTGTTGACGAGGGCTCCGTGCACCGCCAGCATCATGCCAGCGATGAAGCCGCCAAAATTTCCGGCCATCCGACGGCCGATGAAGAAGATAGGGATGATGGAGAGCGCGATGAAGATGATCGGGGCATACTTCGCCGCTTCCATGAGCGTGATGCGCGGATTGACGACGTGCATGATGCGATAGATCCACGCGAGGATGTAGGGTGGCATCTGGGAGGTGACGACGCCGCCGATTGGCGCGAGGCCATGCGTGTCCCAAGGCTTCCCGTCCTTGATGATGTCTCCCGGCGTCCCTTTCTCGACGATATTCCTCGCATAGCGAAGGTAGAAATACGGATCGATGTCCGGCATGTAGATATATCCCTGTTCGTCCCGGAAATGGTCGCGGAGCTGTTCGGCAAGGGCGTTTTTCTGGGCGTCATACTCCTGTCGGTTCGTTTCCTTGAACTTCTCCATCTGGCTCGCGATCAAGGCATCCTTGTTCGCGGCAGGAAGGTTCGGATACTGCTGGGTGACCTGCGTCGTCATCTGCTGCTTGAGGGCATTGTCCAGGGTGCTTGCCGCCCAGCTGTCCGCGAGCGGGAAGTCCACTGGCTGCATGCGGATGAAGATGCTGAAGAAGATCGGGATAAGTAGGAGGAGGAGCGGGGAGTATTTCAACGCAGTCTGTTGCGCAGATCCCCATCGGGAAGAGAATCTTTCCTTGCCTGACGTCACCGGGGCTTCGGTGCGCGTTTCGACGGCATGAGCAGGAGCGTGGTGGCGCTCTTTTTGGCCTTTCTTGAAAAAGCGGGTTACCTTGGAGATATCAAATGATAGTTCGTCATCATTTTTTTCTGTCTTTTCCATCCGTACACCCCTCTGTTGCCGAAATGGTGGTGGTTTATAAAGTTTGCTGGCTGATGCTTTCTGGTAGTATCATCACAGTTTATATCACTGCTTCTTGCTACTTCTCGTTATTGTACTCGTTCAATGGTGAAATAGCAAAACATTTATATACAAATCATTACTCCACCATAGTGA
>Ga0105164_10000459_pt1 | contig 29083 bp, 30 predicted proteins | sample VDWuncwatermetaG_FD_89674 | JGI IMG/M metagenome (GOLD analysis project Ga0105164, IMG submission 89674) | Wastewater microbial communities from Netherlands to study Microbial Dark Matter (Phase II) - VDW unchlorinated drinking water | ecosystem: Environmental > Aquatic > Freshwater > Drinking...
CTTGTATGCTGTTTTTATTTCTTCTGGTTTTCTCCAAGATATGCAGTTCCAATTCTTATGTATCATAATTTTGGTTATGTAAAACAAAGCCTCTATGTCACACCCGAGAATTTTGACAGGCAGATGCATTATCTCAAGAATAAAGGATACAATGTTATTTCTTTAGATGAGTTTGTTAAGGGCATGAAAAAACAAAAAACATTCAGTCAAAAAACCGTTGTAATTACAGTGGATGATGGTTATGAGGATAATTTTATTTATGCCTGCCCTGTATTAAAGAAATACGGTTTTCCTGCGACAATATTTCTAATCGCTAATAATATAGGCACAAAAGAGAGTTTCTTAAATTGGGGCCAATTAAGAGAGATGCTTAATAGTAACATCTCTTTTGGCGGCCATACCAAAAATCATGTTTATCTACCCGGCATTGAGGACAAAGATGTCTTGTGGGATGAAATAGCAGGCTGTAAGGAAGTTATTGAAAAACACATCAAAGCGCCTGTTGACTACTTCTGCTATCCTTCAGGAGGGTTTACAGAAGAAATAAAAATGTTTGTTAAAAAAGCAGGATATAAAGGGGCCTGCACAACCAATCGCGGATTTGATATGTTAAACAGGGTGGACCCTTATGAATTAGACAGGGTTAAGGTTACAAACTCTGATATGAATGTTCCGTTCGCTTTCCGGGCTAAATTATCGGGTTACTATAATCTTTTCAGAAAAAGAAAACCAGGAGATTAAAAAACCTTTTCGTCATAATTTTTAATACAGCTAATGAGAGTCAAATATATTATTAGAATATTTTAATCTTATTTTAATGTCTCTTTAATATTATAATGCTATGATATTAAGTTATTATGTCGGTAAAATTGCACGTAAATTTCAAGAAAAAGCCAGTCATATCCGCAGAAGACAAAGATTCCTCGAGTAACAACGAAATCTTATTAAAGGGCAACAACGGATGCAGCGTTGTTTTGATACATGGGCTTACGGGTACGCCTAACGAAATGAGATTTATAGCCCGGTTTTTGAATAAAGAAGGCTATAGCGTCATATGTCCGAGGCTGGCTAATCACGGGGCTCCGGTAGGCGTTTTAAAAAAGACTAAATGGGAAAGCTTCTACGATTCGGCGCGCGCCGCGTTCGTCAAGGCGCGAGGCGAGGGCGGGTTGGTATTTGTTTCCGGGCTGTCCATGGGCGCGCTTCTGGCGTTGCTTTTATCCGATGAGTTTAAAGGCGAGATATCAGGCGTAAGCTGCCTTTCCCCGACATTGTTTTACGATGGATGGAACATGCCATGGTCAAGATACTTTCTGCCGCTCGCGTATTCCACACCCATAAAGCATATTTTTTATTTTAAGGAAGATTCGCCTTACGGGATCAAAAACAAAAAGATACAGGATATGGTGCACAGGCAGTACAGCAAGACGGATTTTAATAATATGGGTAACGTTTCGAAATACGGCTATCCCTATTTCCCAGTGGTGCTTCTTTACCAGCTTCACCGGCTTGTAGAACACTTAAAGAAGAGGCTTAAATATATAGATGTTCCTGTCCAGTTGATACAAGCCAAAGAAGACGACATGACCAGCGTGAAAAATTCGCAGTTTATTTACGACAGGATCAATTCGAAAGTAAAGGAAATAGTCCTTTTAAACGATTCATACCATGTTATTACCGCGGATCAGGAGCGCGATAAGGTGGCGCAAAAAATGATAGACTTTTTCAATAACATAAAGTATAATTCTACAAATAAGGCAGCCGCTTAAAATGGTTAAATATAAAGTAGTCTTCGATTTTGACAACACCATTACGAAATTTGACGTTCTTGATGATATAATTCAAAAATTCGCAACAGACGATTCCTGGATACAACTTGAGGAAGATTGGAAGGCCGGGAAGATCGGGTCAAAAGAATGCCTCAAGGGCCAGCTTGCCTCTATACGCGTAACAGATAAAGAACTTAAGAGGTACCTTTCTACAGTAAAGATTGACCCTTTTTTTAAAAAAATCCTTAAAGCATTAAGAAAAAAAAGAATCGAACCAATAATATTAAGCGATAATTTTTCTTTTGTCATAAAAAGCATACTGAAGAATAACGGCATAGGCGGCATAAAGATATACTCAAACCGGCTTAAACTGCGAAACGGCAGACTCGTGCCTTTTTTCCCGCACACGAACAAGGTTTGTCCTAAATGCGGCCATTGCAAAACAAATAATATGCCCAAGCGAGGGTTCAGGAACGATATGATAGTATACATAGGCGACGGGCATTCAGATATCTGTCCCGCTGAAAATTCGGACATGATATTTGCGAAAGCCAGCCTGTTGAAACATTTTAGAAACGCCAAAAGGGAATGCGTTGAATTTAAGACATTAAAAGATGTGTATAAATGGGTGAAGTCTGATAAGGAGGATAAAAGTTTATGTCAACAAAATTAGAAACTGCAAAAGAGATGGGCCCAGCGCCTAAAAAATCGGTAAAATCCGAAATCGCCAATCTTTTAGAGTTGGAGTCAAAGTATTGTTCTTGGGGCGATACGGTTCACTATGCCGAAGAAATAAAGATATTCGACCGCTCCGAAGGCATTTATGTGTATGACAAAGAAGGCGTGCAATATCTTGATATGCAGATGTGGTATTCCGCCGTTAACTTTGGATACGCCAATAAGAGGTTAAATGACGCCCTGAAGAGGCAGATAGACAAACTGCCTCAGCTCGCGTGCCAGTATCTTCATGAGGAGAAAATACTGCTGGCCACAAAACTCTCTCAATATATAGAGAAGGCCTTTGGAGTAAAAGGAAGAGTTCATTTTAACGTAAGCGGCTCGTACGCAGTAGAGGATTCTCTTAAGGTTATACGCAAGGCTACGGGCAAAAACCTCGTTTTCGCGTTTATGGGCAGTTATCATGGCCGGACACTCGCGGCATCCGAGATTACCTCCAGCTACAGGTACAGAGAGCCGTTTGGGCATTTTTCAAACAGGGCAAATTTCATACCTTATCCCTACTGCTTTAGGTGTTTCTACGGCAAAAAGAAAGAAAGCTGCGGGATGTATTGCCTTAAGATGTTCGAAAAGCTCTTTGAATCGGAATATTACACTGTGCTTAATAAAAAGACCAATAAGTGCGAATACGGCGCCTTTTACATAGAGTCCCTGCAGGGAACCGGCGGTTATATTATCCCTCCTGCCGAATATTTTCAAGGCCTAAAGAAGATCCTTGATAAGCACAACATACTTTTAGTTGACGATGAAGTCCAGATGGGATTTTTTAGAACTGGAAAGTTCTGGGCTATCGAGAATCTGGGCATTACCCCTGATGTTATAGTGTTCGGCAAGGCGCTTACCAACGGCCTTAATCCTATCTCCGGAATATGGGCGAAAGAAGAGCTTATCTCTCCGAAAGTGTGGCCGGCAGGCATGACGCACTCCACGTTCTCATCGAACTCTTTGGGAACCGCGGTAGGATTGGAGACGGTAAAGATCATAGAGGAGTCTGATTTTGACAAGACGCTTCCCAAAAAAGGAGAATACTTCACCTCTCTTATTAAAAAGCTGCAGAAGAAATATCCCGAGATCGGAGATGTCGCTTCGCAGGGGTTGATAATAAGAATAGAGATGTGCCAGAAGGATGGCTATGCGCCTAACAGGGAACTTACCGACAAGATGATGAACATTGGCCTGGCCGGAGAATTAAAAGGGCCAAAAAACAAGAATATGGGCATCATATTTGACGTAGGCGGTTATTACAAAAACGTCTTTACGCTTGCGCCGTCTTTCTATATAACCGAGAAAGAAATGGATCTTGCAGCTGATCTTTTTGAGCAGGCGTTGAAGAAGGCGTTGGTTTAAAAACCGGATAGTTTCTTTAAGGCCGGATCGAAATTTTTAGGTTCAAGCAATTTCGTAATAAATCCGGCCATCAGATTTAAAGCGGGATTGCGGAACTTTATGTATGCGCAAAGAGATATCAGCTTTGCGCCAAGGCGCACTTTCGGGTCGTAATCAGTTATGCCAAGCTGGTAGTGCCGCACCCCGTTTTTCATACACCACTCTATGTTGTTGCAAAAAGTGACGTAATAGAGATGGTAATCAAAGGCAACTTCCTTATCAAATCCGACGAATTTGTCTATGCATGTATCGCCTTTTACCAGGCAAAGATCGAAGGCGACCAGCCTGTTTTGATCCCAGGTAAGAAAGAACTTCGTGACGCCGTGCATATTGTCGGAAATCCGCCTGAAGAATTCCGGCGTTAAGGTTTCAAAACTGACATTGGAATTGGCAAGATTGTTTAAATAAAGCCTATAGATATCTTTTTCGACGTTTTTTATATCGTCTCTGATCTCGGTTTTTAATTGCGCGATAGAAGAAGATTCGCGCAACTTGCGTCTTAGGTCCTTGCGCGTGTTCTTGCCCAATTTTTTGATATATTCATCGAGCGAGTCCGAACATATTTCAAGTAAAGTGTTAGGGAAGCTCTCCATGCGCGCGAATCTTCTTTTGACCAATAATTTTGCAAGCTGGCTGTCTCTTTCGGTAAGATTGTAAAATAATATGACGCCTGCCCGCTCTTTTTTAGAAATACCATGAAGACGTTTGAGTGCTTCATCCAACAACGCCCCGAAATCCTCATCCTCGGATACTCCAAGGTATATTTCTTCTGTAGTCGGGAAGCCTATAAAAAGCAGCCTCATTTTTAAAGCGTTTTTTAATATCTTCTGGATTGACAGAATTAATTTTTGAAGAGGGCCTTGTATTATGGAGGCAAAAGAAAAATCCATGATAAAGAACGGTATTATTGCCACCAGTCTGTCGCCGCGGCTTGCAAGCAGATATCGCAGGGAAAATTCTTTCATGCCGGCCTCTTCTATGGTTTTATGATATCCGTAGCCCTCGATTATATCTTCACCAAAAAGCCTATCCCAATCCTTAAGAGGGATATTTTTGATGGTTGAGGTTATAGAGAAGGTAAGGGGGGATTTTGCAGGTGGCGCCATATTATTTTAGCTCATCGAGACCGCTATTATTCCGAGCACGATAAGTATAGTGCCCAGCCATCGGGAAATCTCAAACTTTTCTTTTAGTATTAAATGAGAAGCTATTGCGATAAGCACATAGTGCATGCTGTCAAGAGAAAACGCGAAATTTAAGTCGGCCTTTGACAACACGAAGAGATATATAAGTAAAGATAATATACTGAAGACGAACGCCATCCACGCCTTGGGGAGCGCGATAACTTTCATTATAAAGATAAACACTTTTTTTATGCCATCAACATTGAAATTCAGTGAATTTATGGCCGATTTTAAAGATAATTCTCTTATTACATCGCATAGGCTTGAGATGAAGATCAGGAAAATAATGAATAGTATGTTTATTTTCATAAAAAACCGCTCTTTTTGTTATGGCTGCTTAGGAAGACTAGGATGACTCCGGCCAGTATCATGAATATGCCGGACCATCGTAAGGCGCTTATTTTTTCATGCAAGAAAATAAGCGAAGTAAGCGGCACAAAGATATAACTGAAACTCGCTATAGGGATCGCCACGCTTAAATCTATTTTGGAAAGTATAGTAGACCAGACGATAAATATAACCGCTACGGCCATAAGCCCGGCCCACATAAAAGGAGAAGAGAACGCGGCCTTTGAGAATGTAAAGGCATCGGATAAAGTTCTTACCATAAAGTCTGCTTGGGTAAGCACACTTTTTTTAAAACAAAAATGGATGAAGGTTTCTAAAATGTCAGAGAGCAGCAGCAGAAGAAGTATTTTTACAGTAACATTTTTTTTATTCGGCATTTTAAAACACCTTATTTATGGCCACTCCAATTTAACTGTATTATATTCTGTCTTTTAGTGTTCTGCAAGCACTTTTGCTTCAATCTCTGAATTCGAAATTTCTTGCCATAAGCCGGCATTACGGCTATAATACACATTTGTACGCAAATCATATGGAAATCTCTAAAAAATCTTCGATAAAATTTGTAATACTCTTGGGGTTAGTGAGCCTTCTTGCGGATGTTACGTATGAAGGCGCGCGCAGTATCACAGGCCCGTTTCTCGCCATACTTGGCGCGAGCGCGACTGTCGTCGGTATTGTTGCAGGCCTCGGAGAATTGATAGGTTACAGCCTGCGCCTTGTCTCCGGCTATATTGCTGATAAAACTGGCAAATACTGGACCATAACGATATTAGGTTATTTTTTGAATCTTGTAGCTGTGCCGTTTCTTGCGCTTGCCGGCAACTGGCAGATCGCGGCAATTCTTATAGTTACGGAAAGAATAGGCAAAGCGATACGCACGCCTGCGCGCGACGCGATGCTGTCGCACGCGACCAAGCAGATGGGCGCGGGATGGGGATTCGGTTTACATGAGGCAATGGACCAGATAGGCGCCATGCTCGGGCCCATAATAGTTTCTCTGGTTTTATTTTTTAAAGGCGGCTACAGGCACGGATTTTTTATACTGTTTATCCCGGCGATTCTGGCTATAACAGTTCTTTTTCTGGCAAAATTTTTATACCCTAGGCCGCAGGATCTCGAGGTAAATGTCCCGAAGATAGAGACAAAAGGTTTTCCTCGCGTTTTCTGGATTTACCTGGCAGCCGTTGCTTTAATTGCCGCAGGATACGCGGATTTTCCGCTGATAGCGTATCACTTTAAGAAAATTTCTTTGTCATCAGATACCATAATTCCGATTTTTTACGCCGTAGCCATGGGCGTTGACGCTATCGCTGCCCTTTTATTCGGCAGGTTATTCGATAAGATAGGGATGAGCAGTTTGATTTTCGCAGCTGTTATCTCGTCGTTTTTCGCGCCTCTGGCTTTTTTGGGAAATTTTCAATTCGCGTTTTTGGGCGTAATTCTCTGGGGCATAGGTATGGGCGCGCAGGAATCCATAATGAGGGCAGCAGTCGGCGGCATGGTGAATCGAGATAAAAGAGCGACAGCATACGGCGTATTTAATACAGGCTACGGCATAGCCTGGTTTTTGGGCAGCGCGTTGATGGGTATTTTATACGATATTTCCATACCCGCGCTGGTTATCTTTTCAGCAGCTGCGCAGCTGGCTTCAATACCTTTATTTTTGTTAGCGAGAAAAAATGAAAAGTAAAGTTTACTTTGTACCTGTAAAAAATTCCGACACCAAAGAGGCAATCAGGGAAAAATTTGCCGGTCTTCTTGAAGTCAGCAATCTGTTTAATTTTGTCAAGAAAAACGAAAAAGTTGCCGTAAAGATGCATTTCGGAGAAGAGGGCAATACCGGTTTCGTAAAACCGGAATACGTCCGGCTTGTGTCTGACAAGATCAAGAAAACAGGCGCAAAACCGGTTTTAACCGACACCAATACTCTTTATTCGGGCAAAAGGACGAATGCGAAAGATCATGCATTGCTCGCGCGTGAACACGGATTTACCGAGGAAATCGCCGGCGCGCCTGTGGTTATTGCCGACGGAAATAAAGATGTTGTCATGGGCGGTAAATTTGTCAAAACCGCAAAGATTGCGCCGTTATTTTTTGATATTGACGTGATAATCGGGATCAGCCATTTTAAAGGCCATATAATGGCAGGTTTCGGAGGCGCGTTGAAGAATATCGGCATGGGTTGCGCATCAAGAGAAGGCAAGCTTGCCCAGCATTCGGACGTCGCGCCGTTTGTCAGATTTAAGAATTGCACAGGCTGCGCCGGGTGTAAAAAGGCGTGCCCTGCTGACGCGGTTATAATAACTAACAATAAATCAAACATAAACAGCACAAAGTGTATCGGCTGCGCCAGCTGTATCGCTGCCTGCCCGTATCACGCTATTGATATCCACTGGGAAGGCGGCGCAGGCAATATACAGGAAAAGATGATGGAATACGCAAAAGCAGCGCTTACAGGTAAAGAAAAGAAATCGGCTTTTGTGAATTTTGCGATAAAGATTACCAAGGAATGCGACTGCCTTGCGAAAGACGATCCCAGGATATCGCCCGACGTGGGCATATTTGCGTCAACAGACCCTGTGGCTATTGATAAGGCATGCCTTGACAGTGTAAATTCAGCCTGCGGCAAGGATATATTCAAAGAGGCATGGCCTGAAAGGGACTGGTCCAAGCAACTGAATTACGCAGAGGATATAGGTATAGGCAGATTGGATTATGAACTGATAAAAATAGAAAAGGGAGGTTAACGATGTCATTAGTGCCGATGAGGGCAATTTTACAGGCGAGTTTGGATGCGTACAAGGCGGGCTCGCCTTTTGGTGTAGGCGCATACAACGTCAACAATATGGAACAGATACAGGGCATCATGATGGCTGCCAACCAGACGCAGTCGCCGGTTATCATACAGGCATCGCGCGGCGCGCTGAAATACGCGGATATGAATTATCTAAAGCATCTTATGCAGGCAGCGGTTGAGTTGAATCCCGCCATTCCCATTGCAATGCATCTGGACCACGGCAACAATCTTGATTCCGTAAAAAAATCAATAGATCTTGGTTTTACGTCTGTAATGATAGATGGTTCTCTTATGGAAGACGGAAAGACCGCTTCAACTTACGAATACAACGTAAAAGTCACCAGAGAAGTCGTTGATTACGCGCATCAGTTTGGCGTAACAGTTGAAGGCGAACTGGGGACGCTAGGAGGCATTGAGGACGGCGTGGGTTCAGGCAAGATACACCTTACAGATCCTGATCAGGTGCTTGATTTCGTGAAAAAAACAAATGTAGACGCGCTGGCCATTGCTATAGGCACTTCGCACGGCGCTTACAAGTTTAAAGAGGAGCCGAAGCTCGCGTTTGATATAATAGAAAAAATCCGCAAGATGATACCTGATAGATTCTTGGTTTCGCACGGGTCATCAAGCGTTCCTGCAGAACTGGTAGATACGATAAATAAGTACGGCGGAAACATGAAAAAGACAATGGGCGTGCCTGTGGCAAGCCTGCAAAAAGCGATAGGCCTTGGCATGAACAAGATAAATGTGGATACAGACGGCAGGTTGGCTATTACAGGCGCCATAAGAAAGGTGTTTGCGGAAACGCCTGATAAATTTGACCCGAGAGATTATCTTAAGCCAGCAAGAGAAGCGCTTGCAGCAGTTATCGCACAGCGCATGCATGATTTCGGCACAGCCGGGCACATAAACGATGTAAATAATATTACGCTTGCCGATACGGCAAAATTCTATAAAAAAGGCTGATGCAGACTATAAAGATTACCAAAAAAGGCCAGGCATGGTTCAATACCGGCCACCCTTGGATATATAAGGATGACATATGCAGGGGCACGGCGCGCCGTGCCCCTGCGTCTATTTCCGACTGTATCGTTAATGTTGTTTCCGAAAGCAATAATTTTCTCGCCAGGGCATTTTACAATCCCAATTCCCAAATAAGCCTTCGTATAATAACAAAACAAGAAGAAAACATAGACAAGGGTTTTTGGTTTAAGCGCATAAAAAAGGCAGCCGATTACAGGGGGTCAGCAGCCAGCGGCACAAACGCGTACCGTCTGGTTTTTTCAGAGTCAGACGGCCTGCCAGGCCTTGTGATAGACAGGTATGCCGATGTATTCGCCATCCAGTTCGCGAGCCTTGGCATGGATTTATTGAAAGGCGAAATAACGGAAATCCTGACAGAGCTTTTTAAGCCGAAGGCTATTATCGCAAGAAACGATTTTCCTATGAGGAAATTCGAAGGCCTTGGAGAGGATAAGACTGTTTTATCAGGCAACAGGCCGGATTTGATAGAGGTATTTGAAGGCAGCGTTAAATACCTGGTCGATGTGTGGGAAGGCCATAAGACAGGTGCGTACCTGGACCAGAGAGATAACAGATTTATCGTTGGTTTTATGGCAAAAGGCAGGACATTGGATGCGTTTTGTTACCAGGGCGGATTTTCGCTGCACCTCGCAAAGAAAGCGAAAGAGGTTGTTGCTCTGGATTCTTCTCAACCCGCACTTGAAATATTAAAAAAGAATTTAGAATTAAACCGGATTGAAAATGTTGCTGCCTTGCACGCGAATGTGTTCGATAAACTAAAGGAATTTTCCGCAGCCGGAGAAAAATTTGACTGTATCATACTTGACCCTCCGCCATTCGCAAAATCAAAAAGAGAAATAGGCGGGGCAAAACGTGGATATAAGGATTTGAATTTAAGGGCAATACAGTGCCTTAATGAAGGCGGGGTTCTTTCGACTTTTTCATGCTCTTATAATTTCAGTGAAGAAGAATTTCTGCATTCCATACGCCTGGCTGCGGCAGACGCAAAAAAAGGCCTGCGGCTCATAGCGAAACTAATCCAGGCCAAAGACCATCCGTTCTCTATAACATTTCCGGAATCAAACTACCTTAAAGGATTTATCTTTCAGCTATATAACTGGTGAGAATTTTAGAAGGATGCCATGAGAGCTTGGTTTTTTTCAGGTTTTCCAGGCCTGAGTCGTCCATTGCGTTGATATATTTCGCTTCTTTTGAAATTTCTTTAGCAAAGCTGCTGAATATAAATTCCGCAAGCCCTTTTATATTTATATCAGTGGTTTCAAATATAATACAATACGTATCGGCATTCAGTTTAAAGGCGAATGTATACGCTTTTATCTTATTGTTTATTTCAACCACCCTGCCTATAAGCCCTAATTCTTCGTAATCAAGCATTGCTTTTTTGTGGGCAGAAAGGCTTTCTTCCATAAGTTGCTGCTGTACGCTGTCGCGAAAAATGGGGACAGGTTTTAAACCTGTCCCCATTTTTATTTTAATCCATTTGTGATATAGGGCCAGGCATTCGTCAATATCGTTCGTTTCAAACGGCCTGTAAATGAATTTGTTATTTTTTACAAAGTTGTTCTTTGCCGCGCGATGCGAGGCGAATTTGTTTCCTTTGAGCTCCGCTATATCCTTCGCAAGATATACGTATTCGTCCGTATTTTTATGGACTTTTACCCCAAGGCTTTTAAACGCCTCAACTTCGTCTTCGGCAATGTTTTCGATGCGGCTGCCTGGTTTTAATAAACGCGTGCCTGAAACCGCTGGCAGAAGCATATTGAATTCGTTTTTATATTCATAGAATACGCATAGGTTATTGTCAACGATCTTCCACATTATATTGAACAAATCCGACCAGATGTAGATATTGACGAATGTCCGCGTCGAATATTCGGGTTCAGCGAGGTATTTATTGAAAATATCCCGATGTTCGAGGGCCAGCGCCTTGAAGCCGCCAAGATTTTTTATTGTCGCGATTTTTATCGTATCGTGTTGGTAAGGCATGATGAAATCATGCGGTAGAGACGCGATTAATCGCGTCTCTACATTTATTGTATCAGGCACGCCCATTTTTTTGACATACGGGCATTTCGTATCTATACATAGGATTATATTTTCGTATTCTTTATCATAGGTTACCATAAACGGGTACAGTTGACAGTCAAGCGGGCGGTTTGCGTAAATATTGCAGGAATTTGCAAAAGGCGAAAAATATTGGCAGAGGTAGCTACCACCACACGATGGGGACAGGTTCTTTCGCAAAATAGTTGTCTGGAAGAACCTGTCCCCAAGACGCTTAACTTCGCTGGGCAGAAATTTTGGTGCGTAGATGCTGTTTTTTTGGCCGAATCTGCAGCAGACATCGCATTTTAAACAATAATCGTTAGGGATGAATTGTTTTAACATGGGTTAAAAAGGTAGGGGCGGGTTTTAAACCCGCCCCCTACATGTCTGACTGTTTAATTTTAATTATTGCTGGGCCTGATTAAGGTGCACTTTCAGTTTATCCCAGGTCTTTCTGCCTACTTTTCCGTCTGCTGTTAAGCCGTTCTGCTGCTGGAATTCCGTAATAGCCCTTTTGGTTCCTGGGCCGATTTTCCCGTCAACAGATCCTTTATACAATCCGGCGTTTTTGAGCGCCTGCTGTATGTCTTGTGCGCTAGGCGGAGTATAAGTGCTTGTTGCGGCCCCTGCCGCTTCAGGCATTGGCTGGCTTACTGCCGGCTGTTGTACGGGTGCGTTTGTTTCCACAGGAGCGCTTGCCTTTGTAATTACGTTCGTGGTAGGCGATGTGCTTTCAACGCTGACCGACATGGGCATAGTCATATCCGTTGATTCAGCGGCTTCCTTTTTACTGCAGCCGACAACTGTCAAAGCAGCTAAAAATATCACTACAGAAACTGTTAAAAATTTGGACATATGATAACTCCTTTCTTTAAGATTTTATCTTTTCTTTTTCGTGTATTTGTTTAATTCTTCCTGCAATTTATTTTTTTCAGAGGTTATCGCGTCTAACTGGATGGAAAGCTGTACCTTTTCCTGAAGCATTTTGTCGTACTCCGACTTAAGGGCGAGCTTCTCGCTGAAAAGAGTATCATAGCTCGTTTTTAAGGCAATTTTTTCATTTAATATCTTATCGTGTTCTGTCTTAAAAGCGTCTTTTTCGTTTTGGGCTAAAGTCAGCTGCTGCCCTAGGGCCTCTTTTTCCTTCAGGAGATCGTTATACTTATTTTTTGATACGCCGCAGCCGTTTACTGTCGTGAGTATGATAATTGAGCCAAGCGTGATGCATGCAATCGGGTTAATCCTCATAAAAAAAATTCTATCACAATCGCATTGCCAATGCAAGTAAAATCTGATAAAATAACTTTAAAGAGATAAAAATATGCACCCAAAACCCATAGTAGCAGATTTAAAAAACAGAATTTTTGAAGTCGATGACATGACCGCAGCCGGCATGAAGGCGGGAAAATTCTATCCTCTCAAGCGGGAAGAATTGATTCCGTTGCCTTTCGCGAGCGAATTGTTCGCGCTCAAGGACAGGATTGCAGTGGGTTTTGCAGGGGCGGAACAGTGTTCCGCCCCTGCATCTATTGTTTATTTCAACGGCCAACGTTGTTTTCCGGTAGCAGCGTTTGTTTCTCCCGGCTATACAACGACTTTTAGCGCAGCTTATCGCGAAGAGAAGTCCGCCAGGCTGCTGCCGCTTTTTTCGTACGCCGCTGTTTCGTGGTATAAAGGTAAATTTTACGCAGCAGCAACACGCGTAGAGCGTGAAAGAAGGCAGGATTTGCGGCTGATGAATACGGCGCTTATGCATAGAAATGCCGCCAGGTTTAAAAAACTGTATCCGCATAACAGATTAATAAGGCACCTAGCGGGCTGCGCGCGCACCTACGGCTGCCCTGCGGCAACAAATTTTTTCCTCCAGCGCTATGAGTGCCCGCTGCCTGCGTCGCCGTATTGCAATTCCGCATGCATAGGATGCATAAGCGTAAAGCATTCTTCGAGTTGCCCTGAAGTTCAACCCCGCATAAGATTTATACCCAAGCCGCAGGAAATAGCGGAGGTAGCGCTGCATCATATTAGGGCGGTAGAAAAGCCGGTTGTCAGTTTCGGGCAGGGCTGCGAGGGCGAGCCTCTTATTGTGGCGGATGTGCTGGAACAAGCGATGGGATTAATAAGAAAAGAAACAAAAAAAGGCGTGATAAACCTGAACACAAACGCAAGCCGTCCGGATAAGATATTAAGATTGCGTAAGGCAGGCCTGGACAGCATGCGCGTAAGCGTAAACAGCGCGAGAAAAAAGTTTTACGATTTTTATTACAACCCGAAAGGCTATGAGTTTGGCGATGTCATTTCATCTATAAAAATAATGAAACGCCTTGGCGGTTTTGTTTCGATAAATTATCTCGTTATGCCGGGTTTTACAGACCAGAAAGAAGAGGCCGTTGCGCTGTTTGATTTTATAAGAAAAACAAAAATTGATATGATTCAATGGCGGAATTTAAATTATGATCCGATAGATTATTTTAGAAAAATGAATATTAATGTAGGGGCGGACCAATGTGTCCGCCCGGGCAAACACATAGGTTTGCCCGGGCATATTGGCATGCGCCAGTTAATCGAACAAACAAAAAAAAGGTTTCCCAAATTAAGACATGGCTATTTCAACCCCAGAGATATTTGACGCGATAATAATAGGTGCGGGGCCTGCAGGCATGATGGCCGCGATAAGGGCAGCTGACAGGGGCCGGAAGGTGCTTTTATTGGAAAAGATGCCTGGGCCTGGTAGTAAGCTTTTGATATCAGGCAAAGGCCGCTGCAATCTTACAAATGCCGGAAGCATCGATAAATTTTTAAAAAAGTTCTCCGAATCAGGCGTATTTTTAAGAAATGCCTTTGCCAGATTTTTTAACGATGATTTATGTGCCTTTTTTGAGCAGTCCGGCTGTAAGCTGAAAACGGAAAGAGGCGAAAGGGTGTTTCCGGCTTCTGACAAGTCTGTTGATATCTTGAATGCGCTTGTGAGGCTTTTAAAAGAAAAAGGCGTAGAGGTGAGATATAATAAGGAAGTAATAGATATTATGCTCGAAAATGATACTAAGCATGTTTATACCAAAGGCGGCGCAGAATACGCTGCGCCAAAGGTGGTAATTTCAACAGGCGGGCTTTCGTATCCTGGCACCGGCTCTACGGGATTCGGTTTTAAAGTTGCCCAAAAAGCAGGCCATAAAATTAATGCGCCGCGGCCTGCGCTTGTGCCTGTTTTAACAAAGTCAGGGTTGCCATCAAGACTTATGGGCCTTTCGCTTGAAAACGTAAAATGTTCCGTGATATCAGGCGGTAAGGTTATCGAGGAAAAGCTCGGAGATATGCTTTTTGCGCATTTTGGCCTGACAGGGCCCATAGTACTTGATTTAAGCGCGGCTGTTTATGATCAGCTCCAGCTGAAGAAGCATGTTTTTATTTCGATAAATCTAAAACCGGGCCTGGACAAAAATAAGCTTGACCAAAGGTTGATCAGGGAGTTTAAGGAAAATCCCAACAAGGCGTTGAAAAATATTTTTGGCGAACTCCTGCCGCAGCGGCTTATAGGCGAATTTTTGAAGTATTGCGGCTTGGACGGCCAGAAAAAGGCGAATCAGATAACCAAAAGCGAAAGAGAAAAAATGCTGGAAAGCCTTTTTGATTTCAGATTGGAAATCACTGGAACAAAATCCGTCAGGGATGCTATAATAACCAGAGGCGGGGTTTTAACCAAAGAGATAAACCCTAAAACGATGGAATCCAGAAAAGTCCGCGGCCTGTATTTCGCAGGAGAGGTCATAGATGTAGACGCCAAAACAGGCGGCTACAATATGCAGGCCGCGTTTTCCACCGGTTTTGTATGCGGAGAAAACCTATGAAAAAAAACAAAAATGTAGGGGCAATTCATGAATTGCCCCTACTTATTCTTGCATCAAAGTCAAAACGGCGGACGCAGATTTTAAAATCTTGCGGGATAAAACACAGGGTATTTGTGACAAACGCGAAAGAAATAAGCCATAGCCGGATTCATTCAGCCAAACTGGTTTTAGAGAACGCGAAAAGAAAGGCCTTGAAGGCAGCCGCGCATTTTGATTCGGGTATCATACTTGGCGTGGATACGATAGTTTTATTTAAAGGTAAGAATATAGGTAAGCCGAGAAATAAGGCGCGCGCGAAAAAGATGCTCAAGGCGTTCAGCGGGCAGAAAATAGCCGTATACAGCGGCCTTTTTCTTTTGGACAGAACCGCTAACAGGAGCGCGTGCGGGGTTGAAAGGACCTATTTAACCGTTAAAAAAATACAGGAGCAGGATTTGGAGAAATATTTTCTTAGGCTCGGGCCTTATACAAGAGCAGGCGGTTTTTCCATAGAAGGCCCTGGCGCAATAATATTTGACGATATTAAGGGCTCATATTTTAACGTGCTGGGCCTGCCTATGGGGAAATTGGCGGAGCTATTCGTAAAAATCGGATTAGATATACTGGATTACATGGAGTTTTAAAATATGCTTAATGATAAACAGAAAAGGCGTTTGCTTGAAATTGCGAGAAAGACAATCGAGGAATACGTAACAACAGGCAGGCGCCTGGAATTTAAGGAAGATGATCCTAAGCTGAAAGAGGTGTGCGGGGCGTTTGTTACGCTGCATGAAAAAGGCGAACTTAGAGGCTGCATAGGCGCGGTTGTCGCTCAGGAGCCGCTTTATCTGACAGTCAGGGATATGGCGATACAGTCTGCTGTGTGCGACCCGCGTTTTACCCCTGTCAAAAAAAATGAATTAAAAGATATCGAGATAGAGATATCCGCGCTTTCGCCGTTAAAAAAGATTAAAGACATAAGCGAGTTTAAGCTTGGGGTTAACGGCGTATTAATCAAGAAAGGGCCTGATATGGGCCTGTTTTTGCCGCAGGTCGCGACAGAGACCGGCTGGACAAAAGAAGAGTTTTTATCGAATCTGTGTACGCATAAGGCATGCCTGCCGGCTGACGCATGGAAAGATGCCTCTACGGAAATATATATATTCAGCGCAACTGTTTTTTCAGAAAGCCAATGCAGATAGATTATTTATGAAAAAGAAGGTTGACCTTATTATTTTTGACTTTGACGGGACACTGGTAAATTCACAGGCGGATATCATTAATTCCGTCAACAAGATGCTCCTGGCGCTTGGATTGCCTGGAAAACGCCCTGAAGAAATAGCGGGTTTTATAGGTACAGGCCTGAAACAATTGATAATCGATGTTTTAGGCGAGGCAAGCGCGTCAAAACTAAAAGAAGCGGTTAAATTATACAAGGATATTTACCGCAAACATATGTTTGACAATACAGCCATGTATCCGGGCGTCATGGAGGCGTTGGAGTATTTTAAAGATAAAAAAAAGATCGTGATATCAAACAAAAGCAAAGAATTTATAGAGCTTAGTTTGAAAAAATTCAAAATTGAAAAGTTTTTCATCAAAGTTTCAGGCGGGGATGACGATAATTGCAGGAAACCAAGCGCCTGCCCGATAATAAAAGTCATGAAAGAATTCAAGGTAAAACAGTCAGAAACCATAATTGTCGGCGACAGCTTCCTTGATATTCAAACCGGCATAAACGCCGGTATCTTTACCTGCGGCGTTACCTGCGGCATAGGCAAAAAAGAGGATATTTTAGCGTTAAAACCAGATTTTGTTATAGACAGAATAAGCAAATTGAAAGATATCTTACAATGAACGACAAGGCAAAGGGCCTTATCATCATTTATAAAAAGAAACAGGCTGAAATAAAAAAACGGCTTGCTGAATTTAAAAACATAGGCAAAAAAGGCAATAAAAAGCTGTTCGCCGAATTATGCTTCTGCCTTTGCACTCCGCAATCAAAGGCAGTCAATTGTAATGAGGCCATACGCAGGATAGAGGCATCGAAAGACCTTTTTAAGGGCTCTTCCGAAAGAATAGCGAAACGCCTGAAGGGCCTTGTCAGATTTCACAATAATAAGGCGAGATATATCGTGGAGGCGCGAAAGAAGTTTTGCAATGTAGGGGCACGCTGCAGCGTGCCCCTACATCAGCATTCCGCCCAAATCCGTGCCTGGCTGGTTAAAAACATCAAAGGCCTTGGCATGAAAGAGGCAAGCCATTTTTTAAGAAATATAGGGCGAGGCTTTGACTTGGCAATAATAGACAGGCACATCTTGACAAATTTGAAAAGATATGGTGCAATAGAGCAAATACCAGAGTCCATTTCCGATAAACAATACCTGATTATAGAAGAAAAAATGCGCAAATTCTCTAAGGTGCTTAATATACCAATGGCTGAACTGGACCTTGTTTTCTGGTCAAGCGAGACAGGTCACATATTTAAATAATTTTTTATGTCGGACAAAAAAGAATTATACAAAAGGATAAAGATCGCCGGCATTATATCTTTTATTCCTTTCATTACTGCCATAGGGCCCGTTGCAGGTTATTTTGCAGGCGATTACCTGCATAAAAAATTTCATACTCCATATTTTGTTGTTTTTATACTTGTAGCATTAGGCGCGTTTTCCGGATTTTTAGAAACCGTCAGGATAATAAAATTAATTACAAAGATAGAAAAAGATAAATAATTATGGAAGAACTGCGATTATCCCTTGTCATAGCCGCAATTATTTCACTGGTTGCTTTTCTGGCTTCAAGAAAGCTGGAGCTTGTGCCGGGCAGGCTGCAGAATACTGTTGAAATCTTGGTAGGCGGTATGGACGATTTCATCTGCGGGATACTCGGCCCATTGGGAAGAAAATATACGCCTTTTATCGGTACGTTATTCATATACATACTCTGCATGAATTTATTCGGATTGATACCTTTTATGAAATCTCCGACCGCAAACTGGTCTATAACAGCAGCTTTGGCAATATGTGTTTTTATTTACGTTCAATATAGCGCAATCAAAGAACTAGGGCCTATAGGATATATAGATCATCTGGCAGGCAAGCCTCGCGGCGTCATTGCCCTATCTGTGGTAATACCGGTTTTGATGTTTTTAATCCATATCATTACAGAATTAGTAAAACCGCTTACGCTTTCGCTTCGTCTTCGTAGCAACATCTGGGGAGACGAATTATTATTAGGAATTCTGTCCGGGTTCGGCATAAAAGGCCTGCCGCTTTTATTTTTTAGTTCGTTGCTTGTGATTGTGGCAGCAATTGTGCAGGCAGTGGTTTTCTGCCTTTTGACCACAGTATATTTCGCGCTTGTTTTAACAAAAGAAGAATAATATTTTAATGTAGTCCCTCGCCGTAAGACGAGATAGCGGGCGGCTCGGGACAAATTTTCTAACAAAAATATTCCGCTGGAAAATTTGGAGGTAGCAAATGGATTACAAATCATTTCTTGCGTTGACGCTTCCCCTAAGCCTGGGTATAGTTGCGCTCGGTTCGGCAATTGCATTAGGCAAGGCGGTAGCAGCGGCTATGGATGCGACAGGCAGGCAGCCTGAGGCAGCGACAAAGATACTTATAAATATGGCTGCCGGATGCGCCTTTATCGAGGCTATCACGATCTATGTCCTGGTATTCGCGTTCATGTTAGGAAAATTCTAACTATAAAGTTATGGGGCTTTTAAATCTTTTAAGCACAAGCGAAATCATAGCGCAAATAGCAAGCTTTCTGTTGCTGCTTTTTATCTTGAGAGTTTTTGCGTGGAAGAAGATCCTCGCGCTTCTCGACGCCAGAAAAGAGAGGATAGCGGCAGAGCTTAAAGATATAGAGGATACCAAACTTGAAATCGCAAAATTGAGATCCGAATACGAAGGCAAACTTGCGTCCATAAGCGAAGAGGCAAGGCAGAAAATTCAGGCAGCTGTGCAGGAAGGCAAAGGCATAGAGGAGCAGTTAAAAAAGGCAGGCAATCTTGAAGCGCAGAAAATCATTGAGGCAGCGAGAGATAATATCAAATATGAAATCGCCAAGGCAAAGGAGGAATTAAAAGAAAAAATTATAGATATTTCAATAAAGGCCGCTGAAACCGTCATAGAAGAAAAGCTGGCTGAAAAACAGGATAGGAATCTGGTGGAGAATTTTTTGAAACGGGTAGGTGAGATGAAATGAGAGAAGGCATTTTAGTAAAAAGATACGCCAGCGCCTTTGTTGAGTACGCAAGAAGCAGTTTAAGCATCGAAGAGATAGTGAAGGAATTTAAAAACCTTAAGGCTGTCCTGCGTTCAAGCGGTGATTTTGAGAAATTTTTATATGCTCCGCAGATTGCCCTTTCAGAGAAATGCGATACCATAGATAAGGCGTTAAAAGGATCTTTCTCGGAGCCGTTGAGGATATTCCTGAAATTTTTAATTGAAAACAAGCGCATCAGGTATATATCGGATATCTGCGACTATGTCAGGGCTGCGTATTCTCACGGAGACGCCGAGGAAGCGTTTTTAAGGACCAGTTATCCGTTGGATGTAAAATATATAAAAGACATAAAAAATCAACTTGAGGCAACTCTCAAAAAAAAGATGCATCTTTTTTTTGAACTGGATCCGGAATTATTGGGCGGGGTGGAAGTAAGGATGGGCAATACCGTAATAGACGGTTCTGTGCGCAGGCGCCTTGATGAACTTAAACAAAAACTTATGACAGTGCAGGTGGTGTAATTATGGAAATAAGGCCGGAAGAGATTACGTCTGTAATAAAAAAAGAACTCGAAAAATATAAAACCCAGTTAAGGGTTGAGTCGGTAGGAAATGTTATCCAGGTCGGAGACGCGATAGCGCGCATATACGGCCTGGATGATGTAATGGTAGGCGAATTGATAGATTTCCCCAATAATGTAATGGGCATGGTGCTTAATCTGGAAGAAGACAGCGTAGGCGCTGTCATATTCGGCCCTGACAATCCTGACAGGAATATCAAAGAAGGCGATATCGTAAAACGAACAGGCAAGATCGCCCAGGTGCCGGTTGGTAACGCGCTTTTGGGCAGGGTTGTTAATGCCCTGGGCAAACCAATAGACAATAAAGGCGCGATTCTCGCGACTAAATTCAGGCCGCTTGAAAGCAAAGCGCCCAGCGTTATAGAGCGTCAGCCTGTAACAGAGCCGCTTGAAACAGGCATAAAGGCAATTGATTCTATGACCCCCATAGGCCGCGGCCAGCGTGAACTTGTAATAGGCGACAGGCAGACAGGCAAAACCGCGTTAGCCATAGATACCATAATTAATCAAAAGGGCAAAGATGTTTACTGCGTATATGTCGCGATAGGCCAGAAGGTTTCAAGCGTTGTGGCTGTTGCCCAGACTTTGGCAAAATACGGGGCGATGGAATACACAACTATTGTCAGCGCATCGTCAAGGGCGTCCGCCTCGCAGCAGTATCTTGCGCCTTACGCCGGATGCGCCATAGCGGAAGAATTTATGTATGCCGGCAAAGACGCGCTTATAATTTATGACGATCTGTTAAAACACGCGCAGGCGTACAGGCAGCTTTCGCTTCTTTTAAGAAGGCCTCCGGGGAGGGAGGCATTTCCCGGAGATATATTTTATCTGCACTCAAGGCTTCTTGAGCGTTCGGCGAAATTAAGCGATGAATTGGGCCGAGGCTCACTGACAGCTATTCCCATAGTTGAAACGCAGGCAGGCGACATAACAAGTTATATCCCCACCAACGTGATTTCGATTACAGACGGCCAGATCTACCTTGAAAACGATTTATTTTATTCAGGTGTAAGGCCTGCGATAAATGTAGGCCTGTCTGTTTCGCGCGTAGGAGGCAAGGCCCAGGTAAAGGCGATGAGGCAGGTGGCCGGAAAACTGCGTTTAGACCTTGCGCAATACAGGGAGCTTGTTACATTCACGCAATTCGGCGCGGAGATAGAAAAGACAGCGCAGGCGCAGCTGACCAGGGGCGAGAGGATGGTCGAGATTTTAAAGCAAGGCCAATATATGCCGCTTACTTTGGCAAAGCAGGTAATTATTATTTATGCGGGAACGCGCGGATTCTTAGATGAATTGCCGGTTTCCTCGATAAAGAATTTTGAAGAGGATTTCTTTAAATTTATAGACAAAAAATACCCGGATATAGAACTGGCGATACAGAGAAAACTGGCGTTTGATGATTCTATAACCAAGAAGCTTGACGAGGCGATAACGGACTTTAAAAATGCTGCAGTCGTTTAGGCATATAAAATCAAGGATTAAGAGCATAGAGAGCACAAGAAAACTTACGCGCGCCATGGAAATGGTGTCCATAGCCAAATTAAAGCGCGCGCAGGCCGCATTTGAAAAATCAGGCAAATATATCTTTAAGGTTGAGGCATTGCTTAAAAATGTTTTATCCTCAAGCGAAAAAATTTCTCACCCGTTTTTTGAGGAAAGAACCGATAAAAAAAACATATTATTATGCGTTATCGCGTCAGACACCGGGCTATGCGGGCCTTATAACCACAGCATAATTCGCGCAACAGAAAGTTTCCTAAAAGATTACCAACAGGATAAAGTCAGGATTGTCGCGGTAGGCAAAAAGGCGTTCATACATTTTAAAAGAAAAGGGTTTAACGTCAGCCATTCATACGTAGGTTTAAACGGCCGTTTTTCTTCCGAGATATGCGGCAAAATGCTGAAAATTTTTATAGATATGTTTTTATCAAAAGAGGTTGATGAAGTTTATGCCGCGTATACTTCGCCGCAAACAGCTTCAAGGCGCAAGCCGGTGATCGAAAAATTGCTCAATATAGACATGCCGAAGATAAAAAAAATAGAGTATATTTATGAGTCGACGATGGGCAGCATTCTGGATGATCTTGCGCCTCTTTATCTTTCCAATAAAATCAAGGCCATTATGTTAAATTCTTTTACGTCAGAACATCAGGCAAGGGCGATAGCTATGGGCGAGGCGACGGAAAACGCTACCGACTTGCTCTCAAGCCTTATCCTGATGAGAAATAAAGTCAGGCAGGCAAATATTACAAAAGAGATGCTCGAAATTATTTCGTCAGCAGAAGCGCTGAAAGGATAGCTATGTCGCAAGGAGAAATTATACAGGTAATAGGCCCGAGTGTTGATATAAGGTTTCCTGAAAAAGAGGTGCCGCATCTTTTAAACGCCATCAAGATAGAGGATAAAGATAAAAAGATTGACCTTACTTTAGAAGTGGCCCAGATTATAGGCAACAATACGGTGCGCTGTATCGCGTTGTCTTCTACTGACGGCTTAAGCCGCGGCATGAAGGCAAAAGATTTGGGCTCGCCGGTAACAGTGCCGGTCGGAGAACAGGTTTTAGGCAGGATTTTCAATGTTTTAGGCGAGCCGATAGACAATAAAGGCGCTATGGCAGACCCGAAAAGCAGGGAGCAGATACATAAGGATTCCCCCACATTCAGCGAGCAGCTGCCTATTTCAACCATGTTTGAAACAGGCTTAAAGGTTATAGATTTATTGGCGCCGTTTCCCAGGGGAGGCAAAATAGGTTTATTCGGCGGAGCAGGCGTCGGTAAAACAGTAATAGTTATGGAGCTTATCCGTAATATAGCGCATGAACACGGCGGTGTTTCGGTATTCGCAGGCATAGGCGAGCGCACAAGAGAGGGAAATGAATTGTGGCGCGAATTAAATGAATCTAAGGTAATTGACAAAACCGTGCTTGTATTCGGCCAGATGAACGAGCCCCCGGGCGCGAGGCTGCGGGTAGGGTTGTCTGCTTTAACCATGGCGGAGTTTTTCCGCGATAAGCAAAGAAAAGACGTGCTTTTATTCATAGACAATATTTACAGGTATATCCAGGCAGGTTCTGAAGTATCCACGCTTTTGGGCCGCATACCATCCGCAGTCGGTTATCAGCCGAATCTGGCAACAGAAGTCGCGCAGCTGGAAGAGCGCATCGCCTCGACCAGGAACGGCTCTATCACATCTGTCCAGGCGATATACGTGCCGGCAGACGATTTGACAGACCCGGCGATAGTTGTTACGTTTTCGCATCTGGACGCAAAGATTGTGCTTTCGCGCCAGATCTCGGAGCTTGGTATTTATCCTGCGGTCGACCCGCTGGATTCCACGTCGCGCATTATGGATCCCAGAATAGTCGGAGAAGACCATTATAATACCTGCATAGGGATCCAGAGAGTTCTTCAGAGATATAAAGATTTAAGAGATATCATATCTATATTAGGAATAGACGAATTATCAGATGAAGATAAGCTTATTGTAAGCCGAGCCAGAAAAATACAGAGATTTTTTTCGCAGCCGTTTTTTGTCGCAGAGGCATTTACAGGCATAAAGGGCAGATATGTAAAACTTTCTGATACTATAGAAGGTTTTAAGATGATTCTGGAAGGCAAGCTGGACGATTTGCCCGAACAGGCATTTTATATGGTAGGCACTATTCAGGAGGTTGTTGACAAGGCGCATGGCAAAATCATTTAACATCAGTATTGTAAGCCCTGAAAAAATCGCATATGAAGGCAAAGCGGTTTCGCTCATCGCTCCGTGCGAATCCGGGTATTTAGGCGTTCTGGCAGACCATGTGCCTCTGATTTGCAACCTGAAAAGCGGCAATATATTTTTAAGAAAAACCTTGCAGGAAAATATTTCTTTTAAGGTAAGCGGCAAAGGGTTCCTGGAGGTTTTGAAAAATAACGTCACTATTCTCGTTGATTCTATCGTAGATTTATGATATAATCAAAAATTTAATAGGGGTTACTACTATTATGACAAAATATATATTCGTGACAGGCGGTGTTATATCAAGCTTAGGCAAAGGCATTACTTCCGCGTCAATAGGTAAGATACTCGAATCCCGCGGATTAAAGGTTACGCTTATGAAATTCGACCCGTATATCAACGTGGATCCCGGGACCATGAATCCGTATCAGCATGGCGAGGTCTACGTGACAGATGACGGGGCGGAAACGGATTTAGACCTCGGCCATTATGAAAGATTTACCAATGCCAAGCTTACCAAATTTAACAATGTTACAACAGGCCTGGTTTATAACGCGGTAATATCCAAAGAACGGCGCGGAGATTATCTGGGGAAAACCATACAGGTAATACCCCACATAACAAACGAGATAAAAGACAGGATAAAAAAGGTAAGCGAGGTTTCAGGCGCTGATATTGTTATTATAGAGATAGGCGGCACAGTGGGCGATATCGAGAGCCTGCCGTTTCTTGAGGCGGCAAGGCAATTCGGTTTTGATGCCGGAAAGGATAATGTATTATACGTTCACGTAACGCTTGTGCCTTATATAAAGTGCGCCGAAGAGATTAAGACAAAGCCGACCCAGCATTCAGTGGGCACATTGCGCGAAATAGGAATACAGCCGGATATATTGGTTTGCCGCACCGAGAAGCCGCTTTCAGGCGATTTAAAGGAAAAGATTTCTTTATTTTGCAACGTTCAGAAAGAGGCAGTAATCGAGGCCAGGGATGTACCTTCGATTTATCAGATTCCGCTTGTATTTAAAGAGCAGATTTTAGACGAGATAATCTTAAGCCATTTTAAGCTGATATCCAAATCATCTGACCTCAAAGAATGGGAGAAAAAAGTAGTAGAAAAAGCGATAAGCCCCAGGGAAAAAGTGACGATCGCGTTCGTCGGCAAATACATAACATTGCAGGACGCGTATAAGTCGGTTTATGAATCCCTGACGCATGCGGGAATCGCGAATGATGCCAGGGTGGAGATAAAGAAGATCGATTCGGAGGATATACAAAAATACGGGCCTGAAAAACTTTTAAAAGACGTTTCAGGAATCCTGGTCCCGGGCGGTTTTGGCTACCGCGGCATAGAGGGAAAGATTAAAGCCATAAAATTCGCGAGAGAAAATAAAATACCGTTTTTAGGGCTGTGCCTCGGCATGCAGTGCGCTGTGATTGAGTTTGCCAGGAATGCCTGCGGATTAAAGGACGCGAATTCAACGGAATTTAAACTTAAGGCAAAGAACCCGGTAATAAGTTTGCTCCAAGAACAAAGAAAGATAAAGGATCTGGGCGGCACGATGCGCCTGGGCGCATACCCATGCAAACTCAAAAAGAATTCGTTGGCGCATAAAGCCTACGGCAAGACATTGGTTTCGGAGCGGCACAGGCACAGGTATGAGTTTAATAACAAGTATAAAAAATTATTGGAAAAAAATGGTTTAGTTTTTTCCGGCACATATACCAAGAAGGATCTGGTTGAGATTGTGGAATTGAAAAAACACCCGTTTTTTTTAGCTGTACAATTTCATCCTGAATTTAAGTCCAAGCCTGACAAAGCTCACCCTTTGTTCAGAGAATTCATTAAAGCCAGCCTAGCAGTAAAAAAATAATATGGAAGCGATATTGGTATTAGAAGACGGCAAAGTTTTCAAGGGAAAATCTTTCGGTGCCAGAGGCGAGAGGTTCGGCGAAGCTGTATTTAATACATCTATGACCGGTTACCAGGAGATTATCACAGACCCTTCCTATAAAGGCCAGATTGTGATGATGACGTATCCATTGATAGGAAATTACGGAGTTAACTACGAGGATATCGAATCAAGAAAGCCGTGGGTTGAGGGTTTTGTGGTAAAAGAGCTAAGCGGTATACGTTCTAACTGGCGTTCTAAGCTGACCCTTGACGAATATTTTAAGAAACACAACATACCCGGCATCCAAGGCATAGATACGCGCGCATTGACAAGGCATCTGCGCATGTCAGGGTCCATGCAGGCGGTTTTATCAACAGAGGATTTTGATATAAAGAGCCTGCTTAAGAAAGTGCATGCATCGCAACATCTTGAAGGAATAGACCTGGTAAAAGATGTGGTGTGCGATGAGCCGTATGAGTGGGAAGTCAAAAGTCAAAAGGAAAAAGGAAAAAGTAAGTTTAATGTCGTGGTTTTGGACTGCGGGGTTAAATTTAATATACTGCGTAACCTTGAAAAGTCGGGATGCAGGGTAAAGGTCGTACCTGCGGCTACTCGAGCTGAAGATATTTTAAAGCTTAAGCCGGACGGCATCCTGCTTTCCAACGGCCCCGGTGACCCGGCAGCTGTGACATACGTAATAGAAACAGTCCGTTTGCTTTTAGGCAAGCTTCCGATATTCGGCATTTGCCTGGGCCATCAGATGCTGGGCTTGGCGTTGGGCGCGAAAACATACAAATTAAAATTTGGGCATCACGGAGGAAATCATCCTGTTAAGGATTTAAAGACAGGCAAGGTCGTTATTACTTCGCAGAATCACGGTTTTAATGTTGACATGAATACTATGCCTGATAAAGATACAATAGTTACTCACATAAACCTGTACGACAACACCGTTGAGGGCCTTGAAAATAAACGGCTTAAATTTTTCAGCGTGCAGTATCACCCCGAAGCCGGGCCCGGGCCTCACGACGCAAATTATCTTTTCGAAAAATTCATAAATATGATGGAAAAAAATGCCTAAACGTACCGACATCAAAAAAATTCTAATCATCGGCTCCGGCCCGATTGTTATCGGCCAGGCGTGCGAATTTGATTATTCAGGGACCCAGGCCTGTAAGGCCTTAAAGGAAGAGGGTTTTTATGTTATCCTGGTAAATTCAAACCCTGCCACTATCATGACTGATCCTGAAATGGCTGACCGCACATATATAGAGCCCATTACAGTTGAAATGTTGGAAATGATAATAGAAAAAGAACGGCCTGACGCGCTTTTGCCGACATTAGGAGGCCAGACCGGTTTAAATGTAAGCATACAGCTCGCTGACAAAGGCATTCTGGATAAATATAAAGTGCAGATGATAGGCGCTGACAGGACTGCAATAAAAAAAGCGGAAGACAGAAAGCTGTTTAAGAAGGCAATGGAAAAAATAGGCCTGGACCTGCCCAAGAGCGGGCTGGCTTATAATTTAAAGGAAGCTGTAAAAGTTTCAAAAGAAATAGGTTTTCCGATTATCATAAGGCCCTCGTTTACGCTCGGCGGCACAGGCGCCGGCATTGCGTATAACGAACAGCAATTTGAGGAGATGGCGCAGCGGGGCCTTGATTCCAGCATGATATCGGAAATTTTGGTCGAGGAATCCATAATCGGCTGGAAGGAATTTGAACTCGAGGTCATGCGCGATAAAAAAGATAACGTGGTCATAATCTGCTCTATAGAAAACTTTGATCCTATGGGAGTCCACACAGGCGACTCGATTACCGTAGCGCCTGCGCAGACATTGACAGACAAAGAATACCAGAATATGCGCGATGCCTCTATCGCGTGCATCCGGGAAATAGGCGTTGAGACAGGCGGGTCGAATATTCAGTTCGCGGTAAACCCGGATAATGGCAGGATGGTTATTATAGAAATGAACCCCAGGGTTTCGCGCTCGTCGGCCTTGGCGTCCAAGGCAACGGGTTTTCCCATCGCGAAAATAGCCGCGAAATTAGCCGTGGGCTATACCCTTGACGAAATCCCAAACGACATAACAAAAGAGACGCCTGCGTCATTTGAGCCGGCCATAGATTATTGCGTTGTCAAAATTCCCCGTTTCGCGTTTGAAAAATTCCCGGCGGCAGACCCCACCCTTGGAATCCAGATGAAATCCGTAGGCGAGGTTATGGCGATAGGCAGGACGTTTAAAGAGGCGCTCCAGAAAGGTATGCGGAGTCTGGAGATCAAGAGCAACGGGTTTGAAGGCATAAAATATAAGGACACCGATGAGCTCGAGCGGAAACTTGCGAGGCCGAACGCCGAAAGGATTTTTTATCTTTACGAGGCGTTAAAAAAAGGCTACTCATTCGATAAAATTTATGAATTGACAAAAATCGACAGGTGGTTCCTGCAGAATTTAAAAGAGATTATTGATTTTGAGTTAAAAATAAGCGAATCTAATTTACAGGAGGCAAAAGAGATGGGTTTTAGCGACAGGCAGATAGCTAAAGCCCTGAAAACAGACGAAGACAAGGTTCGCGCTTTAAGAAAGCAAAAAGGCGTTACCGCGGTCTACAAGCTTGTCGATACATGCGCTGCCGAATTTCAGGCCTTCACGCCTTATTATTATTCTACTTACGAAGCGTCCAATGAGGACGAGATGAGAAATAGCGAAAAGAAAAAAATAGTAATATTAGGCGGCGGCCCGAACAGGATAGGCCAGGGCATAGAATTCGATTATTGCTGCGTGCACGCGGCGTTCGCCTTAAAGGAGATAGGATACGAAACCATAATGGTGAATTCGAATCCGGAGACGGTTTCAACGGATTATGATACGTCGGATAAATTATATTTTGAGCCCCTGACCAAAGAGGATGTTTTAAATATTATAGATAAGGAAAAGCCTGACGGGGTAATCGTCCAGCTGGGCGGGCAGACGCCTTTAAATCTGGCTGTGCCGCTTGAGAAAGCCGGCGTAAAAATAGTCGGCACAACGCCTGACGCCATAGACCGGGCAGAAGACAGAAAACGTTTCTCGGAGCTTGTGGTAAAATTGGGCCTGGTACAGCCGGAAAACGGCATTGCGGTAAATGTAGAAGAAGCCAAGGCTGTTGCGGAAAAAATAGGGTATCCTGTCCTGGTAAGGCCTTCTTATGTCTTAGGCGGCAGGGCGATGGAGATAGTATATGATGATGCCTCCCTCGAATACTATATGCAGCACGCGGTGTGGGCGTCGCCTGAACGGCCGGTGTTGGTGGATAAATTCATAGAGGACGCCATAGAGGTTGACGTTGACATGGTCGCTGACGGAGAAACCTTTGTAATAGGCGGTATAATGGAACACATAGAAGAGGCAGGCGTGCATTCAGGAGACGCGGCAATGGTTTTGCCGCCGCATACGCTTTCAAAAGACACGATGGAAAAAATCCGCGAATATACACACGCGCTGGCGCGTGAACTGAATGTCGTGGGCTTGATGA
>Ga0105164_10000462_pt1 | contig 28871 bp, 33 predicted proteins | sample VDWuncwatermetaG_FD_89674 | JGI IMG/M metagenome (GOLD analysis project Ga0105164, IMG submission 89674) | Wastewater microbial communities from Netherlands to study Microbial Dark Matter (Phase II) - VDW unchlorinated drinking water | ecosystem: Environmental > Aquatic > Freshwater > Drinking...
AACACCTATAGGCCGCATGAGGCGCTGGGATATGATGTTCCAGCTAATTATTATAAACTTAATAACATGGCAGGGCTAACTTTAAATTCAAATTAGTTGTTCCGAAATCGTCGGGCAGGACAACAGGTCTGGATTCCTGCCTTCGCAGGAATGACAAGAATGATAAATTTGAGGTGAGTACAATATGAGCATCACAAGAATACCAATGACAAAAAAAGGCTATCAGCAGCTCTGCGATGAGCTGGAACGTTATAAAAAGATTGAAAGACCCAAAAATATTCAGGATATTGCTGAGGCAAGGGCGCATGGAGATTTGTCTGAAAATGCAGAGTATCATGCAGCTAAAGAAAGGCAGTCATTCATTGAAGGCAAGATAAGGGATCTTGAGTCAAAGATTGGCTCTGCAGAGGTGATTGATATTAGCCGGCTTTCAACAGAAAAGGTTGTCTTTGGCACATCTGTAAAAATATGCGATATTGATAACGGCGAGGAAAAATGTTATACCATTGTAGGGCAGGATGAGGCAGACTTAAAGAATAGAAAGATATCCATTCACTCTCCTGTTGGCAGGGCATTAATAGGCAAGAGGATTGGTGATATTGCAAAGGTAAATACCCCTGTAAAGGTTGTTGAATATGAAATCATGAGTATCTTTGTTGACAATGAAGGATAATTTGTGAAGGCAAAGACTATCTCCCATCTAAATGTTGCAGGCCATTATTATAGATTACAGATTCACTCACCGCAAATAAGCAAAAAGGCAAGACCTGGTCAGTTTGTAATGCTGAAAACAGGCGAGACCCTTGACCCTCTCTTAAGGCGGCCATTTAGTATACACAAGATAAATAAGGACAAGACAATTGATATTTTATATAAGGTTGTAGGAAAGGGCACAAGACTGCTTGCAACCCTTAAAAAGAATATGGAAGCAGATGTTATTGGCCCATTTGGGAATGGCTTTACAATAAATAAAAAGATTAAGAGTCATATCCTTGTTGCAGGCGGGATTGGTATAGCGCCCCTTTTATTTCTTGCACAGGAATTATCAAAAGACAAAAAGAACAGGATAATCTTATTTGCCGGCGCACGGCATAAAGAGGACATTCTCTCTGTTCAGGATTTTAAAAGATTAAAGACAGAGGTTAAAATTTCAACAGAAGATGGAAGCATTGGCAAACAAGGGCTGATTAGCGAACTCTTTGAAGTTTTTTTAACAGGCCATAATGAATCAAATTCTGTTGTATATGCTTGCGGACCAAAAGGCATGTTGAGAGAGATAAGCAGACTTGCATCAATAAACGAGATTTCATGTCAGGTTTCGCTTGAAGAGAGAATGGCATGCGGCTTAGGCGCATGTCTTGGGTGTGCCATAGATACAAGAGATGGATATAAATACGTTTGTAATGATGGACCTGTTTTTGATGCAGGAGAGATAGTATGGTAAAACAGAAGTCAGGAGTCAGAAGTCAGGAGTCAGAAGCTAAAAAAAATCCTATAAGACCTGACCTCTCGGTCAACATTGCTGGGATTGAGATGAAGAACCCTGTTATGACTGCGTCAGGGACATTTGGCTATGGTGAAGAGTACGCAGCCTATGTAGATTTAAACAGGCTTGGCGCTGTTGTTACAAAAGGTCTTTCTGCAAGGCCAAGAAAAGGAAATCCTCCGCCGCGCATCTGCGAGACGGCTTCTGGAATGCTGAATGCCATTGGCTTGGAAAATGTCGGCACTGGGGCATTTATAAAAGAAAAATTGCCCTTTTTAAGAAAATATGATACAAAAATAATTCTTAATATCTTTGGAAATACCATTGAGGAATATATTGAGATTGCAGAGATATTTAACAGTGTTGACGGGATAGCTGGCCTTGAGGTAAATATCTCCTGCCCAAATGTTAAAGAGGGCGGTATAAACTTTGGCACTGCCCCGGAACTTACAGCAAGGGTTTTAGGTGGAGTAAGAAATGTCACATCCCTTCCTGTTATTGCAAAGTTGTCGCCGAATGTTACAGACATAACAACCTTTGCAAAGATAGCAGAGGATTCAGGATGCAATGCAGTATCTTTGATAAACACACTTGTTGGAATGGCAGTGGATATCAAAACAAGAAGGCCTGTGCTTGCAAATATCACTGGCGGACTTTCAGGCCCTGCAATAAAACCAGTAGCATTAAAGATGGTATGGCAGACGGCAAAGGCAGTAAAGATACCAGTAATAGGCATTGGCGGTATAATGACAGCAGAGGATGCAATAGAGTTTTTTCTTGCTGGCGCAAATGCAGTTCAGATAGGCACTGCAAATTTTGTAAATCCAAGCGCAACAATTGATATAATAGAAGGAATAGAGGAGTATCTTAGTAACAGCAACATATCAGACATCAATCATATAATAGGGAAGCTACAGATATGACATCACCTGTAAGGCCATATATTACACTCACAACTGATTTTGGCTTAAAAGACCATTTTGTAGGCGCTATGAAGGGTGTTATAATGAATATCAGCCCTTTTGTCAGGATAATTGATATCTCCCACCAGATAACGCCTCAGGATATAGATGAGGCAGGCTTTGTATTGGAATGTGCATACAAATATTTCCCGCCATATACAATTCATGTTGTTGTTGTTGACCCAGAGGTTGGCAGTGCAAGAAAACCCCTGCTTGTTATTGGAGATAGATACTATTTTATTGCGCCAGACAATGGTGTTCTTTCATTTTTATATAATAATGAAGAGGAGCCTGTAAAGGTCATTGAGATAAATGCTGAGCACTATTTTCTTGAGTCACCGGGATTTACATTTCACGGCAGGGATATATTTGCGCCTGTTGCAGCGTGGCTTTCAAAAGGGATAGATATCAGTAATTTTGGCATTGAAATAGAAAATTATGTTAAGCGAACCATTCCAAAGCCGGAAGTTTTCGGCAAAGACCTTATAAGGGGAAGGGTATCGCATATAGATAAATTCGGCAATCTTATATCCAACATAAAGAGAAGCCATATTGACGAATTAGTTGCAAACACAGGCAAGGGAAAATTTGAGATACATATAAAGGATATTAAGATTGGCAGTCTCAATCAGTTTTATGCGCAGGGCGACAGGGGAAAGCCGAATGCTGTTATAAACAGCAATGGCTATGTTGAGATATACTGCTATATGGGAAATGCAAAAGAGGCATTAAAGGCTGTTAAAGGCGATGAAGTAGGGGTGGTGATAAAATAATTTTGGGTCAATTTGATACATGGCCAGAAGGTAATTCTTGACAGCGACCTTGCTATTTTGACAATTTCCGATTCGTCTGGCATTGAGTACTTCCGTGGTCACCTGCTTTCCCTGTCGTGTTTCAACTTTGACGGTGTACGCACCATCATTCTCTACTGTAATTGTGCTCTTGCCTTGTGTGGCGACGCCCTGAATATTGCATTTTGATGTAAAACTGTAGGTATTTCCGCTTTTGACAACAGAGGAAAATTTACAGCCGGATTTAGAGAGCATTTCGCTCTGTTTCTTCATATCTTCAGACGGATTTGCGCATTTTTTGTTTGTGATTGTCTGGGGTTTTCCCTGACTGCCTGGAGCGCTTTCTATTGTTCGATTAAATTCCCACATGCCTTTACGGAAGATTGGCAAATCGTCTGCGAATGTCAAATCTGCAGTAAAAGCTATGCAGATTCCAGTCGCCAGTAAAGAAAGGATATAATGCTTCATTATAAAACTCTTTAACAATCTTTGTGCTATCATTAACTATCTCCTTTATACTACATGCATTTATCTTTAAACTTATTCCCCTAATATTAACATTATATATTAACAAAAATTCCCCTGTCAATCTTTTCTCATTAAAGGTCAGGCTGTAGTAGAAATCCCTTATTTAAAGTGAGTTTTTGTATTGACTTCTCTTAGAGAATTCCTATATACTCCAATTTTTATTGAAGTTATTTTATGACAGGTGCTGATTGTGAAAGAGGCGTTATCCAATATCCTCTATAATGCATTAAAAGAGGCAAAGAAAAATGGCGAGTTAAAGATAAAGGATGAGCCTTTGATTGTCCTTGAGATACCAAAGGACGAGACAAAGGGCGATATTGCAACTACTGTTGCAATGGCGCTTGCAGCATCAGAAAAGAAAAAGCCGAGGGATATTGCAGAGATTATTGTTAAACACATCAAGGATAAAGCCGGCATAATAGATAAGATTGATATTGCAGGTCCGGGTTTTGTAAATTTTCTCTTAAAGAACGAATATTATCATCAGATATTAAAACAGATTGATAAGGAAGGAAAAGACTACGGCAGCGTAGATATTGGAAAGGGAGAGAAGGTTCAGGTAGAGTTTGTTAGCGCTAACCCCACAGGGCCCCTTCATGTTGGTCATGGGAGAGGCGCTGCTGTAGGCGATGCGTTGTCCAATCTGCTTGCTGCAACTGGCTATGATGTAACGCGTGAGTTTTATATCAATGACGCAGGCAGGCAGGTCAGGCTTCTTGCCCAGTCAGTCTACAGTCGTTACAGGCAAATGCACGGGAAAGAAGAGCCCTTTCCTGAGGACGGATATCATGGAACATATATTAATGAGATAGCTGTCTCAGCCACTGCATCACAAGCAATTAGATTAAGGTTTGTGGATGTCCCTTTTGAGAAATGTGAGGCAGATTTTGCTGAATTCAGCAAAGAGGAGATGCTTCGGGATATACGGAATGATCTTAATGTATTTGGCGTTCGGTTTGACAACTGGTTCAGCGAGCAGAGCCTGTTGGATGACAGTTCAGTCCAGAAGTCTATTGAGGAGCTCAAAGAGCGTGGTTTTGCATATGAAAAGGATGACGCCCTCTGGCTTCGCTCTACGGCCTTTGGAGATGATAAGGACAGGGTGGTGATAAAGAAGGATGGCAGCTATACATATCTTGCTACAGATATAGCATACCATCGGAATAAGCTTTCAAGAGGGTTTAAAAGCCTCATAAACATCTGGGGCGCTGATCATCACGGCTATATACCGCGCGTGCAGGCTGTAATACAGGCATTTGGTCATCCAAACGACGCGCTTCATGTTCTGCTCGTGCAGCTTGTGGCTGTCCTGCGGCAGGGCAAGCCAGTGCCTATGTCCAAACGTGCAGGGGATTTTGTTACGCTTAGAGAGGTGGTTCAGGAGGTTGGCAGCGACGCAGCGAGGTTCTTTTTCTTGATGCGGCGCTCAGACAGTCATCTTGATTTTGATTTGGAGCTTGCAAAGAAGCAGTCCAGCGAGAACCCTGTTTATTATGTCCAGTATGCGCATGCAAGGCTGTGCAGTGTAGAAAGGCAGGCAGAGGAGAGGGGGATAAAGATTCCTGATGCAGATAGCGTGGACTTTGGGCTGCTAAAACTCCCTGAGGAAAGGAATATGATGAAGCAATTGGCCTTATATCCAATAACTATTGAAGGCTCTGCAAGGGCATTGGAGCCGCATAGGATTACATTCTATTTGCAGAACTTAGCAGGTCTGCTTCATAATTATTATTTTCATCATCGCATTATTATAGATGACAAACCATTGACTGATGCAAGGCTTGTATTAATGAAGGGTGTGAGGCAGGTAATTAAAAACGCATTGGATATAATAGGAATTAAGTCGCCAGAGAAGATGTAAGAGGTGTCATTCCTGCGTGTCTTTGGCAGAAATCCAGTATTTTAAAGAATGGATGCCCGACAAAAACCTTCGGGCATGACAAAGAATTATCTTATTTAATGGATTCCTTAGTAATTAACAGACAGGTTGCTTTGTGAGATTTGATGTACTAAAAAAGGAGGCAAAAACAGGGGCAAGGCTCGGTAAGATTACTGTTTCACATGGCGAGATAAATACTCCAATCTTTGCGCCGGTAGGGACAGCAGGCATAGTAAAGACATTATCTAAGGAAGACCTCGCCTCAGTCGGCGCTGAGATGATATTGTGCAACACCTATCATCTCTTTTTAAGGCCCGGGCATGAGCTGATTAAAAGGATGGGCGGCCTGCATAAGTTTATATCATGGGATAAGCCGATTTTAACTGACAGCGGCGGATTTCAGGTCTTTAGCCTTGGAGAGCTAAGGAAGATAACAGAGGAGGGGGTGATATTTCAATCCCATCTTGACGGAGGTCAGAAGCATTTTATTACACCAGAGACAGCAATTGAAATACAGGAAGCGCTCGGCGCTGATATAATAATGACATTTGATGAGTGCATCCCTTATCCATCTACTTATGATTATACAAAGACATCCATGGAGATGACAACAAGATGGGCAAGGAGGTGCAAAGAGACGCATAAAAAAGAGAGGCAGTCGCTATTTGGCATTGTTCAGGGAGGCTTTTTTCAGGACTTGAGAAAAATTAGCGCAAATGATATAGTAAACATTGGTTTTGACGGTTATGCAATAGGCGGTCTTAGTGTCGGTGAGACAAAGCTGCAGATGTATGAGACGATAGATACTGTAATGCCCTATCTGCCTGAGGATAAGCCGAGATATATAATGGGTGTTGGCACACCAGAGGACCTGATTGAGGGTGTAATGCGCGGGGCTGATATCTTTGACTGTGTTATGCCGACAAGGCATGCAAGGAACGGCTCGCTTTTTACATCCGAGGGTATAATAAATATAAAGAATGCGCCTTACACAGAAGACCCTGAGCCTCTTGATAAGAACTGCGGATGTTATACTTGCAGGAACTATTCAAGGGCATATTTAAGGCATCTCTTTATGGCAAAGGAGATGTCTGTTTTAAGGTTTAACACAATACACAACCTGTATTATTATCTCAATCTGATGAAGAATGTCAGAGAGGCGATTAAAGAGGATAGGTTTTTGGAATTTAGGAAGGAATTTTATAAAAATCGGAGGGAAACAGATGGAACAGTTTTTAGTAATTAGCAATGCCTTTGCTGCCGGCGCAGCAGGAGGTGGTTTACCAGAGAGTGTAAGCCCGTACATGAGCCTGTTACCGTGGGTTGTAATCTTTGTTATCTTTTATTTTGTGATGATAATGCCGCAGATGAAAAGGCAGAAGAAGCACAAGACATTCCTTGAAGGATTAAAAAAGGGCGATAAGGTGGTAACAACAGGAGGGATAATCGGAACAATAGATGCGATTACCGACAAGATCATAACCCTCAAGATAGCGGACAACTGCAAGATTAAGATAGTAAGGGATACTATTGCAGGGGCATACGGCGGGGAAGAGTAGAAAGACAAAGCACGAATAAATTCGTGCCTGTATTGCAAATAGAAATATATGACCAAACTCACGTTAGACGATTTAAAGAATAATAAAAAGGTGCGTATATACCTTGAAAAGGCAGATGCGCACCTTGCAGGTATCGGATATACAGAGCACGGATTGAGGCATGCAAATATTGTCGGCAAGAGGTCGCAGGATATTCTCTTGAAACTAAATTATAAGGAAGGTGACGCAAGGCTTGCTGCAATTGCCGGCTTTCTGCATGATATTGGAAACATGGTTGGCAGGGTTAATCACGGACAGGCTGGCGCGCTCCTTGTCAGAGCAATACTTGAAGACATAGGCATGGATATAGAGGATATTGCACTTGTGATGGGCGCGATAGCAAATCATGAGGAAGATACAGGCGATCCTACAAATATAGTATCAGCATCGTTGATTATTGCAGATAAGTCTGATGTGCACCGCTCAAGGGTGAGGAATCCAAATCTTATCTCAGCAGCATTGATACTTGATAATAAGATGGATCCAATGACAGCGCCTGGCGGGACAACAATGGGATTTTATGATATCCATGACAGGGTGAATTATGCTGCTACAGAATCTGAACTGAAGGTTGACCCGATTGAAAAGTCTATTGTCCTTGAGCTTAGCATTGACACAAGGCTCTCAGGCGTTATGGATTATTTTGAGATATTCTTATCAAGGATGATAATATGCAGAAGGGCGGCAAAGTTTCTTGGCTGCGATTTTCATCTTATAATAAATAATGTAAGGCTGTCATAGAGGAGGTTTTTTAATGCAAAAGGGTTTTAGATGGAAGCTGATTCTTATTTTGGTTGTCCTTGGTGTTTCTATATGGTATGCCCATCCATTGAAAAAAAAGATTAATCTCGGTCTTGACCTTCAGGGCGGCATGCACCTTGTGCTCGGCGTTGATGCTGAAAAGGCTGTTGAAAGCACGGTAAGCAGGAATCTTGGCGATATAAAGGAGCTCCTTGTCCAGAAAAATATTCAGGCAGAAGCTGTTAAAGAAGGAAACAAGATTGTTATCAAGACAAAAGGCAAGGAAGACGAAGATAAGGTCAGGAAGACTATTGGCGCTGAATATCCTTCCTTAGATGTGAAGGCATCAGACAACAGGATTGAGCTTTCCATGACCAATAAGGAGATTACCAATATTAAGGAGCATGCTGTGCTTCAGGCGCTTGAAACAATAAGAAACAGGATTGATGAATTTGGCGTTGCAGAGCCGACAATACAAAAGCAGAGCGAATCGCAGATACTTGTCCAGCTTCCTGGAATAAAGGATATTGAAAGGGCAAAGAAGCTTATAGGCAGGACTGCATTGCTTGAATTTAAGATTGTGGATGATGAGAGTGATTTGAGCAAGGCATTAAAAGGCGAGACGCCGCAGGGCGACATAATAGCCTACGAGAAAAAGACAGATAAAGAGAGCGGCAAGGTTGAGAGGATTCCATTTCTTTTGAAGGATAAAACATTAATGACAGGAGATGGGATATCCAATGCACAGGTAAGTTTTAATTGCGGCGACAAGACCCCGCCGTGTATTTCGCTTACCTTTAATCCGCAGGGGGCAAGGCTCTTTGAAAGGGTTACAGCAGAGAATATAAACAAGAGGCTGGCGATTGTACTTGACGGTAATATACATTCAGCGCCTATGATAAATGAAAAGATATCAGGAGGAAAAGCGCTTATTACAGGAAGCTTTTCAGATACAGAGGCAATGGATGTTGCTATTGTGCTTCGTGCGGGCGCATTGCCTGCGCCAGTTCAGATACTTGAGGATAGGACAGTTGGTCCGTCTCTTGGCAATGATTCTATAAAAAAGGGCATTACCTCAGCAATCATCGGCGGCATACTTGTTGTTATATTCATGATTGTATACTATAAATTTTCAGGCATTATTGCAAATGTTGCTTTGGCATTAAATATTGTTATTCTTCTTGGCGCACTGGCTGGCTTTGGCGCAACATTAACCCTTCCGGGTATAGCAGGAATAATTCTAACAATCGGTATGGCAGTTGATGCTAATGTCTTAATATATGAAAGGATAAGAGAGGAATTGAGGCACGGTAAGACGCCCCGTGCAGCAGTGGATATGGGTTTTAATAGGGCATTTGTCACCATTTTTGACTCAAATCTTACAACGCTTATTACGGCCTTTACCCTTTTTCTTTTTGGCACCGGCCCTGTAAAGGGATTTGCGATTACGCTCAGCATCGGACTCATTGCAAGCATGTTTACTGCTGTTTTTGTTTCAAGGTTTATTTTTGATTTGATATTGAGCAGGAAAGAGGTAAAGAAGATAAGTATATAACAAAAAAATCTAAGCGCTAAGCACGAAATTCTAAATAATATCAAATGACAAAATTACAAAGCAGCTTGTACATTCTAAAAGGTCATTCCCGCAGCGTTTTTGAGCGGAAATCCAGACTGGACTGGATTCCTGCCAGATACACGCAGGAATGACATACTTACAATTTTTGAATTTGTTTAGTTTCTGTATAGATTCAGTCATGGGTTAGATATTAGAATTTAGATTTAAGAATAAGGAGATATTATGGAGATTATAAAACCAGGCACAAATATAAACTTTGTAGGAAAGATTAAGTATGCCATTGCCATTTCTGTTATTGTTATAGCCATTGGCATTGGCGCAATGATACTTAAGGGCGGTCTTAATTATGGCATAGACTTTGCCGGCGGCACATTAGTTGAACTGCAATTTAAGAATGAACCTTCAATAGATAAGGTTCGCGATTCATTGAAGAAGATTGAATTAGGCGAGAGCATAATCCAGCAGTTTGGCGACACGAAAGACATATTAATAAGGGTTGAAAAATCTTCTGAGTCCCTTGAAGGCATCGGTGAAAAAATAAAAAAGGTAATTGAAGGGGATTTTAAGAATGAAAGCATAGAAATAAAAAGGGTTGAGATGGTCGGGCCTCAGGTCGGCAAGGAGCTTCAGTGGCAGGCCATGATGGCAGTGTTATACTCAATGATCGGGATAGCAATCTATGTTGCTTGGAGATTTCAGTTTAAATGGGGTATCGCGGCAATAATTGCCTTGGCCCATGATGTCTTAATCACAATAGGCATCCTTGCTATAACAGGCAAGGAATTTACACTTCCTGTGCTTGCAGCAGTGCTTACTGTGGTCGGCTATTCAATAAATGATACAATAGTTATATTTGACAGAATCCGTGAAAATATGAGGCTGAAATCAAAAGAGAGCTTTGAATCCATAATAAATATCAGTATAAATGAGACGCTGAGCAGAACCTTCCTGACTGTCCTGACAGTTTTGATTGTCCTACTTGCCCTTTTTATATATGGTGGAGAGATCATCCACGATTTTGCCTTTACCATGCTTGTTGGTGTTTCAACAGGGACATTTTCATCAGTATATATTGCAGCGCCAATCCTTATATTCTGGAAGGCAAAAAAGAAGTAGCAGGCTGTTGAAGAAGTCATCAACAGCCTTGATTACACAGATTAGTAAAAATGATTACACAGATATTTCAAGGAGTTTTAATCTGTGTAATCTAATCTTTTATCTATGTAATCAGAGATTGTTGTGTTTTTCAACAATCTGGTAGTAAATTGTTTGACAATATCAAGGCGATAAGATATTATAGGCACAAAAGGAGGGTGCATTAATGGAAACTGTATTGATTGCCTTTGCAGCTGCCCTTGCTATTGCTGTCCCTGCTATTGCTACTGCATGGGCCCAGTCAAAGATTGGCTCTGCCGGCGCCGGCGCTATGGCAGAAAAACCAGAGGTCAGCGGCACCATTATAGTCCTTCTGGCCATTCCTGAAACAATGGTTATCCTCGGCTTTGTTGTTGCTGTTATGATTATACTCTATTTGAAGTAAGGCAACTGTTTTAAATCCTAAATTCTGAACAAGTTAAGATAATAAAAATTAAAATAAGTTTTTAACATTCTAAAAAGTCATTCCCGCAACGTTTTTGAGCGGGAATCCAGCCAGAAATAGATTCCTGCCAGATACACGCAGGAATGACATGCTTACAATTTTTGGATTTGTTTAGCCCCTGATAGATTCAGTCATGGGTTAGTGCGCAGGATTTATATTTTGAGGTCAACAAGATGTCTCATCAGGATTTAATAAACGCGCTCTTACAGGATGGAAGGCGTCAGTGCGGGCAGATTATTGAAAAAGCAAAGGCTGATGCAGAAGAAATCGTAAAAAATGCAGAAAGAGAGTTAGAACGACAAAAGAAAGAATACCTTGATAAAATAGAAACAGACATCAAGATAAAGTCCATAGAGGTTATAAACAGGGCAAAGATAAATGCCAGCGGCAGGATACTAAAGGCAAAATATGAGGCAATAGAGGATATATTTCAGAAGGCAACTGAGAGATTTCTTGAGATTAAGAATGAAAAGAAATACCTGTCTGTTTTTGAAAAACTCTGTAATGAGGTTTTAGGAGATATTAAAGGGGAAACAAAGGTTATAATGGACAGGGAAGATGCGAGTCTGTTTAAGAAACTCTTTCCTGACATTAATGCTGAGATTACTCCTGTTAATAGCTCAAAGGTTCTCGGTATTGAGCTGATTACTAAGAATGGTTCTGTGATAATAAAGAACACTTTAATTTCCCGCCTTGAAAAGATAAAGCCTGAACTGATGCTTGAACTAAACAATCTTCTCTTTGGTAAGGTCTGATGACTGATTATTCTTATATCAATGCAAGGATAAGGGGCATGAAGGGAAGGCTGTTTAAGGCCTCTGAATATGAGGAATTGTTTATAATGCATGACCTTTCCTCAGTTACCCTCTTTCTCTCTAATTCCACCTACAGCAGGTTTATTCTTAGCGCTGAAAAGGCAGGTATCAATGAGATTGAAGAGGCGTTAAGGAGAGACCTTTCAGACACGCTAAAGAAGATTTATAATATTGCTGAAGGAGATATAAAAAGGCTTCTTGAGATATTGCTCGGCAGGTGGGATGTATATAATATAAAGACAATATTAAGGGGCAGACATATTAATAGGACTTCAGAAGATATTATGCCGCTTTTAATTGCAACAGGCGTGCTTTCCGAATCCCTGCTAAAAGAGCTTTGCCTGCAGGAGGATATAAAGGGCATTGCTGATCTGCTGATTACATGGCGTTCTCTATACGGATATGTAATTCAGGAAGGCATTAAAGAATACAAAGAGAGCAATGATATATCCTCTATTGAATTAAGACTTGATAAATTTTATTATACTGACTCGCTGAGAAGGCTTAATAAGAACAGGGAAGCAGATTATTATGTGTACACTATGCTATCCTATCAGATAGACACGCTTAATGTAATTACTTCGTTGAGGATACTGAAAGAGGAGCGGCTTAAGATATATGCTGATGAGTATTTTATTGAAGGAGGCGACGCCTTCTCAAAAAAATTGTATAAAAAGGTTATAAGTGAAAAGGGGCTTGATGCAGGTTTGAGATTATTAAATACAATCAAATTCCGCCGCAGATTCAAATTTACAGAAGAGGTTTTTTTTGAGATAACAGACCTGCCTGAAATGGAGAGGAGGCTTGAGATGGGCATATTGAAAAATGCAATAAGCCTTTCCTTTAAAGACCCTCTGAATATTTCACTTATAATTGGTTATATATGGAAAAAGATTAATGAGGTGATAAACCTAAGGCTGATACTTCGCGGGAAGTTAGTAGACATGCCTGAGCAAAGGCTAAGGGAGATGGTGGTGATGACTTGACAATTTATAATTGTAAATTGTAAATTGGAAATTGGAAAATACCACATAATGTCATTCCCGCAGTGTCTCTGAGCGGGAATCTATAAACTGGATTCCTGCTAAAAACATGCAGGAATGACATGATTCAAATTTTAAATTTGCACTTTAAATTTTTTATTTTACAATTTTAAATGGAGCGAAGCGACAGATTATGCCCCGTGTGGTTGTATTAACAGATTATGATACAGGTCTTGGTTTTCAGCTTTCAGGTGTAGAGGTTTTTAAAGCAAAATCATCTGCTGAGGCAGAGGCAGGCCTATGCAATCTTCTGCTTGATAAAGATATAGGCATCATTGCCGTAAGTGAGGATTTTATTGAAGGCTTTTCTGAAAGGGTAAGAAAAAGGATTGAAGGGAGCAGTCATCCAATAGTGTTCCCCTTCCCATCAATTAAAAAATGGGAGGAGGCAGCGCTTGCAGAGGAGTATGTTGCCCGCCTGATAAGAAGGGCGATAGGGTATCATTTGAAGATAAGAAGGTAACAGGAAGATGTTTGATTACACAGATTTAAGATATGATTACACAGATTAAGAATCCATTTTTAAATCAGTGTAATCTGTTTTTTGTAATCAGTGTAATCTGATATTAAAAATTATGAAGGGTTCTATCATAAAAGTTTCAGGTCCTACTGTTGTTGCCAAAGGCATGCTTGGCGCAAAGATGTATGACAGGGTTATTGTTGGCAGCCTTGGCCTGCTTGCTGAGATAGTCCGCTTAGAGGGCGATACAGCAACAATGCAGGTCTATGAGGACACAACAGGCCTTTCAATTGGCGAGGATGTTATAAGCGCCGGCGAGCCGCTTTTATCAGAATTAGGGCCTGGCTTGCTTTCCACAGTCTTTGATGGTGTTCAGCGGCCGTTGTATCAGATATATGAAGGACAAGGAGATTTTATAACAAGGGGCGTTGTTGTTCCTGCCTTGCCGAGGGATAAAAAGTGGTATTTTAAGCCAATAGTAAAAAAAGGCGAAAATATAAATACCGGCGATATTATTGGCGTTGTGCAGGAGACAGAGAATATTGTTCATAAGATCCTTGTTCCACCGGGAATATCAGGCGCAATCAAAGAGATAAAAGAGGGGGAGTTCAGTGTTGTTGATACGATCTGTCTGCTTGAAGACGGCAAAAAACTTTCTCTAATGCAGCGATGGCCTGTGCGCACACCGAGGCCGTTTGGAGAAAAGCTGTATCCAAATCTGCCCTTTATTACAGGTCAACGTATATTTGACACGCTCTTTCCAATTGCAAAGGGAGGCACAGCAATTGTCCCGGGCGGCTTTGGCACTGGCAAGACTGTAATAGACCAGACCCTTGCAAAATTTGCCAATGCAGATATTATTGTATATGTCGGCTGCGGTGAGCGCGGCAATGAAATGACAGAGGTGCTTACTGAATTTCCTGAACTCATTGACCCGTACACAGGGCTTCCATTAATGAAGAGGACAGTGCTTATAGTAAATACATCCAATATGCCTGTTGCAGCGCGTGAGGCGTCTATTTATACAGGAATTACCATTGCTGAATATTACAGGGATATGGGTTATAATGTGGCGCTTATGGCAGACAGCACATCCCGCTGGGCAGAGGCCCTCCGGGAGATATCATCAAGATTAGAAGAGATGCCTGGTGAGGAGGGCTATCCAACATACATGTCAACAAGGCTTGCAAATTTTTATGAAAGAGGCGGCAGGGTAAGATGCCTTGGCAAAGATGAACGTTACGGCTCTATTACAATTGTTTCTGCAATCTCGCCGCCTGGCGGAGATTTTTCAGAGCCTGTAACCCAGAGTTCCATGCGCATTGCAGGCGCATTGTGGGCGCTTGATGCTGACCTTGCACACAGAAGGCACTTCCCTGCTGTTAACTGGACAAGGAGCTTTAGCCTCTATATACAATATCTTCAGGAATGGTATAAAGAGAATATTGCAGAGGACTGGAGCAAGTTAAGGCAGGAGCTTATGCTCCTTTTGCAAAAAGAGGAGGAACTCTCAGAAATCGTCCAGCTTGTTGGAATAGACGCCATACCAGATTCAGAGAGGATTATACTTGAAGTGGCAAGGATGATAAGGGAGGAGTTTCTGAGGCAGAATGCATTTTCAGATACAGACGCCTTCTGCCCGCCTGCAAAGCAGTACTGGATGCTTAAGGCATTTTTATTATATTACAAAGAGCTTGACTCAATGCTTAAAAAGGGCGCTCCTCTTGAAGATGTGCTTAATCATCCTGCAAAAAATGAACTTATACAGATGAAGGAAATGAAGACTGAAGGCTTCTGCGACAGGGCGGAAGAGATAATTGGCAAATTTAAAATGCAAATTGCAAAATGAAAAATTAAATGGACTTAATCACACGCGAATACAAAACAATAACAAAGATTACAGGACCTCTTTTATTTTTGGAGGATGTGCCAAAGGCGTCCATTGGCGAGATGGTGACCATCCTTCTGCCTGATGCAAAGAGCAGGACAGGCCAGGTAATAGAGGTGTCTGAAAAATACACTGTGATACAGGTTCTTGAGACAACTGTGAGCATGGATGTATCAGGGACATCTGTAAGGTTCAGCGAATATTCAGCAAAACTAAACCTGTCTTTAGACATGCTCGGCAGAAGGTTCAATGGTATTGGAGAGCCTATTGACAATCTTCCTCCAATAATACCCCAAATAAGGGGTGATATTGTTGGTATGCCCATTAATCCTGTTGCGCGCGACAATCCATCTGACTTTATACAGACAGGCATTTCTACTATTGACGGCTTAAACACACTTGTCCGCGGACAGAAGCTTCCCATTTTCTCTGGCGCCGGCCTCCCTGCAAAGGAGATTGCAAGCCAGATACTAAGGCAGGCAAAGGTTGGGGGAATGGAGGGGAGTAGTTTTGCAGTTGTGTTTGCAGCAATGGGTATTACGTTCAGGGATGCTGCATTCTTTCATGAAGAGTTTGAAAGAAGCGGCGCATTGCAGAATTCAGTAATATTTCTAAATCTTGCTGATGACCCGACAATAGAAAGGCTCCTTACGCCAAGATGCGCATTAACCACAGCAGAGTTTCTTGCATTTAATCATGATATGCATGTCCTGGTAATCCTGACTGACATGACAAACTACTGCGAGGCATTGAGGGAGATTGGCGCTGCAAGGGAGGAGATACCCGGCAGAAGGGGCTATCCTGGTTATATGTATACAGACCTGGCAACTATATATGAAAGGGCAGGGAGGATAAAGGGCAAAAAAGGCTCTGTTACGCAGCTCCAGATATTGACGATGCCTGATGATGATATAACACACCCGATACCTGATTTAACAGGCTATATAACAGAGGGCCAGATTGTATTATCAAGGGAGCTTTATAGAAAAGGGATTTATCCTCCAATTGACCCCCTTCCGAGCCTTTCAAGGCTCATGAACCGCGGCATAGGCAAGGAAAAGACAAGGGAAGACCACAGGAATGTTGCTGACCAGCTCTATGCAGCCTATGCAAAAGGAAGGGATTTAAGAAGGCTTGAGGCGATTGTAGGCGAAGCAGGTTTGAGCGAGATGGACAAAAAATTCCTTAAATTTGCAGAGGAGTTTGAGAATAAATTCATAAATCAGGGAAATATTGAAAGAAGTATAAAAGATACCTTGAATTTAGGCTGGGAATTGTTTAATATACTGCCGAAAGAAAGCCTGACAAGGATAAAACCTGAATTTGTGGAGAAATACTATATAAATATGGCTAAAGGCTAATGGCAAAAGGTATAAAATTAAGGGGCTGTTGCCCAAATCACAAATGTCATTCCCGAATGCTTTTATCGGGAATCCAGTTCTTGTAAATTCATTGACTTATGGATGCCCGACAGAAACATTCGGGCATGACAAACTTATAAAAAGATAGTTTGAGCAACAAGGCCGTTAACCTTTAGCCCAGAGCCATTAGCCTTTTGCCAATTACGCATTTCTATGGAAAAGGTCAGCCCAACAAGGATGAACCTCCTCATAAAGAAGGACCAGATAGCTATAGCATCAGAGGGTCTTGAGCTTTTGAGGAGCAAGAGGGAGTCCCTTGTTAAAGAATTTTTTGCAATAATGGATTCTGTCGTCTCAGCGAGGGACAGGTTGAGAAAGGATATGCAGGAGGCAGTGAATAAGCTTACTATTGCCATTGGAATGGATGGAAAGGAGAAGGCTGCCTCTGCTGCCTTTGCTTGTCATAGGGATATTTTAGTAGATATTGTTGAAAGGAATATCTGGGGGACAAGGTTTTCTGAGATAGAATATAAAAAGGTTTTGCGAAGCCCTGACGTTCGGGGATACGGGCTTGTTTCTACATCTACCTTTATAGATGACAGCGCTGCTGCCTTTGAAATGGTTATTGATTTAATCTTGAAGATGGTCTCAGAAGAAAACAGATTAAAGATACTCGGCGAAGAGATTAAAAAGGTAACAAGAAGGATCAATGCTTTAAACGAGGTGATAGTGCCGGAACTTAAGAAACAGGTTAGGTATATCAGAACCACCCTTGAAGAGAGGGAGAGGGAAGATTTGTTCAGGTTGAAAAGATTGAAAAAAATTTAAAATACAGACTGAAAAATTAAAAATTACAGAGCAAAATATAAAATTTGATATTAAAATAAGGTCGTATAAGTATGCGTTAGAAGTAATAAAACTTATTGACTCTCTGACCAATTCTTCTACGACCAGAATACTCGGGGACCAATTGCTTAGAAGCGCGACGAGCATTGGCGCCAATATTATTGAAGCGCAAGCTGCAAGTTCAAGAAAAGATTTCAAGAATTTTCTCAATCATGCTCTAAAATCGGCTAATGAGACGAAGTTTTGCTTGGCATTACTAAGAGATTCAGGTAAGAAATCTAAAGAAGACATGGAACTATTATTAAAAGAAGCTAAGGAGTTATCTAACATACTTGCATCAAGTATAATAACATTAAAAAACAAAAAGTTTTAAATTTTGGATTGCAATTTTACATTTTTAATTTTTATTTTTGAATTGGAGTACTATGAGCTACGAAATAAAACTTGATATGTTTGAAGGTCCATTAGACCTTCTTCTTCATCTTATAAAAAAGAATGAAGTAAGTATATACGATATACCCATTGCCCTGATAACGCAGCAGTACCTTGAGTATATTGATTTGATGAAGACCTTAAATCTTGATATGGCAGGCGAATTTCTTGTAATGGCGGCGACACTGATACATATAAAATCAAAGACTCTTCTTCCCCCTTCAGAGACAGATGAGGATGATGAAGACGGCGAGGATCCGAGGGCAGAGCTTGTGCGAAGGCTGACCGAATACAAAAAATTCAAGGATGCTGCGATGTTTCTTGAGGAAAAGGAGAGCACCTGGAGGGATGTATTTAAAAGGGAAGACAGCACAAGCGAGTACGGCGCTCCGGAGCAGGAGGCGATGCTTTTTGACTTCAGTCTTTTTGACCTTGTTGACGCATTAAAGGGCGTGATTGAAAGGCTGCCGGAAAAAAGCGCTATTGAATTTGCTTCAGAGGAGCTTTCTGTAAAGGACAGGATGAATGTAATATTAGAGAGGATTGAGAATATAGAGAGCCTTTTATTTGCAGAATTATTTGATAAGGATAAGACAAAGATGGCGGTAATAGCAACATTCCTTGCACTGTTAGAGCTTGTGAAACTGAGGCTTGTCAAGATTCAGCAGGTAAAGGAGTTTGACGTTATAAGGATATTTAAAAGCATGGATTTGTCTCAGGATAGTAATTAAAAATTCAGTTCTTTGTCATTCTCGCAGAGCCTGCTCCTGAATGTTTCTGTCAGGAGGCTTCTGAGCGGGAATCCAGAGATTTTTAAAAAATAAAGGAGTTTATGCAGATGGATGATAAAGAGATAAAGGCAATAATTGAGGCTCTGATATTCGTATCAGGCGAGCCTATTACACTTAACAGGATAAGGGATGTAATAGAAGGGGTTGATAAAAAGACACTCGAGAGGCTTGCCTCTGAATTAAAGGACGAATTTAACAGAGAGCATAGCGGCCTGCAGCTTGTAGAGATAGCAAACGGCTATCAGCTTACAACAAGGTCTGAATACGCCAACTGGATAAAGAAGCTGAACAAGATAAAGGTATCTACAAAACTTTCAAAGCCTGCAATGGAGACACTGGCAATAATTGCGTATAAGCAGCCGATTATAAAACCTGAGGTGGAGAAGATAAGGGGCGTTGATTCAGGCGGTGTGATAAAGACCCTTTTGGAAAGAAAACTTATAAAGATAATCGGCAGGATGGATATTGTAGGCAAGCCCATGATGTACGGCACAACGGCTGAATTTTTGCAGTATTTTGGTCTAAAGGATTTGACAGACCTTCCAACATTAAGGGAATTTCAGGAGTTAAAGGAAGAGGAAGTCCCTGTAACTGCCTCTGCAGAAGTATCAGATAATCAGGGGGAAACAGTTTAACGCTCTTATATGTCATTCCCGCGATGCTTCTGGGCGGGAATCCATAATTAGACAAGACTGGATTCCTGCTAAACTTGTCCCCGCAGGCAGTAGGCGGGGAAACATGCAGGAATGACAGGAAGGTTTTGCAGGAATGACAAATAAAGTCTTAACATTTACTATTTTAATGGTTTTTCTGCCTTGACTAAAAACCCCTCTTATGTTTAAATAACAATATGATAAAAAATTTTAGTAAATACACTGTTTTCATCTTTTTGAGTACAGCTATTATATTTCTTTCTTCCTGTGCAACTGCAAAGAAGGCTGAGATAAAACCTGCTGTAACTGCAGAAAAGAAGGGTCTGGAAGAGACGAAAATAAGGATTTCACATCCAGATGCATATTATCACTTTATGTTGGGATACAAGCTTGAATTTGAGGACATAAATGCCGCTATCATGGAGTATAAGACAGCCCTTGAATTTGACAAAGACTCTCCAACTCTGCTTGTTAGGCTTGCAGCGCTTTTAGCAAGAAAGGGGCAGCTTGAAGAGGCAACTGCTTTTGCAGAGCGCGCTGTTCAGAATGACCCGGAGTATTTTCCAGCCCTGTTGTTATTAGGCGAAATCTATGCCAATTCAGAAAAGGCTGACAAAGGCATTGCAATATTCAAAAAGATAATTGAGATAAATCCATATAATATAGAGGCATATCTAAATCTCGGGCTTTTGTATGGCTCATTAAAAAGATACGACGAGGCAGAAGAGATAATCAATAAAGGTATCAGCATTAATCCCTCTTCTCCTTTGGGCTATTATTATCTCGGACGGATTGCCTTTGACAGGAAGAAGACGGGGAAGGCAGTAGGTTATTATAAAAAGGCATTAAAGGTTGACCCTGCATTTAAGCCTGCATATATTGGAATAGGCATTGTTTATGAGGCGCAGGAGAAATATAAAGATGCAATCAAAGAGTATAGAAGGCTCTTAGATGAAGTTGATATGCATGACAGGGAGGCGAGGGGCAGGCTGGTTCAGCTTTATTTGCAGCAGAATGATTTTAAAAATGCCCTGATTGAATTAGAAAAGATATTAGAATTTGACCCGAATAACCCTGATGCACATCTGAGGATAGGACTTATATATGTTGAGCAAAAGAGATATAAAGAGGCAGCAGATCAGTTTGATAGGGTTCTGATGGCAAGGCCTGATGATGCAAAGGTCAGATATTATCTTGGCACTATATATGAGGAGATTAAGGAGTCAGATAAGGCTATAAAGGAATATAAAAGGGTTATTGAATTAGACCCAAAAAATATTGAGGCCCTTACCCGCCTCGGCTATCTTAACAGCAAAGAGGGAAGACATGAGGAGGCGCTGACTTATTTCAAAAAGGCGCTTGAGTATAATTCAACAAGGGCAGAGACATATCTATTTATTGGCGTAACATATATTCAGCTTGAGAAATATAATGATGCAATAGATATATTGCAAAAAGGCTTATCAATTGACCCAAAATTTGACGAGCTTCATTTCAATCTTGCCGTTGCATACGATAAGTTAAACAAAAAAGATGAGTGCATTTCAGAGATGAAGGAGACAATTAAGCTGAACCCAAAACATGCGAATGCGCTTAATTATCTCGGTTATACTTATGCAGAAAAGGGCGTTAATCTCAATGAGGCAATCTCATTAATCAAGAGGGCGCTTGAGATCAAGCCGAATGACGGCTATTTTTTAGACAGCCTTGCATGGGCATATTTTCAAAAAGGCTGGATAGATGACGCCTTAGAGATACTTGAAAAGGCAGTTACAATAGCTGCAGACGACCCTGTTATGTATGAGCACCTTGGCGATATATATCTTAAAAAATTAAGGAAAAATGATGCAAAAGATGCATGGCTGAAATCACTTGAGATAGACCCTAAGAACGACAAGCTAAAGGCAAAATACAAAGAGTCAAGCTTTGGCGACCCTGATAAAGAGGACCGAATTAAGTCAAAGATGAAGCAATTAGAGGAGAAGGAAAAGAAGAAGAAAGAGAAACCGCCTGAGAGCAAGGAAGAAAAAATACTCCTTACAGCATATCAGGTAAAAGACGGGGACACATTGGAGTCTATTGCTGCAAAGGAGGAGGTCTACGGGGATTCAACCAAGTGGAAGCTTCTATATGAAGGCAACCGCTCGCAGATAAGGGACCCAAAGATATTACATCCGGGGCAGATACTCTATATTCCGCGCGGCGAAGCAGGGCAGGAGAAGAAGGAGTAGAGAGTATGGAGCATAGAGCACGGAGCATGGGGGAGATTGGACAGGAAAAGAAGGAGTAGGGAGGAATGACTATGAATACTTTGACGATACAAAAAAAATGCACCTACAATGACTATCTATTGATAGATGACGAGAAGCGGTATGAGGTTATGAAAGGAGAGCTTATAATGGTTCCAGCGCCATTTACAATTCATCAAAGGATATTAGATAATTTAGGTTTTTTTATTAACAAATATGTTAGGGATAAAAAGCTCGGAAAGATTTTATATGCGCCTACAGATATAGTGTTTGCAGAAGATGTTGTTGTTCAGCCTGATATACTCTTTGTCAGCAATGAAAGGCGCGACATTATTAAAGAGGCTGCGATTATTGGAAGCCCTGATTTAGTCATAGAAATTGTTTCCCCTTCATCCGCATCTTATGACACAATAGAGAAGCGTGAGGTTTATGAAAAATACGGGGTGAATGAGTACTGGCTGGTCTTTCCGCAGGAAAGGGCAATAGAGGTTCTTGCCATTGAAAAAGGGAGCTATAAAGAGTTCTGTAAGGCAAGAAAGACAGGCATTGTGAAATCAAAAATCATAGAAGGTTTAACAGTGGAGATAAAGGAGATATTTGAGGGGTAGGGGTCTCAAAGAAAATATTCCATGCAAACAATTTTATATTATAAAAAAAATAGTTTAAAATATCTGAGTAAAATAGAAAAATATGCTATAAAACAGTTTGTAAAGCTTATAAAAACTGCTTTAGGTGAAAATCTAATAGATATTGAGATATTTGGTTCAAAAGTAAGAGGAGATTTTACTCAGGAGTCGGATATAGACATACTTATTATTGTTAAAGATAGGACACTTGATGTTATGGACAAGGTTGGTGATATTGCATCAGAACTGATATTTAAATATAATCTTCCTCTTTCTCCAGTTGTCTTTAGTGAGTATGAGTATAAGGTAAATGCAGATATGTTATCGCCATTTACACTAAATGTTAAGGCAGAAGGGGTTAAATTATAGTGACAGATGCCAGAGATAAAGGAGCATTGGTTTCATATCGTTTTCTGCGGGTTCAGGTTTGCAACCTGAACCCTTAAATTTTGTATATGCCGTCAATAAGGATTAATAGAGAACTTACTTTAGGTATTTATTATCTTACATTTACGGTCAGAAACTGGTATTATATATTTGATAGGCATAATCGCTTTAAGATACTTGCAGATTCGTTAAAATATTGCCAGAAACAAAAAGGGTTAAAGTTGTACGCCTATGTATTTATGCTCAATCACATCCATTTAATTGCTTCAGCATCTGATATGATTGTATTTGTAAGGGATTTCAAAAAGTTTACTTCAAAGGAGATTCAGAAAAACATTATTGCAACCGAGCCGAATGTTTTAAGCCTTTTTGAGATAGAGCATGGTAAATATGAATTCTGGGCAAAAACAAATATGCCTAAGATTATTGAAAGTGAAGAGTACTTTTTCCAAAAGATAAATTACATTCATACAAATCCAGTGCGTAAGCAATATGTTAAAAGACCGGAAGAATGGGTGTGGTCATCAGCGAATTCTGATAGTGAAATTATTGTGGAGACGGCGCCATTGTGAAATATTTGGTTCAGGTTACAAACCTGAACCCGCAGCAAGAATAACCGCAAAAAGAAGAGGTGAATGAAAATGAGCAGTATAGAAACAATTGAAAGAATATCAAAAAAATACGCGATGTCTTCAGAGGAGTTTATTAAACTCGGCTCTACTCTTGCTATGAAAGAAAAAAAAAGAAATCTTCAGATTGAAAGAGTTGAAATCCTTTCCAGATACGAGGTTAACACTGTAGAAGGATTAGAAAACAAGATTAAAGAAGGAGTTGTGCCTGAACATCCAGCATGGGAAGATCTTATTGAGATAAAAAATATTGAAGCTGAGATAATGGAGATAGAGAGTGATATTAGAGCTCTACAGGCAGCTTAAAGATATAGTTGATAACGAATATAGCGAGATAGTAGAGGATACAGAAATAATCTTTACTTATTCTGGCAGAGCAAGAAAGCTAAGAATAAAACTTATAGATGACACATTTATAGATATATGGTATTCTCTTGAAGGAGAATATTCCTTTCACTGGGAACAAGCTTCAAGGGGGATGGTTTACAGGCATGACAATGCTCCACATAAAAAATGGGCTTTTGTTAAAACTTTTCCAAAGCACTGTCATAATGGATTACAGGATAGAGTGGTTGAAAGCAATCTGTCTGATAAACCTGAACAGGCATTGAGAGAGTTTTTAAATTTTGTAAGAAAAAGAACAATTGAATTAAAACGCAAATGTGATTAAAGCAGTCTCTGCCAAAAATTGTCAGTTTTAGGAGCAAAGATTGTAGGAAATCAGATATGTAGAGGCGCGGCGCGCCGTGCCCCTACATTATAATATATTGTTTTATAAAGCAAATTTCTTTCAAGCCCTTTTACCACCTTCTGGCATAGAAAGTGCAATATAATTAATCAGAGTATTATCCCCTCTCCCTTGACGGGAGAGGGAAGGGTGAGGGTGAGAAATTAGCAATTGATTCCCCCTCCCCTTAGTCCCCTCCCGCAAGTGGAGGGGAAAGTTTGGATGAATGCCAAAAGAGACATTAGCTCCAGAAGGAGGTGAAGGAAGGAAGGGGCAAAAAATAATAAGATTACACCAATAACCCCACCCTTCCTCCCCTTAATTTAAGGGGAGGAGTAAGGAGGGGTTACAAAATCTGTGTAATCAGTTTTTAGAAATCTGTGTAATCAATTTCATTAAAGGAGGATTTTAAGATGTTTAAAATTTTAAGTAACAAAAAAGGTTTTACATTAATTGAATTGATGATAGTCGTCGCCATACTTGGTATTTTGGCCGCTGTGGCGATTCCGATGTATATTAACTATCAGTACAAGGCAAGACTGTCAGAGGTGCCGGTGAGTATTGATGCAATAAAAAAAGGTCAGACTGCAAACCTCGGCTCAACATTTGCTGCTACAGCAGTCTGTGTAGCTAAAGTAGCCGATAGCTATGCCATACTTCCAAAAGCTCCTGCAGGTACCCCAGCTAAAACAAAATTGACATGGCTGCCTGGAGGGGCGGGTACTTTGAAAGACTGTTATGGTGCAAGGGTTCAATGGACTCCGCTCGGAGATGCATCATATGCAGAATATGCGGTAGCTGCAGTAGGGGCTGGCATTGTCCCGGCTGGTTTTACTGTAGGTGCAACTACCGATGTAGATGGTGATGCTTCGTTTCATACCTTTGGGTTAGGCGTAGGGGATGAAACCTATGCACCTGTAAGTGTAGTAGGACTCTCAGCGGCAACGCCTGTTCCTCCCGCACAAAATAGTTTAGCTGAAGGCGGCGGCGCATATTAAAGAAAAGCAATGGGAATTTGTAGGGACATGCCATGATATGTCCCTACAAGAGCCAGATTTGTTTATTAGGAGGTGGAGAAGGTTATGAAACAAAAAGGTTTTACATTAATTGAATTGATGATTGTTGTTGCTATTTTAGGTATTTTGTCTGCTGTTGCTATCCCAATGTATCTCAATTATCAGTATAGGGCAAGGACAGCAGAAGCACCGGTTAGTATTGATGCAATAAGAAAGGGTATAACAGCAACTTATTCTTTGGCATTAACTGCCCCTGCTAAAGCTGGAGATACTTATGTTAGCGTTACAGCCACACCTACTGGATGGGTAGTAGGAGCAACTGCAAAACAAAAGAGAACATGGGATACTGCTAATGCAGCTACTTGGGCTGCTATTGCATATTGGACTCCAGAGGGGTCAGCATCATATGGGTTCTATCGGGTGGTGCAATGTGGTACTGCTACCAACTGTGCTACTATTGCCGGCGTGACTGATGTTGATGGGGATAGCTCCCCACATGTTTGGGTAAAAGGTGTAGTATCAATGAGTGATCCAGCAACTATAGCAGCACAAGTTTACCCAGCCGAGGATATATCCGGTGGCAGTGTGACACCTGTTGCAGGTATAGCTGGCGTAAGAGATTTAGCCGAAGGTGGTACTGGTGCATATTAGATAAAAAGCCTCCGTCTATCTTTATGTAGACAAGACTAACTGTCATTCCCGCAGAGTCTCTGAGCGGGAATCTATAAAATAGACAAAACTGGATTCCTGCTAAAAACACGCAGGAATGACATACTTCCAAATAAGGAGGGTTGAGGGATGCGAGAAAAGGGATTTACATTAATTGAATTGATGGTGGTGGTTGTTATCCTTGGAGTATTAGCGGCAATAGCCATACCATTTTATAATAACTATATCTTCCGCTCAAGAACAGCAGAGGCAACGGTAAATATAAATGGCATAAGGACTCTTGAAGAGTCTTGGTTTGCTGAGAATAATACATATATAACAACTACTACTGGCACTGCCTGCTGTGCCAATGCCCCTACAAGCCCTCCCGGTAAGCAAACAATAAACTGGACAGTAGCACAGGTAACAAACTGGGGAACTTTAGGCTTTGCGCCAACAGGCGCTTCTACATATTATATTTATGGCGTAAACTCAGGATGCCCTGCAACTGTTACCGGGGTGTGTAATGCGCGTCTGACTATTGGCGCTGAAGGGGATTTGGATGGCGATGGCAACAGGCACACCTTTGCTTATGCTACCGGCACTGGCGTTGTATTAGACCCTACGACAGGTTTCCAAATAAATATTACACCTGCGGCCTTTGGCACAATTGCAGAAGGCGGCCTTGGGGTGTTTTAATAAATAAGAAATAAAATTCGCAGCAAAAAAAGGCGGACTCAGATGTTCGCTTTTTTTATTTTCCCTGCTTTACCCTTGCCAATTTGAGTAGGGACATACCATGGCATGTCCCTCCACGCTCACCAAATAATAATGGCAAATGAAACGGTGGGCGCAGCCCACCCTACTTTCTTTTTCTCCTTGATAATAAAATATAAAAAGTGATATAATTAATTAAATTTTTAGCGACTTAATAAGATTGATTAGAGAAGTAAAGGAGGGTTGTGATGCCTGTAACGATACCGATTGAGGCTTATGAGGAGCTTGAAAAAGGGCTTGGTAAGGAAGGGGCAAAGAAGATTGTAAAGGCTCTTGAGAGTGTAATCTCCGATGCCACAGAATACAAGTGGAAGGTGTCAAAAGAGGAGATTATTGATGCTATGAGAAAAGAATCTGATAATATGAGAAGTGAGTTTAACGGACTAAGAGGCGAGTTTAATGGGCTAAGGAATGTGTTTGATGGACTAAAAGTTGAGCTAAGAAAGGAATTCGTTACCAAGGAGTTGTTTGAGTCAGAATTTAAAAGGGTAGAAATGAAGCTTAATTTTTTAATTATCCTCATGATTATTGCCCTGACCCTCATGAACCCTGTAATGGCTGAGATAATAAAGGGGCTTTTAAAGCTGTAGATGCGATTCACCCCATTAGAAGTAATATACAAGGGTGGGTTGCGCCCACCAATCAATAAATACCTGTCCCGCCTAATTTTTTTCTCCTTGATAATCCACGAAAAGTTGATATAATTTAATATGGATGATATATAATTCAGAAGTGCACCACCGCCGCACAATTAGATTAATAAATTATGATTATAGACAGAATGGGGCGTATTTTGTGACGGTATGTTCATGGAACAAGGAATGTTTGTTTGGGGATATTGTGGATGGAAAGATGCGATTGAATGAATTTGGGCAGATTGTAGAAAAGGAATGGTTGCACACGCCCATTGTGCGTCCGTATGTGGAATTGGATGAATTCGTTATTATGCCAAATCATTTTCATGGCATTATTGTTTTGTCCGACAATGTAGGGGCGACCCGGCGGGTCGCCCAGAAAAGGGCGAACGGCCATTTGCCTGGAAGAGGGCGATTCACCGAATCGCCCCTACAAGAGCGGATTGCTGGAGCGCCATCAGGCTCAATTGGCGCAATCATCGGCCAATTTAAATCAATTATCACAAAATGTGTAAACCAGATCCGTAATACCCCTGGTGCCCCTGTTTGGCAGCGCAATTATTACGAGCACATTATCCGCAATGAAAATGAATTAAGCGAAATCAGTGAATACATTTTCAATAATCCTTTGAAATGGGAATTGGACAATGAAAATCCAGAAAATATCGCAAGGTAGGGGCGACCCGGCGGGTCGCCCAGAAAAGGCAGAGCGGCCGTTCGCCCAGAAGAGGGCGATTCACCGAATCGCCCCTACAAAATTCATAATTATATACCTTATAATAATGGCTATATGCCTTTATCTTGCCATCTCTATCCAAAAAAGGATAGATACCCAAAAAGGTCTTCACAAAAAAGAGGGCATAGATATTGTTGTCCCTTCGGGGCAATATATGAAGGTTGCAGTGCTTGGATATAATAATGTTGTTGCAGACCTTTATTACCTTAAGGCGCACCAATATGTCGGCACACAAGAGGTAAGGAAGGCTGATTTCCCTCAACTTTATCCAATAATTGATTTAGTTACAGACCTTGACCCGAAGTTTCTTTCTCCCCATTTCTTTGGCGGTCTTGCCCTTTCATTAACAGGCATGCATGTGGATGAAAGCATTCTAATACTTAAAAAAGCATACAAGATGGACCCAACTGTGTGGCAGACAGGATTTTATTTGGGGTTTAATTATTGGTATTATTTGCAGGAATATGACAGGGCTGTGGAATATACTTCTAAGGCAGCATCCCAGCCCGGGGCGCCGAGTTTTTTATCTGCCCTTGCAGCCAACCTTTATGCAGAATCAAAAAGACCTGATATGGCAATAGACTTTCTCAAAAACCTTAAAGAAACAACAAAGGCTGAGGATGCAAAAAAGGATATTGATGCACGGATAATAGTGGCAGAGGTTACAAGGGATGCTCAAATATTGGAGGATGCAATAGAAAGATTTAAAAAAAGATATAATAAAATGCCTGCCACACTTGATGATTTGGTAAAAAAAGGTATAATAGATAGTATTCCCATTGAGCCGAATGGGGGTTACTATTTTATAGATTCTAAAACAGGAGAAGTAAAGAGCAGCAAAGTAGAGGGCAGATTAAAGATGCGAGCCTTTTATCAGCATCCTGATGTCCAAAAGAAAGTGGAGGAGATAAAGAAGAACAGGGCAATGATTGGGGAGTAAAAAGGGGGCAATGGGCAATTGAAGTAGGGGCGACGCATGCGTCGCCCCTAC